>Ga0310690_10000703_pt1 | contig 67039 bp, 41 predicted proteins | sample AusTroGonzalo_MG_2_FD_207661 | JGI IMG/M metagenome (GOLD analysis project Ga0310690, IMG submission 207661) | Bovine rumen microbial communities from tropical cattle in Woodstock, Queensland, Australia - Gonzalo_04 (v2) (version 2) | ecosystem: Host-associated > Mammals > Digestive system >... | reverse complement strand
AGATGCCCAAGGCAATCAGCAGGGCAGGGGTGGCATCGGAGATCTTAGCCTTGGTAGCTTCACCGATAAGGGCACCCATGAGGATGTAAACTGCCACAGCTGCAGCCGAGTTGAACACGCCGCCAATCTGAATTAGTTGGTTGCCTTTGTTGCCGCCGCCACCAAGAAGGTTCAACATTGGGTTGACCACCGTATTCAGCATACACATGCAGAAGCCGGCAATGAAAGCACCAATGAGATAAACCCCGAATCCCAAGCTTCCACTTGCCCACTGAACGAGGATGCCAACGATACCAACGGCAAGGGCGATCAGGGAAGTCTTCTTATAACCGAACTTTTTGATCAGCATACCCGAAGGGATACCCATGACCAGATAAGCGATGAAGTTGCCATAGTTGCCGATTTGGGCCAAGAAGTTGCTGGCACCGAATTGGTTTTTCACGATGACGGCCATCGGCGAACAGAGGTTAGTCACAAATGCGATCATCGCGAAGAGGGCTATCATCACAATAATAGCTCCCCATTGTTTTGCTTTTGCTGCCATTGTTTTAAGAATTTAGAAGTTAGAAGATAGAAGTAAGAAGTTACCAAAGATTCTTGGGATAAACGCCCTTGTCAATAAGGTTCTGGATCTTTTTCACGACATCGGGTTTGTCCTCCTTGTAGGTGACACCGAACCATGAGGCGTTGCTCGACAGCACCTTCAGCTTGGCAGTACCGTCATTGATGCTCTGGTTCACCATCAACGGGATGAAGAACTCGGCCTTGATGTTGGTTTGGGCGAGACCTTTCAGGAATTCCACAAAACCCTTCTCAGAATACTCAAAGAAGTCAGGTGTGAAGCCGAAGAAGTTCATGGAGACCAATGAATCCATGTCAAGAGGGTGGGAGCCAGTCTCGTCGGTGTAGGCAGCGCCACCTTCCGGTGTATGGCCAATGGCAGTGCGCTCCACAATGGTCTGGAGGTTGCCTTCGGCATCGGCGGTGCAGATGCCACGGCTCACGGTACCGAAGTCCGACATGGTGTTGCGAAGCTTGTATGCCACCATGCTGTAGGCACCTTTCTTGCCTTCACATTCCATGAGGTATTTGGCCAGCACTTCGTAGGCTTCCTTGCCATAGAAGTCATCGGCATTGATGGCGGCAAACGGCTCGTGGATTACGTCCTTGGCCATCAGCACAGCATGGCAGGTACCCCAAGGCTTGACACGGCCTTCAGGCACGCAGAATCCCGCCGGCAACTTATCCAAAGACTGATAGACGTACTCTACCGGGATGCCGAATTTCTCAGCGTTGTTGACTTTCTTGAATGTTTCGGCAAAGTCCTCGCGGATCACGAAGACCACCTTGCCGAAACCGGCGCGCTTGGCATCAAAAATGGAATAATCGAGGATGGCTTCGTTGTTAGGTCCGACGCCGTCCATCTGCTTCAGGGCTCCATATCGTGAACCCATGCCTGCAGCTAAAACTAATAATGTTGGTTTCATATTTAAAGATTTAAAATTCAAAGATTTAAAGATTAAAGCCTCCTTGCGCCGTCACTGATGACTACGTCATAGATTTTAGGCTCATGGCCGAATTTTTCAAAGAACCGTGCTTTCGCAGTGGCAATGAACTTATCGTATAGTTCTTCCTTCACCAGGTTGATGGTGCAGCCGCCGAAGCCGCCACCCATCACACGGGAGCCAGTCACGCCACATTCCTTGGCAAGGTCGTTGAGGAAGTCGAGTTCCTCACAGCTGACCTCGTAGAGCTTGCTCATGCCGAAGTGGGTGCCGTACATGCGGTCGCCAACGGTCTCGTAATCACCTTTTTCAAGGGCATCGCAGACATCCAGCACGCGCTGTTTCTCTCCGATGACATATGAAGCGCGCAAATAGTCTTCACCTGGGATATCAGGACGCACCTCGTCAAGCATATCCTGAGTGGCATCGCTAAGATACTTCACCTGAGGATACTTGGCTGCAATATGGGCGCAGGCGTTCTCGCACGAGGCACGACGCTTGTTGTAGGCCGACGAAGCCAACTCATGTTTTACAACGGTGTCGAGCAGCACCACCTTATAGCCCTTGGGGTTGAAAGGGAAGTACTCGAACTCCATGGTGGCGCAATTGAGGCGCATCAAATGGCCAGCCTTGCCGAACAATGAGGCGAACTGGTCCATGATGCCGCACTTCACACCGCAATAGTTATGCTCTGTCGATTGACCGATGCGGGCCAACTCAAACTTATCAATTCCCAGTTGATAGATGTCGTTCAAGGCAAAGGCAAAGGTGCTTTCCAAAGCGGCTGATGACGACATTCCCGCGCCAAGCGGCACATCGCCGGCAAACACGGTGTCGAAGCCTTTGGGCTGGAAGCCGCGTTTCTGCATCTCACGAACAACACCGAAGATGTATCTCGCCCAAGCCTCTTTCGGTGCGTCTTCCTCACGCATCCCAAACTCAGCCATAGCTTGATAATCCATGGAATAGGCGCGGATTTTATCCGTACCGTTGGGGTTGATGGCGGCATAAATGCCTTTGTCGATGGCACCCGGGAACACAAAGCCCCCATTGTAATCGGTATGTTCGCCGATCAAGTTGACGCGTCCGGGGGAGGTATAAACTCTTAACTCATTACCAAACAACGAGTTAAACTTATTTTTGATTGCTTGGATATCCATGTTTATTGTTTAATAAAAGTCTTAACACTCTTCTTATTGACACCGACGATCTCGATCATATACATGCCTGATTCAAGTTTCGACAGGTCGATGACGGCCTCCTTATTATTCACCGCCACTTCCTTTACCTTGACGCCAAGCAGGTTAAAGACGTTGATCTGCTTCATCTCTTCATCGGCGTTAATCGTCATGCGATTGTCAACAGGATTCGGATAGATGCTGGTTCTCAGATCCATCTCAGCGACGGATTGGGTCAGGGTGTCGGTGGCCACCACCTTCACATTGTCGATGAACCAGGAATAGGTGAGGATATCGCTGCCGTTGTTATGGGCGCGGAATCTCAACCTGATATTCTGTCCTTGGTAAGCAGACAAATCAAGTTGAACCGGTTCTTGGAACTGGTTGACCCATTCTGGCAGATACACTGCATCCCAGAGGGTGGTCCATGATCCTGTGTTGGTATTCAAGACATCCACTTTATAATGGTCTTGGTAAACCGAAATGCCATATTGGCAGAAAGTTTCAAAAGTAAGCGTTGTGGGGCGGTTGATGGTCAACAACGGAGTGACGAGGCTCTCGTCCTGCGGTCCCCATTCTTCCGACTCGTCCCATTCAACGCCAGCCATTCTCTCGCCTTGTGGAGGTACAACATAATATTCGTTTCCAAAGTAGTCGGAAGCATATTCTGCCCTGAATCTGTACCAGCTGAACCAGCTCATATTAAGTGATTGAATCGACCAGCCTTCAGGTGGGAATTGCTCGCCCTCAAAGCCTTCAAGCAGGAGGGGGGCTTGCCAATCCCAATGCAGGTCAAACGGATCGGAATCGGCGGCATGGCCAAGCTCGTCAACCATGTGGAAGACAATGCTGGCTGTGGTATGATTCGGCTGTGCCGGCAGGGTAGCGGTGTAATCAAAATTGCCCTTTGAGCTCTTGTTCAAGGTGATGTCGTGCGACTGACCATCGATGGTATAGGTAGCCTGCATCTGATTCGGAACGCCTGACTCGTCATAAACCCTAAGGGTAATGTCCATCTCCGTGTCAGCCCAGGTTTGGGTACCTTTCAACGAGACAACCATCGGAGGATTGTTGTCAACTGAAGTCGAGTTGATATAGATGTCGTCAATGCAAAGGTTCCAGCCGTAGCCGCTGACGGCCTCGAAGATCACAAAGCCGTAGCCTTCAGGACTGTCGAAGGTATAGTTGTATTCATACCAATCGCTGACGTCGCCAACCACAGGTTCCATCATGGTGTTGCGATGCACGGTGCCGAGCAAGGTGCCATCGGCGACGTTGGTGGTCGGGGAGTAATAGACGTTGATTTTGTCAGGACGATTGATGTTGTTGTTGTAGTTACGGAAGATCCAGTAACGCACGGTGTTATCGGTAGCATTGAGTTGCAGCTTCGGCGAGATCAGATTGGCTGAACTGCCTTCAGGACTCGTGTAGCAGTAGAAACGTGCCATAGCAGTGCTCTCGTCATGTGGCTGGCACGCTGGCCAATCGTTTGAAGTCTTACGCTCAAAGACGTAATTGCCGTTTGTCGCAACGTTTTGCCATCCCGCTGGCGGGAAGGTCTCGTCCTCAAAGCCCTCCATCATTGGGAAAGTGCTGACCGGGGCCAAGGCAGTGATGATGTAGTCGGCCGACTGTGTAGGAGCTGAATGTGACGATGTCACATTGAAGGTGGCATGCAAAGTCTCGTTGTTGGTCAAGTTCATCGGCAAAGTGGTCTTTGCGACCAGCTCAACAGAGGTATTATAGGCTAGGCTCACCTGGCTCACTTGCGAACCGTTTTGATAGAATTCAATGGGCAGTGAACCGGTATTGGCCAACTGGTAGGTATCAGCTTGCTCTCCCGTATTGGTAAGCAGGAATCGCAAATATGCCGATTCACCGAAATAAACCGAGGTGTCAGCGGTTTGTTGTTCGATAGCGAAACAGTATTGATCGGTATGTTCGATAATGACATCATCGACTGACAAATACCAAGGAGAGTTATCTGCCACGCTATGGAAACCCACATAGATATTCCCTGAACTTGGAGCTTGGAACACAGCTGAAGCCTGTTCAAAATCCTCGTTGGTAACATAAAGCTGAGGTACGACAGTGACCGTCATGGCTGAAGGAGTAGCACTGGTACCAGCTTTGACTTCGAGGTCGAAATGGCCAGTGTGCCAAGTGGCATACCAGAACGAGACGCGATAGTAATTGCCAGCAGTTGCGTTGATCTCCTTGTAGATCCACACATCGGAGTTATAAGAGGCATACATGTACCACTCGCCGGTATGGGGTTTGCGGCCACGGGCTGTATTATCGTCAGGGATGGTGATACCAGCTTTCCATCCATTGTCGCTGCAAATCCAGCCAACAGGTGATTGTTCAACAGTGTTACCTGTTTCAAATCCTTCATTCACAAGGACCTGAGCGAAAGTCATTGAGCTGAAAATCAATGCTAATAAAGTAAAGTAAAGCTTTTTCATTGCAATGTATTAATAATGATTGAATTCTTCGATTGATGAACAGACAAAATTAGTAATAAAAATATGAATTGCTCAAATATTTTTTTTTAACTTTGCCTTGTTATTTAGTAGATCATCGTATATGAGAAGATTTCTATCCCTGTTTTTCATGCTCGCTTGTTATTGTGTGATCAATGCGCAAGATGTAGAGCAAAACCGTAGTATCATGGCAAAAATCAAGGAATCAGGCAACTACCGCTTTGCCGAGTTCTCATCCGACTCCTTGGAAAAAGCCAGAAACGAAGCTGTTTTGGAATTAGGCTCCCAAATCGTCACCTATGCCAAGTCCACCTCAACCATCACAGTTGACGCGGAAGGAAATTTGAATTATGAGCAGATTTCAAACACTTTCTCCGACGTAAAACTTTCCGACTATCAAACTCTTTTGGTCGGCCTTCCCGAAAAGAAAAACAAGCTTTACACGGTATTTGTATATATTAGCAATGAGCGTGTGGACGCCATTCTGAGGGAAATCAAGGAACAGGAAGAAGAAGCCAAGAGAGAGAAGGAGAAGAAACTTGAGGACGATGTGCAATTCTATTATATGGAGGGCAACAAGGCCCTTAAGGATGTGCGTATCGGCGACGCCCTTAAATACTATTACTGGAGTTATGCATTAAGTCTTGGCACCAAGACCACACTTCTCAACCATGAAAAGGAAGAACCAGCAGGGCGACTCATCGAAACACGAATCGAGAGTGTGTTGAACAACATACGGATCACCCCAGTCTCCTACGAAAAAGTGGAGATCAATGAGTTCCAACAGAAATACTCCGTGATCCTCAACATCGAGTATCTACAGGAAGGTGTGCCTAGGAAAGTCACCAACCTTGATTTTGAATACAACGACGGCAACACCAAGCAACGCGGACCGCGAGTCAGGGACGGCCTCGGCACCATGGACCTGCAATACGACATGAACGAGGTCAGGTTCCAATGTGTCTATAAATACGATTCCAACGAGACTCCTCCCGACATCTATGCGATCATCAAGTCGAAGAACAGCAAGAAATTCGAATCGGCTACCAAAATCATCCAAATCCCCAAGTCAATCAAGGACAACCCGAACCCCAAACCTATCGGGGGTGAGATCACAGAAGGGGAAAAAGACATTGAATCCTCATCGACGGCAGTTCGCGATCATTCCGAAATGGATCGCAGGATGCAACAAATCGTCAAAGCCATCAACAGCAAAAACTACGAATCCGTCAAAGACCTCTTTACGGATGAAGGCTTTGACTCGTTCAAGAAACTCATAAAATATGGCAGCGCCACCATCGTGAGCATGCCCAAGGAGTTCCGCTTCCTGGATTTCGGAAACCTAACCCTCTGTCGCAGCATCACCATGCAATTCCGCTTCCGCAACAACAAGCAGTTCATTGAAGACGTCACGTTTAGGTTCAACGAGCAAAACATCATCGAATCGTTGGCCTTCACCTTGTCGAACGTCGCCGAAAACGACATTCTTAATAAAGGCAAATGGCAACGCGACTCCAGGTTGACCCTGATGACCTTCCTCGAAGACTATCAAACCGCATATGCACTCGGACGCATCGATTACCTTGAGCGCATCTTCTCTGAGAACGCCCTGATCATTGTTGGTAACAAGGTGGAGCGCAGAGTCCTCAAAGACGGCATCGTCATCAAGGAAAGCGTCAAGTACGACACCATGTCGAAAGCGCAGTATATGGACCGTTTGAGAGGTCACTTCAAAACCAAGGAATACATCAACCTGAACTTCACCGATACCGATTTCGAAAGGGCAACCAATAAGAAAGAATTCTATGGCATCCGAGTTCGTCAGGAATACTTCTCCAGCAACTACGGCGACGTGGGCTACCTTTTCCTGCTGGTTGACCTCAGGTACGATGAGCCGATCATCCACGTCAGAGCTTGGCAAAACGACAAGTTGCCCTTAGATGAGCTGTTCGACCTTTCTGATTGTTATTAATATAATTCAATTATTATATGAAAAAGTTTTTAATCTTTTCTCTACTTTTATTTTCTGTTTCAATCCTCCGCGCCCAAGACTACAGAATGATTTCCTTGGAAGAGATCAACAAAATGTCGGCTCGCGAAAACATTAGAGAGGATGAAAAGCAAAGGCAATGCGCTGTGATCCAAATTTCCACCCAAGACATTCTGCCCGAGATGCGTCAAGGCTTCCATTTTGATGCTGATTATGCTACCGAAGTTGTTGACAACGCTATCGTTGACGGTGAGATTTGGATTTGGGTTTCACCAGGTATGAAAACTTTGAAAATCCACCATAATTCCTTAGGAAGCATCGAGGTTCCAATAACAAAATACAATGTAAAAATCGAGTCCCTGCACACCTATCGCATGGTACTGAAGGGAACCATGAAAGTGGTCAAGGACGACGGCACTCCCAAGGTAACCCAACAGTTTTTGGTTCTTGAGATCAATCCCAAAGACGCCATGGTCATTGTGGATAACAAACCTTGGCTGGTGGATAACGGCATCGCCACCGACCTGGTTACGTTCGGTCCTCACACCGTCGTGGTGGAAGCACCTGACTGCCATCCCTTTAACGAGACCATCAATGTGGAATATTCAGAGAATTCCATCACCAAGAAAATCACCTTGAAACCCGCGTTCGGTTACCTTAAGATCGTTGGCGACCAAAAAGTCCTCAACGAATCGACCATTTATATCAATACCACCAACGGTGCCGATGCCGTAAAAGGCCCCATGAAATTGACCAGCGGAAAGTACAAAGTCCGTGTCTTGAACCGCAATTACACGCCTTTTGAAAGGGATGTCACCATTGTTGACGGCGAGACCTATACCTTGAACGTCAACATGAATTCCAACTTCTCCGCCATCACCCTGCAAGTCAACGCCGATGCCGACATTTATGTGAACAACGTGAAGAAAGGCACTCGCAGTTGGACAGGTGAAATGCCTGCCGGCACCTATGTCATCGAATGTAAGATGAAAGGTCATAAGACCTCCAGGGTTGAAAAGACCATCACCCAAGGCATGTCAGGTACCACCATTCAGCTCGACGTCCCCAAGCCCATCAACGGCACCTTGGTCGTCAACACCACGCCTCCGATGGCCAAGCTGTTTGTTGACGATGTTTACGAAGGGGAGACCCCTAAACAGGTTAACGCCCTTTTGATCGGCGAACATAAGATTAAAATCGAGAAGTCAGGCTTTGCCACCACAATCAAGACCATCACGATCGAAGAAAACAAGACCTTGAACCTCAACGAGAAACTTGAAGCCGGCAAGACCATCCAGATCAAATCGGAGGAAGTGGGCGACATGGTGTATGTCGATGGCAACTACGTGGGAAAGACCCCCGTCTTCGCTACGCTTCAATATGGCAGCCATAAAGTTAAGGTTGTCCGAGGTTCCAACTCCTCCGAAAAGACCATCGAGATCAAGGAAGGATCTAAGGAACAGGATTTCTTCTTTGAGTTCGGACGTCTGACCACCATCACCACCGACCGTTCAGGCGACCAGATCTTCATCGACGGAAAGAAGGTCGGAGTTTCACCCATCTCGCTCGACCTCTCCTATGGAAGCCACACCATCCTTGCCAAACGCGGCAATATGAAAGCGGAAAAAGAGATCCAGGTCACAAGATCCAGCACCACCTCCGATTATTATTTGAGACCTGCCAAGGAAACGGCCGAACAATTTGTGCAAAACGGCGTCTATTTCATGACTGTTAACGGAGCCTTCAATATTGACGGTACCCTTGCGCCCGACCAACTGCTGTCGTACGGTGCCTGCATTGGCATGGCAAAGCAATTTGGTTTCTTTATCAGTGCAACCAGCAATTTCAGCCAAAACGCGCTTGCCTATGACATCGAAAACGATAGCAACGGCTTGATCGACGGTTATTTCCCAAGTTATACCGATGAGGGTTACCTAACACGTCGTTCCATTGTCGCCGGCTTGTTGTACCAATTGTCAGGACCTTCATACCTGCGTGTCGGTGCCGGTTATGGGCAACGCCATAAGAGCCTGTACGTCACTGACGGTCGCTTGGTTCATCTCACGGGTGAAAGCTTTGAAGGCGTTGATGTGATGGTGGGTTACCAACTGAATTTGAAAGGATTTACCTTTAGCGTTGACTTTGTCACGACCAATTTTGGCGCATTTGAGGCAAATCTCGGACTTGGTTTCTGCATAAAAAGAAAATAATAAAAAATGAAAAAGATATTCCTTTGGGGGTGTATCCTGACCCTGATTGCTTTTGCCTCAAGTTGCAAAAAGGACATTAACCAAACCAATGAACCTGTAATCACCAGTGATTCCATCAACGTCATCTATAACCAAGCGGTTTTCAGATGGAGTGTTGAGTTTCCAGGCAAGATGAGTTCGGTGGTGATGATAGGCACCAGGGAAGACATGAGCGACGCTGTTTCCTACGGATCGGAAGAAGCTTCCGAAAGCAAGGTGTATGAAGTCACGGCAACAGGCCTCATGGAAAGCAGCACCTATTATTATTATTATAAAATCTGGAACCCAAGCTATAGTTTCGATACGGAAATCAAGTCGTTCGACACGCCGCATCTAAGCTGGCCAAAGGTGCTCACACTATCGGCCGTGGTGAACAAAGACTTGGTGGCCACCGTCAAATGCCAACTGGTTGATTTGGGAGGAGACAGCAACCTCAAGACTGGAGTTTGCTGGTCAAAAAAGCAAAATCCCACATTGGACGACGAATACAAGGAGGCCAACTCCAACTATCCAAATCCCTATCAGGTGACCCTTGACAACCTGACTGCCGACTCAGTCTATTACGTGAGGGCCTATGCCACCAACGGAATGGGTACCAGCTATGGCGACGAGATTTGTTTTATTTGCACCCAGCCCGCGCCAGAAGGAGCCGCCAGCGGATTGTTCTCCATCAATCCTGTAAAAAGAGTGTATATATCGAAAGGCAATCTCCAATATCAGGCAAGCACCAACACATGGCGTTTTGCCGAGCACCAATGGGAAACCATGGGACCCGACAATTCCAACATCGCTTCCGATTACAGCGGATGGATTGACCTGTTTGGATGGGGAACCAGCGGGTGGAATAACGGGAACACCTATTATCAACCTTGGGATAACCCAGGTAACGAAAGCGACTATTCCCTTTATGGGCCTGTCGGTCAGCAAAACTTGGTCTTTGCCAATGCCAATGCCGACTGGGGCGTTTACAACCCTATCAGCAATGGCGGCAACCAAGCCGGTTTGTGGCGTACTCCGACTGAACTTGAATGGAATTACCTCATGGCAGGTCGCGATGCTTCCAGCATCAACGGCGTCGAAAACGCTCGCTATGCCAAAGCCTTGGTAAATGGGGTTGTAGGACTGATCATCTTCCCGGATAGGTATTTTCACCCTTCAGGAGTCGCCATGCCAACTGCCATCAATATTGACGCGACACCGGAAGGCTGGATCTCAAACAATTATACCGAAGAGGACTGGACCAAGATGGAAAATGCCGGTGCCGTTTTCCTTCCTGCTGAAGGATACAGAAAGAACAAATACCTCTATAATGACCCATTAAAAGGCGGATATTGGTCAACAACATGTAACAACAACATAGGTGCATTGGCATTAGGGTTCCAAGCAGATAAGATCGTTATCGATCAAAGCTACTATTATTATCGTGCCGTTGGCGAATGTGTCAGACTAATCCAAGAAAAAAAATAAGACCATGAAACGAATAAATGTTATTTTTACAAGCACACTGGTAACTTTGTTGTTTCTTGTGGTTTTCTCGAATTGCCACAAGGACAATTATTCCATTGACGATCCAATTATCAAGAACGATTCGGTCCAAGTGCAGATCCACGAGGCAACGTTTTTTTGGGAAGTTGAATACCTTGGCAAAATCAGCTCTTTTGTTGAATTAAGTGAAAACAACGACATGAGCAATGCCACCCGTTATGGATCGGACGCCATGACGGAAAACAAGCAATACTCAGCTACGGCCGTGGGACTTAACGAAAACAGCACCTATTATTACCGCTTTCTCGTATCCAACCCGTCCAAAGAGTTTAAGAGCGGAGTGAAAAGTTTTACCACGGGAGGGTACAATTTGCCAACTGTGACCACTTCAAAAGTGACCGACATTACCGAAAACTCAGCCAAGTGCGGAGGCACAGCCGAATCGATAGGAACAGATTTGCTTGAGAAAGGCATTTGCTGGGGAACAGAGCACAATCCCACCGTCCAAGGACTGCATGCCAGCAGCTCTTCCGAAGAGAGCAGCTTCACAATTGAAATGACCGACCTTGCGGAGGGAGTGACTTATTACGTTCGCGCCTATGCAACCAACATCAAAGGAACCGTTTACGGCCAAGAAGTCAGCTTCTATACCAAAAAGCCGTCTCCCGAAGGCACCATCAACGGCCTGTTTTCAGTAAGCGAGACGCAAAAGGTTTACTTTTCAAGAGGCAATCTCCAATATATAGCCGTTTTCCCTTACAACGGACAAACCTACAAGGATCTTTGGAGACTTGCCGTGCATCAGTATGATATTGTCGGCGAGGACAACACAAACATTTCATCCTCCTATGTCGGCTTTATCGACTTGTTTGGCTGGGCAGCAAACTTGTGGTCCACTCACAATGGCATCACGGGTGACCTCAATCCCTATGCCTTTCCTTATGAAACCAGCTATGGAGAAGGACATGATGAGAAGTATGGTCCCCATGAGAATGACCTTACCGGAAGTTACAGGAACTACGACTGGGGAGTCCATTGCGCCATCATCGGCGGAGGGAACGAACCAGGGCTGTGGCGCACCATGGTCATGACGGAATGGGACTATGTGCTTCATTCGAGGGAGGCCTCAACGGTCGGTGGCACCGAAAACGCCCGATTTACAAAAGGCTGCGTCAATGGTGTCTTTGGAATCATCCTGTTCCCCGACCAATATACACATCCTGCAAATGTTACGCCTCCATACGGCATCAACAAGGAAGACGCAACCGGATGGATGGTCAATTCCTACACCGTTGACGACTGGGAGCAGATGGAGATTGAAGGAGCCGTGTTCCTTCCCGTTACGGGCTATAGAATAGGAACGGATGTCTATAACACCAACAATAGAGGTTATTATTGGTCCACCACGCACTATCAAGCAAAATATGCCCAAACGCTTATTTTTAGCGAAACCGAGCTATTTACCAACAGGGCGATGGTACGTAGTACAGGCTGCTCTGTACGCCTGGTGATGGATTATCATGAAAACTAACGATTCCAAGGCGATGAGAAAAACAAACAGTATTATCCTTGTTTCGGCATTTCTGCTGGTGATGGCATGCCTTTGCCTATCATGCGGCAAAAAGGAAAACTTCAGCGACATCAAGCCGAAAATCACTGAAACTCCCTTGAAGGTCTTCGCCACACAAGCCACCTTTTCATGGGAAGTCGTATATCCTGGAAAAATCGGCTCGATGGTTGAAATAAGCCTGAACGAGGATATGAGCCAGTCAACACGTTATGGCTCGGAGGAGATCACCGACAACAAGAAATTCAGCGTTACCGTATCAGAGCTTAGCGAGGCCACGACTTACTATTATCGCTATATCGTTTGGAACCCCAACACCAGTTTTGAGTTGGAAACCAAGAGTTTCAGCACCTCGATTGGATTTGCAACTGTTACCACGGCTGAAGTCACCGATATCACCCGTAGCACGGCCAAGGGTGGAGGAGAGGTGACTTACGAAAGCGGTTCACCGGTGACCGAAAGGGGATTGTGCTGGTGTGAATTCCACAACCCAACCATCAACGACACCCACCTTGCCAGTGGATCAGGCATGGGCAGCTTCACTGTAACCATGACCAACCTTGAGTATAACAAGACCTATTACGTCAGAGCTTATGCCAAAAACGAAAAAGGTGTGGCTTATGGAGAGGAAGTGAGTTTCATCACCTCAGAAGCAACCCAACCTATAGTTTCCACTTTGGAGTGCTCCAACGTCACTACTATGAGCGTCGATTTGTCAGGCAACATTTCCGACAATGGAGGTTGGCAGATCTGCGATTGTGGTTTTTGCTTTGGAATAGACCCCGAACCCGACATCAACAGCCATCACATCAGCGCCGGGGTCGTCAATTCAGGGAATTTCCAAGTCACACTCCAAGGCCTGAAGGCTGGAGAATCCTATTATGTGAGAGCCTATGCAAAAAACTCAGTCGGCATCAGTTATGGCGAACAAAAACAACTGACAACCACGATCCAGCCCGAGGGTGTTTTGAACGGATGCTTCTCGATCGGAGAAAACAAATATGTGCAATTCTCGAAAGGCAACTTGCAATACAGGGCTTCAACACAAACATGGCGGTTGGCTGAAAACCAGTGGGATTATGTGGGCAGCATGCATATTGGAGCCATTTCAGGCAGTGGCAACGAAAACATCTCACAAACCTATGACGGATGGATTGATCTCTTCGGATGGGGCACCAGCGGATGGAACAACGGCAATACGTATTACCAGCCATGGTGCACTGAAGAGGCCGAAACTTCCTACGGCCCTCCCGGCAACCATGACCTGACGGGTGAGTATGTCAACGCCGATTGGGGAAAATACATCAGCATCAGCAATACCACTGTCCAAGGTGAATGGAGAACCCCAACCTACTGGGATTTCCGTTATCTATTGGATGAACGCAAGGCATCAACCCTCAACGGCGTTGAAAATGCCCGCTTTGCAAAAGGCAGAATTGGAGGTTTGCCGGGAATCTTTATTTTCCCCGACTATTACTATCATCCTGAAGGCATTGCCCTTCCTGAAGCCATCAACGATTACGAAGCCGAGGATTGGGGAGGCAACAACTACGAAAGAGAGGAATGGACCATACTGGAAAATGCCGGCGTGGTATTCCTTCCGATCACAGGCATAAGAAAAGGTACCGCACTGGCCAACATCGGTTGGTACGGCTATTATTGGACATCTACCTCAAACAAGGATGATATGGCCTGTATGTTGAAATTGGAAAGCAAACTGGCCTTCAATTATATTTTGAAAAAATCTTGCGGAATCTCCGTCCGTTTGGTTTACGACGTAACTCCATAACCTATGAAAAAAACAATCCTTATCGCAAGTGCCCTACTTCTTGTCGCCATTGTTTTCAACAATTGCAAAAAAGAGAACAACACCCTTCCTAAAACCCCTCAAATCATTGAAGAGACGGTCGAAACAACGGTCAATCAGGCAACTTTTTCCTGGAAAGTTGACTATACAGAGGCGGTATGCTCTTTTGTTGAAATAAGCCTGAACAATGACATGAGCTATTCAACCCGCTATGGGACCAATGAATTAAGCGAAAACAAAACGTTCACCGTAACGGCAACCGGCCTTAAGGGTGGTACCACCTACTATTACCGCTATCTGGTTTGGACCACTGACGCCGATTATGTGAAAGACATCAAGAACTTCACCACAAAAACCGACGTTCCAATTGTCAAGACCCTTGAACCCACTGAAATCACAAGAACCTCCGCTGTGCTGAATGGTGAAATCGTGGATGAATGTGGCTACGCTATCAGTGAATGTGGTTTTTGCTTCAACACCAGTCCCAATCCATCGTTAAGCGACAGCCAAACCGTTACCAGTTCAGGAACAGGAGCCATTAGCTTGAGCATTGAACATCTGACCGCTGGAGTGACCTACTACTATAGGACCTATGCCAAAAACAGCAAGGGTGTGGCATTTGGCGAAAACGTGGAATTCACCACAGAGGCTCCAATCGTTCCAACAGTAGCTTCCATCGAAATGATCGACGCAACCGTTACCACTGCGGTCATGAGCGGCAACATTCTTGACAACGGCGGCATTCCGATTATCGATTGCGGCGTTTGTTGGAGTACCGAACATAATCCAACTATCGACAATGGCCATAACAGCTTTGGTCCATCATCCGAATCGTTCGTGGCAAAGGCCATCCGCCTCGACCCCAACACCCAATACTATCTGCGAGCCTATGCCACCAACCAAACAGGAACAGGTTATGGTGAAGAGCTGACCATCACCACCTTGCCCGTCGCACTCGAAGGGATCATTGACAAGACATTCTCAGTGAGTGAGGACTCAAGGATTGTTTTCTCGAAAGGCAACCTACAGTATCGTGCTTCAACCGACACATGGCGTTTTGCGGAAAACCAGTATGGCACCTGTGGCGAGAACAATCAACACATTGCTTCCAACTACAATGGCTATATTGATTTATTTGGCTGGGGGACAAGCGGTTATGACCATGGAGCCATCTATTACCATCCTTGGAACAGTTCGTTCCATGATGAGCATCAGCTTTATTATGCCTATGGCTCTCCTGAATATAATTTGGGTGACCAAACGGGCCAGGCCGACTGGGGGTACAACGCCATCAGCAATGGCGGCAACCAGGAAAACCTTTGGCGTACCATGACTGTAGATGAATGGAGGTATCTGGTATTCGAGCGTCAGACACTTTCCAATATCCGTTTCGCCAAGGCTATTTACAACGAAGTTTTTGTCCTTATTATTTTGCCTGACAACTGGCAAGAGTCGGTTATTGCATTGAACAACGCCAACGATCCAGGTAGCAATTTCAATAGTAACAACCTTACTGCGGACCAATATCAGAAGATGTGTGCTGCTGGAGCCGTTTTTCTGCCGACTGCCGGGTGGAGATGGGGACAATATCTCATGGATTACTATATTATTGGCAGTTACAACACCGCTACGAGCAATAACGATTATGTGTATTCCTTTTCCTTTGGAGATGGATCGTGTTACATCGGTGAAACTGCATCACGCTATATGGGAGCTTCAGTACGCTTAGTTCATGATATTCAATAAGAAAAGCCTATGCTTTTTACTGCTGTTGGCGGCCGCATGCAGCAAGCCCCAAAGGAACATCGATCCGGTGCCAACGCCGCAGCAAATTGAGTGGCAACAGCTGGAGACCTATGCTTTCATCCATTTCGGGTTGAACACCTTCAACGACATGGAATGGGGCTATGGCGACACACCTGCAACCACCTTCAATCCCACAGCCTTGGATTGTGAGCAATGGGTGCTGACCTTGAAAGCCTGCGGCATGAAAGGTGTGATCTTCACCGCCAAACATCATGACGGATTCTGCCTTTGGCCTACCGAAACCACTGACTATTCCATCAAGAATTCGCCCTACAAAGACGGCAACGGCGATGTGGTAGGGGAGCTATGCGAAGCTTGCCGGAAACACGGTCTGAAGTTCGGATTGTATCTGTCGCCCTGGGATCGCCATCAGGCTTCGTATGGAACATCGGAATACGTCAAGCTCTATCATCGACAAATCCAGGAATTGACTGACCATTACGGCCCGTTTTTCGAATTTTGGTTCGACGGTGCCAACGGTGGCGACGGCTGGTACGGCGGAGCCAAGGAGACGCGTTCCATCGATGCCAACACGTATTACGACTATGCCAAGGCTCGCGACATCATCTGGGCGCGTTATCCCGATGCCATCATCTTTGGCGGCACGGTGCCTTCAGTTCGCTGGATAGGCAACGAGCGTGGCTATGCGGCACCGACGCTTTGGTGCACCGAAGGCGACGCTTGGCTCCCCGCTGAGGTTGATGTATCCATCCGTCCAGGCTGGTTCTATCACGACAACGAAGCCCCGAAGAGCTTGGAGGAGCTACTCGATATCTATTACAACAGCGTGGGCCACAACGCCAACCTGCTGCTTAATTTCCCCGTCAATAAAGAGGGAAGGATACCTTCGGCCGATTCGCTGCGCGCCGTTGAATGGTATCAAACCCTGCAAGGTTCATTTGCCGAAGACTTGCTGAACGATTGCGTCGCAACCACCGATGACGGAAATGCCAACCATCAGGAAATGATCTTCACTTTTGATCACCCAACCACATTGGGGTGTCTCGTATTGCAAGAGGACATCCAATTCGGTCAAAGGGTGGAACGCTTCACCGTCAGCCGTTATCGCAACGGCAAATGGCTCCCCCTGGATACCGACGAGGTGATGACCACCATAGGGTACAAACGCATCCTTCGCTTTAAGCCCGCTGAGATGGAGAAGCTCAGGATAAGGATCATTAAAGCGAAGGGAAAGGCTTACTTTAAGAAAATATCAGGATATTAATCGTCATTGCGAGGAGCTTAAAAAGCGACGAAGCAACCTTTACTCATTGAGCGAAGCGAAATAATCCACTGTTGTCGATTGTGGATTGCTTCGCTTCGCTCGCAATGACGAGGCAGAGCCTCGAAGGCAGTAAGATTATCTCACGATAATCTTACCGGCCTTGCTCTCATTGCCATTCACCAGAGTGACAATGTACATGCCCTTGTTGAGGTTGTGCGAGAACCTGACGGAACCCGAGGCAATGGTCTTGGCAAGCACCTGCTGGCCAAGGACATCGAACACCACCATCTGCAGAGTACTGTCGGTGTTGTTCTCCACAGCAATCTCGTTGCCGGCATTCCAGAGGTTCACCTCCATCAGGCTCACCTCGTTCACGTTGAAGCCTTCTTCAGCGGCCGTGAGCAGGATGTCATCGATTTCCCATGCTGCAGCGCCATCATCAATAGTGCTGATGTATCTGAAAGCGATGTTGCAGTTGGTGCCACTGAATCCGTCAAGCGAGATCTCACCTGATTCAGCCCATACATAGTTGCCTTCCGACATGTTGAATTCAAGCGGTTGCCACGAAGCTGCGGTAGGATCCTGACCATCGTAGTCGTTGGCGAAATAAAGCTCAAGTGCCGGACCGTCGAACTTGGTGGCATTTCTGAAGGTCAAGGTGACATCCAGGTAGTTATTGAGGTTGAAGGCAGGAGAGATGCACCATTGCTCGTTGTCAACGTCGTCGCCATAACCGTTGGCCATGGCATACTGGTTGTTGGAATAGGTGCCGATGGTCCAAGGCTTGTTGCCTTCCACGGTGACGAAGGTCCAACCGTTCATCTCGCCTTCCCAGTCTTGATTGAAGATGACGATCAACTCAGTATTGACCTCATAGGTGGCAGTAGCGATACCGCTGTTTTCATAGCCTTCCATCATGGCGATGGCCTTGAGGGTCATATCTTGGTCAACATGGATGGCTTCGGTGTAAACCGTTGATGCTGCGGTTGGGTCGGTGCCATCGGTGGTATAGTAGATGGTAGCGCCTTCCGTTGCGCAAGTGATCTCCACATCAAACTCCTCGTAATAAGTACCTGAGGCCACGCTGATGACTGGGGTAGCCACGGTAGGCGTGACGGATCCACCCATCACGAAGAGGTCGAGGTAGAAGCTGTAGTCGGGATTGTTCATGTTGCTTGTAGCATAGGCTCCGAACTTGTGCGAGGAGTTTTTGGCGATACCACGGTTGGTAGTGGTGGCATTGGTGATCACAAAGCCGGTGTAGTTGGGGATCAAGGCGTTTTCGCCAGAGGTCTCCATGGCGATGTTCCACAACGCATTGGTGTTGCCGGCAAAGTTGGTGCTGCTGCTGTAGCCAAGGCTGTCACCGGCGGCGTTCACCAGGATGATGGCTTCGTCTTCGAACGTTACGTTCCAGAGGTAGGTTTCGGCAGCGTCGGCAATCTCAGCAGGAAGCATCTCCGTACCGTTGTTATTCACAGAGGTAAAGAGCACACCGTCAGGCTTGCCGCTGACGCCTGCGGTCATGGCATAGTAGCCATCGCCCACAGTGGCATCGTAACGAGCCGCAATGATGACTTGGTCGCCATCGTTCAAGTCGGTGAGCGAGAGAATCCTGTTCCAGTCGCCACCAGGTGTCGGTTCTTCTGTCACAGTACCGCTTACAGTGACTGTAGCAGTGGTTCCGCCGTCCTCAAGGGTGATAACGCCGTCCCAAGGACCTACAGGCAAACCTGCTTCGAGTCTCACGTAAACGTCCGTAGGCTCAAGAGTTCCAACGGCCTCAATGCTAAGGTTGTGCCAATACTCTGTTCCGTCGAGCGAGAATTCATAATGACTGTTGCTGCATGTGATGGTGACTCCACCTGAAGTTCCACCTGGTGCTGCAGGCAAGTTGCCACCTGACACGGTGAAGGTCTGAGCCGCCGATGGGCCATTTCCTACGATATAGGTAAATCCTGACAAAGCACTCGGTGTCACTGTGAGGTATGGATCGGAAGTGAATCCCATCAAAACGATGTCATCAACCTCCCAAGCCGCTGCTTCAGTCTCTGTTGAGGTGTATTTGAAGCCGATATAGCAGTTTTCACCAGTGAAGTTGGCAAGGTCGATGATGCCTGACTCAGCCCATGCAAATGAACCCGTTGACATGTTGAACCCAAGCTCAGTCCATGTGGTTGCCGTTGATGCCGGGTTTTCACCGTCATAGTTGTTCGAGAAGAACAGCTGCAAATCCGGACCACTGTAATTCTTGGCATTTCTGAAAGTCAATGTCGCATTGCTATACATATTGAGGTTGAAAGCGGGAGAGATGCACCACTGCTGGTTGGCACCGCCGTTGTAGCCATTGGCGTATGCATAGTGGTTTCCACTGTAGGAAGCGATGTTCCAAGGCTTGTTACCCTCAACAGCGACGAAGGTCCAGCCGTTCATTTCGCCTTCCCAGTCTTGGTTGAAGACGGTGGCTGCACCAAGGATGAGGGTGTATTCAGCCGTAGCGATGTTGCTGGCGTTGAAGCCTTCTTTCATGGCGATGGCCTTGATGGTAACGCTAGCCTCAACACTGATCGGCTCGGTGTAAACGGTGCTCTCAGCGGTAGGATCGCTGCCATCCAAGGTATAATAGATGGTGGCGTCGGCCGTGGAGCAGCTGATGGTGACTTCTTGAGCCTCGTAGTAGGTGCCGCCTTCAGGCGAGAAGGACGGCATAGCGCAAGTCGGAGTGCCACCGCCAGCGGTGACGAACATGTCGAGGAAGAAGTTATACTGGTCGCTGCCAAGGTTCTGGGTGTGGTACGGACCAAAGTTGTGGTTGCTGTTCAAGGCGATAGCCCTAACCGCATTGTTGACGTTGCTTACGACGAAACCGCCATAGTTTGGAACCATTGCGCCTTCACCCGAGGTATCAAATTCAATGGTCCATGCCGTATTGTCGCCGCCAGTGGCGAAGTTGGTGCTGCTGGTGTAGCCGAGCACATCGCCGTTGGCGTTGGTGAAGGTGTAGCTGGTACCATCGGTAGCCACCGTCCAATAATAGGTGGCTTCCTCGTCGGTGATGGAGGCAGGCAGGGTCTCAGTCTCGCCGGCCACACTGGTGAAGAGCACGCCTGTAGGTTTGCCTGATGCCTGTGCTGTCATGGCATAGTAGTCGCTGGCATTGCTGTCGAAACGAGCGGCAAAGACGACCTTGGCACCGTTGGTGAGTTGCGAGAGGTCGCTGATGCGTACATAATTGCTGGTTGGCTGCGGCTGGTCGGTAACACTTCCGCTCAAAGCAATGTACATGGTGTCAACTTCTGCCTGAGCAATAGTCAGACTCTCTTCGTAATCGCCCATCTCAAGACCTGCTTTAAGTCTCACCTTGATGGTGTAGCTATAAGTGCCCGTGTAAGTGTTGATTGTAATGGTGTTCTCCGGATAGAAGCTCTCGCCAGGGAATGACGAAATCTCAAAATTCTCAGATGCGTGGATGTAAGTAGGAGCGGTGAGGCTTCTCGCACTGATGTTGAATGTCTTCACCGTTGAAGGACCTTCTCCATACACATAGTTGAATCCCGACAAGCCAGCAGGATTGACAAAGATGCCTGCTGGATGGGTAAAGGTAACATCTTCGGCACTGTTGACGCGGAGCTGCGGGTTGTTGTAGCACCCGATGACACCGATAACCGTCATAAAGTCGCCTTCCTCAAGACCTTCGACGACGGGCAACTTATAGATGTTCAGCGTGCTTTCGCCTTGGGTGATAGGCGTGTTGTTATTGTTGTTGATGTTTCCGACGGTGGCATTGACAATCTGGACGCGGGTGGATTGCAACATCTTGTCTCCGTTATGGTCGGCAAGGATCTCGGCAATGGTCTTTTCAACCACAGGCAGTTCGTTGCCATTGGAAAGGATCACAAACTGGTTGCCGTCTCCGCCGTTGATGCCAGTCAGCTCGACGAGACCGTTGTAAACAGTTTTCTTACCGTATGCCAGCACCATGTCGCCGATGGCCAAAGCCTCAGGGACAGTGTTGCTATTGAGATAGAGGTCGATACCGGCTGTGGCATCCTGGGCATAGATGTTACGGCCATCGATGAAGGTCACCACACCTTGTACCAAGCCATATTCGTTGTTGGTCAAAACTCTGGCGGCAGCCATCGTTATCGGTTCAATGATGGTATAGGTAGCCGAGGTGACATTGCTATTGTTCATGCCTTCCTTCACAGCCATTGCCTTCACTGTAGTGGTTGCACTCACGACGATGGCTTCTGCATAGACAGGGCTATTCGCAGTCGGATCAGTGCCATCCAACGTATAGTGGATAGTGGCACCCTCGGTAGCGCAAGCGATGGTCACCTGCTGGGCTTGGATGAAGGATCCTGCGGCAGGAGTGAAGGTCGGGTTGGCCACGTGTGCCAGCTCGGTGAAGGTAGCGTTCACGGTGACATCGGCATTCGGCATCACAAACTGCATGGTTTCCAAAATGTTAATGGGTGTTGCAACACCTGCATAGGTGTATGTCAACGCTGTCAACTCGTAGCCTGATGCGGCATCGGCTGTCACAGTGATGGTCTCGCCGCCAACAAGATATGAAGCAGTGTCAACCGAGATGGTACCATTGGTAATGCCTTCGGCAATGCTCACGGTATAGTAAGTAGGTGTTGGTGGAGTAGGAACTTCACCTGCTTTGTAAAGGTAAACATCCAATTGACCGCTGGCATAGCATGAGAATGGCGACCCATTATTGTTGAGTCTTAACCAATTGCGGGTATTGGTACCCTGAGCCTTGATGGTAGCGACACCGTTAGTGGCAATGTCGATGGTCCACTGACCGTTGGCGTCGTTTTCAGCCTGAACCTTCAAATAGTTGGCCGATGAACTGGCTGCATAGAGATAGCCTCCGTTCACGGCATCATACAACGTCCATTTGCCGTCAGCCTGACCTAAGGTCAACTCAAAGACGCCGCCTTCGTTGGAGGTAGCAGGCGTTAAGGTTATGACGTTTTCAGCAGGAGTTACATCGACAGAAGTTCTGTTGTTGGTGGCTTGCTTGCCTAATGCCTTGTATGTCTCGCCCTTGATACCTACAATGATGTATTTATCGCCTGAGATCAGCGCATTGTTGTGGGTGATCAGGGTGTAAGCGGTTTCCTGTACCGGAGGAGCAATGTTGATGGTGTATGTCGCTGTGGCGATTTCACTATTGTTCATACCTTCCTTCACAGCGATAGCCTTCACGGTTGTGGTCTCGCTGATGGTGAGAGCCTCAGTATATAGCGTTCCATTAATGCCGGTAAGGGCGACCATAGGATCGGTGCCGTCGATGGTGTAATAGATGGAGGCACCTTCGGTGGCGCAAGCGACGGTCACGGTCTGAGCCTCGGTGTATTCGCCGCCAGCAGGGCTGAGGGTAGGTGTTGCCACTGTCAGCATCGGGGTCTCATGAATGGTAACGTCTGATGCCACTGCAACACGGAGTTGCGGGTTGTTGAAGCAACCAACGACACCGACCACATCAACAGCGTCACCTGCTGAAATGCTGTCAAGAGCAGGAACTTTGTAAATATTGATAGTGTTCTCACCTTGGGTAAGAGGAGTGTTGCCACTGGTGTTGATGGTACCAATAGTTGCCTCTACGATCTTTACTCGGGTTGATTGCAGCATCTGGGTGCCGGCATGGTCTGTGAGAATCTCGGCAATGGTCTTCTCAGCCAAAGGAAGTGTGTTTCCTGTTGAAATAACGCTGAACTGCGAGGCGTCGCCACCATTGATGCCTGAAAGTTCGACAAGACCGTTGTACAAGGTTTTCTTGCCGTATGCCTGAACCTTGTCGCCCAATGCCAAGCCGCTCGGAACAGTGTTGTTGTTCAAAAAGAGATCGATACCTGCTGTCTCATCTTGAACGTAAACGTTTCTTCCGTCAATGAATGTTATAATACCTTGAACCAAAGCGTACTCGTTGACTTCCAATGCTCTTGCCGCAGCAATGGTAATCACGGTTGGAGCTTCCTCAATGGTGTAAGTAGCCGAAGCAACACTACTATTGCTCATACCAGACTTCGCGGCCATGGCCTTCACTGTCGTCGTTGCACTGATGGCGATAGGAGAGGAGTAAACCGCACTCGATGTGGTGGGGGTACTGCCGTCGAGGGTATAATAGATGGTAGCACCGGCAGTAGTGCAGCTGATAGTCACGTTCTGTGCCTCATAGTAAGTACCTGCTGCAGGCGAGAACGTAGGAGTGGCAACCGCTTGTTGACCGCCGGCTGAATATGTTACTGATACTATTTTTACGCGTGCATGGCCACTTGAGGCTGTGTTTGTTATAACAATTGGAGCGCTTGAAGATCCCGTCCAAGTTCCAGTTGTTGAACTTAATGAATAAGTTCCCGTTGATACACTTAATGTGCCTACATTACTTGTAGAACTAAATGTTAAGGTCATACCCGTAACGGTGCATCCACTAGCTGGTGTAATTGTTAATGTGTTACCGCCATACAAGCGTGCGGCAGTTCCTGTGTTGTAATAAGCAGGAGCTGTGCTGCCTGTGTTCTTGTCAAATTGGATAGTGATGTAATCATTCAAACCGATAGGAGTGCCATCCAAACTCTGGGCGTTTGAGTAGCCTTGTTCAGAGAATGTGATTGAGACTTCATCTCTGGTTTGCCCCCAAGTGAGGCCTGACACCAGCAAAAACACTGCTGCCAGCAAAAAAGTAAATCTACGTTTCATTTGAATAAAAATTTATTATAATTAATTGATTTTTAATAATTTACAAACAAACAGAGGCTTCTCCTTCATATTGGCAAAGCTACAAAATATTCAGGGGAATGGGAAGGGGGCGGGATATTAATAAAAAAGAAGTTATCAACGCCTGTTGATAACTTTCAACAACAAAAAAGGGACGTCATACGACGTCCCTTTTTAGGTTTCGTGAACCTGTTAATTAGAAAACAACAACCTTCTTGGTTTGGTCGCCGCTTTGCACGAAGTAGATACCTGCTTCGAGGTTCACTTGCAGGCTCTTCACGCCCTTGTAGGTCTTCACCATTTGGCCAACAGCATTGTAGATGTTGACATCGGCTTCGTTGTCCAGCTCAAGGAAGAAAGCTTTGTTGGCAGGATTTGGATAGACAGACAAGTTGTTGCTGTGAGCAACGGCGGTGTTCTCATCAACAGCAGCAGGCAATCTGTCAACATAAACTTTCATGGCTTTATAATAATTGTCATCCCAAACTGTTTCATCGGATTGCACAAAAGTACCTGCCTCAAGGTCGCTTTGATAGCACAACCAGAGGTATTCGCCTTCTTCGTCAGAATAGATATAAGGAATCACTTGGCAATAAACCAACTCATCGCCATCATTGTCAAATGCAGTCAGCAGGTGCTGTGGAACGCCCCAGGTGCGGCCACCGTCTTCTGAATAGCAGCCAAACAAACGGAACATGTGTTGGCTACCATCCCAGAACAAAGTATTGCTGTCACCAGCAATCATTGACCAGAAAGCGAAGATTCTGTCACCTTCCATGTGCATGGTGGCAAAACCGGCAATACCGTTGTTGTACTTACCGTGTTCACCCTTTTGTTCCAAATCAACCCAGTAGTATTCTTGCGGTAAGTTTTCAGTCCAGTAAGGAATGACGTTTTGATCTGCGTCAAGGAGTTGGAGTTCGCCAAAATATTCCGGAAGAGGATCGTGGTTGGCATCTGACCAATACCATTCTGAATAATAAATGTCTTGCATCATATAAGCGGAGTCCATGACGAATGGCTGACCAACTTCGCCAATACCGCCAGTGCAGAGGACGCTCTTAGGAAGCACCTCACTCCAATATGAAACGCCACCGATTCCGGCATAGTATGATCCTGAGCCAGCTGTTCCTGTTGTACCGTTCCACTCGTAAACCACATGGAGATTGTCGTTATCATCGAAAGCGGCACCCGTCCAACGAGGATAGAAGAACCAAGTATCGGTGAAGTCGCCATTGATGTTCGGGTGTTGATAGAACACTCTCTCGTTCCAAGTGGCACCATTGTCCTCTGAAATCACGAGTTTGCCATCGCTCCAAGCGTTGTTCAGGATGAAGGAAACGCGGTTTGGTCTTTCAGGATCATAAAGCATGAAGTAGCAGATGTTTGAGCCACCATCAGTCATATGGTTAACATCAAGGTTAGGAATCGTCTCATATTGATGAGTCCATTCGCCATTGACATACTGATAGAAAACAATAGGATCAGCACCTTCATAAACACCTGTTGATGCGCCACTGTTAGTAATAAGGACATTGACGATGTCAAGATTCTCACCTGAGCATTGAACAACTGGCCACACAGGATCAACACCTGTTGTGACAGGCAACGGGATACCTTCACCGAAGTCACGGTTGCCTTCACGGAAGTCCTCAACGATGAAAATTCTAGCATCATTAGCAGTGTGAGCAGCAACAACAAGGCCGTTCTCACCGTAACGGGCGATGGAGCCGAAACCGGTCTTCACACTTTCAACACGTTGTTCGGTGTACTCCCATTCGCCAACGGCGGGATCCCAAATAGCGAGACCAGTACCACGGTCTGTATGACTCTGATCCGTTGATTGTGTGTAGCACATCACAGCGTAACCGTCAGGCCACACAGCGGTATAGTTTCTTGCGCCCATGTTGGACTGCCAGTCATAGACGGTAAAACTCAATTCAGTCTCTAATTCATCATCCATAATGCTTCTTGTTGAAGCAGGGAAGTTGGCAAAATCACGCTCCTCCATACCGGTTAAAGTCACCTTTTGAGAAGTGGCATGCTTCATGTCTTTGCGTGCGCTCTTAATCTGAGCGAATCCTGTGATGACAATGGCCATCGTAAGAATCAAGGTAAATACTTTTTTCATAATTAATTAAGTTTGGTTAATAAACAACTCGCAAAGATAGGCATTATTCAACTTTATTGGGAGCCTTCATCGGAAGTATTTATCAACATGGGTTGTTGATAAAATGTTGATAAACCATAAAGGCAGGCTTTTATTATTCTTAAATTTGCAATGGAATAACAACAGTTTGCAATGAGGATCTACTTGGTGGGATACATGAGCGCCGGCAAGTCAACCACGGCAAAACGGCTGGCCAACAGGCTCGGCTGGGAGGCCTACGACACCGACCGCTTGTTTGAGGCGCGCTACCACATCTCGGTCAACGACTTCTTCCAGAAGTACGACGAGCCGCTGTACCGTCGGCTGGAGACCCAGATCCTTCACGACACCCTCGCCTACGACAATGCGGTGATCGCCACCGGCGGCGGCACGCCATGTTTCAACGACAACATGGAATGGATGAACCAAAACGGCTTCACCGTCTTCCTTAGGATCAGTCCCCAGTCAGCCGTCGTTCGCCTGTCGCAATCAAAGGTGAAACGACCAAAAGTGTATGGCAAATCACCCGAGGAACTGGAAGAGTTCATCCGTCAAAACTACACGGAACGCCTGCCGTTCTACGAACAGGCCCAGCTGACCGTCAAAGCCGAGGATTTGGATATTGAGAACTTAGTGGAAAAGATCAAAAACCAAACTTCCGACTTCTAACTTCTGACTTCTAATAAAGTAACATTCTCAACGTGTTGCGTATGCGGGAACATATCCACCGGCTGAACAGCCTTCACCTCATAGGCTGACGACAGCAACTGCAGGTCGCGGGCCTGGGTAGCCGGATTGCAACTCACATACACCATCTTCGGGGCACGGATCTTCAACAGCTGCTCCACCACCTTCTCAGCCATGCCGGCACGCGGCGGATCGGTGACGATGAAGTCGGGCTTGCCGTTGGCCGCAATGAACTCGTCCGTAAAGATCTTGGCCATGTCACCCGCATAGAAAGTACAGTTTTCAATGCCATTGAGGGCAACATTCACCTTGGCATCGGCAATGGCTTCCTCCACATACTCGACACCCACCACACGCTTCACGAATCGCGAGAAATACTGGGCAATGGTTCCCGTTCCCGTGTAAAGGTCATACATCAACTCATCGCCTTTGACATCGGCCAGGTCGAAAGCGGCACGGTAGAGCCTTTCAGCCTGATACACATTGGTTTGGAAAAACGACACCGGACCAATGCGGAACTTCAAGTCAGGATATCCCGGTCGGGGCGAGGCCATGGTCTCTATCAAGTAAGGATCACCCTTCAAACATTCGAAAGGCAGGTCGTTGATGACGTCGTTGAACTTATCATTAATAATAAGGAACAACGATACAATCTGCGGGAAACGCCTCTCCAATGCGGGAATCAGCTCATGACGAATGCATTCGTTCTCCTCGCGGATGACGATAATCACCATGAACTCGCCCTTGGCATTGCAACGGATCACCAGATTGCGCATCAGTCCCTCATGATGGCGCACATTGTAGTACGAAAGCCCATGATCCATGGTGAACTTCCTGACAAACAGACGGATGTCATTGGAAGGATCGGCTTGCAGATGGCATTTTTCCACATCGATCACGCGGTCGAACAGCTGAGGCAGATGGAAGCCCAGCCCCTTGCAATCGTCCTCACCATAGGTGCCTGAAGGCGCACCATCGGTGAGCCACTTTCGGTTGGAGAAGGCATATTCCAGCTTGTTGCGGTAGAAATACTGCTTCTCACAGCCTAAGATGGGACGGATATCATGGTATTCCACCTTGCCGATGCGGTCGAGGTTGTCCTTCACCTGCTTCTGCTTGTATTGGAGCTGCCATTGGTAGTCCATCTGTTGCCACTTGCAGCCACCGCAGAGGCCGAAGTGCTGGCATACGGGCGTCACGCGCTTGTCGCTGTATTGCTTGAAGTTGAGGATGCGGCCCTCAAGATAGTTCTTCTTCTTTTTATAGACCTCGATGTCAACCACGTCGCCAGGCACGCCAAAGGGGATGAAAATCACACGACCTTCGGGTTTGGCCACCGACATGCCTTCGCTGCCGGCATCGACGATCAACACATTTTCTAAATATTCCGGGGATTTTTTCTTTTTCATTTGCCTTGGGTAAAAACGGGTTATAAAAAATCATAATTTTGGATTCCCAAATTCCCAGGGCGTTGCCCTGGGCTGAAAGCTTGTTGGCCCTGCGGGCCGTTCAAATAGGTAAACGCCTTTCCTAAGTTTTCTGTGATATCCGAAGCAATCATGGCTTCTTGGCTATACTGTTCAGCGGCGAAATCACCCGCCAACCCATGTAAATAAACACCCAACACAGCCGCTTCCTCAGGAGTATAACGCTGTGCGAGGAGGGAGAGTATCATGCCTGTGAGCACGTCGCCGCTGCCTGCGGTGGCCATGCCCGGATTGCCCGTTGGGTTGAAAAACACCGCCCCGTTGGGCATTGCGGTAGCCGTATAGGCACCCTTCAGCACGATGATGATGCCATATTTCATGGCCATCTCACGTTGCAGCTCAAGCCGCTCAAAACTGTTGGAGGTCTTGCCAAACAGCCGCTCAAACTCCTTGGGATGGGGTGTCATTATGGTTTTTGCCGACAGGAACGACAGCCAGGTCTTGTTTTCAGAAAGGATGTTAAGGGCATCGGCATCCATCACCATAGGCACCTTAACGTCTTGGATCATCCGCTTGACCATACGTTGAGCCTCATCGTCCTTGCCAATTCCCGGACCGACTCCGATGGCATTGAAAGCCTCCATTTTGTCGTCAACTTGGATCATGGCCTCCGGCAATGCCGTCTGGAGTGGTGTCCAGGCCGATTGCGGCAGCTTCACCGACAGCAATCCTACACCCGTCCGCAAACATGATTTGGCCCCCAGGATGGCCGCTCCAGTCTTGCCTTCCGATCCTGCAACCAGCAAAGCATGACCATAGGTGCCTTTATGTGAAAACCTCGTCCTATGATGAATTATATCAACAATCATCTTCCTTTCAATCAAGAAGTTATTTGTTGTTACCTCATGTAAAAATTGAGGATGTAATTTTATGTCAAGCACTTCCAGTTGACCCGTAAAAACATCATTTTCAGGCATCAGGAAAGCCAGTTTCGGCATCTGAAAGGTGAGGGTGTAGTCAGGCTGGAAGATGGCACCTCGGGGACTGGGAGCGTCGGCAAACAAGCCTGAAGCGATGTCAATGGAAACGCGTATGGCTTTTTGCCGATTCAGATAATCGATAAGCTCTGCGGCCACGCCCTCCACCGGACGGTTCAACCCCGAACCGAACAGGGCATCGACGATGACAGCATTTTCTTTGATGACAGGAAAGCCTTCTTCTTTCGTCATTGCAAGGTCACCCAACAAATATACCTTGACATCATAGCCTTTCTCGGAAAGCAGCCGTGCCACCACCAAGCCATCGCCGCCATTGTTGCCCTTCCCACAGAAAATGTTGATCTCACGATCTTTCCCAACATGGTCAACAAGCCATTCAAACACCTGAGTGGCAGCCCTTTCCATCAGATCAGCGGAACTGATCGGCTCATGCATAATGGTGTATTGGTCAGCCTGCCGGATTTGCGACGTTGAGAGAATCTTCATAACGGTATTTTTTTGCAAAAATAAAAAACACTATCTTTGTCGCTGCAAAAATAATTGAAATGAAACGACTTTTTATCACCGCTTTCCTGGTTTTGGCGACATTCATCGCCAACGCCCAGCACATCAGGGGCAACGCAGAATACGACTACGATCGCGCCAATGGACCGAGGGGCAACTTTGTGGTGGCTTCCGACTTCCAGATGGCCGACAACCTCCATCTCGACCTTGGATTACAGGCCGGCACCCAAAGCCGTTATGCCTTGAACGTGGCTTACCAGCTTGACCTGAAGAAATTCAAGAACAGCACCTTGTTCTTGGAAAACCGTTATCTCTACAGGCTTTTCCCGAGCTATAAGCTGCAAGAGTTCAACGCCATGCTCAACTTAGGCTATCGCAATATCCACTGGGTCTTCAAGTTCGGTCTCTGCAACCGTTACATCGCCGAGATCCCGTTGCGCAAGGACGGGGGAGAAGGCACCGTTTTCGACCCGATGAACGTTTCGTTCGACATCGAGTACAACCTGTTTGCCCAAGACCATCCATGGAACATCGGCTGCGGCATCTCCAACTACCGCGAGTTCATCATCGAACGTTTCACCTTGTTCTATTATACGTTGCACGGCTACTACGACCTCAACGACCAATGGCGCCTCACCGCCGAGACGGGCCTGCATCCCGCAGGCGTGCTCAACTTGTCAGCGCAATACAACGGCTTCTTCTTCAATATGGGTTGCACCTTCAAATACTGATCATCATGAAAAAGACACTCAACTATAGCTTGGTTTTGGCCTTCGGCCTGATTGTTTCACTCAGTTCATGCAATCGCCTCGACATCGCAGGCATGGTGGTCAACCGCAGCGACACCGAAGTCCGTGTGACCGACTGGCTCGCCTGGAACGACAGTCATGATCCCATCGTCATCGACAGCGTGAGCAACAACTACACCTTCTATTCCTGCTCCGACGTTCACATCAACGCCGACAACAGCCGTCTGGCCAAATATGTCACCAAGGAACGCAACGACCCCCAGTCCGCCTTCAGCATCATCGCCGGCGACCTTTGCAACGAGAGCGGGGAAGGGCCTTTCATCCTCTGCGACTCGGCCATGATGTTCCGACCGGGCATCCATGCCAAAAACGATCCCTGTTTCCCCATCATCGGCAATCACGATGTCTATTTCGACTGCGCTGAGCATTACAAAAACCATTTCCACACCTCCACCTATGCCGTCACGGTGAAGACCATAGGCGGAGACCAGGATCTGTATCTTTTCCTCGATTCAGGCAACGGTACTCACGGCACCAAGCAGCTGGAATGGCTTGAAAATCAGCTGAAAAACCGCTCAAAATACCGCTATTGCTTCGTGATCAGCCACAACTGGTTGTTCCGCACTACCTACAACTACACCACCACACCGGCAGCCAACCTGCCTGAAGACGAACAGTACGCCTTCATGCACATGATGAGCGAAAACAAGGTGGACATGGTCGTCATGGGTCATTTCCATTACCGCGACCAAAAGACCTTCGACCACGTGGAGTACGTGATGACCGACAACCTCAACGACACCAAGGACGAGCCTTCCTACCTGGTGGTCAGCTGTGGCGACAGGATCACTTACGAATATAGGATGCTGAACGATGAATGACCGTGTGGTGATTTCATACGGAAACACGCACATCTACGACTCCTACCTGATCAGGAGGAAGGACGACATGCGCGAGTTTTTGGGCACCATACGTGAAAAATGCAACCCTGACATGGCTGTGGCGGTTCGCAGCCTGACATCACAGATCTGCGAATGGCGGGCACACAACCTGTTCTATTATCTCCATGTATTCAGAAGCCGCACCAGGGACGTTGACCTGGAGCGGCTTCAGCCCTGGTGGCGCGAGGCCTTTTGCCGGGTAATCAGCTTCTTTTATTTTTGGTGATTTTTTGATTCACTTGTTTTTTCGAAATTTTTATTTAATTTTACAGCTCTATTCGAAAACAAGTCGTTGTGAAACCATACCGCTATCTATTCCTTTTGATCATTGCACTTGCACTGGCAAGCTGCCACAAGGACAGTGAACCTATCACCACAGCTCCCAAAATCGCCGAATCCACGTTGGACATTCACCCCACCGAAGTTGCCTTTTCATGGACCGTTGATTACCCAGGAAAATTGGCTTCAGTGGTGGAGTTGAGCGAAAACGAGGCTATGGGCGATGCCACCCGTTATGGCTCCGAAGAAATGACTGACAACAAATCATTCTCAGTCACTGTTCCAAACCTGCAAGAGAATACGGTTTACTATTATCGCTATTTGGTATGGAATGCCTTTGGCTCCTTTGAGAAAGAGGTGAAGCAGTTTACCACCACCACCGTCCAATTACCTAAGGTAGCCACCAAGACGGCCACCGGCATTTCCGAGAACTCGATGGTGCTACAGGGAAATATTTCAGACAACGGCGATTCACAAATCAAGGAATGTGGGTTTTATTACGGCTTGACACCTGATGTCGTGGCAAACGGAACCAAGGTCAAAGCGACCACGGTGAATACCGATGCTTACACCTACAATTTGTCATCGCTCGAAGAAAATGCCGTTTATTACGTCTGCGCTTATGCCACGAACGACAAGGGAACCGGCTATGGCGACGAAATCACGGTCATCTTGCATCCGATTGGTGCCATTAATGGTCGTTTCAGTATAAGTTCTCAGAAACGGGTTTATTTCTCACAAGGCAACCTGCAATATCGTGCTTCGGATCGCAAATGGCGGTTTGCCGAGCATCAGTATGACTGCATCGGTCAGGCCAATAACAACATCTCTTCGTCCTACAACGGATGGATTGACCTGTTCGGATGGGGCACCAGTGGTTACCACAACCCAAGCGATGTGAACAACACCAACTATCAGCCGTATTCCTCCAGCACTTCCACAATAAACCAGACCTACAACTATTGCGGTTACGGGCCTTCGACCAACATGAGCAATCCCAACCTGGGAGCCTCCGACTACGACTGGGGCGTTCACAACGAGATCGCCGAAGGGGAGGGACTCGATTGGTGGACCTTGAATAAAGACGAATGGGAATACGTTTTGAATTCACGCAACGCTTCCACCGTTAACAGTGTTGCCAACGCACGTTATGCCAAAGCCACCGTGGCTGGAAAGATGGGCCTCATCCTATTCCCCGACCAATACACGCATCCTTCGGGAGCGGCCCTGCCTGTCGGCATCAACGATGAGGGCAATGCCGGAGCATTGGGCAACAGCTATACCGTTGATGAATGGATCCAGATGGAAGTCAAGGGAGCGGTGTTTTTGCCCGCTGCCGGTAGCCGCAGCAGCACCACAACCGGCAATGTCGGGGCAACGGGATCCTATTGGTCGGCCACCAACAACGGAAGCCACTACGCCTATTGCGCCACCTTCCATCAAGACTATTTGTATCCATCCTATAACTTCGGCAACCGCGAATACGGTATTTCCGTGCGTTTAGTCCGTTATTCCGATAATCAATAAAATTTATAGTTATGAAAAAGACCTTTACTTTGTTCCTGATGATGCTGCTCTGCGGCATGACATTCGCCCAAGTCTCCACTTGGGACGGCACCTGGGAAGCCTGGACCAACGGTACCGGAACCGAAGACGACCCGTTCCTGATCGAGAACGCCCAGCAGTTGGCGTATTTGGCATATCGAGTAAACAATGGGTTTGGAGCTAACGAAAACCATGTTGTTGGTGTTGGTGAGTATTACAAATTGATGGTTGATGTTAATTTGAACGGCAACGAATCATTTCAATGGGTTCCAATTGGTTACTGGAATAATGGGGCTGATTGTTATTCTTTCGGGGGTCGTTTTGATGGAAACAATCATTTAATACAAAACCTATTCATCAATAGTGGTGCTGACCGTATTGGTTTATTTGGTTTTGTTAGTTGTTCTTCAATAACAAATATAGATGTAATTGGTAATGTTGTAACCTCAGGAGCTCATGCTGGAGGTATAATAGGTTATGTGTCCGATTCCATAATTATTAATCATTCTTCTTTTGATGGACATGTAGCTTCGACTTCAACAGCTGGAGGAATTATCGGTGTTTCACTTAAACAAGCAATTATTTCAGATTGTTCTAATAGTGGCAGCGTATATGCCAACAGTTATTATGGCACATGTACTGGTGGCATAATTGCCTTGTCCGAAGGATTAGTTATAATTAAAAATTGCTATAATATTGGAGATATTTCTTCAAGAAATGGATCTGGTGCCTACCAGGATGGTCGCACAGGAGGAATTCTGGGGTTAGGTGCTTCGGCTAACATTATTAATTGTTATAATACAGGGAATATTTCAAGCGAGTATAATGGCTATCTCGGTGGAATTGTCGCAAGAGTTGGAGGAAACATTGCTAATTGTTATAATTCCGGAATCATTTCCGGATCACATAAAGGAGGTATTGTATGGGATTATCTTAACCCTACTACTATTACAAATTGTTTCTTTCTAAACACATGTGGAGGAACAAATAACATTGGAGAATTAAAGACTGAAGCCTTTATGAAATCTCAAGATTTTGTAGATTTGATAAACGTAGGCTGTTTAGCCTATGCAAAAGACAATCAACCATATACCAATCAAGGTTATCCTATCTTTAGTGGTTTCTTTATTGAAACCGAACCTGTTTCATCGTTGGAATACACATCTGCTACTTTACAAGGAAATTATGTCTCTGGCATCCTAGATATTACCTCCCAAGGGTTCGAGTACAAACTGAAAACAGAACAAGAATACACAACTATTATTTGTCCGAAAAACCAAACTCCATTTAGTTATACTATTACAGGATTGGCAAGTGGAACAGAGTATCAATACCGTGCTTTCTTAACATCATCTGTAGGAACCGCTTATGGTGAATTGTTAGATTTCACCACGTTAACGTTACCAACCTATATTATCAACGCCTCAACTTCTGATCATGGCTCCATTAATCCTGAAGGTGAAGTTGAAGTTCAAGAAGGCGAAACTATTACCTTCTCATTCAAACCTGACGAAGGATTTGAAATAGGTGAAATCCTCGTTGACGGCGAAAGCGTGGAACTCGCATCAAGCTACACCTTCAGCAATGTAATTGAAGACCATTCCATTAAGGTGACATTCGTTGAGATGACTGGTCCCTGCCTACCTCCTTTGAATTTGATTGTCAGTGAAATAGATGCTTCTTCAGCAAGACTGAACTGGCAAGGCGGAGCGGATGTCTACATTATCATTTACGGAGTTGACGGCAATTACAATCACGCCATATCCACTTCTGAAAACAGTATTGTTCTTGATGATTTGATACCGACATCCAATTACGTATGGAAAATCAAAAGCGTTTGCGGTGAGCTGGAGACCCGATTCGTCGATGGACAACCATTTTTCACCTCAGGTCACGGTGTCGATGAAAACAACAGCGTTGCCTTCAGTCTATGGCCCAATCCCACCAACGAAACCCTTACCATCGCCAGCGACAACCTGAAGAGGGTGGAACTGTACGATGTGTTGGGGCAATTGGTCATCGTCAAGGAAAGCCAGGATGTGACCACCTCGGTGGATGTATCAAACTTGAAGGCAGGACTCTATCTGGTGAGAGTCACCGATACGAAAGGCAACGTGGGCATCGAAAAAGCGATGATCACTCCACGGTGACCGACTTAGCCAGGTTGCGTGGCTGGTCAACATTACAGCCACGCATCACGGCGATGTAGTAAGCCAGGATTTGCAGCGGGATGGTAGCCAGCAACGGTGAATAGAGACATTCCGTTTCAGGGATCTCAATGATGTAGTCGGCCATCTTACGGGCAATGACATCGTTTTGGCTGATGATGGCAATGATCTTGCCGTCGCGTGCCTTCACCTCCTGGATGTTGCTGATCACCTTTTCGTAAGTGCTATGGTTGGTGGCGATGAACACCACAGGCATATCCTTGTCAATCAAAGCGATAGGGCCGTGTTTCATTTCGGCAGCCGGATAACCTTCAGCGTGGATGTATGAAATCTCCTTGAGCTTCAAGGCACCTTCAAGAGCCACGGGATAGTTCTGCAAACGGCCAAGATAAAGCATGTTGCGAACGTCCTTGTATTTCTCGGCGATATCTTTCACATGGCCGCTATGGTCGAGCGTCCATTGCATCTTTTCAGGGATACGGTCGAGTTCTTGAATGAAGGCAGCACGTTCCTCGTCCTTCATTGAGCCTTTCAACTCAGCCAGGCGCAAGGCCAACATCACCATCACCGCCACTTGTGAGGTAAAGGCTTTGGTTGAAGCCACACCGATCTCCGGACCGGCATGGGTATAGATACCGGCATCGGTAGCACGGGAAATGGACGATCCGATAACGTTGCAGATACCCAACACCACAGCACCTTTCTCCTTGGCCAGCTGGATGGCGGCCAGAGTGTCGGCGGTCTCACCCGACTGCGACACAGCAATCACCACATCATGAGGCGTAATGACAGGATTGCGATAACGGAACTCGGAGGCATATTCCACCTTGACAGGAATCTTGGCCAAATTCTCGATCAAATAGCTACCCACCAAGCTGGCATGCCATGAGGTACCGCAAGCCACAAACACGATATTGTCGGCATAAAGGAGTTGTTTTTCGTATTGAACGATGCCTCCAAGGCGAACCGTGTTAGCCTCAGGATGCAGACGGCCACGCATGGTGTCGCGCACGATGGTGGGCTGTTCGTAGATCTCCTTCATCATAAAGTGGTCGAAGCCCGCCTTCTCGATGCTATCGAGGTTCATCTTCAGCTCCTGGACGTAGGGGATGGCCTCCACATCCTGAATGGTCTTGATATGCAGCTCTTCGCCCAATTTGATGCGAACCACCTGTTCGTCTTCGATATAGACCACCTTCTGGGTGCGACCCACGATAGGAGTGGCGTCGGAGGCAATGAAATACTCATTGTCGCCAATGCCGATCACCATGGGGCTGCCTTTGCGGGCGGCAATGATCTCATCGGGGTGACCTTTTTGCACAATAGCAATGGCATAGGCGCCAATCACGTGGTTCAAGGCGATACGCACAGCCTCGAACAGATCGACATGTTCACTTTGTTGCACGTCCTCAATGAGGTTGGTGAGCACCTCGGTATCCGTTGACGACTTAAAGGTGAAGCCACGTTTTTCAAGCTCCTTGCGGATGCTCATGTAATTCTCAATGATGCCGTTATGGATCAGCGCGATGTTGCCTGAGTTGGAAAGGTGTGGATGGGCGTTGGTCTGGTTGGGTTCGCCGTGGGTGGCCCAACGGGTATGGGCAATGCCGATTTGACCGCTGGTATCTTTGGTAGAGGCGTATGCCACCAAGTCGGAGACTTTGCCTTTGGCCTTATAAACGTTCAATTCATTGTTAGCGTTCAACAGTGCAACGCCAGCACTGTCATAACCACGGTATTCAAGTCTTTTTAATCCTTCAATAAGAATAGGATAGGCCTCTTGATGACCCACATAAGCTACAATTCCACACATTGTTTTTAGTATTAAAAAGTGCAAATTTACATTATTTTGAAAAAAATCAAGAAAAACGATGTTTTTTTTAACTTTGCAAAACTTATTATTTTCATCATCAAACCATGAAAAACCTACGTTTTTTTCTTTCAGTTTTTTGCTGCTTAGGCAGCATGTTTTGTTTTGCCCAATACGGCACCCAGTTTGAAAACCGAGGATTCGAAAGTTGGGCCAACTTCGGATCCGGCAATGACACTTACGAACCCGTCCATTGGCACTCCGGCATGTCGGCTTCAGGAAGCTATTCTTATGCGCTTTCAAAACAAATTGAACCGTCAACGGTGGTTCGGCCTGGATCTACGGGCACCCAGAGTGCAAGGATTTGGCCTAAAATCGTCTCCTTTCTATGGATTAATGTAACGGCCAACGGCAACATGACTTGCGGAAGGATGAACGCGGGGAGTTCAAGTGCTTCTGGCAGTTCAAACTACAACTATACGGAACGGGACGACAACCGTTTCAGCACGCCCATCAATACGGTTCCCGACTCGCTGTCTGTTTGGGTTTGCTTCCGCAGCGTCGATGCCAACCAAAATGCTCGCGCAAGGGCAATGGTCCATGGCGACGCCGACTTCCGGGAAGTTGCCGACGGCACCTTCAATCCCGCCGACATGCTGGTGGCTACCGCCTCAGCCACTTTCAAACGCACCAGCCAAGCCAGTGGAAACTACACTTGGCGCCGCCTTTCCGTGCCTTTCGTTCACAACGGTCCCTGCAACAACCCAAAATACATCTTGTTTACCGTCACTACCAATGTGACTCCCGGCGAGGGCAGCGGCGACGACGACATGCTTGTCGATGATATTTTGCTGATTTATAACCCATCCATCCAAATGGGCGCATTGAACAAAGACCACTACCTGTTAGGGGAGAGCCTCACCATTCCATTCACCCTGACAGGCACCATGAGTGCTGAAAACCTCAATGGCACTGCCAACCAAGTGATCGCACAACTCTCCAGCGCCAACGGCAGCTTCAACAATCCCACGGAACTCGGCCGAATCACAACTAACAGCAGCGGGAACATCACCGTCACCATCCCCACCAACGTCGTCGTCGGAGAGCACTACCGTATCCGTTTGGTCACCACCAACTATCCCATGATATCAAACACCAACGGCACCGATCTCAACATCACCAGTCCAGCTACTGAGATAGCGGAAAACGACATTGACATGGAAGCAACGGCCGTTGAAGTGTTCGACATTTCGGGTCGTCCCATGAACCACGAAGACCTTACACCAGGCATTTATGTGGCTCGATATAAGACCGAGAAAGGGTTTAAGACCAAGAAGTTCTTAAAAAGATAATTCGTTCACAACCCTTCGAACCCGTAGGGGTTCACTATCGGTAGTTGGCTACCAATAGAGCATCCCTAACGGGATGCCCCACGAAATATTCATTTTTTCGGATAGGTCAATCCCATATTGTAAAGGATAAAGGAGTAGATGTCAGCCTGCTCCTCAAGCACCTTGGCAACGGGTTTGCCACCGCCATGACCGGCTTTGCTGTCGATACGGATGATCTTCGGCTCAGATCCCGTTTGGGCGGCCTGCAGTGCAGCGGCATACTTGAAGCTGTGCGCCGGCACCACACGGTCGTCATGGTCGGCAGTGGTCACCATGATGGCGGGATAATGAACGTTCTCACCACTTTGGATGGTATGCAACGGCGAGTAGGCATACAAAGCCTTGAACATGGCCTCGTCGTCCTCGCTGGTGCCATAGTCGCTGGCCCAGTTCCAGCCGATGGTGAACAAGTGATAACGCAACATATCCATCACACCGACTTGTGGTACGGCAACCCTGAACAGGTCGGGACGCTGGTTGACCACAGCGCCAACCAACAGACCACCGTTGGAACCGCCGTTCAAAGCGAGATAATCAGCCGAAGTGTAGTTGTTGGCAATCAGGTATTCAGCGCATGCGATGCAGTCGTCAAACACATTCTGTTTCTGCAGCTTGGTACCAGCGATATGCCATTCCTCGCCATACTCGTTGCCACCACGAAGGTTCATCTGGGCATAAATGCCGCCATTCTCCAAGAAGGGCAGACGCGAGGTGCTGAAGCCTGGATTCAAAGTGATGTTGAAACCGCCGTAACCATAGAGCAAAGTGGGGTTCTTGCCGTCTTTCTTCAAGTCGGCCCTATAGGTCAGGAACATCGGCACCTTGGTGCCATCCTTCGAAGTGACAAACACCTGTTCAGTGACAAAATCGGCAGGGTTGAAGTCCACCTGAGGAGCGCGGAACACGGTCGAAGTATTGGACTCAATGTCATATTTGAACACCGTCATCGGGTAAACGAAGGAAGTGAAGCCATAATACACCTCGGGCTCATCGTAACGGCTGAAGAAGCCGACTTCACCAAAGGTAGGCAGCTCGATCTCATGAACCAAAGCACCATCAAGACCATAGACGTAAGCATGGTTGGCAGCATCCTTGTCGTAAATGACGATCATCTTGCCTGCAGCCATCTGAGCCGAAACCAACACATTGTCCGATTCGGGGATCAAGTCTTTCCAGTTCGCAATTTGAGGAGCCTTGACAGGAGCAATCACCACGCGACCCTTGGGTGCATCGTAGTTGGTTTGGATGAAGATCTGGCCATCAAGCACCTTGATCGGGCTGTAGTTGTAATCCATGTTGTCAGCGATCTGCACAAATTTGCTCTTAAGATCCTGCATATCTTTTATCCACAGGGTGTGACCAGCACCTTGACCGCTCTCGAAAAGGAACATGTAATGCTCGTCCTCGGTGACTTCAACCGAATGGAAATAGCGAGGCTGGGCAGGGTTCTCATAGAACAGCTGGTCTTGATCTTGGCTGGTGCCTAACTTATGGTAATAAATCTTGTGGTTTTCGTTGACATTGCTGAATTCCTTGCCAGCAACAGGTTTGTCGTAAGCGGCATAAAAGAAGCCGTCCTTGTACCAGGAGGCACCAGTGAACTTGGCCCATTCGATATGGTCGGGAAGGAGTTCCTTGGTGGCAATATCCATCACATAGATCTCTTGCCAGTCGGAGCCGCTGCGCTGAATCAAGTAGGCATAATACTTGCCATCGTTGGATTGTGAACCCCCACCGAACGACACCGTGCCGTCGTCGGAGAGTTTGTTAGGATCCAACAGCACCTCAGGCTCTTGGTCGGGATACTGAATATAGATCACGCTCTGGTTCTGCAAGCCATCGTTCTTGCTATAGACATAACGACCGAAACGCTTTCCAGGCACGCTGTAACGCTCGTAGTTCATCACTTGCGTCAAGCGCTCTTTAATGGCACCACGGAAGGGGATGTGGCTCAGGTAATCGTCAGTCACCTTGCGCTCGGCCTCAACCCATGCACCGGTTTCCTCCGAAGTGTCGTTCTCCAGCCAACGGTAAGGATCGGCAACCTCCGTGCCGAAGTAATTGTCAACAACGGTCTCATCCCGAAATGCCTCGGGATACTCTGCCACCTGGTAACGTGGCTGCGGCTTTTCAGTACAAGCCGCCAAAGCGATAACGCTTCCCATGATTAATAATGCTTTTTTCATAATTATACTTTATCGATATATGTATCATCTTCAATCCTTAGATTATCAATAATAAACCGCTGACGTTCAGGGGTATTGTTACCCATATAATACTTCAGCAATTCCTTGATGCCGAAGTCGTACTGGAGGATCACCGGCTCCAATCGCATGTTTGGTCCGATGAAAGCCCTGAACTCATCCGGCGAAATCTCGCCCAAGCCTTTGAATCGGGTGATCTCGGCCTGCTTGCCGCATTTCAGGATGGAGTTGACGCGTTCCTCCTCGGTGTAGCAATAAAAGGTCTCCTTCTTGTTACGCACGCGGAACAGCGGGGTCTGAAGGATATAGACATGGCCGTTTTTCACCAGGTCGGGGTAAAACTGGAGGAAGAACGTGAGCATCAGCAGGCGGATGTGCATGCCGTCAACATCGGCATCGGTGGCGATCACGATGTTGTTGTAACGCAGATTCTCAATGTCCTCGTCGATATTCAAAGCCGCCTGCAACAGGTTGAATTCCTCGTTCTCATAGCACACCTTCTTGGTCATTCCCAAGCAGTTGAGCGGCTTACCACGAAGGCTGAACACAGCCTGGGTCTGCACGTCGCGGCTCTTGGTGATGCTTCCCGAAGCGGAGTCGCCCTCAGTGATGAAGATGGTGCTCTCCAAACGCTTCTCGTGGTTGGTATTCAGATGGACTCGGCAGTCGCGGAGCTTCTTGTTGTTCAGGCTGACCTTTTTGGCACTTTCGCGAGCAGCCTTCTTGATACCGGCAATCTCCTTGCGCTCCTTCTCGTTGGCTTGGATCTTCTGTTGCAACACGCTGACAGTCTCGGGATTCTTATGCAAATAATTGTCCAAGTGACGTTTCAATATGTCGAAGACATAAGTCTTAAGCACTGGACTGTCGTTGGAGCCATCAGGGTTGTTGGGAGCAAGATGGGTGGATCCAAGTTTGGTTTTCGTTTGTGCCTCAAAAACAGGCTCTTGTATCCTCACACACAGAGCACAGATCAAGCCTTGGCGAATGTCAGAAGGCTCGTATTCTTTTTGGAAAAATTCACGCACCACACGGGCATAGCCTTCGCGAAAAGCGGATTGGTGTGTGCCGCCCTCGGTGGTATGCTGGCCATTGACAAACGAGTAGAAATAGTCGCTCGACTGACCATTGACATGGGTGAAAGCCGCCTCAAAGTCACCGTCCTTGATATGGATGACGGGGTAGAGGCCTTCACCTTCCATGTTGTTGTTCAGCAAATCAAGCAAGCCGTTTTTGGAGTAATAGCGCTTGTCGTTGTAAATCATGGTCAGGCCACGGTTCAGATACACGTAGTTCCAAACGCGTTTCTCCACGTAGTCATCGACATAATGGTAGTTGCCAAACAAGGCGCTGTCAGGGATAAACTCCACCAAAGTGCCGGTCTCAGTGGCATTGGGATAGTCGATGATGCCCGAATCGGTGGTCATCTTGCCTTGGGCGAACTCCACGATGCGGGTCTTGCCGTCACGGATGGACTGCACCTTAAAATAAGAGGAAAGGGCGTTGACAGCCTTGGTACCCACACCGTTCAAACCCACCGACTTCTGGAACACCTTGCTGTCGTACTTGGCACCGGTGTTCAATTGCGACACGGCCTCTTTCAGCTTGCCTTGGGGAATTCCACGGCCATAATCGCGGATGGAGACCTTCTTGTCGGTCTTGTCAATGGTCAATTCAATCCTTTTACCAAAGCCTGAAGTAAACTCATCTATTGAGTTGTCAATCACCTCTTTAATCAAAACATAAATACCGTCATCCTGCGAGGCTCCGTCACCCAGTTTACCAATGTACATACCGGGACGGCGACGGATGTGATCCATGTCCTCAAGATGCACGATCTTGTCATCGCCGTAATCTTCGGTCACGCTACGAGGGGGTTCAGGTTGGTTGAAAATATCTTGGTTTTCTTCTAAGGTATCGTAAGTCATAAAATTCTATTTTTTTGCAAAGATAGCTAAAAATTCGGCTTTACACCAAACCCAATCTTCTTTGGTCAACAACAAATCTTTAATCTTCACGTGGGCAAGTCGCTTGAAGACGAACCATTGATACAGCATAATTGCAGTGTAAGTACATGAGAATGAGATAGCGGCACCTACAATGCCCATCATTGGAATCAAGACAAAGGTACACGGGATGGTCACCGCCAACCCTACCAACGAGCCAAACAGGTTGTATTTGGGAATTCCCGTCCCTGAGAAATAATGGGTAAAGATCAAGTGGGCGGCGAGGAACAGCAGTCCGGGCGACATCAGCAGGATGATCTCCTTCACCTGACCGAACTCATCGGTAAACAGCCACTCGAAGAAACTGACGGGCAGGCAAGCCAAGGCCACCAAGGCCAAAAGCGTCAATACCATAGTGATTTTCAGGAATTTAATCGTCAAACTCACGATTTCTTTCTCATCGGTGAGGTTGCTCAAACGGGAAAACTGCACCATCGAAACGCTCAGTCCGAAAATCTTCACGCCCTCTCCAACTTGGGCTCCAGCGCCATACACACCCACCGCTTCGTTGGTGCCATGCTTGCGCAACAAAAAAATGCTCATGCGACGGTTCAGGGTACTCACCAAAGTGGAAAGCAGAATGACATAGCCATATTTCAGCATTTCCTTGGCAGTCAGCAAGAAAGGAGCTTGTTGGCCTTTGTCAAACATTCGGACCAACAGCACAAAGCCGACGACGAAAGCCGTGGTATAACCGCAAAGCAGCGAGTAAACGAAGGCGTGGGCATCGCGTATGCCAAGCACAAAGATGAACAAAGCCATCGAACTCACCTGGACGACAATTTGAAGCAGGAACACCCAGTTGAAAGTACTCACTTTTTCTTTGCCGAGAAACACGTTCAGATTGAAACTGTGGATACTGTAAACCAAGGTCAGCAGCAGCGTAATGCCTTCATAACCACGGGGAACGATACGGTCAAAGGTGGTGGGATAGTAGGATAGTGCCCAAAACAGCAGGACGTAAACAACCATCACCAAGGCGATCCAAGTGTAGGAAACTTTCATCAAGGTTGAGAGCGGTTTTCTGGGGGTGAAATACACCAATCCGCTGCCTGCGATAAACTCCACGCCAATCAACAGGAAAGTGACATCCGTCAACACGGTGAAGCCAATGCCCCATTCGGCCGGTCCCAACACCTTGGTACCCAACATCATCGTGACGAATCCGATCAACAGATTCAACACCCTGGTAATGCCTGTGCCTAAAATCTTCTTAAACATGTGTCATTATTCGGGTCAAAATTACAATTCTTTTGGGGATTATTCGTATTTTTGGCCGATTTTTACATCATGAAGCTATCCATCGTCATCGTCAACTACAACGTAGAGTTCTTTTTGGAACAATGCCTTTATTCGGTTCGCCGATCATTGCAAGGCATTGAAGGTGAGGTGTTTGTAGTCGATAACAACTCCGTTGACGGTTCCTTGAAGATGCTTGCTGAGAAGTTCCCGGAGGTAAAAGTCATCGCCAACAAGGAAAACGTGGGGTTCAGTCGTGCCAACAACCAGGCCATCCGCATCTCCACTGGCGAATACGTTTTGCTACTCAACCCTGACACGGTGGTGGAGGACGACACTTTCTCTAAGTGCATCGCTTTCATGGATGCCCATCCTGACGCTGGCGGACTCGGCGTGAAGATGGTGGACGGTAAGGGCAATTTCCTGCCCGAATCCAAGCGCGGCCTGCCCACCCCGGCCGCCGCATTCTACAAGATGTTCGGCCTGGCCAAGCTGTTTCCCCGCTCCAAACGCTTCGCCCACTACTACATGGGGCATCTCTCCAACGATGAGACCAATGAGTGTGAGATTTTGGCCGGCGCCTTCATGTTGATGCGCCGCAAGGCCCTCGACAAGGTTGGCCTTTTGGACGAAACCTTCTTCATGTACGGCGAGGACATCGATCTCTCGTACCGTATCACCCAAGGCGGCTACAAAAACTACTATTTCCCCGAGACCCGCATCATCCATTATAAGGGCGAAAGCACCAAGAAGACCAGCGTCAACTACGTCTTTGTGTTCTACAAGGCCATGGAGATCTTCGCCAAGAAGCATTTCGGGCAAAAACGCGCCTTTTGGTTCTCCTTCTTTATCAACATGGCCATCTATTTCAAGGCTTTCCTCGCCTTGCTTTCGCAATTCTTCCACAAGATCGCCATCCCGTTCTTGGACGCCGTGTTGGGTTACGGAGGGTTGGCAACCATCAGCTATTACTGGGGCAAGACCATGGTGTATGGCGGAACAGGCAGTTATCCGACCATCCTTTTTGCGGCCGTATTGCCGGCTTACATCCTCATTTGGCTACTAAACATTTATTTCACAGGAGGTTACGACAAGCCATACAGCATCAGCAAAGGCGTGTTCGGGGTTGCTACGGGCAGCGTTTTGATCCTTATGTTGTATGCCTTGGTTCCTGAATCCCTACGTTTCTCACGCACCTTGATCGTGCTTGGATCGCTCTGGTTGGCCATCGAGATGGGTGTCACCCGACTCATCGGAATCGCGATGGGGAAGGAGTCGTTCCTCTCAAAGCGCAACGCCAAGAAGCGTTTCATTCTTATTGGCAGTCCCGAGGAGGCACATCGCGTGGAATCGCTCATCCAGAGCACTTCCATCAAGCCTGATTTCATCGGTTTGGTCACCTCCGATGCCAAGGGCGAAACGCCCGATGGATTTATCGGACACATAAACCAAGTGCCTGACATCATCAATATCTACAAGATCACCGAGGTCATCTTCTGCTCGAAGGATGTGCCGCATCAGGTCATCATCGACAAGATGGTTGAATGGCATGCCTCCAATGTCGATTACAAGATCGCTCCCGAGGACAGCCTCTCCATCATCGGCAGCAACAGCATCAACACCAGGGGTGACCTTTACACCGTTGACATCAAGGCCATCGACACTGTGGCCAACCGGCGCAACAAACGTTTGCTTGATTTCATCCTTTCAGGCTTCAGCATCCTGTTCTGGTTGCCTCTGACCTTGGTGGTGAAGAAACCTTTCCGCTTCCTGAAAGATGCCATACTGGTTGTATTGGGCCGTCGCACCTGGGTAGGCTATTGCAATGCCGACAGCGAAGTCCTGAAACTGCCCAAGATCCGTCGTGGCGTTTACACTCCAGCCACCCCAATAGAAAAACTCGGCACCGTCACCGACACCGAGTTTTACAATCAGTTGAATTTGCTTTACGCCCGCGACTACACGGTTTGGAAGGACGCTGATATCTTCTTCAAGTCGATTGCCAGATAAACCTCTCAGTTCTCACTTCACAGCGTGCTTGTAGCCGTGCACCTTGTCCCAATCACCACGGGTGAAGTCGGGGATGGCGACGGGCATGCCGCCATTGGCAATGGAGGCTGCGGTAAGCTCGCCTAAGCAGGACCACTCAGCAGCGTCATAAACGTCTTGGTCGAGCGGCAAACCGTTCTGCAGGCAGTAGATCAAGCGGTAATCCATGATGAAGTCCATACCGCCATGACCACCCACTTGTTTGGCCTTTTCCTCGATCTCGACAGCGATGGGGTGGAGGTATTCCTTCAAGATCTTGTCGCGAACCTCAGCAGGCACAAAGGCGTGGGGATTCAGATGCTGGCCTTCGGCCAGGAAGCCTTCCGGCAGTTTCTCATCCAACAAGGTGAATCCTTCGGTGGGATACTTGTTGGCAAAACCTTCGGTACCAGTCAATTGATACAGACGGTTGTAGGGACGATAGGTATAAACGTCATGTTCGATCAGCATGGTCTTGCCTTGCTCGGTCTGGATCATGGTGGTGGTCATATCGCCATTGGCAAAGTCATCCACGCCCATCATTTCCTTGGCGACTTTCTTACCCTTGTATGACGGTGTGCTCATGGAGACCAAGGTCTTCATGCGGTCGCCACGGTGGATATTGAAAGCCTGGCAGAGGGGTCCGAGGCCGTGGGTGGGATACACGTCGCCTGAGTGGTTCTGGTTGAACTCCAGACGCCAGTTCTCATAATAGTCGTGCCAATAAGGCTCCAGATTGTGGATGTAGGCTCCTTCGCCGTGAACCAGCTCGCCCAACATGCCTTGCTGAGCCAGATTCAAGGCGGTCAGCTCGAAGAAGTCGTAGCAGCAGTTTTCAAGCATCATGCAATGACGTTGGGTCTGCTCGGCCACGTCAACAAGCTGCCAGCACTCCTCGACGGAAGTGGCGGCGGGCACTTCCACGGCAACGTGTTTGCCGCATTGCATGGCGTAAGTGGCCATCATCACATGGGTTTGCCAATTGGTGGCAATATAGACTAGGTCAATGTCGTCGCGCTCAACGAGTTCCTTCCATCCTTCGCGGCCGGTGTAAGCAGCGGCGCGGGGGAGACCCTTGGCCTCCAAAATGCCGGTCTGCACCTTTTCTACACGGTCAGGCTCAATGTCGCACAAAGCCACCACGGTTACACCGTCGATATAGGTCATGCGATCCACAGCATCCGGTCCACGCATACCCAGTCCGATAAAGCCGATACGGACATTCTCAATAGGATCCACAGTGAATTGCAGGACGCTCTTTTGGCCTTCCTGACGTTGAGGCTCGTCAAAGACGATGGTGTTGTTCTTAATGACGTAATTGCCGTGACGTTCCTCCTGAGGCTTGGGGGTGCAAGCCGTGAAGATAGCGGCCACGATCAACAACAAAGCGAAAAGTTTGGTTTTCATAAGCAAAGATTTTCCAATTTGAACTCGCAAATATATAAAAAAAACCTATCTTTGTCAAAAAACAAGCAAACCATGTACGAAAACAGCTTACTCATATCCATTGCCTCCCATTTCGTCAATCCAGCGCAAATTACCGCCATTCAGCCTTTGGGCAACGGTTTGATCAACGACACTTTCAAGATCATGACCGATGGTTGCGAGCAACCCAAATACGTCTTGCAGCACATCAACGACAAGGTGTTTACCGATGTGGAGATGCTACAGCGGAACATTGAGATTGTCACCAGCCATATCCGACACAAATACGAGGCGGCAGGCATATCCGACATCGACCGTCGTGTATTGCATTTCTTGAAGGCCGATACAGGAAAGACCTACGTAAAGGTAGGAGAGGAGTATTGGCGGGTGATGGACTTCATTGCCGACAGCGTAACCCAGGAAGCAGTCACTTCGCAATCCGCCTACGACGCAGGTCTGTCGTTCGGCGATTTCGAGTCGCTGTGTGCCGACATCAAGGAACCGATAGGTGAGATCATCCCCAACTTCCATAACATTGAGTTCCGTTTGCAGCAGCTGGACGAAGCCATCACCGCCGATCCGGCAGGCCGCATGAAAGACCATGAAGTCCAAGATTATGTCAAGAAAATCAAGGACTTAGCCTTTGAGATGAGTTTAGGCGAACGGCTATTCCGCGAGGGCAAGTTACCCAAACGCATCTGTCATTGCGATACCAAGGTCAACAACATGCTCTTCGACAAAGAAGGCAATGTATTGTGTATCATTGACTTGGACACAATCATGCCTAGTTTCGTCTTTTCCGATTTCGGTGATTTCCTGCGTTCGGCAGCCAACACCGGTGCCGAGGACGATCCTGATTTGGGCAACATCCATTTCAACATGGAGATTTATGATGCCTTCTTGAAAGGCTATCTGGAGGGCACCAAAACCTTCCTGACACCTGTGGAGCGTGAAAACCTGCCATACGCCGCCATGTTGTTCCCATACATGCAAGCCGTAAGGTTTTTCGCTGATTATATCAATGGCGACACCTATTATAAGATAAGGTATCCTGAGCACAACATGGTTCGCACAAGAGCCCAGTGGCACTTATTCGAGAAAGCTAGGAAAGCGTTGAAATAAGCTTAAACTTTTAAGCACACTTTTAGAACGGCAAATCATCGCCATTGCTGCTGTCGCCGCCGAAATAATCCTCGGGACCGCCGGCTGGAGCTGCTGGTGGCGGGGTTTGGTGAACGGCCTGAGGTGCTTGCTGAGCCATTGGAGCGCTTGCCGTGACGGGATCGAAGCGCCACACGCGCACATCGGTGTACCATTTGCCGTTGAATTCCCTCGATGAGATGTCGATCTGAGCCTTGATGAGCTGGCCAGGGGTCATGTTTTGGATTTCGCTGATCTGGTTGGTCCAGCAGGTCAGGCAGACCGTCTTGGGATACTGTTCGTCGGTTTCAATAATCAAATCCTGTTTGCGCCAGGGGCCTTTGGCACTGGTGCCTTCGGTGAGACCACCGAGTCTCACGACTTTTCCTGTAATTTCCATATTTCAAATATTTATTAGATTCATCTGCAAAGATAAGGTCAAAAAGCCCAAAATGTTCACTTTGTTGAAAATTCTTCCAATATTTTTCACAATCCCCTCGTTTACATTTTGTTACCTCTTTTCAAATATAATATATATTATGTTAAATAGAATGTAGAATATAGAAGAAAGAAGTCTGAATACATTAAAAATACCAATAAAAAAAGAGTCCTGAGTATTCCCCAGGACCCTTCTTCTGTCTTCTAAGCTTATTCTGCATCAAGCTCCTTTGCTTCTTTCAACATCTGAAGCTTCACATACATGGTCTTCAAAAGGTGTTTCAGGTCGTCTGAAGGTTGTGCGTTGTAAGCAGTCTGTGCATACGGCAGACCTTGACGCAGGTACTCGTTTGACTCTTCAGCCAGCTTATTGTATCTTTCAATCTCAGCCTTGCTGGTGCCGGTGATTTCGTTGGCAAGCACGGTCTTTTGGTTGCTGAGCGTGATATAAACCATGGCCAAGTTGTAATGTGCATCATAGTAGGTGGAATCCAAGTCAATGATACGCTTGTAATAAGCGATAGCCTTGTCAGCGTCGAAGATGTCGTGGGTATCGTCACCGAAGATGTTGCCCAAGGTGAACAGGATCGAAATGTTGTTGGGATCCAACTCCTGCAGTGTGTTGAGGTCGTTCAAGGCTTCTTCACCCTTACCCTGCTTCAGGTACAGGTTCACCTTCTCAATGATCATACCGGCATCGCCAGGATATTTCTCCAAACCGTCTTGGATCATCTTCAGGCTCATCTCATCGTCACCCTTGGCGTTGTAGCAAGAAGCCATGTTTTTGTAAAGGTCAACCTTGTCGTATCCCAAAGCCTTCAGATCGTTATAATTGGTCAAAGCCTCGTCATACATGCCAGCTCTCAGATATGACAGACCGGCGGTCTCCAAAGCGACAGTGTCGGGATATGTACCTGTCAAAGAGATGTCGTAAGACTTCCTGAAGTTGACAGCAGCATCGGCAAAAGCCTTGTTGTTGAACTGCTCCACGCCGTCTTGGAAGTAGCATGTTCCAATAGCGGAGATTCTTGAATAAATGTCCTGGGCGTTATCCTTGGTAAAGCCCTCGTCGGCTTTGATGCACGACTCGAGCGACTGATAAGCCAGTTCAAGCGCATTGGGGAACTGCTCAAGCAATTCCTTGTTCTGATACACATTGAGGTAAATCATGGCGCGATACAGCCAAGCCTGTGCCTGGTCTTTCGGTTTCATACCGAGGAATCCGGTATGGTTGACGCACTTCTCAATGTATCCCACAGCCTTCGCATAATCACCACTCTTGTTGTAGTTGTAGGCGTTGGTACGGTCCATCTTCTGAGCCATCATCACATTAGCTGAAAGAATGATAGCCAATAAAACCACTAACTTTTTCATTTTTTTACTTGTTATTTGTTTTACAATCTATTGTCTAAACGTTGTTTAATAGTTATTTACAAATCTTGTTCCAAAAATTAATCCTCAGGGTTTTCGGGGGCTGATGTTTCCGCTTCAGTCGCTTCCGGAACGATTTCGGTTGTCTCCGGGACGATCGGATTACCCTCTTCGTCGTACTGGACTTCCTCTTCATCCTCGTCTTCCCTCTTCACCTTGGTGACGGCTGCGATCTCGTCGTTGCCTCTCAGGTCGATGAGTTTCACGCCTTGGGTGGCGCGACCCATCACACGGAGGGTTTCCGCACCGATCCTGATCAAGATGCCCGACTTATTAATAATGATAAGGTCATCCTCGTCAGTCACGTCCTTGATGGCAATCAAGTTGCCTGTCTTTTCAGTGATATTCAGTGTCTTGACACCCTTGCCACCACGGTTGGTGATACGATAATCCTCGATGCCGCTGCGCTTGCCGAAGCCCTTCTCAGAGACCACCAAAACGGTCTGCTCGGGACCGTGGATGCAGATCATGCCAATGACCTCGTCGTCTTCCGAGGCCAAGGTGATACCCTTCACGCCAGAAGCGTTACGACCCATCGGGCGAACTGTCTTTTCATTGAAACGGACAGCCTTGCCTGAACGAAGTGCCATCAGCACCTCGTCTTCGCCACTGGTCATATTAGCGGTAAGCAGCTCGTCTTCCTCACGGATGTTGATGGCGTTGATACCGGCCTTGCGGGGACGTGAATAAGCCTCAAGGGTGGTCTTCTTGATGATACCCTTCTTGGTGCAAAGGATCACATAATGGTTGTTGATGAACTCTTCATCCTTCAAATCCCTGACATTCAGCACGGTAATCACCTTATTGTCTTTCTCAAGGTTCAGCAGGTTTTGGATGGCCCTACCCTTGCTGTTCTTGCCTTCCTCAGGAATCTCGAAGGCTCGCAGCCAGTAGCACTTACCCTGCTCGGTGAAGAACAGCAGGTAGTTGTGGTTGGTGCAGGTGAAGACTTGCTCGATGAAATCGGTGTCGCGTGTCGAGGAGCCTTTGGAGCCCTTGCCTCCCCTACTCTGACGGCGGTATTCGCGCAATGGCGTGCGCTTCACGTAGCCGAGGTGCGATATGGTGACCACCACGGTATCGTCGGCGATCATATCCTCGATGCGGAACTCGCCCGCAGCGGGAACGATTTGGGTACGGCGCTCGTCGCCATATTTATTTTTGATTTCAGTAAGTTCGTCCTTAATAATCTGGAACTGCATTTCCACATGTTGTAGAACATCGTGGAAATGGCGGATCTTTTCACGCATCTCTTCCAACTCATCCATGATCTTCTTGATTTCGAGTCCAGCGAGTTGTCCGAGACGGTAAGCCACGATGGCGGAAGCCTGTGGATCGTCGAAGTCGAAACGTTCCATGATGGCCTGCTTGGCTTCAGCCGAGCCGCCTTTGCAGGCGCGGATGGTGGCGATGATCTCATCGACGATGTCGATGGCACGGGCCAGGCCTTCCAAGATATGGGCACGTTCCTCAGCCTTCTTCAGGTCGAACTGAGTACGGCGGATCACCACTTGGTGGCGATGGTCAACGAAGTGCTTGATCAAGTCCTTGAGGTTCAGCGTATAGGGACGGCCGTTGACCAGCGCCACGTTGTTCACGTTGAACGAGCTTTGCAGGGCGGTCATCTGGAACAACTTGTTCAGCACCACCTCGGCATTGGCATCGCGTTTCAGCTCATAAACGATGCGGATGCCCTTGCGGTCCGACTCATCACGGATGTCGGCGATGCCGTCGAGTTTCTTGTCGTTGACCAGGTCGGCGGTCTTCTTGATCATCTCGGCCTTGTTGACCTGATACGGGATGGAATGGGCGATGATGCGCTCGTGTCCGTTATGCTCTTCGATGCTGGTCTCGGCACGCATCACGATACGTCCCCTACCCGTCTCAAACGCCTCGCGGACACCTTCGTAGCCGTAGATCACGCCACCCGTCGGGAAATCGGGAGCCTTGATGTATTCCATCAGCTCAGGGACGGTGATCTCGTTGTTGTCGATATAGGCGATGATACCATCGACACACTCGCTAAGGTTATGGGGGGCCATGTTGGTGGCCATACCGACAGCGATACCGTTGGAACCATTGACCAACAGTGCCGGGATCTGAGTAGGCAATACGGTAGGCTCTTGCAGCGAGTCGTCGAAGTTGTTCTGGAAATCGACGGTATCCTTGTCAAGATCGTCGAGCATTTCCTCAGCGATCTTCTTCAAGCGGGCCTCGGTATAACGCATGGCGGCTGGGTTATCGCCGTCAACGCTACCGAAGTTGCCTTGGCCATCGACCAAGGGGTAACGCAGCGACCAGTTCTGGGCCATACGGCACATGGCGTCGTAAACCGACGAGTCGCCGTGGGGATGGTACTTACCGAGCACCTCACCAACGATTCTCGCCGACTTCTTGTAAGCGCTGTGCGAACTCACGCCCAAGCCCAACATGCCGTACAACACACGGCGGTGGACAGGCTTCAAGCCGTCCCTAACATCAGGCAAGGCACGCGATATGATGACCGACATCGAATAGTCGATATATGCGGATTTCATCTGGTTTTCAAGGTTAACCCTAATTATCTTTTCACCAGACTGCATTTCTTCGTTCGGATTGTTATTCTCTTCCATTCTTTCTTCTGACTTCTAAATTCTGAATTCTTGTTTTAAGGGGCTTTTTCTAAGCAGGCGCAAATTTACAAAAAATTCCTTTAAGGTGTACACGAAAAATCATTTTTCATGAATTTTTGTCAAAAAGGCCTAAAAAACGAGCGTGGAGCGATTTTTGTTCTTACCTTTGCGATTTAAAATATGACTATTATCTTTTAACTATTATCTATTATCTCAAATGGATGCCAAATTTTCTCCCAGAGTACGTGACATTATGTCATTGAGCCATAGTGAAGCGGTTAGGTTGGGAAATCCCTATATCGGCCTGGAACATTTGTTTCTGGGTATTTTGAAGGACGGAGGCAGTTGCGCCATCCAGCTGTTGGTCAACTTAAACGTCAACATTGAGATCTTCAGGCAGAAACTGGAGGCCTCGGTACGGGTGGCCAACCCCGCCAAGGTTGCAAGCGACAACCTCCCCTTGACCAAGCAGGCTGAGCGAGTGCTGAAATACACCTACATCATCGCCAAGGAGTTTCGTAGCGACCTGGTCAGGTCAGAGCACTTGATGCTGGCCATTTTGCACGAACGCAACAATATCATCTCTCAAAATCTTGAATTTGAAGGAGTTACTTACGAAAACTTCAAAGAGGAACTCATCAAGTTCAACACCGAGATGGGTCGAAGTCTCCCCAAGGACGTATCGCAACACGAAGCACCGCAAAGCGTTTACAACGAGGATGACGACGACGATGAAGAAGAAGAGATCAAGCCGCAGGAGAAGCCCAAGAAGACCAGCAACATCAAGAGCAAGACACCCGTCCTGGACAACTTCGGGCGCGACCTGACCCGTGCCGCCGAGGAGAACCGCCTTGACCCGGTCGTCGGCCGTGACAAGGAATTGGAGCGTATCGCACAGATCTTGAGCCGTCGCAAAAAGAACAACCCCATCCTGATCGGAGAGCCTGGCGTGGGCAAATCAGCCATCGCCGAAGGCCTTGCCATCAGAATCACCCAGCATAAGGTGTCGCGAACCCTGTTCAACAAGCGCGTCGTGACGCTTGACATCGGCAGCGTTGTGGCGGGAACCAAGTACCGTGGCCAATTCGAGGAACGTATCAAAGCCATCCTCAACGAGTTGGAAAAAAATCCCGACATCATCTTGTTTATCGATGAAATCCACACCCTGGTCGGCGCAGGCAATGCCAACGGCTCCTTGGATGCATCCAACATGTTCAAGCCCGCCCTGGCTCGTGGCGAGCTGCAATGCATCGGCTCCACCACCCTCGACGAATACCGCCAATACATCGAGAAGGACGGTGCCCTGGAACGCCGTTTCCAGAAAGTGATCGTCGATCCCACCTCGCCTGAGGAAACTGTTGAGATCTTAAACAACATCAAGGGCAAATACGAGGATCACCACATGGTGGAATATTCCCCTGAAGCCATCGAGGCATGCGTGAAGCTGACCAACCGCTACATGTCGGACCGTTACCTGCCCGACAAGGCCATCGACGCCTTGGACGAAGCCGGTGCCCGCGTGCATATCCGCAACATCAACGTTCCCAGCGAGATAACCAACCTTGAGAAAGAGATTGAGGAGGTTCGCAAGAAGAAAAAGCTGGCCATCGTTGAACAGAAGTTCGAGGATGCCGGCACTTTCCGCGACACCGAGGTGAAGCTCATCGACAAGCTCAACGTGGCCAAGAAGGAATGGGACAAAAACAACCTCTCCAACAAGATGCCCGTTACCGAACAGGACGTGGCCGAGGTTATCGCCATGATGACAGGCGTGCCCGTGCAACGCATCGCGCAAAACGAAGGCACACGGCTCATGAATATGGAGAAAGAGCTGGCCGGCACCGTCATTGGACAGGATGAGGCCATCAGCAAGGTCACCAAGGCCATCCGTCGCAACCGTGCCGGACTTAAGGATCCCAACAAACCCATCGGATCGTTTATCTTCCTCGGTCCAACCGGCGTCGGAAAGACTTATCTGGCCAAAGTGCTGGCCAAGTACCTGTTCGATTCAGAAGAGGCCTTGATCCGTATCGACATGAGTGAATACATGGAGAAATTCGCCGTCTCACGCCTGGTGGGAGCGCCTCCAGGATATGTGGGCTACGAAGAGGGCGGACAACTCACCGAGAAGGTACGCCGCAAGCCCTACTCCATCGTGTTGCTCGACGAAATTGAGAAAGCCCATCCTGACGTGTTCAACCTGCTGCTTCAGATGCTTGACGACGGCCAGCTGACCGACAGCTTGGGTCGCAAAGTCGATTTCAAGAACACCATCATCATTATGACCTCCAACATCGGCAGCCGCCAGCTGAAGGAGTTCGGCCAAGGCGTGGGCTTCGGCACACAAGCCAAGCTCGACTCAGCGGACGACTACTCGCACAGCGTGATCGAGAACGCATTGAAGCGCACTTTTGCCCCTGAGTTCCTGAACCGTATCGACGACGTGGTGATGTTCAACTCGCTGAAACGCGAGGATATCCACAAGATCATCGACATTGAGCTGCGCAACATCTTCAAGCGCGTGGAGGAAATGGGCTATACCCTGGAACTTACCGAAAAGGCCAAGGACTTCATTGCCGAAAAGGGCTGGGACGACCAGTTTGGCGCACGTCCGCTGAAGCGCGCCATCCAGAAGTATGTGGAAGACGCCCTGGCTGAAGAGCTGATCATGAACCCCATGACACCAGGCAGCAAGATCAACATCGACCTCGACGAGGAAACGCAAGAAATCAAAATCAAGGCTTGATGGAATACGACTTCAAGCAACATATTGACAACCCTTTGTTCAGACTCATCTCAAGATCCAGCAAGGAACTTGGTGTAAGAAGCTATGTCATTGGCGGTTATGTTCGCGATCTGCTGCTTCGGAGAAAGTCGAGCGACATTGACGTGGTGACCATCGGCAGTGGCATCGCCTTGGCCAAGAAGGTGGCCTCACACCTGCCCGGCAACAAGGAAGCCAAATATTATGGTGCTTTCGGCACGGCCATGATCCGCTATCGGGGCATCGAGATCGAGTTTGTGGGCGCGCGGCGCGAGTCGTACGACCGCAACAGCCGCAAGCCCGTGGTCGAGGACGGCACCTTGGAAGACGACCAAAACCGGCGCGACTTCACCATCAATGCCATGGCCATCAGCCTCAACGAAGACGACTTCGGGACGTTTCTCGACCCGTTTGACGGCATGAGCGACCTTGAAGAGTTGACCATCCGAACACCTTTAGACCCCGACATCACCTATTCCGACGACCCGCTGCGCATGATGCGTGCCATCAGGTTCGCCACACAGCTGCATTTCTTCATCGAGCCTGACTCGTTCTATTCCATCACCCGCAACGCCGAACGCATCAAGATCGTATCAATGGAGCGGATCACCGAAGAGCTGAACAAGATCATGATGGCCGACAGGCCTTCGACCGGCTTTGTACTGCTCGATGAATGTGGGCTTTTGAAGTACATCCTGCCCCAACTCACCCTGCTGAAGGGTGTCGAGGTGATCCATGGCAGAGGCCATAAGGATAATTTCTACCATACCATGCAGGTGCTTGACCAGGTGGCCGAGAAGAGCGACAACCTCTGGCTGCGTTGGGCGGCACTGCTGCACGACATCGCCAAGCCCCAGACCAAGCGCTGGGAGGACGGCACTGGCTGGACCTTCCACGGGCATGAGTTCAAGGGATCGAAAATGGTACCGAAGATCTTTGCCCAGCTGAAGCTGCCGCTGAACGAGAAGATGAAATACGTGGAGAAACTGGTGCTGCTTCACCTCCGCCCCATTGTGCTGGCCGAGGACATTGTCACCGACTCCGCCGTGCGCCGTTTGCTCTTCGATGCCGGCGACGACATCGACGACCTGATGTTGCTTTGCCATGCCGACATCACCTCGAAAAACGAGGAGAAGATCAAGAAATACCACCGCAACTTTGAGATTGTGGAGCAGAAACTCAAGGAGATTGAGGCCAAGGATCACCTCCGCAACTGGCAGCCTCCCATTGATGGCAAAGCCATCATGGAGACCTTCGGCATTGCCGAAGGGCGCGAAGTTGGCGTTATCAAAAACGCCATTCGCGAGGCTGTACTGGACGGAGTGATCGGCAACAACTTCGAGGAGGCTTACGCCTTTATGAAAAAAGTGGGTGCCGAACAAGGCCTGAAGGTGGTCAAGGAGCTGGAAGCTCCAGTGGTGGTCAACAATAACGGACCTGTGCCAAAGGTAGATAAGAGATAAAAGATAAAAGATATGAGTGAAAGGGCACTGGAAAAAACCTTGTGTGTCATCGCTGGGCCTACCGCATCGGGCAAGACTGCGACCGCCATTGAGGTGGCCAAAGCCTTGAACACGGTGATCATCAATGCCGACAGCCGTCAGTTCTACAAGGAAATGAGCATCGGCACCGCCGCCCCAACACCTAAAGAATTACTAGAGGTAAAGCATTATTTTGTACAGCATATCAGTATTTTAGATGAATATGATGTTGCCAAATACGAAAGCGACGTCTTGCGTCTCTTGAAGAAACTCTTCATGGAGCACGACCAAGTTGTTTTAACCGGCGGTTCAGGGCTGTTTATCGATGCCGTTTGCAAAGGCATCGACACCATGCCCAACATCGATGCTTCCATTCGCCAACGCGTTGAGGCTTTATACAAGGAAGGAGGCCTGGAGGCCTTGCAGTTGGAAGTCCAGCGCCTTGACCCCGAATACTGGGCCTTTGTAGATCAAAAGAACCCCCGTCGCTTGCAGAGGGCGTTGGAGGTCTGTTACCAAACGGGCATGACCTTCACCTCGTTCCGCACCAGCATTAAGGTAAAGCGCGATTTCGAGATCGTGAAATACGCCTTGTTGTGGGATCGCACCGAGCTAAATAACCGTATCAATCTCAGGGTGGAAAAAATGCTGTCACAAGGATTGGTCGATGAAGCCCGAAAGCTATACCCCTACCGTCACCGCAACGCCCTCAACACCGTGGGATACAAGGAGTTGTTCGACTATTTCGACGGTAAAACCAACCTCATGGAGGCCATTGAACAGATCAAGCTCAACACCCGCCATTACGCCAAGCGGCAGATGACTTGGCTCCGCAAGGATCAGGAATACATTTGGATCAACCCGTCCATGGGCGAGCGCATCACCTTCCCCATGGTCAATCCTTCCTCAGCCAAGCACTCGTGAAGCAAATACTGGAAGTAGAAAGCCACCGAACCCACAAACGCCACTCTTTGATCGCGGCAATCCTTGAAGCGCAAAACAAATGCCTTGATGAAGTCACGAAAACATTCCTTCACCAACTCTTGTATGAATGGATGGTCGATATGATCGCCAGCGAATTTCACAAAGCCCGCCAAATATTTTGAGGCCTCAGGTTTGTGATATGTATTATCAATGAATTTACTGATATCCAATTGATAAGCTTTATCGAATTCAAGCTTTAGTTCAAGTGGCATCAAGTCATAGAAATAAGCCCTGACGAGCTTACGGCCGATGTAACACCCACTACCCTCATCGCCTACCATATAGCCTAACGACACAGCCCTTTCGGTGATCTTCTCACCATCAAAGACACACGAATTGGCACCGGTTCCCAAAATACATGCAATGCCTTTTTCATGACCCAGCACGGCATGGCAAGCACCCATCAGGTCATGGTTCACAACGACCTCTTTCGCCTCTTCGAAACGAACTTTGAGGAGCTGCCTCACTGCTTTTTTAACGGTTTCCGAACCACAGCCGGAGCCGTAATAATAAACGGCATCCACCTCAGGAAAATCCTTCATCTCCTTGTAAAGAATGTCAATAAGCACAATAGAATCCGCATAATTAGGATTGTATCCGCTGGTAATCAAACGATTAACCACCTTGTGATCCTCTATGACGACCCATTCAATCTTGGTGGATCCAGCGTCAACAACAAGTGTTTTCATTGTGGATGGTTATGATTTGACAATCATTACGTTAACTGGCATGAGACCCGAGCTGTGCACTTCGATGAGGCGTTGAATGCGCTGTTGGATGGCCTTGAGATCCAATTCGGGATTGGCTTCGGAGACGAAAGCGACCACGGTGCGGGTACCATCGTCGTTGTTAGCCACCTCGATACGGTTTACACTACCTATGTCGTACTTGTACAATTCCTTGACACAGAACGACTTCAAGTCAGAACGGGTCACCAGTTTGTCGTTGGTCAGCGCATAGTAATGGGAGAGCATCTTTCGCTCCTCGTTGTCAATTACTTCGTCGCGTCCACCCGAGGAACGGGTCACAAAACGGGTCTGACCCAGGTCGAAATCACTAGGTGCCGAAAGCACAGGGGCACCGACTTCAACATCATTACCTTTGGCACCGTCAGTGTATAGGGCAGTCAACGGAATGGAGACCTCCACCTTGGCATCTTCTTTCAACAAGGCATACACACCAGTCTTGGGCTCCCCGTCCTTCTTTACTGCGGTGATGATATCCTTGAGCAGTACTTTCAGTTTGCGCATCTTGTCGCCGTCTTGCAGCGAAGTGATGGTTTGGTAAGCGTAAAAGTCGGTCGTATTCTTCTTTTGCAGTGTGTCGGCAAGTTTGAGCAGTTCGCTGAGTCCGAAACGCTCGCAGCCGTAGCGGCGCAAGATGAATTTGTCGGCCTCCTCCACGGTGTCGTACTCCCCTACAAGATTCATGAAATAGTCATTGTCATCGGCAATCTTCACGATGGGATTCGAAGGCGTGAGTGCGAAGGTCTTTTTGTTGACATTCACCACCGGGAAAGCGTTGATGCACACGTTGTTGACATCGACATTTTTGTTCTTTAGTCCTTCAAAATCAAGGGTCAGTTCAACGGTACCTTGATTAAGGATAATGGGCGTATAGGGATCAGCCATGTAATACGGCACACCAGTCTCAGCCCAAAGGTCAAACCATTGCTCGTTGGTGCCAAAGGCCAGTGACTTATTGAAAACAAGGTTCCAGAATGAGAAGTCGGTATTCATCGGGAAGCGGTCGTATTCCCACGGGCTAATCAAGGGAACTTCTTTATCGCCACAGTGCATGGTAAGATTGTCGAATTCCAAGTTTCTGAAGAGGAATCCCACTCCACCGAGCACGGTTCGTTCGTCAGTGACATCGAGGGTCAGCTTGCATTTGCCATCGAGCAGCCTGGTGAACGAAGTAACGGTGGCTCCGATGATGTTCGACTCAAACAAGGGTCGAAAGCTGAGCTTGTCGCTACCTTGGAAGGTTTCTTTCATCACGGTAAAAACCGAGTCCTCCCCTAGCAAACAACGTGCGGGGTTGCCAGGAGCCTTGGCGGTACACATCATGGCAATCGCTGGATTGGCCTTCAGTAGGTGGTAAGGCAGCATTTGCTCTTCCAGTTCGCTCACCATGCCCGTTCGGAAACGCTCGATATCGTTCTCAATCTGGTATTCCTGATAGGCTAGCGCTGTGATCAGCAACGACAGCAACGGGTCTTTGTCCATCCCATATAAGGGCGAGTTGGGGTTATTGCTCTCCCATTGGCCTTCCTGTGCCCAAAGCGCGAACACCTTGTTCCTCAACTCTTTGATTCTGTTTTTTATATCGATGTTATTCATGATTTACCAGATATGTATTTTTCTATAAAAAGTATAAGGCGTTTCATAACCGTCCTCGATGATGCCGGTGACGGATACAAGCAACACGGTGCCCTTGGCAAGGAACTCCATGCTGACTTCCACATTTTTCAGCCGTAGCTCGTACTCGACGATGGTGTCCCTCAGATGCTCGGCAAATGTCGACGTATTGATGCTGGAACCGACAATCCTGTAATTGGACATGGGATCCTCAATGGATTCTATAAGGTCTTTTCTCTTTTTACGTTTTAGGTTATGGAAACTGCCTGTCTCAGGATTATAGATCTCAAAACGGTAATCCTCCAGCGAGAAACCAAAGTCCTCATCGGCCTTGAAGCTGCCCTTCCCCGAAGTAATGAGTAAATCCAGGAATGCGTCGATGGATTTCTTCAGGCCTTCCTGACCGGGAACGACATTGGTTTTTTTCATGATGAAGGGACGCTTGACGTACATGGCGGTTCAATTAAAGGATGGGACACTCTTCAACTGGTTCATTTTCAGATTCATGCTCGGTCTGTTGTTTCACCACTTGTTGGTATTCAATGATTTCAACCGTTGGAAGAATCTCATAGGCTTTGATAAGAAAACCGCAGATCTGGGTCAGGAACAACTGGATGTCGTACGGATTGTAAGCGGCAATCTGAACAGGTTCCTCCATAATAACGTAAGAAAGTAGTCGGACAAAACGGCGACATAGTATCACAAAAATGCCTGGCCTCTGATTCTTGTCGACACATTCGATCTCCTCTGCCAGCATCCGCATCATGTCGTGATTACGTAGATAGTTGAACTTCTCGTGACTGGTGATTTGACGAACCAACTGAAGCATAGCTTTAACCATCTCCACCAGAGTAGTTGAGTCGGCGATGGTCACCACAGGAACGATATAGTCGTCCTGAAGTTTCCAATTGCCGTTTTCTTGAACAACCTTGGCGATGGGCATCGAGCCAGGCAGTTCCTCCAAGCTTCGAAGGCCAAATTCATATTCATTGGCGATGAAAGGCACCTCGTCTATTTCGTATTCGATTTCCTTGTTGGAAGGCCATACGACAAGATAGCGACTGCCGTTCAGGCTGGCGAGGGACAACTGCTGTTCAAATTCTCCTTTAAAGTCAACCAGACTTCCGTCTTGAAGCAAGGCGTGGCATTCTACTTCTCCTATGCTAAGCGTCTCACCTTCCATACTCACTCCAGCTTGAAAAGCCATCCCGGGAATCAGCCCGAACTGTTGTGAGGCCTGCACTTTACGCAGCAACTGACGGTATTCGGCCAGCTGGCTCTCTAAATGGATGAAAGTCTCTGGAAGAAGCTCCATCCCAGTGTTCCATTTGATTCTGATGTCCTTGTTCATAGTTTAGGTTGTTTACGGGGTTTGTTACCAAGGGTGGCGTTATAGTCGAGTAAAAGTCGGTTGGGACCCTCGATATGGTCATCGCGCTCGTAATCACGCACTTTGAAGTCGCAATGAAGTTCAAAGGGTACAAACCACTCCTCCACGAAACGGAAAAATGGTTCCAACTCTTCGAGGTAATTCAAAAAGGTCTTGCGTTCCAAATTGGGGCGGTTGACAATGAAACGCACACGGCTATCAGTAAGTTTATAGTCGGTCTTGTAGCCCAGGATGAGGGTAATATATTTACATAGAAAACGATAGTCGCCTCTGATACGAGCGACCTGCGGTAGCATAAGCGCCATCTGTTGGATATAGGGGTTGTGCTCGTCAGAGAAGTCTTTGCCAGTGAGTGTCTGGAGCAACAGGTCGTTTTTCTTTGCCAGGGTCTCGTTGAGGGTGTGTTCAAGGGCAAGTGAATGGTTGAAGAACGACGAGTCAAAGGGCAGCAATGCGGTCTTAACACGGTTGACTCGACTTCTCAGCACTTTGTCGGTCCAGGCAAAATCATTGTCGTCGATACCCCGAAGCTCTTGTCCTGTAAAAAACAATCCGTTGGGCAATATCTCAAAGAGCCCGTCGCGAGACAACTCCACACTCGACCCTTCGGGATTGCACGAACGGATGTCTTCAGCGTAGTCTCTGGAGAAGATACCTTTCGTCCGCGCCACCCATTTCTTCTTCGAGGGATAGGTCGCTGACAGCCAAGTCTCCGCTTTAATCTCGCTATATTCCATTAGATTCTGTCTTTTTCAATATAAGTGAAATTTGTTTTTCCGATACGGAACGAAGTGCCGTGCTTTAGTTTGATGGTCTGGTTGGTACTCAGCACCTTGTAATACGGCGTGTCGTCCTCGATGTAGACTTCAGCGATAACACCGTCGAGACCCTCAGTGTTGTCCCATTCCATGTCGATATAGCAGCGGTCGGAACGGCCTATGGTGACCACGCGGTAGCCTCCGGTGCGGTTCATCCATTTGTAGATGGCCACATCGCGGCTCTTAAGGTTGCCATCAATATGGAGGAAGTAAAGCTTCGAGACATGATCGTGGAGGGCGATGCAAGCATAGAGTCCTCCGGCGAACACCATGACGCCGATGAGGCAAAGCAGGCTCACCAACAGGCCGATGTAATGGAACTCAAAGTTGCTGCCATCGAAACTGAACATGTAGAGCACACCAAAGCCGAGCATGGCAAACAGGAAACCGCAAAGTACGGCGCGTTTCATCGACACGGCTGTACGGTAGGCAATCACGAATCCCACGCCAGCACCCATCAATAGCCAGGGAATGATATCGACGATGAAGTTGTTATAGTCCTTGCCAGTGGCCAAAGCGATCCAGCCCCCAATAAAGAAAGCGACAAATCCTACTATTAGCCCACAGAGGGCACGAAGCAGGAGGATGGCAACCCGGCTGGGGGTCTTCTTACGACGCTCCACGAGCCATGAAGCGACGAAGGTAACAATGAAGCCGAAAATGGAACCGAAGAAAAGCAAATCATGGATTTTGTCCACAAAGACTTCACCTGAGGCATCGAGTCCCACCTTTTGGGAAAGCATCACCATGTCGCTAATCATGTCGTAGAACAGATGGTTGTGGGTGGTAAGGCGGAACACGAGCCAGCTGACGAGGCCTGCGAGACAGCCGGCGATAAGCCAATTCAGGAAATGCGGTGCGTTGCGGGGATCCCAGCGATGGTCCTCGTTGTAGAAATAGTTGCCATTGTCGCATTCATTGCCGAATTCAGGACACTGGTGACCGTTCTCTTTCCAACAGTCGTAGTGCATGGTATGCTCACAGCGTGTCACAATCTCGTCGCCAGGTTGGAAGGCTTCCTTGCAGTAGTAACACTTCTGCCCCACGTAGTCGCTAGCCCTGGTGGGCAATAGGTTTGCGTGATCAAAGCGTTTCACGTAACGTCTTCTGAATATCTTGTATTTGATTCGTGGGAAAGTGATTCGAAAAAGGACATACAGAAGCCCCAGCAAGATCAGTGCGATGAGGAGGCACTGCCCAATGGTCATCAGTTGCTGTCGGAGGCTGTCGTGGACCCGTATTGGATCGAGCAGTGAGCCTTTGGTGAAAGAACGTGAACCGAAAGCGTCGATGTCGTCCTGCTGCAAATAGGCAAAGAGGGTGAGCTTCTGTCCGTCGTAGAGTTTCTGCGGTAAGTTGGTGATGACCATGCGGTAGTCCATGGCCTCGGGGTCGGGACGCATGATCAGGTCTTCCTTCAAAGTCTGTAGGTCAAATTCCGGATAGAAATGGTCATCCTCCTTCGACACGTACTGGACTTCGCTTCGGAAGTCGTCTTTGATGAAGTTGTCACCGAAATACACATATTTAACCTGAGTCTTGCCACGCAATTCCTCTTCTGAGATCAGGGTCATCTTGATACGGAAGAAATCCTCTTCGCCAATGTAGGTGCCGTCGTCTTTCTTGTAGACGCCGTTGGTCAACACGAGAATGACTTTCTTGTTGTCGTTTTTCAGGTTGGCATTGTATTCCACCTCAGGATAGAAGTCGTGGGTATCGCTTTTAGAGCACTCTTCCATAACCGAAGCCAGAGCCTTATAGATGAACTTCCCGTGGGTGGAGGGCATGTTGAAGCAGGTGTCAAGCCATTGGACCAGCTGGTAGTAATCGTCGATTTCAGCTGTAGGGGTGCGTGGCTCGTCCATGGCAGCAATGTAAAACTTAGCCTTGGGGAAGTTTTGGAAGATCTCAGTGATGGCTTGTCGTTGGGCTTGCAGCTGTTCAGTAGTGACGGAACGGTCGGCCAGCACGATGAGCGAGTAGTTGTCCGCGGCGTAGTCGGGGTCGTAGTTGCGGATATCAAGAACATCGACCAGCATGGTACCTGAGTTGTTGCCGTTGTAGCCGGTCTCGGAGATGCTGACGGACTCTGGCTTTATTGTGCCGATGTTAAGCTTTTGACCATTGTCCACGACCTTGAAGTCAACAAACACGGTGTCGAGTCCAGACTGGTAACGAGGATAGTCAAGCACAATCTCCTGGGCATGCAGCAATGGAGCCAAACACAGAAGCAATAGGATAAGGAGCACTGGGGTGTCGTCGTTGCCCATGAGTTTGTTCATTTGTTGTTGGGCCTGTTTCGACATCTTCTTGGCTTTAACCTTGGTGCGTAGCGTGTTGATGACGAGGAAAAGAGCGAGAGCCACCATGACGATACGGAACCCGGATTCATAGAGTTTGTCCATAGAGCGGCAGTCCAGTTTTTCGATTTCCTCGTTATATTGCTCAATGTTCTCCCACAGTTGTTGCAGGGTCGGGTCTTCCATTAAATTTTTCTGTGCTTCGCTATCCGACGAGGCTTTCAGGTAGACTCTAGTGGCTTTTTTCTTGACGATGGCCAGCGAATCAGGTTGTTTGTTTGTGACGAACTCCTCCCCTTGTTCTTTCAGTTGACCGAGTTGCACGATAGTCTGCTGGAAGCGGTCCATCAGGTTATCGTAGTCGTGCTGCCTTTCATGGTCTTGCTTAAGGCTCTCGATACGTTGCTGTATGGTATAGTAGGTGTGATTGCAGAGGTCGTATGTATCGTAAAGCGGACTGTCTTTGGCGACGATGGCGGCGAACGATTTCAGGCGGTTGCCAGCTTCTTGGAACTGATAGTCGTAATTGGCAATGTCATCGTAAGTTTGGATGGAACCGTTGAGGACATTGAGATCACCTAACAAGGTATTGAGGTTGTTTTCCAGACTATTGTCTTCCGTCTCCTGTGGCAAGACCAGGAGCGGTAAGGCCAACAAAATCAAAAGAATAATTCTTTTCATCTTATTCTCCTTTCATGGCGCGATTATCCGGCGATGGGGTCAGGTACAACGTCAAGCGTGTCACCGTTTTGGATGGCGTAGTCAGACATGCGCATGTGGGTCTTGCCGATGCGGGGTTGCAGGATGATGCATTGTCCGGTGGTTTCGTCCATCTTCCCAAAGTAGTATTCCGTTGGGGCGAAATCGATCATCTCGGGCAGGTTAAAGAAGCGTTTGCCTTCTTTGTCGGCCGCGTTTTTCAAACTGTTCATCAGTTGCTCCATCTCGTAATTGGGATCGGAGATTTTAAACTTGATGGATTTGTTACGATACCTGATATGAACATAAAAATCTTCCATGGTTATATTGTGTTTATTATTTATACATGTCCAGAGTTCACAAAGTCGATCACCCCTCCCCACATGCACATCAGCTTGCTGGTGTTGGTGAGCGTTGGGAAGCCTTGGGTGAGCACTTGTGGGTTTCCAGGAGCCCAGGGCGCTGTGGTGCAGGGAACGCATGGCATAGGGGTAAGTACTCCGCAGGCTGCCGAAGTGGCGGATGCCACGGTGGGATTGGCCAGGGAGCGACACATCCCGAAAGTAGGAATATTGACCATAGGTTTGTTGTCCATGATATTGGCAACAAATCTACCTTGTATCATGGAGTTGCGTGGTGGCAACACTACGAGAGGTACGGGGGTCATCCCCATACTACACTTCATTGTTGCGCCCATACATACTGTTTTTACATCGCCAGCCATGGTTGAAAGTTTAAAGTTTTAAGTTAATTATTACATATCGGTCCAGGTGCCTTTGCGGGTGCCTGTAGTAGCGTCAATCACGATACTTGTACCTTTCACGGTATTAATGCCATCCGCTTCCACATTGACTTGCACTCCCTTTAAGGCTGCATTGGCTTGAGCTTCCACAGAAACACTGGCTCCCTTAAGTGTCGCTTTGGAACTGCTTTCCAGTTGAAGCCCTGTCTGGGAATTCATTTTTACCTCCTTTGTGGCATTCACCACCAACTGGCCGCTGGCTTTGAGTTCAGTGTCGCCTGAAGTGTCAGTTTTAATGCTCTT
>Ga0310690_10000702_pt1 | contig 67077 bp, 65 predicted proteins | sample AusTroGonzalo_MG_2_FD_207661 | JGI IMG/M metagenome (GOLD analysis project Ga0310690, IMG submission 207661) | Bovine rumen microbial communities from tropical cattle in Woodstock, Queensland, Australia - Gonzalo_04 (v2) (version 2) | ecosystem: Host-associated > Mammals > Digestive system >... | reverse complement strand
TACCACATACTCTATTTCCTGCGTATCAAAAGACGTTTTCAAACCTGCACTATACCACGATTTATCAACATTATTATAAACCCCAGCATCAATAATATCTCTATCATTTAAAACCAATCCGTTATCCAATAAAAAGTCTAATATATTATAATCATGTGTTTTTAATGCAAACTCTATTATCTTTGCATCTAAACCTTTTATGAGATTTTTATCTTTTCTAACACATTGTTGTACAGCTTTTAAATTATTTCTTTCTATATGCTGTTCCATAACATGTTCCGTCTCGCAATCTTCTGCACTATATGCAACACATTTATCGCTAACATTAAATTTATCGTCTGGACAAGTACATGTAAAATATCTAGCGGGGTATGTTATTTGTTCATAACTACCACCAGAACTAACACAAATCTTTTCTTTCGCTATTAAGTTTTCATATTCATTGTTTTTATAGCATTTATTTTGAAACAATTTATAAGTTGGCATACAAGATTTAATTATACAATGACCGCTATCATCATATGTTGCTGCGATGGCATGATGTCCCTGAGGTAAGTTAACCAAACAACTTCTAGCAAATGCATCATTAGTAAATAACAGTAAAAATGCAAATATGAGAGTTCTCATCGTAATTTTAATTTTTACTTTTTCCGTCGCAAACCTGGCAAAACTACCCCTAAACACGATACCAACAAAATCAAAAACATTATTCGATTACGACCAAGTGCGCGGTAAATTGTTTTATGCGCACCCCAAACCGTACCGTCCAATGTGCCAACTTGGCCAATTGGTAATGCAGACAATATTTCGCCATTTGATAAAACAAACGCACTTATACCCGAATAGTTCGCACGAATAATCGGCAAACCCGACTCAATCGCGTACCGACGTACCATATCAAGATGCTGGTATGTTCCGGGTGTTTTACCAAACCAAGTATCATTTGTAATATTGATTATTGCGTGTGGCGCCAAATCAGAGTCTGGTACCAAAGAATCAGAAAAAATAATTTCATAACAAATGGCCGGTGCAAAAACAAATTCACCACCATCGACCATCATTGAAATCAGTTCCGCCCCACCCCCGCGACTTAAATGCGCCGGTGATGGCATAAAACCAAACAAACTGTATTCACCAAATGGAACAAGGTGTGATTTGTTATATATGCTTGTAATCTTGCCGTCTGAATCTGCAACAATCATTGAATTATATGGCGCGCCGTCCAGAAAGCCCGTTGCCCCAATAACAACATTTGTTTTTAATGCCGATGCCAACGGCATATCGTCATTGTTTGTAATTGTATATGGATATGTCGTTTCCGGAAAAACGATTATATCAGGTTTGTCGCCGTCCGATGCCAATTGAAACAGTCTTATCAAGTTTTCTTCGGCACGCTTTAATGCATCTTCGCGCGAATACACCATCTTTTGTGATTGGCTTAAAGCGGGCTGAACAATCCGAATGACCGACGACTTTGATACATCATTTGACGCAACACGAATATTATGTATGCCGGCAATTCCGCCACATACAGCCATTATGATAAAGAATGATAATACGCACCAACATTGCGCACATTTACGATTTTTTAATACCTCAACTACACTTGCGATTGTGCCGATTATAATAAACGTTAAACCCAACGCCCCCCATACCGACATTGAATTTGCGATTATCGGAAATGGCAAAGCAATATTTGCAATTGGGTTCCATGGGAATCCAGAACAAAACCATTCGCGCAACCATAACACAAATGTCCATACACCCGAAAACATAAATACCCGTCCCACACAAGACAAACCGCCACGCGCAATAGCCAAAAACGGTAATGTAAAGAATAATGAACCAAACAGACCAATACCCAATAATGCCGGCACTGTCCATATTGCGAATTGCTTCGTCAATTCTGGCACAACATAGATTGAATTTAATGTCCACCACAACATCGCGATGGCGTACATTATACCAAATGGCGCAACCCTTAAAAATTCGCGACCAAAACCACTAAATTTTGTTCGGCGCATTGTCAACCAATATGCGCCAGCAACACCCAATATCGTCGCCCACCAACAATAGAACGGCGCAAACCCGAATGCTGTAACAGCACCAAACAGCGCATATAGCGCGTATTGCCAAAATCCATTTTCACGAATTTTTATCTTTTTAAAAAACGATATTGTTTTATCGCCTGGACAATTACAACACGAACAATTTTTACACTTACAATCAACACAATTGCATTTCCCGCCACAGCCGCAATTACATTCATCAGCATATGGATTTTTATAACCAAGCTTTTTCATTATAGCGATTTCTTTGGATTCCATAACAGACGCTTCATCATCGGTTATATGGTCATATCCTTGCAAATGCAACATACCATGTACAACCATGTGCGCGGTGTGTTCAGCAACACTTATGTTTTCCGCCGCCGCTTCGCGTTTGACCGTATCAAGCGAAATATAAATATCACCCAACAATACTTCGTCACCCAATTCAAACGACAACACATTTGTTGGTTTATCAATACCACGATATTTCTTGTTCAGTTTATGTATTTCGGTGTCATCGGTCAGAGTAATTGAAACCTCAACCCTCTTGCGCTTTGGACCGGCCGCTGCCGCGATACGATTAAAATCAATATCGTATTTTTTCCAACGTTTGTCATTTATATTTACATAAACTTGCATTGTATTAAATTCCTCTATACAGGCCTATCTGCGCGTTTCAGACATTTCTGCCAATTGATTGTTTTTATTTTGTCTGTCTGTTAATTTCCTTTTAACTTTGTCTGTCGCATTTTTAAACGTCTCGTTCTTATTTTGTGCAATTTTACCTATCTTGATTTGTAATCTATTATTCAATGTTTTGTATTCCGTGTTAGCAACACGTTCACCCTGTTTAGCGTATTCTTGGGCTTTGGTATAATATGCTTGTTTCTTTTTAGCATTCGTTTCGTTATCACCCATTTTTTCGTAACACAATGCCCCATTGAAATACGTATAACCCTTTATATCATTTGGCACAGAATTAAAATCAGAACGATTAATAAGTTTGTTTATTACATCCAATCCTTTCTTATATTCACCTAACTGATAATAAGATATTGCCAAATTACTGTAAGCAATATATAAATTTTTGTCTTCCCCGATTGCCTGTTCAAACTTGCCTATAGCGTCCGCATATTTACCCAAATTATATAAATTTTCACCTTCGTCATTTAATTTTTCTGCCGCTGTCGCAGGTGTCGGCGCTGTATTTTCAACATTAAACACATAATCTGTGAACACATATCCCGCTCTTATCGTTTCGATTTCTTCATCAGTTAAATATTTGGTCAACAAGTATTGAGGATACGTTTTCCCGTTTTTCACAATATCCGGCTTAATAACTTTTTTTAAATCTTCTGCAACCGTTGGATAATCTTTAAGATTTCCTTGTTGCCAAAGTTTTGATGATTTTAACCCATAAACAGAATTGGCATAAGAGTCCAATATATCATTATCTGATATGTTCCCCAGCACCCTGTGTGCGGCGACACCATATTTTGGTTCCAACCCGCCATTTCCCGATTTGCACAGGTCATCAAACATATTGGCTATTTCTATAGCTGCTGCATTTCTGTTCACCGCCTTGCGCAGTCCTGCACCATCTCTTGTATCTTCACCATTTGTTTTTTTACTGTAAATAGAGCCACCACGGTTATATGCCCCAAGTCCTAATTCAATAAACATATGTACATCCATTGGAACTTTAAATGTGTTTTTCATATCTGGCCAAACATATGTTTTATAAAAATTATATACTAACTTTCTGTTTTCATCCAAAGAGATGCTTACCCCATTGACGTATTTTTTACCAAGAACTTTTTTAAAGAAAGCTTTACGTTCCTTAATTATCTCGCGATCTAAATCCCCTGCTGGTTTAGTTTTGCCAAGCATATATCCCGACCCGATTGTCATATACCCGGCATTATCGCCAACGTCTGCATATGCTTCGTTAACATAACCTTCGGACAACACGGTTTCCATATATATATATGGCCATATAGCATCAATTTGTCTTTGCCATTCTTCTGCAGAAACACTTGGATCCAGTTTTATATCGCTTATCTTTGTGGCTTGTTTTCTATTTTTTTTACGCAAAGATCCTTTTACATTTTCAATTTTGCCCTTGATGTTTTCTTTGATGTTATCTTTATTATATGCGCCATATGCACCACCCAATAACCCCAACAACATTGCATAGTATGTTGCATACGCCGCAGCATGCGAAAACTTTTTGGTAATTTTTGGTAATTTTTTATCTTTACCTTTTTTATTTTTCTTTACTTTGCGATTTGCATATTTTTCATTCAACCAATCAATCGCTTGATTATCCAACAACACCCAATCGCCAAGTTTCAACAAACCCTGTAATACCAACAACAACGTTGCCCCAGTCAAATCGACGGCACCCGCAACACTTTGGGCACCAACCTGGAAAGTACGCCCCGCAACAACCGCCGCTTTATCTGAGGCGTCTAATTTTTTATTTATCGGCTTTTTTACTATATCTTTTATATTTTTACCATGGTCTTTCATTCTGGACACAAGTCCCTTTTTGCCTTTGCCTACCCCATGCACTAATTTATCAGCTACTTTTGTCATACTAAATCCTTTCCTTAAACCTTATTTCTTTTTTCCAAACCCAGATTTCTTTGCAATCTTGGAACGTGTCCGCGCATAGTCTGGTGCCACAAACGGATAGTCATGTGGCAAGCCCCACTTTTCACGATATTGTTCGGGGGTTAAATTATATTTACGCTTTATATAACGGCGCAGCATAATGTGCCATGTGTTATCTTCCAAACACAAAATCTTGTCTGGGCGTACCGACTTTGCGATTTGCGAATCGGTCGCCTTGGTCCCCAGTAATGTCGCACGTGCCTGGGCCACCGCCGCAGCCATGGTAAGTTTTGGATTTGCCGCCATTGCCGCTGCAGCCAAGTTCGCGACCGCCAATGCGACTTCGGCTTCTTTCGTATTATTTACCAATTGCCAACCTCTTTTTTATTTATTACAATTATTATACCACAAATAAAACATAAGTAAAATTAAAGTAAAATATATGTCATACGATACACGCCCTTTGGCCGACCAAATGCGCCCAAACACAATTGATGAGGTTTTGGGCCAGTCCGCTTTGCTTGGTGAAAATGGGCTTGTTCGCCGTATGGTTGAAAACCAGAAATTATCTAATTTGATTTTATGGGGGCCACCCGGGTGTGGAAAAACCACAATCGCGCGAGCATTGGCAAATTCGGTTGATATGGATTTTGTTCCGATGTCCGCCGTATTTTCGGGAACCGCCGATATAAAAAAAGCTGTTGAAGCGGCAAAACTGCGCCAACAAATTGGTCGTGGCACATTATTATTCATTGATGAAATTCACCGCTTTAACAAAACACAACAGGACACCTTGCTTCCGTACTTGGAAGATGGCACTGTTGTATTCATTGGCGCGACAACCGAAAACCCATCATTCAATTTGAACAATGCGTTATTGTCGCGTTGTCATATTGGCGTACTGGAACCATTGGGCACCGATGATTTAATCGAATTGATTAATCGCACCGAAAAATTTACTGGGAAAAAATTACCATTGGACACCGCGGCACGCACACACCTTGCCCAGATGTCCGACGGTGATGCGCGATTTTTGTTAAACACACTTGAATATTTGTTAAATGCCAATTTCAAGAAAAAGTTATCACCCGAAGAATTGGACAATGCCGTTCAGAAACGCGCACCAATGTCGGACAAGGCTGGTGACGAACATTATAATTTGATATCCGCGGTGCATAAATCACTGCGTGCGTCCGATACCGATGCCGCGCTTTATTGGGTTGCCCGAATGATGACGGGCGGCCAAGATCCAATGTACATATTCCGGCGATTAACCCGATTTGCGATGGAAGACGTTGGATTGGCCGACCCAAATGCGTTGCAAATTGCAATCGCCGCGTGGAACGCGTATGAACGTATGGGCTCACCAGAGGGCGACATCGCATTGGCAGAACTGGTTGTGTACCTGGGGACTGCACCAAAAAGCAATCGCTTGGACGTTGCAATTCACAGTGCATATGCCGCGGCAAATGAATTCGGTTCGTTGCCACCACCGAAAAATATTCTGAACGCCCCAACCCGCATGATGAAAGATATGGGTTATGGCACGGGATACGTTTATGAACCAGATACCGAAATTGGTTTTTCCGGTCAAAATTGTTTCCCAGAAAAAATGGGACGCCGCACATTCTATACACCAGTCGAACGCGGTTTCGAACGCGAAATTAAAAAGCGTCTTGATTACTGGAACGGTCTTCGTGAAAAACTTGGTAAAAAATAATTTTAGAACAAAACGTTCACCGTCAAACCGACTTGGGCTTCTTCATTTTCAAACTCATAATCAATATGACCAATCCACTGCGTAAACCCAATCTGGCACGCCAGTTTCAGATTCAACCATTCTTGGTCATAATCAAAATTCGTTGATTTACGAAAAGTAAATCCCAATCCCGAACGCCAGTTTTCATCCATACGGAAATAAGATTCTGGAATAAAATCAATATACGATAAACCATTTTTATCATCAAAAACCCATGTCGATTTTAATGTCGCGGAAAGCGATACCCCCGCCCATTTACGACCAAGACGCAAACCTGCATAATATGAAGAATCAGCAAATTCTGGTGTTCGTACATGTTTAGAACCACCAAACTTAAACCCAAATAAAACGTCCGATATCAAACGCGAATTGTTATCTTCGGCACGCGCCATACGATAAACAGAACCGATATCTATACTGGAAAATCCGTCATGCGTATCAACAAAATCTATTTGATAATGAACACGCCCATTGACCGAAAGCCGATCATTCAATCCATACTGAAAAGCCTGGGACAATCGCAAAATATCGTGTCCATATTCAATTCCAGTTTCAGATAGAATCGCATCATCACGTAAAATAAAAAGTGGGTCCGATGTATCTGCTTCCAGATTACCAAAATCTGCACGCGCCGTAAACGGTACCAGCATCACCAAAGACATTATAAATGTACGAAAAAATTTTGGCATTCTTACCCACCCCCACAAAAAAATCTTATACATTGATGATGGCTATGCGCACCGCATAACCATCATCATAATATCTTCCAATTATTTTAGAATTGGAATATTACACGCGTACCGACCGACCAATCCTGATAACTGTCCAGGTTCACATCACCAATGTATGTAAGGCCTGTATCCAAACCTGGTACCGATGGATCATACCAGTACAATTTTAAATCTTTATCGTTGGCACTGTCGTACAAAGAAGCTTTTGCATAAACGCTTAATGAGAACCAATCGTTTGGTTGCCAACCAATTTCACCCTTGATACTGAATTGGTTGTGCCAATCATAGTGACTGAACAAACCTTCGACATTTAATGTCCAGTCTTGGTCCAGAACGCTGAATACGCCCAAACCACCTTCGACATAAAATGCTTTATCATCTAATTCTTGGGCGATAAATACAACAACATCATTGGCCGCATTGATACCATCACCATATGCTTCGCCATCAATATCAAGGTACCAACCACGCAACAAACCATAGATTGTTGAACGGGAAACTTTATACCCTGCTTTCAATTCCAACATATAATTATTGGAAACATCTTTTTGATGCTGGAAATATCCAGATAATTCGCCAATCCAATCGGCACTATCAATCATGCGCCATTGTGCACCAATTCCAAACAGGTTCAGACCATTGTTATCGTCTTTATCCGATGGATCGTTTTTCCAATCGATTTCATAATCATTAAATTCATAGCGCAACATACCAACCAAAGCCAACTTGTCGGTAATACCATAACTAAAGTCTTCTTTGATTGCGAATTGGCTTGCTTTCCATGTACCATCAACACCAGCAATTGCATCGGCAACAAAATCATATGAACTAGATGCATATGACAAATCGGTAATTGAACCAAACTTACCTTGCAACGGTTGATAGAACGGATGTGCCAAATAATATTTACGTTTCAATTCGGTGCGAACTGTTTCAGCGCGTGAAGAACGTACCGATTCCGAAGACGAACTATATTGTTTATACATCGCACTGCGGTTTGCAGGTTGTGTATAATAAATATTCTTGCCATCTTGACGTTGATATGTCGATGTATTAGAACGAGTCTGATATTTTGCATAGTCAACATTTTGACGTGTACGTGTAGCCGGTGCACCAGACAGTTCCGCCGATGAACCCGCACGCGCACCCATATTTGTCGCAGAATATGCCGGTGCAACACTTACTAAAGCAGCCGCAACAGCCAATAAAGACAATTGTTTTTTCATAATATATTTTCTCCTTTATTATAATAAGGATTATATCATAAAAAGCCCCACAAAAAAAGTTGAAAGTACAAAAAATATATAGGATAAAAAACCGGCTTATGCCGGCTTCTTTATAATATATGTCGTTTATTATTGGCATCGGGCGCGCTCAGGACCCCTTCGGCCTCCATACGTTCAACCAATGTTGCCGCCTTGTTATAACCAATTTGTAAGCGACGTTGAATATATGAAATAGTCGGTTTTTTATCACGACGCACAATTTCGACCGCTTGAGCATATAAATCATCGCCCTTACCCCCACTGGCCCCCCCGCCAAAAGATGTTCCACCGCCCATATCACCATCAGCATCGTCAACAACACCCGATACATATTCCGGTTCGCCCTGGGAACGTAAGAAATCACCGATTCTCTTTAACTCGTCATTTTCAATCAATGCCGCGTGGATACGGACTGGGGCTTTACCACCCTCACTGAACAGCATATCACCACGACCCAACAACTGTTCTGCACCAGTTGTTCCCAATGTTGTCATAGAGTCAATTCTGCTACTGGCCTGGAAAGACAAACGTGTCGGGAAGTTTGCCTTGATAACACCAGTAATTGTTGTTGCGTCTGGACGCTGGGTCGCCATGACCAGATGAATACCTGCCGCACGTGCCTTTTGCGCGATACGTTGTACACAGGCTTCGACTTCTTTACGCGCAACAGACATTAAATCTGCAACCTCGTCAATAATAATAACAATGTACGGCATATCGGACAAATCGACTTCTTGGGTTTCGAATAACAATTCGCCCGTCTCTTCATCGGTACCAACGGCTACCTGACGAGTAAGGGTTTCACCCTCCTCGCGCATTTTCGTCGCATTGGCATTATATTGTTCAATATTTTGTGCGTTCAACATTTGTAGTTGTTTGTATCTGTCATCCATTTCACGCACTGCCCATTTAAGCGCATTGACCGCGGGCACCGGATCCAATTTTACAATTGGCGTCATAAGGTGCGGTATATCATCCCAAAATCCGAAATCAACACCCTTTGGATCAATGATAATCAACTTACACTTATCGGGCGTAAAGTGATAAACAATAGACGTAATAATCGATTGTATAAACACTGACTTACCAGATCCTGTACGCCCCGCAACCAACATATGTGGCATCTTGGCAAGGTCAAAATACATCGGTTCGCCACCAATACTGACCCCCAGCCCCAGTGGAATCTTGTATTTAGAATTTACAAACAAATCATTTTCAACAATATCGCGGAAGCGCACAAAGTGCGGATTGATGTTTGCAACCTCTACCCCAATATAGTTAGAACAAGGTAATGGAGCAATACGAATACTGGCGGTTGCCATCGCACGCGTCATATCTTTGACAGTATCTGAAATCTTGGCGATACGCATACCAGCATCTGGCAAAAATTCATATAATGTAACAATCGGTCCCGGTTTAATGTTTTCAACCTTGCCATGAACATCGTATTCGGCAAAGTGTGTTTCCAACATTGCTGCTTGCCGTCTTAATTCTGGGGTGACGACATTTTTACCAAAGTTAGACGCCTCCAAGAACATTGGGTCTGGTAATTCATATTCACCCGGCTCGGTCTTTGCGGTGGTGCGTTTTCTTGTTGCACGCGATTTACGTTTTGGTTTTTCTTCTTCCTCGTCTTCGCTATCTTCGTCTTCTTCATCGTCCGTTTCTTCTTCATATTCTTCTTCATATTCTTCATTTGCATCGGCCGGCTGGACAAGGTGGAACAACGCCAATACCCAGCGCAAACCACGCCATATCGACATCGCCAGTGACTGAACATGTGTCCATTTTATATGCAACAGCATTGCTGACATTAAAACAAACAATGCCAAACACAATAAACCAATTATTATGCCCCAACCACCAATAAGTGATGTTATATCAGACGCTACAATAGCACCGGATAATCCCCCAAACGTTGATGATGGCGCAATTATTCCAAATGCCGCTGCGCCAGCGCACACCGCGATAAATCCACGCAATATATTATATTCGGGAGCATATTCCGCGTCCCACTGTAATGCCAGTGATGCCCCCCATCGCATTATACATAATATAAGGAATACAGTTGGTATAAATCCGATTATATATCTTATAAATCCAACAATGTTTCCCATAAACGACTGGACACCAAACGTACTGGCGCATGCAAAACCATCAAGTAATGAATTAGAAAAAACCAAAGCACCAAGCGCCCAAAAGCTAACCAACAATATAACCCCACCACATATACGTAAAAACAAAGTCTTTAACGCACCCGAAATATTATCTGGCAAAAACTTGGATTCTGATTTCATAAGATGCATTTTATCATAAAAAAGACAAAAGTGTTAGAAAATAAAACCGCCAACACGGCGGTTATTTTATTTATGTCTGAATGCCAGCCATTTTACCACATCTGCGGCAATCATACCGATAAATGCCCCAAATATGACATCTGACGGCCAATGCGCGCCAATATACACACGCGACAGGCCAACAACAATTGCCAATGTCCATGTATATGGTTTAATCTTTGGCGATAACATACCCGCCATAACAAGCCCCGCAAAAGCCACCGTTGTATGTCCCGACGGCATTGATGTCAATGCCCAGTCATACGAAAATGGACGGAACCCGGTGACCCCCAATGCTTCAAAAAATATCGGACGTAAACGACCAATAAATATTTTAAGGAACTTGGTCACAAAACTTGCCACAAATATAGATGAAAAAATCAAAAATCCATAGTTTGTTCGTACCTTAGAAATAAAGTCTTTGACAACCACAATTAAGCTAAACTGTTTCTTTGCGTTTTTATATTTTATACCTGAAACAAGTGTCTTTTTTATAAAAATCACCAAAAACGCAATAAACACCAATGGCAATACGATATGCGCCCGAAACACCCGCCCCAGAACGAATGCAACCGAACACAGAAAACCGCCACCCATTCCCCATATATCGCACTTTGGATTATGAATTGCGACATACAAAATTTTATCCAATCCTGCAATTCCCAAGACGATAAGTGCCGCTGTTATAACCGCACCCCATAAAATCCATTTTGACTTTAATTTATTATCCGGTGTCAAAAACATATTTTGCCCCTTATTCCATAATCAGACGATTGTATATTTTTTTGTCGGTCAATATTTTTGCCGCAACCGCCGCAGACAACGAATCTTCATCTGTACCACTTGTAATTTTTGGGCAACCGCGCCGTATAGCGTCCGCATCAACATCGGTCTGTTTATTAAAGTCTTGGGCATTAAAGTTATCGTTTATAACGTTCAAGAAAAACGCGTTTTGTTGTTGCGATGAACGAATATTCGATAAACACACAATCGGGAACACACCACGACCGTCAATATCACGACCCAACCCCGTCTTGATTGACTTGTTCATAATCTCCAGCGCACCACCATTATCCAAATCAATACGTGTCGCAATTCGTGCCAAACCCGCCGTTGGTGTTCCAACCAAAACACCACGTTGATTTTCATAAAACGCCGATGCAATTGCTTCGGCCGTGCCACGTGTCATATCCGACATTAACACAACCACGGGGGCTTTCGTCACGGCATTACTGCCCGGGATAACTTCAACTTCTTCATACGCGGTTTGTGCAATTCGCATTACTGGCTCTTGACCAACAAACAGCCCCGCCAATTTTGCCGCCGCACGTTCATCATCGCCATTTGCCACACGTAAATCTAACACAATACCGTCCAAGTTTGGATATTTAGCCAAAGCCTCATTCACAATTGAAACGGCACCATTTGATACATTATGAATAATGATTTCCAAAACTTCTGTATTGCTTGAAGACCGATGAACAATGTCCGCGTCTGCCAACACAACGGTTGCACGCCGTAACACAACATCGCGATTTCCAGATGGTGTAACAAGTTTTATTTTCGCCGTACCCGAATTAAAACCGTCCATTACAGATTCCAATTCCGCATCTGACATTTCCGCAACAGCCACACCATTGATGTGCGAAATCAAATCACCAATATGGATACCCGCGGTATCGGCCGGTGAACCCTTGAACACACCATGCACACGGAAATTACCACGTTCATCACGTACACCGTTCAACCCCACCGATGTAAGCACACGTCCATCTTCCAACACTTCGGCGGCACGTGAAAAGATATAACGTCCACGTTCATCAACCCCACGCATTAACGCGTCCACAACCAACTGATAAATCTCGCTTTCCGAAACCGAGTGTAAATATGGGTCGTTCGCACGCAACTTTAATACCAACGCGGTTGTGATTTCACCAAAACCATTCCAATCACGTGGCGCGGGACGCGGAAAGTTTCCAATAATAGAATCACCCCAAACCAAAACGACACGTTCATCGGTTGCCGCAATATGTGCGTTTTTGTTCAGGTTTTCCAACCCTTCAATCGCGACATTTATGCTTTTACCGCCCCATTTCACAGAATCAAGTTTTTCATAAATATCAGCAAAGGTCTTGGACATATCGAAAACACGCAGACCGTCCTGGACGGGTTCGTCTTCAAAAAACAACCCATCGGACATCGCGGGGGTCGCACCAAACACCAGCGAACAAATCGCCAATACCTTAAATAGATTTTGTATTTTCATATGCGCCCTCCCTGCTTTATCTTTCTGCGCTTTAATATTTTGTTTCACGCAAGTTAAAGTGATACAAAATAACGTTCGAGATATAAATACTGGTCAACGTTCCCATAACAATAGAGAATGTCATAGCGATTGCAAACTCTTGCAACAATTGTCCACCAAATATGTACAAACCAACCAATGCCAAAATGGTCGAAATACTGGTCCGTAAAGTACGCGACAACATTTCGTTCACAGACAAATCAATCAAATCGTCCATTGGCATCTTGTGGTACTTTTTGATGTTTTCATCAATACGGTCATAGTTCACAACCTTATCATTAATAGAATAACCAATACCCATCAAGATAACCGCAATTGCCGTCTGGTTGAATTCCAGTCCCATAATTGAAAAGAACCCGAACATCAACACAAAGTCCAACAATAATGACACAAACGATCCAACCGCATAACCACCGCGATAGCGAATCCAGATATAAACACTCATCAACATAAATGAAACCAAAATCGCCCAAATACCGCCACGCACTAATTCGCCACCAATTTTTGGTCCAACGATTTGTACCTGGTCATACTTTACGTTTTCGCCCAAAATATCTTTGATTTCACGGACACGTTCGTTTTGCATTGTGTCGGTTGAACCCTTTGGCAAACCAACGCGCACCAAAATTGCGTTGCCATCAATTTCCTGTAATTCTGGCGAGAACTGCGCCAATTCAGAACGCATTTTGTCAATGGTGAAATCGGCATTTACTGGCGTCACCTCCATCGAAATACCACCAGCAAAATCAATGCCATAGTTTAATCCCTTAAACAATAACATCAACACAGACAATATAACTAACGCACCCGAAATCCAGTACGACAATTTACGATATTTCATAAAATGCAGTTTCATTATTTTCCCCTTTGCATTTACTTTTTTTACATAATAACTTTTCTGTTGGCATAACCAATTTTTCTGTTTTTGCCACCCATATACCAATCAATGATAACTTTACTTAACACAATACATGTGAACAAAGTTGTCATAACACCGATTGATAATGTAACGGCAAAACCACGAATTGGGCCTGCGCCAAATTGGAACAAAATTAACGCACAGATAAGGTTTGTTAATTCGCCGTCCAAAACCGCCTTGTTCGAACGATGGAAACCCAAATCAACCGCACGCAATGTTGGCGTTCCCGCACGTATTTCATCGCGTATACGCTCAAAAGGCAAGATATTCGCGTCAACCGCCATACCCAATGTCAACACGATACCAGCAATACCAGGTAATGTCAGTGTTGCACCAAACAATGCCGACATACCAATAATCATAGCAAGGTTTACCAACAATACCGTATCGGCGATTAAACCAAACGCACCATATATCATGAACATATACAACATAATAAGTAATACACCGACCGCCGAACCAACCTTACCAGATGCAATTGTGTCCGCCCCAAGGCCCGCACCAACGGTACGTTCTTCAATAACAGTAAGTGGTGCCGGCAAAGCGCCCGAACGCAACAAGACCGCTAAATCTTTTGCCCCCTGCAGTGTAAAGCCACCAGAAATCTGACCACGACCACCCGGAATTGGTTCACGAATATTTGGTGCCGACAAGACCTTGCCGTCCAACACAATCGCGAAACGTTCGTTCACGTGTTCGGTTGTCAGTTTTGCAAACTTACGCGCGCCCGCCGCATCAAACACCGTTGTCACAACCGGCATATTATTTTGGTCAAAGTCAGCCTGGGAATCTTTCAGTGATTCACCCGAAACTTCTATACGGGAATAAACCGGCACAACCTGGCCCGGCATATCCATATATGGCAACAAGTCTGTTCCACTGGGCGCACGACCAGACGCAATTTGTTCCGGCGACACATTTTCATTTACCAAATGGAAAGTCATTTTTGCCGTCTGACCGATAAGTTCTTTGATGTGTTCCGGGTTATCAACACCGGGCAACTGAATCAAAATATATTTTCCACCCTGGGACTGAATTGATGGTTCCTTGGTTCCCAACGCATCAACACGACGACGAACAATTTCGATACTACGCGCCAACGCATCTTGAATCATCTCTTCTTTTTGCTTATCAGAATATGACAATTTAATAACATCACCCGATGATTCCACATCAACCGTATTACCCAACACGCCACGCAAACGTCCCTTTGCCTTAGACACATCGGAATTGTCACGTACCTTGAACGAAACAACACCGTCACTATTTCTTAAATCTGCGTAACGAATAATACCCTTATTTCTGTCGATAAGCGCGGTGCGCACCTCGTCATACAATTGGTTTGATTTATCCTTGAACATTGTTGCCGTATCAACTTCCAACAACAACTGGGCACCACCCTTCAAGTCCAAGCCCAGCGGTACAGGCTTAATCCAATCTGGAAAATATCGCCCAGCCCCTGGCACCAATGTTGGCACCGACAACAAAACACCAAACACCGCAACAAAAATTATTGCTAATTTTTTCAACATAACACTTACCCCTTTACCTTATTTTTCAACGTTCGCAACAGCGTTTTTTGCAACTTCGACAACAACACCTTTTGCAATTTCAACATCTATTGTTTTTTCGCCTATTTTTTTAATCGTGCCATAAATACCGGCCGCCAAAACGCGATTACCAACCGCCAAAGAATCAAGCATTTTCTGATATTCCGCCATACGACGTTTGTTCGGACGAACAATAAGCAGGTATATAATACCAAACACAACCGCGCAGTATAAAATCATACCCCACGTATTTCCAGTTTGCGCAACATTTACCGCACTATCCACAGAAGGTTCCATTATTTTTCTCCTTGTCTTTTATTTATGGTGTTCAGAATAGTAAAAAATCCCCCAAGTGTAAAGCACAAAAAGCGCCACCACCCCGCCCCATTAAATACGTTCAAACCACCCGTCTATTTCGGTCAGCGGTATAAATTTATACACCGGTCGACCATGATTGCATTCGCCACCGCGCGTTGTATTTTCAATATCACGCAGTAATGCATCCATTTGGGCAAAATCCAACTTTTGCCCAGCACGCACGCTGTGATGGCATGCGTAATTTGCCAATTTCAAGTGCAACTTTTCTTGTAATTCCGATGAATGACCGTTGGCACGAACCTCATCTGCGATATCATGTAACACCGCACCCCAGTCCATATCCCAATCAGCCGGTTTTTCAGAAATCGCGATTGCGTCATCACCAAATGTATCAACATGCAATCCCGAATCGCGTAATTCATCAAAAATCGTCATTACCGCCATAACATCTTCGGCGCGCAAATTCACAACAATTGGCGTAAGAAGTGGCTGGGCTTTAATCGTATGCCGGCGCAACCGTTCATATGTTATACGTTCATGCGCAGCGTGCTGGTCAACAATGACCAAGTTTTCACCCGATTGTGCCAAAATGTATTTTTTACCAATCTGCCCTATCACACGCCCCAATGGTAAATCAGTTGTATTATCATCACCCGACTTTAATTCAGACTCAAACGGTTTAATGTCCCCCGCTGACGTATGATTAAATGTATCTGTTATCCAATTGGGCGTCTTTTTATCTGAAACATGCCACGAAGAGATGGGCGGAATATTAAACTGTAATTTTTCTGTATGTGCATTGTTTCCTGGGGTTGCGGTGTTTTGTACAACTGTTTCATTCATCGTCTTTGCCAACGTGTCACGTAATGATTTTATAATGAACGCACGTACATGGTTTGGTTCCAAGAAATGTACTTCGGTTTTTGCCGGCGACACATTTACGTCCACCGCCCCAGAATCAATATCCAAATATAACGCACACAATGGAAACTCACGCGCATGCATAACGTCCATATACGCGGCACGTAATGCACCAATCAAAACCTTGTCGTTTACCGGGCGATTGTTCACAAACAAAAACTGGTCAACCGATGTCGCACGCCGTAATGTCGGCTTGGATATAAACCCATGTAAATGCATATTTGACCAAGCCGACATCGCATCAACCGCCAACATTTGCCCTGCAACATCATCACCCATAACGGCGACAATTCTGTCCGCCATCGACTGATTTTTCGGAAAACGCCATTTATTATTTAATGTAAACCCAACGTCCCCGCGCGCCATCGCCAAACGTTTTACAACGTCCAATACCGACATCATTTCGGCACGGTCAGAACGTAAAAACTTTAATCGCGCAGGTGTTTTTGCAAACAAGTTTTCAACACGAATACGTGTTCCCGATTCCCAATCAGACGGACGAATATCAGTTGTTGTGCAATCCATATGCCAACCATTTTCTTCCATACCATTACATGTATCTATTGTCATATCGGACACAGATGCGATTGACGGCAACGCTTCGCCACGAAAACCCATATAGGAAATATTCTGTAAATTGTCATCGGGTAATTTAGATGTTGCGTGCCGCATTACTGCGCGGGACAAATCATCACGCGACATACCAGAACCATTATCTATTACGGAAATAAGAGTGCGCCCACCGTCAATAACGTCTATGACAATTTCATCGGCACCCGCGTCCAGCGCATTTTCCACCAATTCTTTGACCACAGACGCGGGTCGTTCAACCACCTCACCTGCGGCAATTTGATTTACCAAAAAATCTGGTAAAACACGTACGGGCATACCTGACTATTCCTTGAACTTCACTTCCAGAATTTCATATTCTTTTTCACCACTGGGCAATTTAACAATGCACGTATCACCAACACAGCGACCAATCATCGCACGACCAACTGGCGAAGTACACGAAATCACCATTTTACCGTCAGCTTCAATATCCGACAGAATACGGCATTGCATTTTATTACCATCTTCATCTTCGGCAACAACACGCGCACCAAACACGACACGATTACCCGACAAACTGTCCACATCAACGATTGTTGCATTTGCGATGATACCTTCTATAAACTGAATACGCTTGTCAATTTGACGTTGCTTTTCCTTGGCTGCGCTGTAATCAGCGTTTTCAGACAAATCACCCAAACTGCGTGCCCATTGCACAGTTTTAAGAATTTCTGGACGTTGCACTTCTTTCAAATCTTTCAATTCTTTGACCAGTGCATCAAATCCCGCCCGCGATATTGGATACTTTTCCATGATTCTTTCCTGTTTTTTACCCCGCAATTATAAACCAACATTTTAATTTTGCAATTACCAAATGAAAAGGCTATAATTTTATGTACTGTATTGAAAAACAGCGAAAAATTATGTTCCGATACAAGATTTTAAGCCGATTTTTATTGCGCCGCTTTTTTGGGGGCGTGGGTCTTGTTGTGTTTATTGTTGGCGGAATAATATTGGCGGTGACATTTGTTGAACGGTTGCCGTCCAACCCAAATGCGATTGCGGCGATTGTTGACGCGTGGACGCGCCTTATGGAATATGTCCCAATGTTTTTGCCAATGGCAATATTTATGGGAACGCTGTTTGCATCATATAACCTGACCAAGTCCAGCGAAAACGTTATTATATCCAGCGCGGGACTGTCCCCATATCAACGTGCATTACCATTCATTGTTGGCGCGGCACTTATTGGTGTGTTTGCAACGACTGTGATAAATCCATATTCGGTGTATTTAACAAATCGGGAAATTAAAACAGAACACCTGAATCTGATTGATGGCGCAATATGGTTACGTGAAAGTGGCGACGATGGATATATCACACTGCGTGCAAAAACAATTTCGCAAACAGATGACAATTTAATATTTAATGCCGCAACTGTTTTTGTCCAAAATAATGAATTCAAGTTGACTGAACGCGTCTATGCAGACCAGGTTAAATTATCGGAAAACAATATGGATTCTACAAATGCGCTTGTATGGACGGGCGATGGAAGTATGGTAAAAAAACCTTGGCATATGGAATCGAATCTGACCCCACGCACTGTGTTAGACAGATACTTACAACCAGACCAGATTTCGTTTTGGCGACTGCCTGCGTTTATTCGTAAAATGGAATCTGTGGGAATTCCTGTTCGTGCCCATTGGGTTCAGTTTTGGACACTGTTGTTTTTACCACTTTCTATGATTGCGATGGCGATACTAGGGATCGCATTTTCCCAAACACGTCAACGTCGTAATTTCAATTTCAGTTTCAAGTTCAGCATTGGTGTTATCACCTGCTTTGCATCATACTTTATAATAAATATGTTTAACGCACTGGGGTCAACGGGTGTATTGCCGGCGATACTGGCAATTATTGCACCACCGCTTATCATTATTGCGGGTGCCGGAATGTTTATCGCCAGTTTTGATACAATATAATATAGGGGTTGAAAAATGCCATTACGTAAAAAGAAAAATTTCACATTTCGTAAATTTGCGATAATCGCAATTATCGCACTTATTATAATACTTATGATAATATACTTTGCCCCAACCCAAAATATAACCGAAGTCGTGTTGGCATAAATGAACTATATTGACATATTTTTAGAAGCGTTATCTGCCGAAAAGGGTCGCAGCGACAAGACACTTGTTGCATATTCGTCCGATTTGCACCATGCCGACGAAACGATTGCGGGCGGACTTATGCACGCAGATGAGGCAGCCATCCAAAAATATTTATCAGACTTACCAGACAAGGCATCGTCCATCGCACGCAAGGCAAGCGCCCTGCGCAGTTTTTATAAATTTTTAATGTTGGAAAAAATCATAACCGAAAACCCAACGGCGAATTTGGAATTACCAAAACGCAAACGCGCCCTGCCCAAATTTTTGTCGATCGAAGAAATCGAATTACTTATATCATCGGCGGGCGACACACGTAATGCAACACGTCTGCGCGCAATGTTGGAATTGGTGTATGCGTCTGGTTTGCGTGTATCGGAACTGTGCGAATTACCAATGACGGCGAACCTGGGCGACAAACTTTTGATTCATGGCAAGGGGGCCAAGGAACGAATTGTCCCAATGCACCCCGGTGCCGTTCACGCATTGAATAAATGGTTGGATATGCGCGATGACGAAAAATCAAAATATGTCTTTCCGTCAAACGGTGCGTCTGGTCATATCACACGTGATGGCTTTTTCAAGATTCTTAAAAAATGTGCGGTATTGGCGGGCATTGACCCACATCGCGTCAGTCCGCACGTCTTGCGCCATTCGTTTGCTTCGCACTTGCTTGCGGGGGGCGCGAACCTGCGCGCGATACAAACAATGCTTGGCCACGAAGACATTTCAACAACACAAATATATACACACGTTATGCCGGAAAAATTAAAGGAAACGGTTGCACTGCATCACCCGTTGGCAAAGAAAGGGGGACGCAAATGATAAAAAAATGTGAACACGCAAATTGCCAGAAAGCCGGAACATGCCGTTGTCCAAAGACACGTGACTTGCGTGAATATTGGTATTTCTGTCCGGAACACGCCGCCGAATATAATAAAAATTGGAATTACTATGCGGGAATGTCAGAAGACGAAGTCGAAGAAGATTGGGAACGCATAACGTTTGGTTCACCATTAAAAGATAAAGCAAAGGCAAACGCGGACGAAGCGGACTATGTAAAATTCCTGAACGACTTTATAACTGGTCGCAGCGCGTTTGATAAAATGCCAAAGAAAACAACCCTGCCCGGTCCAGTAATGAACGCACTTAAAACATTTGATTTACCAATCAGCGCATCTTGGCGTGAAGTTGGTGTTCGCTATCGAGCGCTTGCAAAACAGCACCACCCCGATCGTTCGGGTTCGGCAACTGAATTTGCCAAGATATCGTCCGCATACGACACACTTAAAAAATATTTTGGAAAGAAATAAACGCGCCATTGGCGCGTTCTTTATTCTTTTGAATTCAGATATGCTATCGCCTCCATCGCAGCGGTACAGCCCGTACCCACCGCCGTTGCAATTTGCATTTTTATATTGCTGTGCACATCGCCCGCAACAAATGTTCCCTTTGGTAAATCGGCGGGTATCAAACGACCCATATCATCGCGTTTAATCCCCTCATCCAAATAATCGGTGTTTGCCTCATGTCCAATGGCGACAAATAAACCGTCTGTTTCAATCTCTTTACCGTCCAATGTTGTCACAACCAACTTATCCGAATTTGGTACCGCCGCCACTTTTTTAAGGTCCGTATTAAACAGGCATTCGATATTTTTGCGTTCGGCGATACGATTGCGCAAAACTTCTTCGGCGCGGAAAAACGAACCCTTGCGATAAACGATTTTTACCGACTTTGCAACGTCCGCTAAATACAGCGCATCATTTAACGCTGCGTTTCCGCCACCCATTACCATTACATCTTTGCCATAATAGAAAAAGCCGTCACATGTCGCGCAATATGAAACGCCATGACCGACCAATTCTTTGGCACCCTCAATTTCCAATTTGCGTGGTGATGCACCCGTTGCAAAAATCACCGTTTTGCCGACATAGTTTTTACCGTCATCGCCCAAGACATTGAAACCACTTTCCGCGTCGCCATCAACCGACTTGGCCGATACCGGAACAATTTTTGCCCCGAACGATTCCGCCTGCTTTTTCATAAACTCGGCAAGTCCCATACCGTCGCCCGTCCAGCCCGGATAATTTTCCAATTTCGCAATTTCAGACATTTGACCGCCCAGTTTTGCGCCACCCAAAACAATCGCGTTTTTATTTGCGCGTCCCGCATACAGTGCCGCCGTCAAACCCGCCGGTCCCGAACCTAAAATAATCATATCATACATTGTAATATCCATAACCTTTCCTTTTGTGGTGAAATCATATCATACATTATATATATAACGCAAACCGAAAAATTCAACTATGAATATGTTGATTTTGGCACAAAATCGTCTTATAATTCGCCAAGATTTTAATAACTACGGGGACACACAATGATTGACATTAAATATATTCGCGAAAATCCAGATATGGTAAAAAACGCCTGTGCGGTCAAGGGGTTTGCCGACCACACTGACGAAATTTTGGCACTGGACGCACGCGTGCGCGAACTTAAAACAATTACGCAAACAATGACTGCGGAAAAGAATAAAATCACACGCGAAATTCCAACCGCCACAGACAAGGCACCATTGATTGCAAAATCAAAACAAATTGGTGAAGAAATTGCTGCGGATATGGCGGAATTGGCGGATAAAGAAGCCGCACTGAACGAACTATTACATTGTGTTCCACAAATTCCATCCGCGGACGCACCAATCGGTCGCGATGACGGTGATAATGTTGAGGTTCGCCGTGTCGGCGCCCCACGTGAATTTGATTTTACACCACGCGCCCAGTGGGATTTATTAGACATGAACAACTGGTGGGCACCGGAAAAAATCGGCGAAATCTGTGGCACACGCACATATTGTTTAATGGGCGAAGCCGCCGAATTGGAATTAGCCATTGAAACATACGTGATTCAGAAATTAATTGCTAAGGGGTTCCGTTTCGTTGAATGTCCGTCAATCACAAAACCACAAACGATATTCAATGCGGGACACTTTATGGGGTCTGATTTGTCGGTTATGAATAACGATGTGTTTATGTTAGAGGGTACCGACAGATGTTTGGCTGGAACCGCGGAAATTATTTTGAATTCGCTGCACTCGGACGAAGTGTTGAACGAAAAAGATTTGCCAATTAAATATGCTGGCTTTTCACCATGTTTTCGTAAAGAAGCCGGCGCGGCGGGTCGCGACACACGCGGACTGGTCCGTTTTCACCAGTTTAACAAGGTTGAACAATATATATACTGCACGCCAGAACAATCTGACGAAATGCATGAACATATATTGAACAACCTGTGCGAAGTTATGGAAGATTTGGAATTGCCATATCGCGTAATCGCAAATTGTACTGGCGACATGGGCTTTAACAAAGTTAAAATGAATGATGTTGAAGCATGGTTCCCGTCCGAAAACACATATCGTGAATTGGGTTCATGTTCGTCCATTGGTCAGTTTCAGGCGCGCCGCACAAACACACGCTATCGCGCATCGGACGGTACATTAAAGTTCTGTGCAACGTTGAACAATACTGGAATCGCCCTGCCACGTGCATTGGTGCCAGTAATTGAAAACCACCAAAATGCTGACGGTTCTGTGAATATCCCGAAAAAATTACAGGCATTGATGGGTGGTCGCACCAAAATCGGTGGAAAACACTAATAATAAAAACCGGCACTTGCCGGTTTTTTTTATTTCGTTTTTTGCTTACTTAAACACACCAACATACGTCCTGGCGACATAAGTGTATATTGTATATGCCGCAGAATACTTGGTTCGTATGTAAGGAAATAATCTTTTAACGCACTGTCCAGCGCATCTTTATGGCACTTACTGGTCGGTATTTTGTAATAGGTAATCAAACGGGATAATATATTTGTAACCAATGGGTACCGCATCGTATCATAACACCCGTTTTTATTGCGCATATATGTCAAACCGATTAAATCTTCATTAGAAATATATTTCTTATTCTCGGTTAAATATTTTTGTGGATTTTTTGCTATCAACTTTAATCGCGACAAGGTGTTGGTAATGGCTGTTTGCTCTGACATATTATCACAACATGAATAATATTCTGACAACGGTCCAATCACAGAATCAAAGAAACGCGACACAATTACATCGTAATTAACATCAAAAATTTTATACTTATTCATATAAACTACTCCTGTCTTGAGCTATAAGAATAGCCAAAAAAACCACCCAAAAGTCAAGTTTTTTATAAAAATATGTTCTAACTTGTTGAAAATCGCGAAAAATGGTATAATCTATACCCGATTTACGTAAAAAAGGTATAAAGATGAAAATTCGCAATATTGCAATAATTGCGCACGTTGACCATGGTAAGACGACATTGGTTGACAATATGTTAAAGCAAGCGGGAACTTTTCGTGCCAACGAAAAGGTTGAAGATCGCGTCATGGACAGCGGTGATATCGAACGCGAACGCGGTATTACTATTTCGGCAAAACCGACTTCTATTCAATGGGGCGATTACAAGATAAACATTGTGGACACTCCTGGACACGCCGACTTTGGTGGCGAAGTGGAACGTATTTTATCTATGGTTGACGGTGTTGTGTTGTTGGTTGACGCAGCCGAGGGTCCCCTGCCCCAAACCAAGTTTGTGTTGGGCAAGGCATTAAAATTAGGGCTGCGCCCGATTGTATGTATAAACAAGGTTGACCGTTCTGATGCCCGTCCCGAAGAAGTTTTGACCGAAACATTTGATTTGTTTGATAAACTGGGCGCAACTGATTCACAACTGGACTTCCCATATCTGTATTCGGTGGGACGTGACGGTTGGGCGGTTCGCGACTTGAATGATGAACACAAAGATTTAACCCCCCTGTTCCAATTGATTGTTGATCACGTACCCGCGCCAGATTGCAACGGCGAACGTTGCCAAATTGACGCACCATTTTCAATGCTCGCAACAACGCTGGAAGCCGACCCATATGTTGGTCGTATTTTGACGGGTAAGGTTGAATCGGGAACGGTTCGTGTCGGACAAACCGTCAAAGCAATAAATATGAAAGGCGAATTTATTGAAAACGCCAAAATTACAAAAATCATTGAACATCGTGGTGTCGAAAAAGTTTCACGTGATTCTGCATCGGCGGGTGACATTATTGTTGTGGCCGGATTTTCCAAAGCAACTGTGGCCGACACATTATGTGACCCAAGTGTTAATACACCAATCCCGGCAATGCCAATTGATCCACCAACCTTGACCATGACGTTCTTTGTGAATACATCGCCATTGGCGGGTCAGTCTGGTAAGAAATTGACATCACGTATGATTGGCGAAAGATTATTCAGGGAAGCCGAAACCAACATCGCCCTGCGCGTTACGCAAAGTGCAAACAACGAAAGTTTTGAGGTTTCCGGTCGTGGCGAATTGCAACTTGGTATTTTAATTGAAACAATGCGCCGCGAAGGGTTTGAGTTGTCTGTGTCGCGTCCACGCGTTGTTATGCAAACTGGACCAAATGGCGAAAAGTTAGAACCAATTGAAGAAGTCGTTATTGACGTTGATGACGAATATTCTGGTGTTGTTATTGAAAAGATGACCAAGCGCAAAGCAACCATTACCGAAATGAAATCATCTGGCGCTGGCAAAACACGTATTGTATTTTCCGCACCGTCACGCGGGCTGATTGGCTACCTTTCCGAATTCCGCACTGATACACGTGGCACTGGTATTATGAACCGCGTATTTGATAAGTATGACGAATACCGCGGTCCAATTTCACAATATCGTCCGGGTGTTCTTGTTTCTATGGAGGCGGGTTCTGCGGCAACATACGCCCTGCACAATTTGGAACCACGTGGTGTTTTGTTCATTGGTCCACAAACCGAAGTCTATTCAGGTATGATTATCGGTGAACATTCCAAAGAAAATGATATTGAGGTCAATCCGGTCAAAGGTAAGCAATTAACAAACGTTCGTTCGGTAACAGCGGACGAAAAATTGTTCCTTGCCCCGCCCCGTAAAATGAGTTTGGAAGAAGCACTGTCGTACATCCAAGATGATGAATTGGTTGAGGTTACGCCAACAACAATTCGTCTACGTAAAAAGGAACTGGACAGCACAAAGCGTAAGAAAGCATATCGCTTTGCAGAAACATACGATTAAACGAACCGCCCAAACGGGCGGTTTTATATTGCAAAATCACGTAAAATCATATACTGTTAAAACAAAGGAAAAAACAATATGGCATTACCCAAAATATCAAAATGGCGTAAGTTTTATTCAACCGCCCTGACCTTTTGGATACCGATTAAAAGTTATCGTCGGGCATTTCGTGGCATATTGCAACTTGGCATCCGAAAATATTTTCATGTTATTAAAACTGACCGCACAACAAAGTTCGCAAACGAAATTGCCATCGGCGCAATTATGCGGGACGAAGGTCCATATCTAAAAGAATGGTTGGATTTTCATATTTTAGTTGGTATAAAAAAATTCTTTCTTTATGACAACGGTTCGGTTGACAACACAACTGAAATATTAAAACCATATATTGAACGTGGTATTGTTGAATATCATTATTTTCCTGGCAAACGTATGCAACACCCCGCCTATATAGACATTATAAACAATCACAGCGAAGATACGCGTTGGTTGGCACTGATTGACTTGGATGAGTTTTTGGTTCCAGTACATCACAAAACTGTACCCGAATTTTTACACACAATGCCTGACAATTTTGCACAATTGGTTGTCACATGGGTTATGTACGGTTCGTCCGGCCATGTACACAAACCAGACGGATTACTTATTGAAAATTACAAATGGCACGCGAAAAAACAACATGGTATTAAATCTATTATTAATCCGCGCTTATTAGTTGTGTATCACAGTTTGCACGCCAACTTTATCGCTGGTTGGACAATTGATAACAACGGTAAAAAACTTGGGCGTATTGATCAATCACACAACCCACCACCATATAACAATTTGCGATTAAATCATTATTATACTAAATCATACGACGAATATATTGCGCGCCAGGCACGTGGCACTGCAACGGGTCAAGACGCCGCATATCGTGGTCCAGACAAGTTCAAGAAGTTTGACACGAACGAAGTATATGATGATATTATGGATAAATGGATTGAAAAATTACACGCTATGCATTCTGGGCAATAAAACGCAAAATACGTTTCCGGTACCGTTTTGCATGTAATCCTGGCGCTAAATTAAGAATTCCATCTGATTTCATTTTTTTAAATCCATCAATGATGTCGGAACGCGTATTTATATCTGTTGTTCGTATTGCATCACGATAAACACGACTTAATATGGACCACAAAAACCTTTTATACCAAATGCGAGCATCACGTGTATTTGCACTACGTCTAAATTCATCTGCAACCACACTGAACCCAGCGATTGTGTCAGACGCTGTTTGCTTCACCCCTGCATGTAGTGCAGAATTAGCATTAACAGAATAATAATATAATGGCAAACGTGTAATGACTCCACTAACCCGTCGTAATAACACACGCGACCAAAAAAGAGTATCCTCGAACACGTGCATTTTTGTATCAAAACGAATATCCTGTATCACAGACCGACGGTACATACGCATCCAAACCATACTATTCTGGACATACCAAGATCGTGGTCCATAATCTTCATTTGTTGATTTTGTTATAAGGTTTTTTACATATTTATATTTTATATTGTTTATATCGTAAATCTTATTAAAAGATTCTGGCATTTTATTTGGCGCAAAATTAACAGCATCCGCATCTTTATGCGCGACATGATCATATTCAAACGCCACAACATCAACATTTTCACGTTTTGCAATAGTATATAATATCTCCATTGTTTGGGGATGAATACAATCATCACTATCCAGAAACATAATATATTCCCCATCTGCCATATTTAACGCGTAATTACGTGCCGCAGACACGCCTTCGTTTTTTTTATGAACAACAACAAAACGTGCATCATGTTCCGCATATTCGTCTGCAATTTTACCAGACATATCTGGACTGCCATCATCCACTACTATAGCCTTCCAATCAGACAATGTCTGATTTAATATAGAATCAAGGCACCTTGACAGATATTTTTCTACTTTATATACTGGAATGATTATCGTTACTTTGGATTTCATATTTTCACCTGTTGAAATGTGATCTTAAAACGTGTACATTATATTATGTAAAGCAACAAAAATCTATGACAAAACGATTGTTTTTATTTGCAGGATATGATGCAGACGGAATCATTGATGATTCACTGATTCTGTATGTGCGCGCATTGTCTAAACTGGGCGATGTTGTTTTGTGTATGGATTGCAACTCTAATAAAACACAAACGCAAAAAGTAAAACCATATGTACTACACATAATTACCAAACGACATGGCGAATATGATTTTGGGTCGTATAAAAGAGCATACATTTGGACGCGCGAACACCTAAATTTATCCAACTATGATTTCGTGTATATGGTAAACGACTCTGTATATGGGCCACTGTTCCCATTAAAGCCATATTTGGAACAAATGGAAACATTACGCACAGACGCATTTGGTCTGGTTGAAAATACCAAGTTCGCCCACCCCCATATTCAATCGTGGTTTATTGGAATGCGCAAAAATGTGTTCTTGTCCACATGGTTTGATGAATTTATATCTGGCATAAAAAAATTGGGATCCAAGGGGGCAATCACACACGAATATGAACATGGGTTGTCCAAACGTGTTGCAGAACACGGTGGCACATGGAAATGTTTATACACCGCACACAATCGCGACGTATATAATAAAATCAAGAAATATTACCGCGAAAAAATGCCATTTATGAAAAAGGTCGCTTTTCCCCGTCACGATGGCGCATTGGGACCACAAATATCATATGTGTTAAAACATACCTCTACACAGATGCGGAATGCCATTATCAAAAACGCAAAACGTGTATATGGTACCGAATACGTAAATCGCACACTGAATCAAAATCGCATTATGGCATTTTGGCGCGGATTTAAATACGCAATCTATAAAATAAAGGCACACTATGCGAAAAAGCACTAAACGTATTGCAGCAATAACAATGGCACGTGATGATGAATTTTTCTTGTCACGTTGGATTGCATATTATGGAAAACAGTTTGGTACAGAAAACTTGTACATATTATTGGACGGCACAGACCAAAAGATTCCAAAAAATGCTGGCAACGCACATATAACAAAAATACCACACACACAACTGTCGCGCTCTGCGGGTGACAAATATCGTATTGGGAAATTATCCGACTTGGCAAAAGAATTACTAAAAACATACGATATTGTTATCGGTTGTGATACAGACGAATTTTTAATTGTCGACCCAAATACTCGAAAAACACTTGCACAATATTTATCGGGTATAAAAATCAAAACATCTGTATCAGGGCTGGGACTGGACGTTGGTCAAAATATGAAGAACGAACAAGCATTGGACACACATGCACCATTGTTGGAACAGCGCGAATACGCACTGCTTTCTACCCGTTATACCAAGCCAGTTGTACTGTCGCGCCATGCACGTTGGGGTTCGGGTTTTCATCATGTAAAACATCATACGTTTCACATAGATAAAAATTTATACCTTTTGCACTTTGGTGCGATTGATATGGAAATGTTGGTGGCCAAGGCCACCGCACGCGGTACCGATTGGGTAAATCACTTGCGTCGTCGTGGCAACGGAACAATAAATGCTGTCACCAACAAAACCGCACATAATGAAAAATATTTACGTCGCGCACGCATTATGCAACGCATATTCCGTCCAATTTATGCGATTGGCAAACCCGGAATGTTGGGCATAAAATGGGTTGTTAAAATCCCAAGTCGGTTTAAGAAATCTGGTGTTTAATTTTTCGTTTCAATAATCAAGTCGTGTATCGTTTCTGTAATCTGTTTTATATCAAAACGTTTCAGGTTGCGTGTGGCACATGCCAGCATTTTTTTGACATCGGTCGTTTTATTATAAACAGCGTCCATATGTTTCGCCAATGCGTTTACGTCACCAACCGGAAAAAGCAAACCCGCGCGCCCAGACATTAAAATCTCATCTGGTCCATATTTACAAGTTGATGCGATATTTAGTGTACCCAATGCCGCCGCTTCAATTAAAACAGTTGGCAAACCTTCGTGTTCAGATGACAATATATTTGCAATCGCCCCACGCATAACACCAAGTGGATTCTGCATAGCGCCCATGAAATCTATGTATCCATTTGACCCAGAATCACGCGCAAAAGATTTATAATCGTTCATTCGATACCCATCACCAACAATAACCAGTCGCGCATCTGGATTGTTATTCTTTTTACGAAAATCATCAAACGCACTTATTACCGTTTTAATATCTTTACCGTTCACCAGCCGCGACACCACAACAAAATAATCTCCTGCGCGCACCGACGCCGAATCTGAACGCGCACGAATATTATTAATATCAATTGGGTTATATATACGTAAAACCTTGTCTGCAATTTCTGGATATGATGATTTCAGTGCATCCGCAAACCCGTCTGTTAAAACAACAAACTTTTCATAATTTTCAAGATATTTAACATACCCACCGCGCACAAACTTTTCATCGCCTGAGTGCCACCACGCAATACGCGGTATTTTCAAGTTCGACAATTCGCGCGTACAATCAAAGTCATAATAGTCAATGGCAATATCAATATCACGAAAGACATTTTTATTACAAAACGTTCTGCGAAACCAACGATATATATCACGCGCTATGTGCTTTAATACGCGCCATACAAAAAAATGCGGTAAGTCTGTTCCCAAAAATTTATTTGGATATAATGTCCGTACAGATATTTTTTTATGCGCGCGGAACCAGTCGCACCACATATCACGAATTGGTGTATATGTAATAACCACAATATCTAAGTCTTGAAATTTGGACAGCCCATCTAATGTGCGCGTAAGCACGCTTTCCACGCCACCAACTTTCATATCACGCAAACAAAACGCAACACGAATCTTGCGCTTTTTACTAACCATTACTTTATATCCCCACGCGCAAATCGAACAATATTATATTTCATTTCGCACCAATCACATGTTGGACATTCCAACGCACCCGACAAAACCAATTCACGCATACACTGACGCGCAGCTTCACGATCGGCTGGTGTTTCCATATAGCGCAATTTGCGGTACGCCCAATATACAAAATACCACATAAAATTATCCGCCCATTTTTTCAATTGGTATGGCGTTGCTTTTTTACGATATTCAGCATATGCCACTTCGATACCAATACACAAACTCTGCATAATGCGCAACTGTTTTGCCGCCAACACAATTCCACCAAAGTTAGGAATATAGAAATACAACGGCAATGGCACAATTGTGACACGTGGATTTTTCAACATAACAACCGACCACCATGGAAAGTCCTCAAACAAAATACCCTTGATAAACGGTATGTCCGCAATCAGTTCGCGACGATACATATTTTTCCAAACCTGACAATGCTTAATCAACCATTTGCGTTTTGGATTAAACATATTGTGTGTACGTTCAGTTGCGTATTGATACACATCATCGGTTACCAATGTGCGAACACGCGAAATATTGTATTTTTTACGATAACGACTTGGAATAACATTATCTGTATTCATATGCAAGAAATGACGCACCATCAAACTGGGGCGATATTTCCTGTCATATCTGAACGACACAATATCTGAATTGTCACGCATCGCCATAGAATGCGCAATTTCCATTGTCTGCGGATGAATAAAATCATCACTGTCCAAATACATAATATATTCACCTGTCGCATGCGGAAAACCCGCATTACGCGCATCAGACAAACCGCCGTTCTTTTTATTTACTATCTTGAACCGCTTATCACGTGCGGCATAGTCAGCCAAGATTTTATCACAATTATCGGGACTGCCGTCATTGACACAAATTGCCTCCCAATCAGTAAAGGTCTGATTCAAGACACTGTCCAAACACCGACGTAAATATTTTTCGACATTATATATCGGTATGATTATAGATATAGCAGGCATTGCTCTCTCCCTGTATTTTACTTGTACATTTTATTTATCATGACATCAGCGAACGAATCCGGTATTGGATTATCCGAACCGCGATATGTTGTTTTCTGAAAGAAAGATTCCGACGTCAATTTATCAAAAATCTTTTTATCAAATGGTTTATTCTGGTATGCCCACCACAGTGCATGCGTGGGGTCTTGGTCAACGTGTGGCATTTTCTTGAAATACTTTTTCGCGCGTTTATCATTTTCAACCAATGTTCTGAACAACAACTGGTGCATAAAATAATCAAACGTATGGTTTTCGTGTAACCAATAGTCCAAAATCATCGCACGCCATGCCGCCAACAAATATGCCCCTTTACGCGCGCGGATAAAACAGTTCTGCATAAACGAATACGGACTGCCCCCGATGTTATAATTTTTCCCTGCTAAATAGACAAAGAAATCTTCATCGCTTATCCACTTTGGAATTGGCGATGTTACAAAGCCGGTTGCATCCAACCAATACCCACCATAACGATACAACAATTCAACACGACAAATGTCGGCAAAATGTGCATTGCCAATTTTTCCATCACGATATTTTTTTACAATTTCATCTGGTAAATCAATATAGTCGAAAATTGTATCAGCATCTAAAATAACTAATTCTTGTTTACAATGTCTGCGAACACTCTTGAAACAAGCTTTGACTAATTTTGGTGCGTGCGCTTCACCCTGAAGCCATATTGTCCAAATCTTGTCATTTTTATCATTGTTTTCAACGGGCATTTCAACAACGTTTTCAGCGGCTGGCAAATAACGCTTGAAATATTTGGTTGCAACTTTGGCCGTATAATCGGTACGAACACGACGACGCGCAGCGCGTTCACGCCATGGCCAATTTAATATATGCCCATGAATAACAATTTTAGTTAAAGCCCAAACGCGTGCTAGTTTCATATTTCTTCCTTTTTATGATTATGGGACGGCAAACACCGTCCCATAAATATTATTCTTCGATATCCGATGCGTCTTCGTCCGATGGACCGGTCGTCATTTCTTCGGCAATACCAGATGAACGCGCCATGATTTTTTCAAGCAATTCTTGCTGAACATCTTCGTGATCTTTCAACCACTGACGTGCATTTGCTTCACCCTGACCAATTCTTTCGTTGTTATAAGAATAGAACGACCCGGCCTTTTCAATCAAATCGTATTTAACACCCATATCCAAGATTTCACTTATGCGCGAAATACCCTCGCCATACATAATCTTGAAATCAACCGTACGGAACGGTGGAGCAACTTTGTTTTTCACAACCTTTACCCGCGTTTCATTTCCAACGACATTTTCTTTGTCTTTTATCGCACCTGTACGGCGAATATCCAAACGCACAGACGCATAGAACTTTAACGCATTTCCACCCGATGTTGTTTCTGGATTACCAAACATAACACCAATCTTCATACGAATCTGATTGATAAAGATAAGTAATGTGTTCGTACGCGAAACAGATCCCGCCAATTTTTTAAGGCTTTGTGACATCAAACGCGCGGTCGTTCCCATAAACGTATCACCGATATTGCCTTCCAATTCCGCCTTGGGCACCAATGCCGCGACCGAGTCAACAACAACAACATCAACCGCACCTGATTTAATAAGGGTATCGGCAATTTCCAATGCTTGTTCACCAGAATCCGGCTGCGAAATAATCAATTCAGAAACGTTCACACCCAACTTTTTTGCATAACTTGGGTCCAGCGCGTTTTCCGCATCAATATATGCACATGTGCCACCTTTCTTTTGTGCCTCTGCCACCGCGTGTAATGCAAGTGTTGTTTTACCCGATGATTCCGGACCATAAATTTCGACAATACGACCACGTGGATAACCACCAACACCCAACGCGATATCCAACCCCAGCGAACCCGATGAAATTGCTTCGATATTTTGTTGTGAACCATCACCCATTTTCATAATGGCTTCTTTACCAAATTGCTTTTGGATTTGGGCCAGCGCAGATTCCAATGCCGGATTTTTAGCCGGTACGCCCGCTTCTTTTACTACTTCCTTTTTTGCCATAAAAATCCCCTTTGCTTGATATCAAAATCATACAAAGAAAAACGACCCCACGCAACAGAATTTATTTATGTGGGGTTACAAGAATTCCGACAGACAGCGCCCCAATAACCGCGGTCACAAACCATACTGCCGACGTTGCACCAAAAAATGTTATACACAGCGCTGCCAACACTGGTGCGACAACATTTGGTAAATGTGCACTTGTCCGAAAAACACCGTAAAAACGGGACCGTTGTGCCGGTTCTGCATTATCAAAGAACAACAAATCGTGTACCGGTTCCATCAACGCACCCGAAATCTGCCACGCGACAAAGATTGCCAACAACGGAAAGCCCGTCACCAATGTCGCCACCGCAGACAACATCGCAAACGACCCAAAACCCAATATCAGCCATATGTTTTTACCATATTTTTGTACCGCCCGTCCCATCAGTTCGGACAATATTAAATATGGGATTATCCCCAGTGTCAAAACCCACCCCAGCGTATCTTTGGAAAATCCGGCTTCAATCACCACAATCGGCACATACAGATACCGCATCGCACGCAACGAATAAAAACCAAAGTTCACAAGGTACGCCCGCAACATACCCCGCATTGCAAAAAATGCACATGTATTTTTCCACAACGCCCGAAACGTCCGCCGTGGATTTATTGGTTTAACCTGTTTATCTGTTTGGACAATACGGAACCATTTAAAAAACAAATATGCCGCAACATATATCAGTGATGATGCCATAAAAGCCGAACGATTGCCAAAGTGCCCCGCAATTGTGACCGCAATCATTGGTGCAAAAAGCGCACCGATATTCACCCATAAATGATAGCGCGCATTAACCCGCGCGATACCTATTTTTTTCACAAAATCGGCCATAAACAACGGTATTAACATCTGGCTTAACGTAATCGCGATACCCGTTGTAAAATCAAGTGTAATAAATGTACGCGGCAGAATCGAAAAACTCATCATCGCATATCCCACCGCCAGCATCAGCAATACCGTATAAAACACGCGCACCTTGGAAAAACGACGTAAAATCTCGTTTGCGAACAAGCCAACAAACATACAAAATACGGAATACAGCGCGACATACAAACCAACCGTCACACTGGAACGAAAGATTTCCAAAATCACCAATGAATATACGGCGTTATAAATACCATCGGCGAAACCGGTAAAAAGTCCAATATTCGCAAATGAAAGCCCACTGATATAATGTCCAAAAGAAACATACCGGTCCCGTGCCATGTTTTACTCTCTCCAAATCTTGCACATTATATCATACGAAACAGATATTTGTTAGTCAGACCCTTTATAAAAACAATTAACGTCTTGTCATTATCTTTCGCGCGGCAGCTGATTGACCACCAGCCAACATCTCTTTCGCACACATTGTCGGACACATTTCATTGCAATAATTCTGATAAGAAGGACCTACATCTGATATCAATACCCACATCCAATTATTCATCTGTGGATATCCGTCACCATCTATTTCTTCTAGCTTGCACCAACAATAACGACCATAATAGCCAGGAACCTCAGATGATGTATAACCAACATTTTGGTCCGACTCAGAACTACACTGACTACGCCCATAGTATATCACATTACCACCATTGTCACCAACTGGCCCACCCGCCATCCATGCATCATCTTCCAATTCATACACCGTTTGACAGTAATATCCATCATTTGGACCACCAGAATTTGGCATATTTTCTCCATCATGAACCGCACAATTTGGCAAACCCGAAAAACTTGATGTATTAAGTGTTACGCAACGATCATAATCTACCGATATTTTACCCGAAGGACATGTACATACACCATTAGTAATTGTTCCACCGGAATTCTTACACCTATATTCTGCATTTGTTAAACATTCGCCATTATATTTTTTGGGATATGATGATTTACACACACACGCTGTACCATTCCATGTCGTTCTTTCACCATCGACACAACTTTGTACCTCTGCACTTGCCGCCACACATGTTCCAGTACTGGCTGAAAACGCAAAACCACCAACGCATTTACAAGATTTGCCCGCAACATCATCAACCAAGTTATTCGATGCCGAACATGTACAACCCGCCTCATTGGTCCACTCGCCACCCGAATTTACACATTCATTACCAAACGATGTTCCAACCCCGGCATCCAACCATGCATATATGTTATCTAAATTATCCGTTGATACTGTCGCTTGGGTCAACCCAAGTGTCACAGATCGACAAGAATTTATAACCGGTAAACACGCACGTATCGCCATGTTTGATGGATTGTCCGTCGACGTTGTCGTGTTGCTTGTATAATAAAAGTTATTTTGTGATAAACACTGCGATACTTCACCAAGACAGCTTTGTGCATACTTTGTCAATATTTCATCTTGCGCTTTCTTTATCTTTTGGAATGCACGTTCCAACCAATTTGATATAACCAAGTTTTCTGCTAAATACTTGCCTTCTTTATCATATGTGTATTTTTGGCATCTATTTAACACTGATACACACATACCATGATTACGGCCGGTCGCGTCATCATGATACCCCATTTTCGATAACAACCATGTCGATATATCTGTTGCTGTGCTGGTTTGCGCACTTTTCAGATTCATTGTATCTTTGATATATAATGGTATTGTGTATGCTGTCGCCGCCTTTGGCGCATAAATGTTTTGGTTATTATAGTTCCAGCCCGCATATAACCCAGATTCTGCATACGCCGCCGTTCCGTCCGAACCCCATTTGCCACCCAAAACACCCGGCATTGAACCTTCGACAACCGCGCCATTCACAACATATTTACCCGTCGGATCAACACAATCAACATAATCTGTGCCACATACAAAATCGTCCTGCATACATGAATCAAGCGCACTTATACAACCACGCAAGTCATACTGATTCTTTTGTTGCGCAACCGTCAAACGCGCTTTTTGTAATACTGTCTTTGCATTACGTATCGTTGCCAACATTGCCGCGTTTTCATCTTCCAGTTTGCGCTGATACGACATACAATCTTTATCGATTTCTACATCATAACTATTAATAATGACCGCGATATCGGCACCTTGGGACTGACAATTATTCAATACTGCCGCTTTGCAACGTGCTGCACCACTTTTATATAATGCTTCGCCACGTTGATTTGCAACTGATTGGGTATTATTTTGCGAACCTGTACTGAACAAAGAAGTTATGTCAAATCCAGTACTATCTATATTGAAGCTTAAAAGGTTCGACAAATCTAAACTTACACCACTATCCTGTGTAACCGAACTGGCCGAACCCGGTTTGGCATCAATCAAAAGATTTGTTATACGGCTTAAATCATTCTTTAATTTAGAATTATCAGAATTTGCCTGTAATGCGTCTTCGGCCTCGGTCTGCGAGAATAATGTTTTTATTTCGGTTGGGGTTAAACCAATATATTGTATTTGTTGTGCAACATCTTGCAATTCCGAAGTTGCATCACGCAACGCTTCTTCTGTTTTAGAATAGCCCGATACATTTTTATTACAACTGCATCGACCAAGGTTTTCGTCCAAAACATTACAAAAACCGTCCATACATTGATAATATTGTTGTTTGCATGTGTCTTGCAAGGAACCAATCAGTTCCATATTTTCTTTGACCTCTGCAATTGTTTCTGATGTCACTTGTTTTGTACTATTAGAAACAGATACAGAAGGCGATGATCCAGATGATGTTCTGCCAGAAGACGATACTTTTTGTGTCGTCACAGCACGGGCAACAACATTTGTTGGTGATGTGACAACCGGACGTTTTGCAACACTGCGAGGATCACTTTCACGATTGGCAACGTTTGATGACTGTTGTGCTGTACGTGTGCCACCCACACGCGATACACCACCCAAAATATCTGTGCCCCCGCGCGAACTTATACCCTTTACACCGGTTTTAGTCGCTGCATTAACGTTGGATAATCGCATTGCACGCGATTGCAACAAACCAGCCGTTGAACGACTATTCTGAACAATCGTACCTAGATTACCACCATCACGACCAAAGGCGGTAACACTTGCAAACATCAACAAAATCAATAAAAAAGTCTTTTTCATTCCTTTCACCATGCATAGTATACGTATATTATATCATAAATCAGAATTAAAAAGAAATGAAAAATATCAACAAAAAACCGCCCGTTTGGGCGGTATTATTATTTTGCGGCTTCTTTTTGTTCTTCTTTCTTGGCCGTTCTTTGTTCATACAACTTTGCAAAGTCAACCGGTTGCATCGCAAATGGCGCCATCCCAGATTCACTTGTTGCGCGTGTAATCAATGAACGCACCGCTGGGAACAGCAATGTCGGCACATCAATTAACAGTGTGCGCTTTTTGGCTTCTTCGTCTTTTTCTTCTTCCATTTGGACAAGGCCCGAATACGTTGATTCAATCAAAAATACTGTTTTTTCGTTTGCTTCCAATTTCGAATGAACCTTGGTAATCAAATCAACCATAAACAAATTGTTTTCAGAACCCTTAATCTGGATATCAATATTGATTTCCAATTTTGCCTGGGTATTTTCCTGTTTAAAGAATAATTCTGGCACATTTGGGTTTTCGAACGAAAAGTCCTTTAAGAACTGAGAAATAATATTAAATTTTGCCATCGCGATTGCTCCTTTTTTTACGCGTCAATTTGTGGTAAAGTATATATAGCATTTATTTTTGTATTTTACAAGTGGGGGGCATTAAAAAATGAGAAAAATTATATATCGGCTGGTTTGTATGACATTATGCGCCTTTGTTTTGGCATCTTGTGACCTTTCCACCCCGACACATACTGGCGACACATCGGTTGCGCCCACCGCGAACCTTAAAAAAGTATCATATAATGAAATACCTGGCTGGCGTGATGACGATGTGCGCTATGCCCTGCAGGCATTCCGTAATTCGTGTAAGGCAAAAATACAATACACCGGCCGCGTTATCCCCGACCGCGAGTTATTCCAAGAAAAATGCCGTATGTTGCCATCTGCATCGGCGGACGTGGCGACCGTACGCGCCTGGTTTGAATCAAACTTTCAGCCATACAAGATATATAATGATGACGGCACCGACACCGGCACATATACTGGCTATTATTCCCCCATTATAAAGGGCAGTCGGACACGGACCGCCGAATATAACGAACCACTGATGGGTGTACCAACCGACGGCCGTAATTACAAAGGTGTCGAAAAGAAAAAAATTGTTGAACAAAAAATTGGTCGCATTTTGTATTGGGCAAACATCGTTGATGTTCAAAACATTCAAATCCAAGGTTCCGGCATGCTACAATTGGACGACGGAAAAATGGTTAAATTGAACTTTGCCGCAGTCAACGATATGCCTTTTAAATCGATTGGCGAAGAATTGCGCCGCCGTGGCATTCGTCCAGACGGGGGCTATTCCGCAGATGCGGTCTGGACGCACCTTAAAAAGAACCCGAAACTTGCGCGCGATGTAATTTATAAAAATCCGCGTTATGTCTATTTCTATGAATCTGTCCCGCCAGACGTAATCGGCAAAATCGGAACACCGCTTTCCAAAATTCGCTCCGTCGCCATGGACGACAGTATTTATACATTGGGCCTGCCTGTATACATTGACACGAACCTTTCGGACGGACGCAAATTTCAACGACTGATGATTGCCCAAGATACAGGATCCGCAATTCGTGGTTGGATACGCGCAGATATTTTCTTTGGCAAAGGCGATGAGGCATATAAATATGCACATGGTCAACATGCCAAGGGTCACATGTTTATCTTAATGCCACGGGAATACACCTATGTCAAACCAACCAAATAAACTTGAAAAGCGTACCGAACGTCCGCAGACACTTGCCGCGGCCTTGGGCGGACTTATCCGCATATTTGGTGGACACGCATCTGACGCGGACTTAAGCGCGCGTTGGGCGGAAATTATGGGCGACGATATTGGTGGCATATCGACACTTGCAGGCATAACAAAAACACACGATAAAAAATTTAACATCGCGGTAAAACCAAAAAATCCGGCGTTTGCATTACAATTGTCGTACCAGGCCGCCGAAATTACAAAACGTATAAATAAATATTTTGGCTATGATGCCGTGAACAAAATAACATTTCGCAAATGACACGCATATTGGGCATTGACCCGGGACTTTTACATACTGGCTGGGCGGTGATTGACACCGCGGGGTCATCACGCAAATATGTTGCATCGGGTGTGATACTGCCCAAAACTTCACTTCCCCTGCCCGAACGATTGGCAACAATTTTTCGTGAGGTTTCCAAATTGATTGATACATTCGCGCCCGATGAATGCAGTATTGAAATCACATTTGTAAATCAAAATCCAAAGACAACTCTTATCTTGGGACACGCGCGTGCGGCGGCAATTGTGGCCGTGGCAAATCGCGACATTCCAATTTACGAATACGAACCAAATAAAATTAAAAAAGCACTTACCGGCGCGGGTCATGCGGACAAAAGCGCGATTGATAAAATGGTGAAAATATTATTACCGGCAGCGCACCCAAAAACACCGGACGAAGCAGACGCAATAGCAATCGCCCTCAGCCACGCCAACATGTCGGCATTGGAAAGGTTAATAAAATGAAACATAGTGACGAACAAATAATCGCAACCATACGTAAGATTTTGGATACATTACATGATCCAAACTCTGGTTTTAAGGCTTTTCGGAACGAATTGCACAAACAAAATTTAACGAAACAAGAATACGAACAACGTATCATCGATAAAGAATACGAAATTGCTGCTAAATATGGTTTGACGAAACAAAATGGCAGAGATGAAATAAAGTTCCGCCTTTCCGGTCAAGACGTTATGGACAATCGTTTGTATGTGTCGTGTGGTCAAGCAGCCAAAGCATTTTGTTATGTCAATTCACAATTACCAAAAAACGAGCAATTAAATCTGAAAGTTTTGTTCAGTACAGATATTGAACATTTAATAGATGCCAAAGAAGGACACACACTGCCATGCGTTAAACTATCTGACGGCAAATGGCACGCCATTGAACCACAAATCGAACCCGATAAAGAATATCCCGGTTTTAAATTTGTGTGTGACGATGTCAAAGCTGGTGGCGAGATATGGCATCTTTTGGAATCTATTAAAAAGAAAGGTCGGCCATATCTGATTACAAAAATCGTCACCCCCCAAGAACAACTGGACACATATTCTGACTTTGGTAAATTTTTACAAGCATCTATGGTGCACAAGGGTAAAATGGCACTTATATGTTCTGCTCTTAAAGTGATATTACGAAACATAAAACCCGAACAGTATAAAAGTGGTGCGCAACTGATTTATAAAATTTGTAAAGCATTAAAAGAAAAAGAATTACCGATAAAAGTACTGTCATTTGTTAACAATGGAAAGTTTTCTTACAGAATAGCCATAGAAGCAGACAACGCCTATTATGAAATAGATCCGACAAGGTCATATTTATCTTTGATCAAACACGACTCTTCTGATAATTTCAAGTTTAACGAACCCGGGTATAAATTACAAAAAATTATGTCACCCAAAGATTATATCACAGAATATGAATCGTATATTGTAAAAGGGAAAACTGATGGAAAAATTCTTTAAGTTATTTAAGCGCAATTTTAAAACAGAACGTCTTGAGATGCGCATTTTGGAACCAACAAAAGAAAACGCTAAACTTGTTTGGGACACCCTTAAAAACGAAAGCGCAAAAGATTTTCAATACATAAAATTTTCACCAAAGTATGATAAATCATTACCAGAATCGGCAACCGAAGTTTTGTCTATTTTGAAAAACGAAAACAAAATGGCAAAACAAAATGGCGTTGTCTGGTATGTGTTTTATAAAAATAAACTTGTTGGTTATTTACGTATTCATTATTGGGAAAGTAATAAAACATTACAATTTGCTGCTGTGTGGTTTATAAAATCTGTATGGGGCAATGGTTTCAATCGGGAAATACATGATATGCTTGAACATATCGCTTTTGAAAAATTACATGTCCATCGTACGGCACGTCAATGTATGGCAACCAATATCCGCAGTAAAAAATCAATAATGAATTCTGGCTATCATCTGGACGGAACAATGCGCGATTCAAATTTAATGCCAGACGGCACATGGGTTGACCATTTAAATTTCACAAAACTTGAAACCGAATATAAACAAAGATAATTCTTATCCCCTAATCTTCTGATAACTTTGCAAGATTTTGGTTTGTAATTTTTTATCCATCACATGCGACGACATATATTTTTTCATCGCGGTTTCGTCAGCCGTGTTCATATTATAAATCATGTATAAAATATCGCTGCTTAAATTAGTTTTAATATTAAATTTCTCATTAAATTGAATTTGGAACTTTAACGCGCGCATAACCGTCTGTGGTTTTCCATACAAAACAGTTCCGCCGGTTTTATCATATATAATATGTTGCGGACTGATTGTCTTTGATTCCATAAACTCATCAAAGAATACTGATTCAATTATTTTGTTATCGTGCATACAATAAAACAAACTGTTGCAATTAAAATCAAAGTAATTTGCAATAATACCTTTGGGTTCATTTGTATATTGCTGGAACACATCGACTGTTCCAAAGTTCTTAACAAACAGTTTTGTTCCACCCAGCGAGTTTTTCTTTATACCAAGTATATTTGGATTTTTATGTGGTTGCGATAATGGTTCGGGCAAAATCACATCTAAATCTTTTGGTCGTGTTGTGTGTCCGGACACCGCACCCAACACACAATCACGCACTGCACCACCAACGACACACATGTCGCGCACATTTAATGCACTTGCGACACGCAACACAGTGTTGGTAAATTCCACCGGCACTTTTATCAAAGATTCTTTATCAACAATCATTATTACACCGAAACAAAAAACCGCCGAAACGGCGGTCTTTATTTTTTTATGCCGCAGCGGTGAATACCTTTTGCACGTCATCGTTGTCTTCCAACGCTTCGACTAATCGTTCCACCTTGGCATACGCATCATCGTCCAAGTCCATCGGCATATTTGGAATCCATGTCAATTCCGCACTTTCCGGTTCGCCCAAGACGTCCGCGATTGCCTTTTGTGCCGTCATAAAATCGTCCGGCTTGGTTGTGATGATAAAGCCCTCTTCGGATGTTTCCAAATTGTCCGCACCCGCATCCATAACGATTTCCATCATTTCGTCTTCGGTTTTACCAACGGACGCTGGATACATAATTTGACCCGCGCGCGTGAACATAAATACGACAGAACCTTCTTCGCCCATATTACCACCGTTCTTGGCAAAGATGTTGCGAACTTCTGGAACAGTACGACGTGGGTTATCGGTCAATGCCTCCACAATCACTGGAACCGCGCCCGGACCATACCCCTCATACCGAACGGCTACATAGTTTTCGGTATTACTGCCCGACGCCTTATCAATTGCGCGTTTGATATTATCGTTCGGCATGGAATTCTTACGAGCCTGCAAAATAGCCAAGCGCAAGCGCGGATTATTGTCCGGATTTGCGTCGCCCAACTTTGCCGCCATTGTTATTTCACGCGCCAGTTTTGTAAACAAACCACTACGCGCCGCATCAACCAGCCCTTTCTTGTGCTGAATGTTATGCCATTTACTGTGCCCACTCATATTTGACCTTTTGATTATTTTAGATTAAAATTACAGCAAAAGGATAACAAATGATTGGAAAATTGCAAGGTATTGTTGATTATATCGGCGATGGGTACGTCATCTTGATGGTTCACGATGTCGGGTACAAGGTTTTTACCCCCGAATACCTGACGCCAAAGTCCACAGTTTCCCTGTGGATTGAAACGGTTGTACGCGAAGATTCCATCCGTCTTTTCGGGTTCAGCAGTATCGCGTCCCAGAACCTTTTTAACCAATTAACCACCGTTTCTGGCGTTGGACCAAAGGTTGCACTGGCCATAATGGCGACCATAAAGACCGATACACTGATGTCGGCAATCGCGACCGGCGACGCAAAAACAATCGCCACCGCACCCGGTGTGGGCAAGAAAGTTGCTGAAAAAATCATTGTAGAGTTAAAGGCGAAAATCGGCGGCGCGGCTCTTGATTTGTCGGGCGACAATGCGGCGGGCGCACTGCCGGACTTGCTGGCGGCATTAGAGAGTTTGGGTTATCGCCGTCTGGACATTGTTGATATGGCACAAAAACTGGTCGCCGAAAATCCAAACGCAGACGTTGCGCAACTCGTTCCAATCGCACTGAAACAAATAAGTGGAAATAAATAGTATGATAAAACCATCACAAAATCTAATAGACCTATGTTTAGCAATAAGTCAAGACAACACGCTTGATAAAAAGAATATCGATATTCTAAAACAACAACTCGCAAGTCGCGGATTGCTTGATAACATAGATTTTTCAGATGGCGAACTTATTGACGCAATCAGTACTTTTACGGTTGCACAACGATTGGACAACATGGACTTATCTGACATAAAATTGCCGTATCGTGAATATATGGATGGCAAAATACCAAAACAACAACCTTTCATTGAAAGTTGGACTGATAATATGAAATGGCCTTCTGACATTTCTTTTAATCCGCAACAAATGTTAGAAGAATCAAAACATCCCTCTGAAATGGATACCGTACACCAACATGCCACTGGAAAGGGTATTGGCATTGCGATTATTGATCAACCATTGAATACTCAACACCCCGAATATGCTGACAACCTAAGACATTATGAAAAGCTTGGTTTTTGGCCGAAAAATTATGAAGGTCCTGCTTATCACGGCAGTTTGGTTACAGGGTGTGCATGTGGCGCAACAACTGGCACAGCACCAGACGCAGACATTTATTATGTTGCCGCTAACAACTGGACACCTGACCACAACGATCCCTTTGTTCAAGCAACCGAGAAATTATTAAACGAACCATTAAAAATGGGACATCGTTATAATCATATACTTGCCATCAAACGCATATTAGAGATAAACAAAACATTACCAGAAAACAAAAAAATTCATTTCTTGTCGTGCAGTTGGGGCACAGAAAGCGACCAATTACGCGAAGAATGTGAAAAACTATTTGCCAAATGCGAACGCAACGGCATTATGGTAATTGGTGGTTTTTACAGTCTTGAAAAAAACAAAACACGTCAAATAGATAAGCGTTTTTCCAACGACACAAAACTTGTCGGCATCCCAACAGATGGGAAAACAACACCTTATTACAAGGGCGGATATGTGTATAAACGCAGTGGTGGCGCTTCGTCAACATGTCCATATATTGCTGGTGTTTTTGCATGTGCATGTCAAGGGAACAACATTTTCTTTACCCGTCCAAATTGGATAGATGAATTATGGACAATTCTGTATGAAACCGCGATTGAATCTGAACACGGTGGGAAAATAATAAACCCAGCGGGCATTCGTGAACGCGTCACACAAATTGCACGTGAAATGGAAATGAATTTAGCAAAACAAAATGGTACACAACATGAATAACGATACAATTTTTGCACTGTCCAGTGGTCATGGAAAATCGGGGGTTGCGGTCATTCGCATATCGGGCGACAACCTGTCTGATTTTATGGAACGCATTATCGGGCGTTTTGGTCCAACACCACGCCACGCGTATTTTGTGAACTTGCGCGATAATGCGGACGAAATAATTGATCAATGTATCGTGACATATTTTACCGCGCCCCACTCTTTTACCGGCACCGACGTTATTGAAATTGCGTCGCATGGTGCGCCGGCGGTTATTGAAAAAATCTTTCAGTTTTTATCTGAAAATAATATGCGCATGGCGACCGCTGGTGAATTTTCCCGTCGCGCGTTTTATAACAACAAAATGGACTTGGCGGATATTGATGGATTGGCGGCGTTGCTGGACGCACAAACCGATGTTCAACGGAAATCGGCACTTGCCTCTATGATGGGTCGCGACAGTAAGATATATGATGCATGGCGAACCGACATGATTGAAATTGCGGCGTACAGTGCGGCAATTTTGGACTATGACGCGGACGATTTACCGGAAAATATTGGTAAGACCGTTAAAACAAAAATCAAAAAATTATATGGCGAAATTGATAACGCACTTTCGCGCTATGCTTTGGGTCGCGCGGTGCGTGGCGGTTTTAATATTGCGCTTGTCGGCGAACCGAACGTTGGTAAGTCATCATTGTTTAACGCAATACTGGGGTCAAACCGCGCGATTGTATCCGACATTCCCGGCACCACGCGTGATGTAGTGTCCGCCACATTGGATATAGACGGATATATGGTAAACCTGTCTGATACGGCGGGTCTGCGTAAAAAGACAAGCGACAAAATTGAAAAAATCGGAATTGAACGCACAAATGCCGAAATAAAAAATGCCGATATGGTAATTCGTGTATATGCCGAAAAGGCCGGCACAGCGAAAGTCGCCGAAAATGAAATTGTCGTTATAAATAAATCTGATTTGGTAAAAACAAAACACCCCGTCGCGACGAAGCGAAGCGTAGACCGAGCAAAAAATGCGATTTATGTTTCGGCAAAAACTGGCGATGGTATGAACGATTTATTAAAGGTTATTCGTAAACGTTTGCATAAATTGACCGATGGCATGGAAAACACACTGGTCATAAACGCACGCACAAAAACGCTTTTGGAAAACGCGCATGATGAATTGAAACACGCAACCGCAATACGTGGTGAAAACTTTGATTTAATATCTGAACATGTGCGCGCCGCGGCGGACGCGATTGGTAAAATACTTGGCACCATAACCGCATCTGACGTTATGGACGCCACATTTTCACAATTGTGTTTGGGAAAATAAAGGGTGCTTGGATGAAAAAAATCGTTAAATCAGTAAAAGAAAAATTGCTGGAATACACACAAAAATCACTTAAAAAAGACGGATATGATTTTTGGAACGATCATATAAAATACGTTTTTAAACACGCGCACGATTTGGCCGTCAAACGTGGTGCGGATGTTGAGGTTTGTGAATTAAGCGCGCTGTTTCACGATATGGCAATGCCAGCCGAATTTGGTCCACGTGAAGAACACGAAAAATATGGTGCAAAAATGGCACGTTCTATATTGACAGAATTGGGATATTCAAAAGACAAAATTGATTTAATAGAAAAATGTGTTCTACATCATCGTGGCAGTAAAAATGATTCTCGTAATACTATTGAGGAACAAATTATTGCAGATGCAGATGTTATGGCTCATTTCAACAGCATACCGTCATTATTTAGTTTGGTTTACAACAAAATGAAATTACCGATTCCCGAAGGTAAGGAATACGTAAAAAACAAACTGACACGCGATTATAAAAAATTGAGTCCAAAATCACAAAAAGAAATGAAAAAACGTTTCGATACAATAATGGACATATTGTTTACAAACAATTAATCACTATTTGTGATCCACAACTTATCAAAGCGCAAATCAAACGTTATTTTTGGTAACGATATATTTTTTGTTTTTATGTTTTTCTGTAATGTTATGTGTGGTTTATATTCATTGTATTTAGTAATTATATTGTATTCTCTTTTCATATAATCAAAACACCGTTTTGCGTCATCACAATCAAATTCTATAACCAGAACATTTCCATCGTCTTTTGTTTCAAAAATTTTTAATCGCGCATTGATTGCCACAATTAGTAATTTTGTTTTTGGCAGTTTAATATTTTTTGCATCTATCACATCAGGACTATAAATGATTGTACAATGTGGATGTTTATCAAAGTCCGCATGTGGCAAACCGCAAGTTTCCGCCAATTGCACAATTTCTTTGATTGTGTCATCACATGGAATAATTCTTATATTTGTTATCTTTTGCATTTTATTTTCCAGTATTTACCCACACACGATGTTCTGAAAAACCATCCAAGAAACTATCTGGCAACTGTTCGCCACCGTACATATTTTTCGCTTTGTTTATAACAGCAAACGATGCGTCGTTTTCCGTATTACATGTAATCAGAACTTTTTTCATACCACGTTTGGCGGCTTCAGCTAAAACCATTTTTAATCCAGCAAACGCATAACCGTGACCACGTTTAGACGGTGCAATTATATATCCAATATGACCACCCCACTGCATTAAGTTTTCATTTACATCATGTCGCAGAGTAAAGGAACCGATATATTCATCATTATCTATCAACCAGTATCTTGTGTCGCCTATACGTCCTTCTGGTAAATTCATATCCATATCATAATCTCTGACTTGTTCCAACCATTCATCAAATTTACCGTCATCAACTGTCTTGATTAATTTTCGCATACTGTCCAGACCAAATTTAGCCGTATCTGTTCTGTATTCATCTAATGCCTTCAAGAACAGTTTTGCATATCTTTTTGATGGTTTGACAAGTTTTAACATTATTCTTCCACTTCAATACTATCAATCAGTGTTTGTTTGACGGGTGCAAGTTTTACCGGTTTGTAATCTTGGACAACAACCGGTTCACGATCGTCTTCGGGCAAAACAGTCACAACATCAACCAGTTGCGCATTTGACTTTTCGGTCATATTTGCACCGTATGTTTGCGATTTGTATTTATCACGCAAACGTTCTGGAATATTGATATAGCGCATTGGGTTCACACCGCGTGTTTGTAATTCTATTTCATCAATTGGTTCAATATGCCGCTGTTCAATATTATAAAGTGGTGTCATAAAATCGGTCGCCGCGTTTTTAACAACCTTTACCTCTCCATCACCGGTCAGTTGCATTATACGCAGTGCGCGTTCACTGTCGCCCGTTGGACGCAGGCGGACAATTCCGTCCATACCGTTATATCCCGATGGGTCCAGCAAATATGCCGCGTTTGATTTATCTGAATACATCATGCCAATCGCCAAATTTGTTGCGTCATAACCGATTGACGCCAAGCGGTTTGGTTTTGTTCCCGCCACGCGTTCATATGTCGCAACAAACTCTGCGTTTGTTTCTGGTAATGCCGCATATTTTGCACCCGACAATGTTAAATCAGATTTAATATCTGCGCCGTCCCACATTGCCGTTCCATACATACGTGCATCACGCGCCCCAACACCAAAGTACCGCATAAACGATGCCAATGATTTTGTATCTTCGCCGGTGCCAAGGAATAATATTGCGTCATATGGTACTTCACCAATCACATCGTTTTTGGACAAGTCGTCCAACTGGCGAATTACCGATGATTTTTCAAGCACGTTTAATGATTCTTCGGTTAGTATATCCGACAAAATCTCACGCGCACGCGTGTGTGCCGCCGTACGTGCCACGTTCATAGACGCCTTTTGTGTTGCCGCCTTGATAGAATCGGAACTGCGTTCATCATAGAAAAACGCCCCGACCAGCGATATGTTATAAATTTCCGCCGCGCGTTTTGCCGCCCCCGCAAGTAAATGACCGGAATCTGATTCTGGGGCAAGTATGATAAACTTACTCACCTTGTCCGACTGCATTTCACGAACAATTGCCTCAACACTGTTTGTGGGCATCAACGCAAGTGTCATTACCCCATCGCCAACCGCAGTCGCGTCTGATGTAAACGCCAAAACCGGCAACGATGACGATTTTTGACCACGCACCATACGAACATCATTTGCAAAAAGAGGCCCAACAATGATATCGGGGTCTGAATCAACCGCATCCTTTATCGCCTCGCCCCCGCGTTCTGAATCAAAGAACGAAACCGATAATTTTTCTGCGCCCGTTGCCAAAACCGCCATTTCAACAGATGTACGAATTGCGCGACCGGTCGATGCGCTATCCCCCGACATGGGCAACAGCACCGCCATACGCCGCGAACCAAAGTCATGTTCATTATAGGTGCCATACATTTCCGCCGGTGATGATGTAGCCGTATCATTTTCAACCGACCAACGTCCACGTGGCCCCGCGCACCCGGCAAGCACGGCACACAAAATAATAAATCTTAAAAATGTTTTGATATACATTGAAAAATCCATTTATTTTTGTATTATTCTAATGTAAAGGTATAAAAAATGCAATACGGACTTTATATCGTTGGCACACCTATTGGAAATCTGGGCGATTTTTCACCACGCGCGGTTGATGTCTTGCGCGGGGTTGATTTAATTGCCGCCGAAGACACACGTGTTTTTGGAAAACTTGCATCGCATTTTGATATAAAAACTAAACGCATATCGCACCACGAACATAACGAACGCGACATTATCCCAGATTTAATTGAAAAGTTGCGGAACGGTATGTCCATCGCCGTCGTCACCGATGCCGGTATGCCGTGCATAAGCGATCCTGGTTTCAGATTGGTACGTGCGGCACGCGCGGAAAATATTCCGGTGTTTGTTGTGCCGGGACCAACAGCGGTGATATCTGCATTGGTATTGTCGGGTTTTCCAACCGACCGTTTTACATTCTGCGGATTTTTTGACCCAAAAAAAGTGCGTGACGATAACCGTATAAGACATACAATCGTTTATTACGAAAGTCCGAACCGCATACACGACACAATCGCGGAACTTGCACGCGTAATGCCCGAACGACAAATTGCGATTGTTCGTGAAATAACCAAAGTACATGAAGAAACCATTATTGGCTATCCGGCTGATTTAATAAACATTGATGCGCCACGTGGTGAAATTGTAATTGTTGTTGCGCCCGCCCCCGAACATAAAATGTCGGACAATGAAATTACCGAAATCGTAAATGATATTGTGGGTTCATCAACAAAATCTGCGGCGGCGGATTTAGCGGCACGCGCCGGCATATCAAAGAAAGAAGCATATAAACGTTTGTTAAATAAAGGTGACGCAAATGATTAAATTTGTCGGCTCTTTTGAAACGGTGAAATCACTACCAAAAACACACTTTGCCGAATATGCTTTTGTCGGGCGCAGTAATGTTGGTAAATCATCACTTATAAACGCAATTGTTGGTGCACCCGTTGCGCGTACATCAAACACACCGGGTCGCACACAATCATTAAACCTTTTTAATATTGATGACCGCGCTATTATTGTTGACCTGCCTGGATATGGCTATGCACGTGTATCACGCGAAAGCACAATTCGTTGGTTGGACAGATTACAAGAATATTTAACAACGCGCACACAATTGAAACGTCTGTTTATTTTAATAGATTCACGAATTGGACCACGTGATTCTGATTTGGAAATTATGCAGTTCTGCGATATAAACGCGATTCAATATCAAATCGTTTATACTAAAAAAGATAAACGCGTTCGTGAACAAAACCAAACAACAATAAACCATATTGAACACGGCGCGATGGTACCCGATATTATCGAAACTTCTGCAGAAAAGAAAACCGGTATTGAACCATTAAGGAAGATTATTGGCATCAAATAAAAATATCTTTTTCCCAACAAATCCGGCGCATACACTGGATGCACTGTGGCATATTATATCATCATCAAATGTACCACTATCGGACATTTTAATTTTCTTGCCAAGTCGTCGCGCGATACGCAGTGTGGAACAAATGCTTGCACAAAAAAATGGTGGTGCGGTAATGTTGCCAGAACTTATCGCACTGGGCGAAGGTGTTGATGAATTCGAATTGGAAACATCTGAAATCACAGATGACGATACAATATCAAACACTGAACGTATTGTTATTCTGGCAAAACTTTTATCCGCCGATAAGCACATTGGAAATATTGCAACTGCCCTGCCTATTGCACGTGATTTGGTACGTATGACCGACTATTGCGAAAACGAAGGAATAAAAATATCGGATATAGATTGGGAAAATATTATCGGTGAACAATATGCAACACACTTTCACGACAAGGCGAAAATTTTACAGATTTTATCCGACAACAACGCTGCTATTACAAATGGCAAACAAACGGTATCTGCAAAACGCAATGCCGACATTCGCGCATGGGTTCCATATATCAATTCACAAAACTTTCCATATAAATTGGTTATCGTTTGTGGTTCCACCGCAAGTGTTCCCGCCACTGCTGATTTAATGGTTGCGGTTGCAGAATCTAAAATTGGGCGAATTATTTTGTCTGGAAAAATTGGCGGACGCGTGCAAGATTTTAATTTAACAACCAACCCATATTATTCGGAATACAAATTCTTATCACGCATTGGTTGCGGTATTGACGATATAATTCCAATTGAAGTTGGTCCGTCCGATACAATTGATTTTATGAATGCGGCTTTTGGAAATGACCCCGCGCGTCCACAAAACATAAACGCAATAAACCATTGTCATTTGGTTGAATGTGAACGCGAAAGTATTGAAGCCGCCACCGTTGCAGAAATCGCTTCACGCGCGATTGTTAACAAAAAATCTGTATTGGTAATAACGCCCGATGCCGCCGGAAACCAACGTATAGCGGCAGAACTGGCTACACGAAATATTGATGCAGATTTTTCGGGTGGTCGTCCTGCAACAATGCATGTAATCGGTCGCGCAATATTAAATTTGTTTGATGATTGGATTGAAAACAAATCACACGAATTTGATAAATTGTATGAAGCCACCGAACATAATTTATTCGAAACACTTTTACGCATTGTTGATTCAAATAATTTTACGTTCACACCACCGTTTGATATTGCTGATAAAAATACCATCACAATATGGTTAGCACTGCGTAATTTATCCGATGTATTATCAAACAATGGTATTACCCTAAGTATATCTGATGCACGTGCCTTTATTGTCGACACATTGGCATCCGTCACAATGCGCAATAATATTTCCGATGTTCCATCTGTATGCGTATTGGGTACAATTGAATCGCGTATGCAAACTGCAGACGTTGTAATTTTAACCGGCTTGAACGAAGGAATGTTTCCGTCCATGGGTTACGAAAACGCATGGTTGCCACGTAAAATTTCAGAACAAATCGGATTGCCATCACCAAATCATAAAGTATCCTTAATGTCGTTGGACTTTATGAATCTGTCTTGTGCTGGGGACGTTTATTGGTTGCGCAGCAAAATTTCTGGTGGTACACAAACCACAGAATCACGATTCTTATCACGCATTGCGGCACGCGGTGGAAAATTTGATACTGAATCACAACACGAAATTTCAAGTGCAGTTTTGGCGCGCGACAATGCCCCATCACGACCACTGGACTATACCCCACCAACACCGCCCGCAGATTGGTCTGATGTTTATGTCACAGAACTTGAATTACTTATACACAATCCATATTCGTTCTATGTACGTCATATTCTGCGTTTGCGCACAATTGATGATTATTGGATTGGACCCGATGCGCGAACTTTTGGAAACCTGGTACACGACGTAATTGAACACACGAACACCTCAGATAACATCGAAACATTGGTTGCAAAAATGGATACGGCGGCACAGAAAATACTGGGTTCAGATAATGTATTGTTTCATTTTTGGCACAAAAGATTTTTGGAAATCGCACCTGTTATTATTAACGAATTAAACACACGTCCAAATGCATATGCAGAAATACCGGGTGTTGTACAAATTGCTAATCGCACCATTCGCGCACGCGCCGACCGCGTTGATGATGGTGTTGTTATTGATATTAAAACAGGTTCCGCACCAACAAAAACACAATTACTGGACGGCACAATGCCGCAATTACCATTAGAGGCATATATGTTACAATCTGGCGGTTTCAAGATTCCAACAAGCCAGCGTAGCAAAACACCAACAATGACATTTTTACAATTACGCAATAATGATGCGCGCCCTATTTTGTATGACACCGAAACAACCGCACAAATGATACGTGCTGCGGTTGATAAAACCAAAGAACTAATAGACGTATTTACCGTTGGTCGTGCGCCGTATGAAAATCGTCCAAACAGTGATAAAAAATATCGTGCATACGATGATTTGGCGCGTGCACACGATGATGTGTAATTACTTCAATTCAATCATTAAACCACAGTGATCAGTCGGCTTGTCCGCCAAACGTGGTTCCATATCAATTTCACAATTTTTAATCATATTTGCCGCCACACGATTACACAAGAAATAGTCCAAACGCAACCCTTGACGATTACCGATTGTATCACGTCCGCGATATCCATACCATGTATAGTCGATTGTATCTGGATGTAATTTACGCCAAGCATCCACCCACCCCGAATCCAACCATGATTGCATTATGGTACGCGCTTCGGGTGCGGCAATCGCAATACCCACATAATTTTTTGGATTCCATATATCCCTGTCTTCCAGTGCAACATTAAAGTCCCCCGCAATAACAACGGGTTCTTCACTATCCAGATATTGTGAAATATAATCAGTAAAAGCATGCATCCATTCTAATTTATATGGAAACTTTGGTGAATCAACCGTATCGCCATTTGGCATATAGACATTTATAACGCGCACCCGCCCATCAATCACACATTCGATAAAACGCGCATTTGCATCCGTGTAATTCGGCAACCCACGCACAACATCTTCGATTGAAAACCGCGAAAAAACAGCAACACCATTATAACTTTTTTGGCCAAAAACCTTGATATTATAGCCAAATTCTTCGAATACATTATGTGGAAAGCTCGCATTTTCAACCTTTAACTCTTGAACCAATATAACGTCATATTCGCCAGACCGCAAAATATCCAAAAAACTTTCCACATGCGCCCGTATCGAGTTGATATTCACCGTTAAAATTTTCATATTGGCTTTCCTTTTTATTAGTACTATAATAATCGCAACATCGTATGTAAAACAAGGACTTTATATTATGAATATGTATAAATTTTTAGAAAGTACCGCGGCACAATACCCGGACAACCTGTTTTTGGTCCGTGAAAATGTCACCTATACAGGCTTTATCGAATTGGTACGTGCGCGCGCGGCATCATTGCACAAAGCGGGCATTAAACCCGGTGATGTGGTTGGTATTTTGTCACACAATTTACCAGAGTTTCCAATAACATTATTCGCGGTTTGGTATTTGGGGGGTCGCGTTTTGATGTTGGACACAAACCTGACACCTTTTGAATATGACAATATGACCAAGATTACAGATTGTCACTTTGTTTGTGCAGAAAAGTCGTTTTTCTATAAAACGAAAAACTTTACTTTCTATGACATCACGACAAAAGACGGCAAACCAAACCCAGATTTAGAGGCGGCCCCAGTAGAATCATTGGACATCGCGACATTGTCGTTCACATCTGGTTCAACCGGCACGCCAAAGGTGGTACCACTTACCCACTTTAACCTTATTGAATGTGCGCATTCGTTGAAAGATATGAGTGACTACATCGAATCTGGTTATTATTTCTATGGCTTTTTGCCGATGTATCACATCTTTGGGTTCGCGGTGGAAATCTTGGCGACAATCGAATATGGTGGCGGTGTGATTTTACAACCCAGCATCAATCCAAAATTGTTGATGGAGGATTTCAAGGTTTTCCGTCCACAAATCATACCGGCGGTTCCGCGTTTGTTCGAACTTATCCGCAATCGTATTATTGACCAATTGAAAGCGCGCCACTTGTGGTTGCTTGCGTCATTCGTTTTGCGTCATGGTAAATTCTTGGAACGCATTGGTTGTGGATTTTTACTTCGCAAAATTCAAAACCCAGTTCGCGCAATATTCGGTGGCCGTGTGACATTGTTGGTTGCCGGTGGTGCTGCGACCAAGCCAGAGGTTGAAACATTCTATGAACGCCTGGGCATGCCATTTATCCAAGGTTATGGTATGACCGAAACGGTTGGACCAATCTGTATATCAAAGCGTACTAAAAAACGTGTTCCATTTGCGTTTGGTGCACCAACCACAAACAATGAATGCGAAATTCGTAACAAAGACGATGACGGCATTGGTGTTTTGTGGGTACGTGGACACCAGGTATTCGGTGGTTACTTGAATAACCCTGAAGTTAATGCCCAGGTATTTGATGAACGCGGATTCTTTAATACGGGCGACCTTGTATCTATGGATAAAAATGGCGAATTACACTTTGCCGGCCGTAAAAAACAAGTCATCGTTTTGGATTCCGGTAAAAACGTTTATCCCGATGAATTGGAAGGGTTGTTCATGGAAATCCCGGGTGTAAAAAATGTCGCGGTGTTTGAACATACCGTTGGTGACAAAACCGTTGCATACGCCGTATTCAGTGTCGAAGAAGATATGACATTGGACAAATTGGCACTTGCGGTTGCGAATGCAAACAAGAAATTGGCATCGTACAAATGGGTCACCCACTTTGCTATGACAACGGATGATTTGCCAGCGACAAGTACGCAAAAGGTTAAACACCATGTTGTTCGTCAAAATGTAATTGATGGAAAATATCCATTGAAGAAAGAATAAAGCAAACACCGGCAAATGCCGGTGTTTTTTATATAAAAATATCTCAATCTTGAAAATATTCTTTTGGTGTATATATAAGAGTTTTCATATTATGTTTCTGTGCCCAAGATACAAATTGTTGATTTGCTCCCACAACGTAACCATTTGTTACAAACTCTAACAATGGTAAATCTGTTGGACTATCACTGAATGCTACACCATCTATTTTATCGGTTCCAAAAAAGTCCTTTAATATTTTTATCTTATTTTTTCCCATACAATCAGGACCATCATATTTTCCAGTACAAACATCATTACAAAATTGTACATGCGTTGAAAAAACACCATCAACATTAAATTCTTCTGCAAAATATTTTCATATTAAACTCCTGTTTAACCTATAAGCACGCGATATTCATTTGTGGCAATGATTATAAAGAAAAAACCGTTCATTTTGCAATTACATATTGAATTTTTTTACATTTTGTGATATAATGTGCGTAACACAAGAATACAAGAGCACCCACATTTGTGGGTGTTTTCTTTTGTTTTTTTCAATCTGAAACTCTATATAAACCCAAAGGATATAAAATGTCGAAACAAATTCAATTCCGACGCGGAACGGCGACCGAACACGCAACATTTACCGGCGCGAACGGCGAAATCACCGTTGACACAACAAACAAAACCCTGCGCGTTCACGATGGCACAACCACGGGCGGTACAATACTTGCCAAACAAAGTGATATACCCGATATTGCAAACGCCGATTATGTTGTGGAAAGCCAATCACCAACCGCCGATAACAATTATACTTGGTATCGCAAATATAAAAGTGGCTGGGTTGAGCAAGGCGGAGATAACATGGTACAAACCATAACATTACCAGTCGAAATGGCTGACAATAAATACCATATCCAAATAACGGGAACGTGTATGTCGGCGGCAAATAATGTATATGTGTTTGGTTGGCGCGACGTCACAACAACCGGATTTATAAGCCAAGGAAACGTCCTTAACAGTTCGGGCGGTTCAGCGGTTGCAAATACGGCTGAAAAATTTTGGCGAGTATGTGGATTTGCGAAATCATAAATTTTGTTGTGATGCGACATAATCTGATATGCTTGTCGGTCGCCAATCTACATCGGTTTTTACAACCCTGGCTGGATTTCCCGCCAGGGCGCAATTTTCCATATCAAACCTTTTCGCAACAACCGAATATGCACCCACAATACAATGCGATGGAATTCTTGAATTTTTCAATATTGACGCATTCATACCAATCCAAACATTGTCGCCAACGACAATCTCGTCACTTTTGTTTAACACCGCACCATCTGTGGTTGATATAACCGGGTGTGTATCATCGCTTTTAAAATATATGTTCCAAGAAAACATACAATTATCACCGATTGTTATATTGCCATGATCCGTAATATCAAACGTTGCGTTTGCGCCACAGCCAAAGTTTTTACCAATATGCAAAAAATTTGGTTCTTCGCCACGCATTTTTATTATATTGCAACCGCCACACAAATTACAGTTTGGTTTAATAACGATTTCTGCATTTGACGATAACGAAATACGCAGTTTGTGTGAAAACTTAAATGGTTCATACAATACGATTTTATTTTTTGTTCCCGTTGCTGATACCCGCAATTTTTTGACGGTTTTTGGATTTACGGTTTCACGACCATCTGGGGAAATCACGATAATTGTATTCCCATCGGAATAAAACTTTCTAAATTTGCGAATAAGTTTATATGTTTTGAACATTTTATTATATCCTTAGATTACAAAATTGTGCCCGAACAAACATATTACGGTGTGCTTTTTCCCATCGATATTTTTTTTGTTCACAGAAAACACTTTTTTATACCATTGTACACGTTTTTTCTTGGTATCAAACGACACCGAAAATGTGCATGGACTGTGCTCGAAATATTGAAAAGACAAATCAACATCACAGAAAGGCGAATTTTTATAATGACGAAACCATATAAGTTGATATTTAAGATTGAAATAAGACCATGGCTTGAAACGATCTGTGTAATGATATATCACCGGTCTTTCTTTTACGGTATTCAATTCCGATTGTGTCATTCCAATAAGTACAGACGGACTATTATATAACCATTCTGATGATTGGAATACATTGTATTGTTGTGGCAATAATTTTATATGCCCATAACAAACACGATTAAATATATGCTGGTCAACGCTGTCATCATATGTGCCGATCAATGCTTGTAGTTTTGGTTCAATTTTATCGTCACGTATTTTTTGTAAATTCATAACCATAACGCCTGCGTTTACATAATACGTTAAATCAGGAATATATAATTTACTTATCAAATCACGATGCGTAAGATAGTGCTCAATTGATTGAACCCCAGCGATATATGCATCATCCATTTCTGTATCATACAAATCAGCCAAATCATCAAACACCAATATATCTGTATCCAAATAAATAACTTTATCAAGATTCGGTAATATTTCACCAAGACACATTTTATAAGCACACGCATTGGATATGTGTTTCGTTCCGTTTGGAATCTTATCAAAACGACTGTCCATTTGGATAACAGATACAGAACAATCATCTGGATGCATTTCTTGGACTTGTTTAATTTTATCAATATTTTCTGGACTTACATCTGGCCCCAATACAGCAAAAAAATCATAAAACGTTGTTTTGTGTTTAACAGCTATCAAATTAGTGAATAACGTACCAACCGCAAATGCAAGTTTATTATCCGATATCGCAACAATTGGAACATGTTTCATTGTTATATCCTTTTTATATCATTTTTGTTTTTGGTAATTTCATCATATCACCGACAATACGATTGTATTCCAACGGCTCAAACAATTGACTTGCTCCCCAATGGAAAAACGTCATTTCGGAAAAACGATAACCGTCGGGCGTTATATAAAAATCACAACGAACAAATGGAAAATCACCGCACATCTTTTTCGCATTTTCCAAAATTTCGTCATAACATTTTGGCTTTTTGATTTTCGTATCAAAGTTCGGATAATGATTTACAATCGGCATACGTGTCCAATCCAATTCATAGAAATTCGCACGTACATCGGGGGTTTTATCATTTATAACAATCCAAAAGAAATGAGGTTTTCCATTAAAACAAAAGATTTCTAATTTATATTCATAATCTAAAAATTCTTCGCACACAATGCGTGGCGGAATGTTTTTATATCCAAACTCAAACGCAAAATAATAGTGGTTGGATTTTGGATTCATCCATTTCTTCATTTGTTCGCAAACTTTTTTAATATCTAAATCTTTTTTATTTTTTACAATTATTTGTTGACCCGAGCCCCAATTAGATTTCAATACAAAACTGTTCGGCAAAGAATCAAAATCAATCTCATCTGGTGATTTATATACACCATATTGTTTTACCAAATGTTTTTCGCCACCTGGAACATGTTCAACAAAATAATCACGCGCACGAACCTTGTCTGCACATATATTCATCAATGGGTTGTGATAAAAACATTTATACCAACATAATTTTTCATTAAACGTTTTTGGATTTTCCAAATCTGGATAATGACCGAACCATTGCTTGTGTTGTTCCCGAACACAAAATTCCAATTCAGATTGTGTCAGTCCACGAAAACGTTTCGAATACACTTTATCAAACTTACTGTACAATGGGATTTTTATACCCAAAATAGTAATAACTTTGCACCGAATACCACTTTTTAATGTACGGCGAGTTATTGAAAAAATATGTTCAAAGAAAGTCATTGTATATTCCCTTTTGGTTTATTTGATTATTTCTTGGTATGCTGACTAACAACATAATCCCAGTTTTGCTGTACTGGCATATATATATCTTGGAATGGAATCTTGTGTTTCCACAATATATATCCCAATGTTAATTGATCCCGACGTGAATATGTATTAAACATATCCCACCATTGTGAATCTATCGATATAACGGTTTTATCATTGTGTTTGCGCCATATAATATTATTTTCAGTAAGCCCCATATTACGAGGATATCCAGAATCTGATAATAATTTTCTAATTCTGAATACGTTGTCTGGTGTATCTTTTTTTACATCATACACAGCTTGGCATTCATCATATAAACAATCACGATCCGGATGACGCGGAATTAAAAGATTCTTTTGCGACTTTTCGCACACACTAAACAAATGTTTTGATTCAATACTGACGTTTGAATCTACATACAAAGAATATTCATATTCTTTCAATATTTTGTGCGGATTTAATTTTGGAAAACGCGAATTCATAATATTATCACCATCGCAATATGGCAATGGACGCATTTGCCATACCGGATGCCCACGTTTTAATAATTCTTGATTATCTGTAAAACATACATAATCATATTCTGGATTTAAATATCTGTGCGTTATTATGTTGTCATAATCACCAGTCATACAAGTATAAACAACGCCACGAATATCAGATTTTGCATGTTTGGACACCCAACGCGCAATTTGACGCGGTGTGGCACTATATTTTTTGCGTTGCAAATGCAACACGTGGAATCCCCATATACAGAACAATATTCCCCTGCGATTTTTGCGAATACACATCTTTAATGGGAATATATAAAGATGTTTTGTACTTTTGTGATAAAAATCCTTGAAGAATACATTTATTCCAAATATCTTGCGTTTATTATTCAAGGTTTTGTCCCAAAACACCTCACCAATCTTTCGCAACAAAAGAGTTCTTTTACTAAAAGGAACAATTGTGTTTTTTGTTCTGGCGATGTTTTTTCGTATTGCTTCGGCAACACTTGGTTCCGGCAGACTAAGTACCTGATTTACTTTTTTTGCATACTTTCTGTTCGCGGTGACAATAGATTTTTTCATAAATGGCATATATTGTTCCATACCATAATAAGACCGCGCTGTCAGCAGATATGACGTATACGCCCCAAACGAAAATCCATTATCTTGTACCAATTTTGATAATCCAACTTCACAGTGCAAAACCAAACTATCCTTGTCTTCGGTGCGTACAGTATCCCAAAAACCATAAAACCAATCAGACATAAATATTTCTGGGGCAAATCCCATAAACCAACTTTGGACATGGTGTTTCCATTCATTGTTTTCGGATACCCCTATCATTTTATGATTTGTGTGTTCTAACCAATCAATCATCCTTGCTGGATTTGCCAACAGATACACAGAATCATTTACAAAATATACCCAATCATATTTCTTCAGAATCTTTTTATCATGTGCCCATATATATCCGCGTTTATACGAACCAAAATCATATTCGCCATGACATTTGGCCGAGACATGTAAAATATTTGGGATATTGTCCAGTTTCTTTAATTCGTGCTTTGGCGTGTCATTATCCATCGTAAAAACAATATCGCCAAATTCAGATAACGTGCGCAAATAATACAACAACGTTTCATCAATAACGTTATCTTTGTCATATGCGGCAAAAATGAACAGTCTTTTTATAGGCATTTATTTTATTCCCTTTATCTTGAACATATTAGGAACTGTAATACAGTTAGATGATAACTTTTTATAAAAATCTTCGGCATTTATGTTGTTTACGCTATTGAAAGAAGAGTTGATAAATTTTTTGTTTATATCCTTTCTGACCCCTGTCATATGATGCATTTCTAATGACGGCAACACAAAATATTTTACAAAAGGCAAATGATTTAACTGTCTTGTCGGATCAACCAATGCAACATTGTGCCTATTTTGTTTCAACTTGGACAACAAACCGATACGCGAAAAGAATTGAACATAACCACCCGAACCAAACATTCGGCACGTCGGGGAAATATATGCAACCACGGGACAAAAACTGCGAGAAACAGAATGTTTTACAATGTAATTTTTCGCCTTTTCTACTTCTTGTTTGATATAAAATTCATCTGTATCCATACACATAAAATAATCAACACCCCTCTTCTTAGCGTATTTTAATCCGATATTACGTTTTAACGTTTCTTGTTTACCAGCACGCATTTTGTAATTTGGGATATATTCAATCAAATCATCTATCAAACCAGATTTCTGTAATCTTTTTAATAATGGCAACAATTGCGGATTAGCGGATTTCCCATACCAAGAATGCTTCTGATAAACAACATTTACATAATCAACACTATCACGAATAGATTTTAATGACGCTTCTAACAATTCTTCACCATCAAACACAGAATATGAAACACCCCATACAGATTTTTCAACAATTTCATTTATCTTTCTATGATTCTGTATATATTTCCAATGACGACGTATACGACGATTCAATATAACACGTGAACGCAATGCAATTATGCATTTCCACATCTTATACGAACCACCTGGAACAAACAAATTTTTCAATACTTTTATCATTTCCACTTAACCTTGAACAATGGGATAAACTCAAACAAATAGATCGTATTACGTTTGATTTTCAATAACGGTATACCGAACATCCGCAAACGAAACATTGTATTCGAAGACACCTTCTTAAATTCATCATACAATGCCGGATATTTATCCCGAAACCCAAGATATATTGCACGACGCGCATATTCGCGTTTACTATTTTGTGTACTACTTGTGTTATCACCGGTCCACCGATATTTAACCAAGATATCTTGGATATTGTAAAAACGTGTAACATCGGCCAAACGCACCCATAATTGATAATCTTCGGCCGGGGTATAATATTCTTCGTATTCGATATCATTATCAACCAATATTGATTTGCGTATCATTGCCGCCGTATGCGCTATATAGCAACTGTCGCACAACATAACACGTATATCAGTATCTAATTCTGGCGTTTTCCAAACACAATTATCAGTACCAAAATATTCCAACCAGCCCGACACAACACCAACCGATGGATTTGTATCTAAAAAATTCACCTCTTTTTCCAATCTGGTTGGCACAGAAACATCGTCATGATCAAAAATCGCAACATATTCCCCACGCGCCTTTTTCAACAGTTTATTACGCGACGGGGTAATTCCCATATTGTGTTCGTTTTTGGAATACTTAACACGCTTGTCTTTTTTCGCGTACCCCAAAACAATTTTTTCAATTTCTGTATTGTCTGGGCTGTCGTTCAGAATCAAAAGCTCAAAATCAGTAAACGTCTGATTCAGTATAGATTCAATCATTTCGCGCAAATGCGATGGATTTGTGTTATAAATTGGTGTCAAAACAGACACACGAGGACTTTTTTGCATTGTTCCCCCAAAACTCTTTTTTTAATTCCGTTGTTTGTGGTAATGTATGTTAGCCGATTTTTTCCCGATTTTCAAGAAATAATACCCCAAAAACATACACAGAAAAATATCCTAAACCGCCCTATTTTTTCCATCGTTTCAGTGTTGGATAGACAGCACAACAATATTCGCGCATTTGGTCGCCGGTCATACCCGCCTGGGCTGCGAACGGCACCATCATTTCAATATATTCCGCCATTGTTGCTTTCTGTAAAAATTCGCCATCTTTATAGCAATAAATACAATAGTCCGAATTTTTAGAACCATCTTTATTTGTTCCCCAAACACTGTCGTTTTCCATTGGCATTGCACAACTTTGACAAATTTGTGACATTAAAAACTCCTTTGATACCAATTATATTATTGCAAAAACGGATAAAATTCAATACGATAAAATCTAGATAAAAAACGAAAGGAGCCCCCATGAAAAAACTTATCTATATCGCCGCCGCAATTATCGTTATTGCCGGTATTTTTACAATTTCACACATTAACGCAAAGGAAAAAACCATGACAGCAAACAAAACCTTGGTCGCATATTTCAGTGCCACCGGCAACACACGCGGTGTCGCCGAACGCTTGGCATCGGCCACTGGTGCCGATTTGTTCCAAATAGAACCAACCGAAGTTTATACTGACGACGACCTGAACTGGCGTAATGACAAAAGCCGTTCTTCCGTTGAAATGGGAAATCTTGAATCACGCCCAGGCATTGCAAACACTGTTGCCGATATGTCACAATACGAAATTATATTCTTGGGCTTTCCAATTTGGTGGGGTCGCGAACCGTCAATCGTTGATACATTCGTGACATCTTATGATTTTGCCGGCAAGAAAATTATTCCATTTGCCACATCTGGCAGCACACCAACAACCGCCGATGCAGATGTACGGATACAAACACTTGCACCAAACGCCACTGTTATTACTGGCAAACGTTTTCCAACCGATGTATCACAAGACGAATTGAAAACGTGGGCAGACGAATGGTTGTAATTCATTTGTTGCGATAAACCAAACAAACGAATATAATCATAATGTGGTATAACCAACGCACAAAAGGAGTCAAATATGTTCACAATTATATTTATTATTCTGAAATTGGCAAAAGTTCTTAAATGCTCTTGGTGGTGGGTATTGTTGACATTGGCATTGGATGGTGCATTTGGCCGCATAATCTAAAACAAAAAAAACATAAAAAACACCGGTAAATGCCGGTGTTTTTTTAGTTGTCGTTTCGCCCAAATAACGACTATAATTGAATAAACGGGGGTTAAACATGACAAAACAAACTCAATCGATTGATTTTCTCGGCAAGACCGTCACCGTTAAAATGGATAGACCATTGGGAACCAAACACCCAAAGCACGGTTTTACATATCCGGTAAATTATGGCTTTATACCAAACACCGTATCTGGCGATGGCGAAGAATTAGATGCATATGTTTTGGGCCCAAAGTCACCACTGGATACTTTTACAGGTCGCGTATGCGCAATAATACACCGCACAGACGATAACGATGACAAATTGGTTGTCGTTCCAGATAATGAAAAAAATATAACCGATAAAGAAATCGAAGAACAAACCAAGTTCCAAGAACAATGGTTTAAGCATATAATAATCCGTTCAAAGTAACCGTCATGGCATCAAGTAGAGATTTTTTAGAGTTTGTATTGGAACAGTTGTCCGATATTCCGGGCATTGACTATCGTGCGATGATGGGTGAATTTATCATTTACTATCGCGGACGTGTTATTGGCGGGATATATGACAATCGTTTTTTGATAAAGCCGACCGCCACCGCACGCAAAATGATTCCAAACGCGCAAATGGAAATTCCATATCCGGGTGGAAGTCCAATGATAATGATTCCCGATATTGAAAACCGCGAGTTTTTATCGGCACTATTCCCCGCCATCTATCCCGAATTACCAGATAAGAAAAAGAAATAAAACTCTGCAGAGATTGTTTATGTATAAGTTGTTATAAAAAATCAATTGTATTTGCAATTCAGCATAAATTGTTTATAATAGCACACGAATCCGAGAGATTGGGTTCGGGACTGTAGAAAGTCCTGTTTATCCGGTGCGAAAGCATCGTAATCTGGTGTTTTCGGTGCTTTTTGCATCGTTATTATCCCTAACTTATGGTTGGGGGGCTGTTGGTGTATATATAAAGGCCACAGAATCAATGATAAACTGATTTTCTAACTCCCCAACCACCAATTTTCTTGGTGGTTTAATTTTTCTGTAACCAAGGGGAAAATCATGAAAGATTATAAAAAAGAACCCACAAGGATTGTGTGTGTTTTGGGGATTATTCCATTATTTGTAATAAAAACATCTATGAACTTTGATAAGAATAATTATCTGTATGTCCATAAAACATATTGGTTGTTTGGCATTATACCACTTTTCAGCACAGAACGTGATAAAAAAGGAGTAAAAAATGACTAAAAACAACCCCACTGTTTCCGTTTTAATGTCTGCATATAATACAGAAAAATATATAGACCAGGCAATTGAGTCTATATTAAATCAAACTTTTACAGATTTTGAGTTCATAATTATCAACGATGGTTCAACCGACAATACCGCAAAAAAAATTATTAAATTCGCCGAACAAGATAAAAGAATAAAATTTATAAATCATTCTGAAAATCGCGGACTTATCACTGTATTAAACGAAGGTCTAGATTTATGTTGTGGCGAATATATTGCCAGATTTGATAGTGACGACATTTCATTGCCAGAACGATTTTCCAAACAGGTTGAATATATGAACACCCACCCAGAATGTGGAGTTGTTGGCGGATGGTTGAAAAAATTCGGTTCAAATGTAAAAACAAATGATATTCACAAATATCCACCAAAAATGAAAATCATGGATTTCATCATTCACGGAAATCAAATTGCCCACCCTTGTACAATGATACGTCGTTCTGTTTTGATAACAAATACCATCAAATATAATCCAAAATATAAACACGCGGAAGATTATGCCTTTTGGACAGAAATTGTTAAACATGCAGAAATTCATAATCTGCAAGAAGTGTTTCTTTTATACCGTTGGCACGATAAAAATGTTTCTGTTATCCACACAAAAGAACAACTTGATTGTGCAGAGCGCATACGACACGACAGGTTATCAGAACTTTCAACTTCTGAATACGATGTTGGAAAATTACTCAATCTTACACGTGAACTTAACGAACATTTTTATCTGTTCGGTTTTTTACCAATCTTTCGTCGCAAACAATATTCTATAACAAAAACAAAGTATTACTTATTAGATAAAATCCCATTAATAAAAGAAAAAGATGGCAAAATATATCTTTTTGGCTGCATAAATATAGGCATTATAAAATAGTATTTTTTGATAACAGCTAATAGCAACATAGTGTTCTGGCGAAATCTTTTTTCTTAGCAAAACAAAAAAGCACCAGTTGGGTGCATTTTTATTTTGGTGGGAGTGGGTGATTCCCTCGGCTTACGCCTGCGGGCAACCCGTAACGATTTCGCTGCACTTCGTTTGCAAAATCTACTTGGTTTCAAACCAATGGTTCTCATCTCACCACCCATAGCCAAAAACAAAAACCGACCGAAACGGTCGGTTTGTGTTTTTGGTGGGAATCAGCTTGCACTAATCGAGCAGAAAACAAACAAGAATTTACTGATTTGTTGCAACGGGTAAAACTATTCAAAGAAAAATGGCTGATTTCACCCGATGGTGAAAATTGATAAAATTTTGTATGTATGATATAATGTATCCAGATTAAAGGATAAAACACAATGAAAAGATACCTTCCTGATATGAGTTCATTAACAACATGGGATAAATCAGAAAGATTAAAATCATACCCTATGTTAGCAATATTTGAATTTGAGGATAAACGTTTGTTATATGTTGGTACAGCACATAATAATTCGT
>Ga0310690_10000701_pt1 | contig 67096 bp, 55 predicted proteins | sample AusTroGonzalo_MG_2_FD_207661 | JGI IMG/M metagenome (GOLD analysis project Ga0310690, IMG submission 207661) | Bovine rumen microbial communities from tropical cattle in Woodstock, Queensland, Australia - Gonzalo_04 (v2) (version 2) | ecosystem: Host-associated > Mammals > Digestive system >... | reverse complement strand
ACGCACCCGTGCGCCGGTCGCCATCTGGTATAGCAAGCTATACCAATGCTGCCCCTCGACTTGCATGTGTTAAGCCTGTAGCTAGCGTTCATCCTGAGCCAGGATCAAACTCTTCATTGTAAAGTATCGCGAAGTATCTCGATGTAGAATATCTTGATAACTTCTTGTTCTTGTTTTGTCTGACAGAGTCGGAACCTGTACTCTCCTAATCATTATCCTCTTAAGGATATTGACGGTTCGCTTTCTTTCTTGTACTACAAATTCTGTCTATGTAAATCTCTCAAAGAACGTGCTCCGGTGGAGCGCATCATAGCCCTACCCGTGCCAAAGGAACGGATAAGCCTCATTTGCGGATGCAAAGGTACGGCTTTCCAGCAAACTGACAAAAACATTCAACAATATTTTTCAGATAATGAACCCATTTTACATATTATACATTATATATTATTCGCGCGCGTGAAATAAAGTTGGAGAAGGGTGATGGTACCGTCGAAACTGATAGGATCGCGGTTCTTTGACCTTACACGGATATAGGCTTGCAAACGACCCGGATTCAGCCTAAATTCTCAAATTGCTGAATAGTAGCTCTTTTGCCTATACGCGGAGGAAGATGCGGTTCTTGTAGAGAAGCCAGAGGATGAAGAAAAGGATGGCGATGTTACTGAAGCAGATGAGGAAGTCGTAATAGTCACCGACATATTGTTCCAGGCCAAAGAAGAGGGAACGGCTCACACTCTTGAAACTGATGACGTGGCTGACGACATAGGCGGTGATGCTGTTCATTCCATAGACTTTTAGGAAGGTGAGGTGCCTATTGTGACCACGATAATCTATCCACCAGTAGAACAAGCCCATGAGCAGGAAACAATAACCACTGCTGACGAGCACCATCGAGCCTGTCCAAATGTGCTTGATGACGGGGTGTACAAGATCCCAGGTCCAGCCGAGTGATACCATCGCTACGCCTGTGCCTAGCAGCAATGCTACCTTGCGGCCTTGTTTCATTGTGCTCTTCAATGCTTCTCCAGCGAAAACGCCTGTGAGGACGGTCACGACGAAGTTCAAACTGCTGAGTATCCAAGTATAGGTATAGGAGGCTTTCACGACCACTTCGCCGTTGATGACCTGAGCTGTATCGCGGAATCGTCCGAGTACAATCATGTCGATGCCTTCGGCCAGATTTCCGTGGGGGGTATAGTCTCCGCCTCCGTAATGGTCAATCGTAATCCATTCCATCGCTGCCCAGAATACCAAAAGCAGTCCCGTGGCGATGCCAATCTGTGTCTTCCAACTTGTATGTAGATAGATGATGGCGCTAAAAAGATATCCGACGGCAATGGCTTGCAGGGTGTTGGTGAACAGGTAGATGCGCTGTGGGTCAAGCGCCAGGAGGTTGCCTTGTACCATCATGCCGAAGATCCAAAGAAGAAGGATGCGGCGACCAATACGCCAGTAAACTCTGGTTCCTCCGACTCCCTTCAGAGGGAAGGACTTGTCTTGTGTTTTTGTAAGGGCAAATGGTATCGCTACACCTGCCATGAACATGAACAATGGCATCACGAGGTCCCAAGGTGAGAAACCTTCCCACGTCTTGTGTGTGAAACACTTCATCACGGTACCCATCCAGGGCTTATCCACAACCTCTGCCAGTTCCTCTACAAGGTCGGAGAGTGCTACCAGACAGAATAGGTCAAAGCCACGCAGGGCATCCAATGATTCCAATCGTTTGTTCATGATTCTTAGATTCAGTCGGTATAGTAGCCCTTGTGTACTTCATCGCCATTGACGAAGTCGCGGACGGCATAGTTGGCTTGGTTCTGCTCCATATAGAGTTGCTCGTAGTCTCGGATGTAGTCGGAGTTAGGTACGACATTGGTGTCGAACTGCAGTTCGACGCAGGTGGTGTCCCTGAAATTACCGTAGCAGTATATGTAATGGCAGACGTATCCGGTGTTTTTGATGGTATTGAATTCTGTGTGTACGAAGCCAGTCTTATGGGGCAACACGACGATGGGTAGGTCATCGCGCGGAACGACGCATCCGCAGGAGGTTTGTATCTCCTGGATGAACAGTGGAACGTCGGAAGTGTTTTCTATCTGGTAGGTGACGCCGAGTGTCTGTCCCTGAATAACGGGGTAGTAGTGACGAATCGGATCTACGATGATGTAGCTGGCAGGCTTCAGCCGTTTCTCGCAGGAAACAAGAAGTAATAGCATAAGAAGAGTCCCTCCGACTTTTTTTAGAGGAAAACTTTTAATATATAATTCTTTACTTTTCATTTTTCACGTTTCATTTTTCACCCTCATAGGGTAACAGGGGGACTTAAAGTCCTATTATCTCGTCGATAGCCATTGTGCGCTCTTCTTTGTTGCGTTCGATGGTGAGGACGAGGGTACCTGTGGCTTTAGCCGGCACATCGAATTCGGCAACGTAGCGTCCGGCAATGTCCGAGCGATGGGGCTTGATAACTCCTATTTCCTTGTCGCCTGCAGTGAGCTTGACACTAGTGGGCACACCGATGTGGAACTGCACGTTGTACACAAGTTCGATATGCAGGCGTCGGATTCCCCTGTCCGACGGGATGGCTATCTTTAATGCTGGATCGGCAGACGAGATGAGGTGTCCGCAGTGGTAGTTAGATGGCAGTCCGATTAGCCCGTCTGTGAGGATAGAGATGTCATTGTATTCTTCGTCGAGTGGTGTCAGTGCTGTGAGTTGCACGCCTTGCAGACGGTTCTTCGGTTGCATGGTATTAGCCTCGGCAAGCATACTACGGTAGTCTTTGATGTAGCTGTCGAGGGTCCAGAACGACTCGCTGTAGATGCGCAGTCCTGACTCGACTGCTTCTTGAAGTTCATCCAACATGTGCGCACAGCCCGCGGTGTTGTTGTGCAAACGGTTGATTTCGAGTCGGGTAAGCATCAGCGACCGATAGAGTAGGGTGATTTCCTGCTTTTCTGCGTTTTGGGTCTGTGGAAGGAGTTCATGCAACTTTTCGTGGAAGCGAATAAATGACTCCTCGTCGAGATAGATGTTCCGTGCTGCGGCTACGCCTTGATAGAGAGGAAGCGTTTTACCGTTTATTACCACCAGGTCTTCCTGACTGAGAATGTATTTTGCTATACAATTGCCAGTGACGGGGTACAACTCCTGACATTTCTGTATGAGTAGCGTGCGCCAATCGATAGAAGGGTTTTCCATCAATGCTGCGAGTATATGCAGTTTCACCCGACTGAAAGTACTGTTGTCATCTCCGCTGCCATTGAGAAAAATGCCGGTAACACCAGCTTCCTCATAGAGTTTGAGGCGATGTTGCATGATAGTGAAGATGGGGAAGGGGGTGATGTAGTCGTCGAAATTGTTGATGTAGTCCCAAACATAGATATTTTTGGTGACGTTGCTCCATTTGGAGAGTAACTGGCGGAATTCCTCTTCCTGGGATGTGGTATTAGCACAGAGCCCGTATTCCATTGCGCTGATGAGCACGCCGGTGTTGTCCGGCATCTTTTGCGAGGGCACGCTGCGTATGGTCAGGTAGCTGGATGTGAAGAACATGTGCTTGGGGAAGCGGCGTGCCAACCGCTCCAACATGAACTGCACGGCTGGACCTGCATCGTCCTTTTTGCATCCTTTTGCCAAGCATTGCTCACATTGGCAAACGAGGGCATTGTCGTTTGGTAGGATTGCAAAGCGCTCCGATTTCTTTTCCCCAAACTTATCGGAGATGTATTTGACAATATAGTTGTAAAGGATATCAGAAGAGAAGCAGAACTGCTCATCGTTGGAATTGCCGTCGATGGTGGCATAGATGCTTCTTGATGGTTTGTCGGGAAGAAGGCGAGAGAGGTTGTGTCCCCAGAGCGCCCAGTCCATATCTACGTTGTTGATCCAAAGCTCGTGCATTTCGGTCTCGAACCTTTCTGGCAGGTATATCTCGCGGTATTCGAAAGCGACATTGTGTGTAGTGCCATGTGACTGACTGCACTTAGCAAAAGTTAGTGCTGCAAAACTGAGCAGCAAGTATGAGAGTCTGTTTTTCATAGGCTGTCAGAAGGCTAAATGTAATTGCGCACAGATAGAATAGATATTGCGATAGCGGTTGCCCGTTAAACCGGAACTGAGTCGATATGGATCGTAGCAGGTGTTCCAACTGCCTGTAAGTCCGATGCAGAGGTGCCGTGTAAGCAGGTATTGCGCATCGAATCCAACCATTGCATTCAAGTGTGAGAGCCTCTGCAGAGCAGTCTGCTCAAAGAAGGTGAGTTCTGGAAAGGTGCCGAGACTGGTTATCAATGAAACAGAGGTGATGTTGTCATCGTTGACAAACAGTTTGCCCTTTATTCCGATGTTATAATAGAAACCGCTACGAATGAGGGCAAAATCGGCATTGGCTGTTGTACGGATGCGCTCAGTCCAGATTTTTTCTACAGATGGGGAAAGTAGGAAGAGGTTGTAGCAGTCTTGTGTTGCCCGGGTGTAGATGCCATCACTGAGGAAGATGTAGCTTCTGGGCGTTCGCCGATAACCAAGACGTAACCCCAAGGTCCAGTTGTGGTTAGCATTGTAGGCAGCCGAGATGTTCCCGCTCCAGGTGTTAAAGTAGCGTGTGGCGTACCCTAGATTGACCATTCCGCTCCATCGTGCATTAAATGTATGTTCCCATTGCCCCATGAACTCTAAACCTATACCTCCAGTCAAGTCCTCTTCTTCAAGGACCTCCTCTCCAATGAGGCGTCGTCCGTCGATGCCTTTGTAGCTGATTTGTCCAGTGATAACATCACGACGTAACAGACGGCTGTATGCAATAGAGGCGATGGAATAGAGGTGTGCTATTGTGGAAAGTGTCTCATCGTGTGCATCATAGAATGCACCAGTATATGTGGCATCGATGCGGTTCTTGAATCCCTTGAATCCCAACCAACGCATGTGTTCGTAAAATTCCTTTTGCTCGGCATTGCTGGGATTGTAGTAGCGCCGCTGCAGGTCGTAGGCTTTGTCGAACTGCTTCAAATGTTCATATGCGAGTCCTTTGACGTAGAGTAGTTCTTTGTTGTTAGGATTATGTACAAGTGCGGAGTCCACAACTTGCATGGCGATATCGGGCATGTGGTTCTTGAGAAGTTGCTCAGCCCATTCAGCAGCAATGCCCGAATAGGCAGCTGTGAGTTGTGGATGGCGCCATTCGTCATCGGTTTGTTGGGGAACAACGAGTGCCAACGCTTCTGCTTCGCGATGTTGCTGTTGTAGAGCGATTGCATATTTGATGACAAAATACGGTGTATCGGGGAAGAGCTCATAGCCTTGCTTTGCATAGGTTTGGAAGAGGTCATTCTTAGCGAGAGTCTGACTCATGTTAATACAGGTTCGTACGGCGACTTCGCTGTTTGGAATGGCTTGTAGGAGTGTCTGAGCTTCGGTTAGTGCCTGTTCGTAATGCTCTTCCTCAATGAGTATCTTGAAGTGAGCTCCCATGACATCCTCGTAGGCAGAAGCATAGCGCTTCACCAAGTCGGGTTCTTGGGCTTCTTCTTTGGCTTTTTGGTAGAGAGCGTAAGCCTCTTTATAGTGTGAGAGGTGCCCTAAAATGGTAATGTGACGGCAGATGGCTGCAGGTCGAGCCTCATGATCGGCAGGTAACAATGCCAGTGCTTTTGATATATGCAAGTCTGCATCGCTCCATTGGCTGGCAGCCATATCGCGACCAGCCAGTTCCAGCATCAGTTCTGCGTACTGTTCAGTGAGTTCTTCGTCACCGGGATTGGAGTCGAAAAGTTCTTCCAAGATGCGGGTGGAGGCATTTTCGTTGCCGAAGCGTTTCTCTAGTCCATAAAGCTTGATGAGTAATGATGTCGTGCGTCCGTCTCGTTTGATGGCTTCCTGCAAGTAGTAGCGGGCATCGTCCTCGTAACCGCGTGTCAAGGATGTGTTGATGAGGTAGGTCAGTGCATCTGCATCGTGCGTGAGTTCATAAAGACGTCCGTTGACCTCGTAGGGGTCGTGCAGGCGTGCATCGTCTGCTACTTCGTGCAAAAGTCCGGCATAGAGTTGTCCGCTGCCACCATGTTGTTTGGCAAAGGTAAGAGCCTGAGTAAAAAGTCCCAGTCCTGTCATGATGCCTAGAGCCTTGTGCACGAGTTGACTGTCGTTAGGGAATTCGCGTAACCCTCTGTTCGCAGTACCGAGTGCCCGCTCATATTCGCCCATTCGTTCAAGGATGCTTATCAACTCAAGGTAGTAGCTGAGATTGTGTGGATCCAGGTCTAACCATTGCTCCAGGTCTTCGGCTGCTTCTCGTAAGTTGCTTTTCTTAAGGACGACGTTCCAACTCTGACGGCGTTGGTTCCGTAGCTCGTTGCGCACAATTGTGTCGTTGGGGTAGATGTGAGCCAGGCGCTCTAAGGCGGCATCCGCCTCCACATTGTTGCCTATCTTGCGGTACAGTCCTATCTTGCGTCGCCACAGGTCGCGGTCGTAGGGTTGGAACTCCAATAGCTCGTTGATATAGCAGATGGAGCTAGAGTAGTGTTTCAGGTCATCTTCTACATCCACCAGGAGTCGTTTGGCCTTGAAGTGCTCATCATCGTTTTGTATCGCTCGCACTAGATTGTATCGCGCCTCTTGCAGGTTTCGTGCAACGTAGAAGTAACGTCCGTTGAGGTAGCGGAGGTCAGGTTCGTCGGGATAATGCGAAAGTCCCTCGTCAACCTCGCGCTTGAGTTCTTGCCACGAGTTGGTTCGCAGGAAAGTCTCGGCGCGTTCGATATAATAGCTTGGCAGATGTTCCTGAGCAGGAACAGACAGCGAAATAAGCAGAAATATGATTATTAGGTTCCTCATGTTATTTTTCTATTTCTTTTGCTTCTTCTTTACACCCTTACGGGCAATTGGCTTCCAAATAGCAGTGGTGCCTTGGATGTATTGGAAGTAGCCAACATTGGAGCAGATGGAGATGAACGGGTGATATACGAAAGGTTCGATAAGGGCGGCGAAAATCAGATGCCAGTAACTCTTGCTGCGACTATGCCAGGAAACGGCTTCTGTGGAATAGTCGAAGTAGAGGAGGAAGAAACACATCAGCACGGAGAAAAAGTAAATCATTGCGAAAATGATAAATGCGGAACCCCAATTGACGCCGCCGATGAGGATAAGCCATATCATAAAGATGTAACCGCCCATCTCCAGTATAGGAGCCAGAAACTCGAAGAGGAAGATGTACGGCAAGGTGAAAGCACCTATGGGACCATAGTGTCTGTTGAAGAAAAGCTTGCGGTGGTGGGAGATAATCTCGAAGAGGCCGCGAGCCCAGCGAACTCGTTGGCGATATAGAGACTTGAAGGTTGGAGGACCTTCTGTCCAGCAGCATACTTTGGGCACCTGTGCGATGCGGAAGTCCTGGCCGCTGTTCTTCATGTAGGTAACCATTCGCAACAACATATCTACATCTTCTGCCATAGAGGTGGTGTCGTAGCCGCCGGATTTCACCACGACGTCAGTATCGAAAAGTCCGAAGCCTCCGGAGATATTGGGGAGCGCATTGATTGCCGACCATCCCAACTTACCAATCAAGAAGGAACGCATGTACTCCAGTTGCTGGAACATCGGGAAGAAATCATTCGGTACGCGAGCTTCTACAACACGACCATCTTGCACAACACATCCGTTACTCATCAGCATCGTCGCAGAGACGCCAATGATGGGGATGTGGCTGTTTACTACGAGCCACATCATGCGGTAGAGCGCCATCGGTTCGATAATACAATCGACGTCTGTGCAAACAAAGTATTTGTTGGAGCATACATTGATGCCAGCATTGGAACCGTCACTCTTACGTCCACCATGCTCTTTGTCCACGACCACAAGATTGGAGAATTTTGGGTTGGTACTCTTCAGCACGCGCTTGATGGGCTTAGAGGGGACGCGCATAGCAATATCGTAGGGAACTTCCACCAGGTCGAAATTCTCAACGAGCAGTTCCATTGTGCGGTCAGTAGAGGCATCGTTTATGATGATGATTTCGTAATCGGGATAATCAATCTGCATCATCGAATGCACGTTGTCGATAATCGTGACCTCTTCGTTGAAAGCCGGCGCTATGATGGATACCGCCGGTGTGAGTGGCGAACCTCTCATCTGGTATTTGATGGTCTCATCGTCGGGCATCTCGATGGTCAAGGCACGTTGGGCACGAGAGCTTTGGTATATGAAAAACGTATAGCTCGCCATAATCGCCAGCGTGTAGCCGAAGATGAGATAGCAGAAGAGGTAATATATGGTCATCCATAGTGGCATAGGCAGGAGATATTGTAGATGTCTTTAATCGTAAAGGTTATAAACCGTTTCGACAGACGGATGGTATGCTTGTTCTTTGTCTAATGGGATGCGTGCCAGTGTGATGGGGTTGTGGAAAAAGCTGAAGAATTTTTGGTCTTTAGGCGAGGCTTCTGCTTCCAGTTTCTTCAGAAGCGCACGGCCCTCGTCGCCGTAGCTATGCATACAGCGCAGCGCTTCGAAGCGTACATGAGGGTTTGTGGTGCGGTAGCCGTCGAGCAGCAAATCCAGATTCTTGCCGGATGCCATACGTGTGACGGCATGCATGATGGCCACTTTCGTGTCGTCGGGTTGCGTGAGCATTGTATTCACCAACAGTTGTTCGCCGTCGGTGTAGTGCAGATAGCCCCAAGTCCGCGAAATCTCTTCTATGAGTTTCCGGTGTTTACTGTCAACGAAGAGGTCCGTCAGCTGGTCACAGTATTCGCGCTGATTGAAGCGACGCATAAGGCGAACGAACATACATTTAGTATCGTCATTTTTCTGGATATGAGCCCAGCGTGCCAGATTCGGCAACTTCAGACCTGCAGCACGGCGACGGTGCAGCGTATAGCCAAGTTCAATCTCGTCATAGATGCATGAGTTCTTGTCGAAGAAGTCTGTCTCAAAATACTCCAATTCGCTGTCGGAACTGGACATCACAGAGAGGTAGAGGGCCAGACGTCGTACACGTGTCTTTTTGGAATTCATCAGTTTGTTGATAACCCAGGGACTGATGTAAAGTTTGAATGCGCGTACCATCGTCATAGCCTTTACTTTCCTGTGCATTTTCCCCACACTGACTTCACTTTCCAGAAAGGTTGGTAGGTTAAAGATGTCGAGCAGCAGGTGCACGTTCTTGGTTCGGCTTGGTCCGGAAATTGAATCGTGGATGAGATGGGTGTAGATGAGGCGGCACATCTGTCTCCGTTCGTGGTCGTTGGTAAGTAATCCCCACTTCTGCAAGTCTTTTTCCTTGACATGGAAACGCGAGATTATTTCATCACGGGTCATTGTGTGTTCATCCTCGATGGAGAAAATGTAGTCGATGGCTTCTCCATAACGTTTTTCCAGTCGTGCTCTGACGTTTTTTCGTTTGCGGCTCATGTTTTCTTGCCGTCCTATCAGGGTCGTCAGGATAATGATGCAAAGGAAAATCCACTGGATAACCCATATGGCCGTCTTGACTTCGTAGGGATAGTCACGAAAGGTATCACTGTAGTATGTGGAGAAATAGTTCACATACGACAGGATAAGATGGAAATAGTATGTAAAAATCGATACAGAGTCCACTTAATAAGTTGTTAGTTAATGGCCCCTGGTTAGGGATTTTTATTTGTAGAGTTTGATTTCGCTGAGCTGGAGACGTGTGCCGGCAGTCATACGGTTGAATTGGAAGCGGAAGTAACGGAAGGATGCAGGAGAGGCAACCTTGAATCGGTACTCCTGCTCGTTTTCGTCACGCATACGGCGATTGAACTTTTGTTCGTCGAGGGGTGTCCAGTTCTGTTTGTCGTTCGAGCCGCTTACACTCCAAGTCACGGGATTGCGGTCGGGGTAGTCGTGTGTGTCGTCGCCTGTTACAAGGCCATATTCCAGAACGGCGGTTTGCTGTCCAGCGTCCATTACTACCGTGTACGGCATTTGGCGGGGTTCGTCGAGACACCATTTTGTGTAGAGACGACCGTCGCATACCATTGCTGCACCTTCTTTCGTGTCACGGCCACTGCCGCTTACGAAAGTTGCCTGGATGGCTGTCTTAGCCGTTTTGTGGAGATTGATCTCGCTGAGTTGGATGCGTGTGCCTCCAGCCATCTGGATGAATTCGAAGCGATAGTAGCGGAACTTACCCTGGAAGGATGGCTTGAAGCAATACTCCTGTTCGTTCTCGTCGCCCATGCTACGATTGTTCTTCTGGTCGTCGAGGAGTGTCCAGTTCTGCAAATCATTGGAACCGCTCACACGCCATGTTACAGGGTTGCGGTCGGGATAGTCCTGTGTGTCATCGCCTGTTACAAAGCCATATTCTGCGAAGCTGGTCTCTTCACTTGCATCCAGAATAATCGTATAGGGCATCTGTCGAGGTGAGTCCACGCACCATTTTGTGTCGTATCGACCATCGGAGACCATTGCGGGTCCTTCTCCCCGGTCGCGACCGGGGCCGCTCACAAATGTTGTTTTGATGACAGACTGAGCCATTGCTTCACAGCACACAAAGCCGAGCAGCAGTGTTGCCAGTAGGCTTTTCTCCTTTTGAAAGTGTATCATATCTTGTTTGATTTTTTTATATTTGCGCGGCAAAGTTACAAAAAGTTTTCAACTTATTAACAATAAAGGCGTGTTTTTCACCTGCTTATTCGTTAGTTTGACTTTGTCAGATATACTTTTAAACGGAAATTTCAACGGAAAAGGAAAGAAAAAATATTTTTTCTTTTGTATTTTGCTCGTTAAATTGTAACTTTGTCAATCAATATAGATTAAAACACGGAGAAGATGAACCTGAAACACATTCTTGTAGCACTTTTGGTGGCACCTCTCGCTACATCTGCTGCCGTTAGGACAGAACCTGTCGATTACGTCAATCCCTATATTGGAACCATCAGTCACATGCTGGTTCCATGCTATCCCACTATCCAGTTGCCTAACAGTCTGATGCGCATCTATCCAACGCGTAGCGACTATACTACCGAACTGCTCGATGGCCTGCCAATCGTCGTTACCAATCATCGTGAGCGTAGTGCCTTCCGGTTGAGCATCACGCAGAGTGGTAATCTGCACCGCATCATCCCTGTTACGTGGGATAACGAGCGTATTACTCCCTATGATTATCAGGTCCAGATAGCCGACAATACTATCAATGTCCACCTTGCTGTCTCCCATCAGAGCGCTATCTATGAGTTTTCCTTCCAAGACCCGTCGAAACCCGCGACCATTCTGCTTTATACCGATAATGGCCGTATGCATGTGGAAGGCCGGAAGTCATCTGCCAGTCAGCGCTTGAGCAAAGAAATGAAGATTTATTTCTCGGGCGAATTCGATGTGGCACCGGAGAAGGTGGGAATCCTGCGCGATGGGAAAGTCACCGCTGAGGGGGTGACCGAGGAGCCAAGAGCCTGTGGTGCCGTTTGCTTTCCCGCCGGAACAAAAAAAGTTTGCTTCCGTTATGGCGTCTCCCTCATCAGTGTCGAGCAGGCAGAAAAGAATCTCGTGCGTGAGCAAGGCAACGACTTCAAACTCTCGAAGGTGGCTTCTGCGGGTCGTAAAGAGTGGAACGAGACCCTGAGCAATATCCTTGTTGAGGGCGGAACAGAAGACCAGAAAGCCGTCTTGTACACAGCATATTATCGTACTTTCGAGCGTCCCGTATGTCTGAGCGAAGACGGACATTATTTCTCTGCTTTCGACGGTAAGGTACACGAGGATGATGACAAACCTTTCTATACCGATGACTGGATATGGGACACCTATCGTGCTGCTCATCCTTTACGTGCCCTTATCCAACCAAAGAAGGAGGAAGACATCATCGAAAGCTACCTACGCATGGCAGAGCAGATGGGTACGAACTGGATGCCTACCTTCCCCGAGATGACTGGCGACACACGTCGCATGAACAGCAATCATGGTGTGGCGATGGTAGCGGATGCACTTTGGAAAGGACTCCGCGTAGATGCCAAGCGTGCCTTTGAATATTGTCGTAAGGGTATAGAAGAGAAGACATTAGCTCCCTGGAGTGGTCGTCCTGCCGGCGATGTCATCGACAAGTTCTACAAGGAGCAAGGCTATATCCCTGCTTTGGCTCCAGGCGAGCAGGAAACAGACCCCTGTGTGACAGGTTTCGAGAAGCGACAGCCTGTTGCAGTTACACTCGGCACATCCTACGACGAGTGGTGTCTTTCGCGCATTGCTGAATTCATGGGTAATAAAGAAGATGCTGCCAAGTACTTGGCTCTCAGCTACAACTATCGCAATCTGTGGAACGAAGAGACACGTTTCTTCCATCCAAAGGATAAGTTCGGTCATTTCCTACCTGATTTCGATTATCGTTTCAGTGGGGGTATCGGTGCTCGCGAAGCCTACGACGAGAACAACGGATGGACTTATCGTTGGGATGTGCAGCACAATCTCTCGGACTTGGCAAAACTGATGGGAGGTCGGGATGCAATGGCCCGCGAGTTGGATCGCACTTTTGCTGAGCCGATGGGACGTGGAAAGCGTGAATTTTACGAGCAGCTGCCCGACCAAACGGGTAACATAGGCCAATTCACAATGGCTAACGAGCCTTCGCTTCACATACCTTATATTTATAACTATGCCGGAGCGCCCTGGAAGACGCAGAAGCGCGTCCGCCAGTGCCTCGACACATGGTTCCGTAATGATGTAATGGGTATTCCGGGCGATGAGGATGGCGGCGGCCTGACGTCCTTTGCGGTCTTCTCGTCTTTGGGCTTCTATCCTGTCACCCCAGGTTTCCCTGCCTATAATATCGGGTCGCCATTGTTTACCGATATCCGCATCAAACTGCCCAGCGGTAAGGAGTTCCACATTATCGCCAAGGATAGCAGTCGCGAGAACAAGTACATTATCCGTGCTACCTTAAACGGGAAGACTTGGGACAAGCCTTGGTTCAGTCACGAGGATATAGAAGATGGCGCTACCCTTGTGCTAGAGATGGGCAGTCAGCCTAATAAGCTTTGGGGTGCCAGCGATAAAGCGGCACCGCCTTCGGCTCCCGTGAAGTGATAGTGATTTGGAAGAATACCGCTTGTGTCTAGGCGTTAGCGAAGCATGGTTTTCTTGTTTTCGATGATGATTTGGCCTCTCTGTGCTTTTGAGAGACGCTGTCCGGCAAGGTTATAGACATCATTGTGAATTGTACCTTGTACATTGCGCATTTCAGAGAGGCCTGTTGCAATCTCCTCTGCTGTAACAGAAAACTGCGGCCCTTCGGTGAAGGTCGAGCCGTTGTAGGCTGCGTCGATGGCTTGAACGCCCCAGATGTAGGTACCGGGCTTTTGGGGGAAGAATGTCCATTCTGTGATGCAACCGACTCGCCCCAGGCTGTTCACCTTGCGGATTCCGTCGTTTGTGCCGCCAATGATAGATGGGGTACTGTTCACTAGGTTGTCAGCCTCGTCTTTGATGAAGATTTCGTAGGTATAGCCCGCGTGTGCTGTCTCTGGTGCTTGCCAGGAGAGCGTCACGGCGCCACCCTGCTTGGTAATCGTGGGGGCTTGTGGAGCATCGGGGCGCGATGGGGTGGGATATAGGTTGTAGCAAAGAATAGCATCGCGGCCTTGCTGCTCGGTAGTCAAGTAGTTTTTGTCTTTGGAAAAACCGTTGAGCAAGAAATCCTTACGTCCGTCGCCATTGTAATCGGGGAACGTGATGCAGGCTCCTGTGGCTCCCGGAATGGTGATACTGCGTTTGAGGCGTCCCTTGCCGTCGTTGATGTAGAGCGTTCCGCTATAGGCACTCGACTTGATGCCGCCCAGCAGGATGTCGTAAATGCCGTCCCCGTTCCAGTCGATGACGCCTGCAGAATTGCTTGCCGCAGAAGAGAGCGTATAGATATCCGTCAGGAAATCTCCACTACTGACGGCATTGAAACTGGGCACCTCTGTCTTTTGATTGATGTAGATGCGTTGGCGGATGCCAGTCTCGCCCGACGAGGCTTCTCCCTGTCCGGCAAGCATGATATCGAGCCAGCCGTCGTCGTTGAAGTCCGCGACCTGCAGGGCACCGTTGGACTTTCGTTTCAGGTCTGCACCCTTCTCGCCCAACCCCAGGCGGATGAAGTGTCCGTGCTGTTCTGGAGCGTTGAGATAGATGTCGGTGAAACGCGACTGGTCTTCGCGTCCGTCCACGAGGGCGGAGATGGCAAAGTCCTGAAAGCCGTCGTTATTGAAATCGGCGGGCTTGATGATGGCTTCGCGAAGGAGGAACTCTGGCTCGTAGGGCTCTATGGAGAAACATAGAGCGCCATTGTCTGTTGTCTTATTGTGGAGGATGACGTTGTAGTTCGTCTCGTCCTGATGCCCCACCAGGATGATATCAAGCCGCCCGTCGTTGTCGATGTCAATCACCTCCGCATTGCAAGGCCCCTTAAAATTAAAGGAAGAAGAATTGCCAATTGTCAGTTGTGTTCCGCCTGCGCCTGAGCTTTGCGAAGAATTGTGAATTATGAATTGCACCTGGGCTTCCTCGAATATTCCGTTGCCTTTTCCCAGGAAGATGCCTTCGTTTCCATAATCGCCGGTGTAGGCTTCCTCAGAGGTATCGTAGCCTGTCTGTTCGAAGGCGATGATGTCCATATTCCCGTCATTATTGATGTCGCAGGGAACGATGGACGGGGAATCTGCTACCCGAAAGGGTGGGGCGGTTGAGACCTTCGTCCATTTGTGTGTGGTGGAGTTGAAGGTTGCAAGGTAGGACATGCGCTTGCTTGTGAATTCGTCTGTGGCGGAGTTCTGAACCTTATTGCCGGAGCCACCGGTCACGATGTCCTGGCTGCCGTCGTTGTTCAGATCTACGGTGACCGCTCCGCCTCGCTCAAAACCCCAGGAAGACGTGATGAGCTCGGGGTTGTAGGGCGCTGTGGTGGAGAGTGTCGGACGAATCACAGGGTCGCCCAGCATCACGAGGTTGCTGCCTCGGAACTGCATCGTGCCGATGTACATCAGCCGGTCGTGAACCGATTCGGTGCTGTTGTGTGCGTGGAAGACGATGCGCAGGATGCCCTCCTTGTCGTAGAAGAGCGAGTGATGCCCTGTGCCTACGAGGTCGTCCCATCGGCGCAGGATGGGATTGTTGCTGTACTTCACCCAGTTGCATTTCGCGATGTTTGTCGTATAGGCATAGCCAACGGCATAGTCCTGACTGCGATAATCGTTGCCCGAGTATGTGAGGAAGTAGCGTCTGCCGTTCTTGATGACGTTCGGCCCCTCGTTCACTCTGCCCATCTTGAGCTCCCATGGTTGCGATGCGGCAAAGCACTTCTGCAGCGTGCCGGCAACTGGGGTGATGAAATCATCCGAAAGTTTTGCCTGCCAGATGCAGTTGCCGTCGGTGAAGCGGACGAAGAAGATGTAGGCTGTGCTGTCCTCGTCGATGAAGACATGCGAGTCGATGCACTTCTCATCGCCGATGAGGCTCTCCATCTGGTAGGAACCCACCTGCTTGAACGGCCCTTTTGGGGAAGATGCAGTGGCGGCATAGAGGTGCTCGTTTGCCGAGAAGTACATGATGTACTTGTCGCCGATGTGATAGACCTCGGGCGCCCAGAACCATTGTGTTTCTGTGGTGTTGGCCTTGTTTAGGGCCAGTCCTTCATACTTCCAGGTCCGCAGATCGTCCGATGTGTAGCACCGGATGCCATTAGCATCGTGTGTGCCGTAGGCGTAGTATGTGCCGCCATCCAGCAGGATGTATGGGTCGGCTAGGGGAACCTGACTCTTACCGCCCTCGGCCAAAAGCCTCACTCCCGACCCCTCTCCGAGGAGAGGGGGGAGGAAGAAGAGGAGGAAACAAAGGAAGCCTCCCCTGACCCCTCTAAAGGAGGGAGAAAACTGTCGTTTGTTCATCTTTTTACCTTATTATAAATACATGATTTTTAATTTATTCCCCCTAAAGGGGGCTAGGGGGTCTATTTCCACCCGGCTGCCTTTGCCATCTTCTTGCAGATCTCGGTGTTGTCGAAGCGTCCGTGGAACTCTTCAGCACCTACACCGATAGCGAAGGCGGGAACGTAGCCGTTGCTGTGACCGCCACTCTGCCAGCCAATCAGGGCACATTCGGAGATGACGTGCTTCACGGTGCTGCACAGGCGGTCGGCGCCGGTCTTACCCTCCTTGAAATCCTTGAATGAGTTCTCCAGGCGTGTGGTCTGGTCCTTGTCCACCTTTACGCCGTCCCAGAAGCCGAAGTTTTCGGTTAGGAACTTCTTGCATTCATCCCAGGTGAAGGCGTCGCCCAGATTCTTCTTCTTGGCACTCAGTTCGCGTTCCAGTTTCACCATACTCATGCGCTGGTAGGAAACAGCCTTGAGGTTCAGCTCGTACGGGCCACGACCCAGAACGAGGCCGCCCGTCTCGTGGTCGGCTGTGATGACGATGAGTGTCTCATCGGGGTGCTGCTGGTAGAATTCGTAAGCCACCTTTACGGCATTGTCCATATCGATGAGCTCGCTTATGAAGGCGGGGTCGTTGGCGTGGCAGGCCCAGTCGATCTTGCCGCCCTCGACCATCAGGAAGAAGCCGTCCTTGTCTTTCTGCTTCTTTGTCAGGAAGTTGATGGCGGCACGGGTGATGTCCTGCAAGGTCAGATCGTTCGGAGTACGGTCCAGTGCATAAGGAATAGAACCCTTCTCGATCTTGCTTGCCTCTTCTGTTTGGAAGAGAATCATCTTGTCGGCTTTCTTGGCCTTCTTCTGGTAGTCCTTGTAGCCGCGGGCGATGGTGTAGCCGGCAGCTTTTGCCTGAGCATAGAGGTCGGGGCCTCCGTCAGGATTGTTCGGATTTACGAAATCGCTACCGCCAAAGAAGTCAAAACCGGAACTGGGGAGTTGGGCACCGATTTCATAGGTCATGCCGCGCTTTGCCACATGCGAGTAGAAAGCAGCAGGGGTGGCGTGGTCGATGCTCACGCTGGTGGTAACGCCCACAGCGGCACCGGCCTCTTTTGCCCAGTGTGCGATACAGTCAACGGGAGTCGTCAGGTCCTTCAGCACACCCAGCGCACCATTCTTCGTCTTGTTACCTGAAGCGAGAGCCGTACCGCCTGCAGCGGAGTCAGTTACGCCGTTCGTAGCGCTCTGAGTGTTGATGAGACCCACATATGGGAAGCTGGGGAAACAGAGCTCCGAAATGCCGATGCGGCCCTCCAAAGCACCCATGTAAGTCTCTGCGGCATTTACTTGGTTTACGCCCATACCGTCACCGATGAAGTAGAACACATACTTGGCCTTGCCCTCGGCAAAGGCAGCGAGAGCAATCACCAGAATGCTCAGCGTAGAAAAGATACGTTTTTTCATAATTCAGTTGTATTTTAGTTTGATATTTCTATTAATCTGCACATTTTGCCTTGCAAAGTTACGAATAAGCGAGCACAATACAAAATAAAAGCTTGTTTTTGTTTTTATTGTCGAGTGAAAGTAAGTTCGACCATAGGTCAAAGTTACGAATAAGCGAGGAAAAAGCCAAATTTCTTCGCAAATTTTACATAAAAATAAATGCGCTCGGGCAGTGGCCAGATGCAAGCGCCGGGAAGTATCGCTCCCATCACAGCGTCCCATCCCTACCTTCGGAGCGATAGTATCGCGTCGGTCATAGCGATAGTATCGCTCCGGCCATAGGGATAGTATCGCGTCGGCCATAGGGATGGTTCGTTCCAGCTAAAGGGATAGTTCGCTACCTGCATAGGTGTAGTATTCCCTCCGTCGAAGGAATAGTAATCCTCCCGTCATAGGAATAGTAATCCTCCCGTCATAGGATTAGTAATCCTTCCTTCATAGGATTAGTAATCTTCCCTTCATGGAATAGTAATCCTCCCGTCATAGGATTAGTAATCTTCCCTTCATAGGATTAGTAATCTTCCCTTCATAGGATTAGTAATCCTCCCGTCATAGGATTAGTAATCCTTCCTTCATAGGATTAGTAATCTTCCCTTCATAGGATTAGTAATCTTCCTGTCATAGGATAGTAATCCTTCCGCGATAGGATTAGTAATTAATCTTTCGGGTTGTGCCGTCAGCATAGCGGACGATGTTCACACCACGCTGCATCTTGCTGCGTCGCTGCCCGTTAGGTCCATAAATTGCAACAGGTTCCCCTTTAAGGTCGTCTTCAGGCAGAGAACCAATAAATGTAGCTGTCCCATCCTCATCGACATAAGCCACCCGCAGCCGCGGAGCACCATTAGGGCCAGATGTAGGCCCAGTAATATAGGCCGTGAAGGCGTTCAGGCTCGAACCGCTACCGCCCAGCTTCAAGCCGCCCTCGCTGTTCACAATGCCATACTTGTTCTCCATGTCGAAGCCGACCTCATAGTTGGCATTCATCGTCCATCCGGCGTAGCCGCTATAGCCCGTTGAGGGTGTCACCGAGGCAGCACTGGCTGTGGCAACTGTTATGCCATTGGTCGTGTCTGTCCAAGTGGGGTCTTTCACCTCATAGCCGAGATGCAGCACGTATGGCTGGTTGGCTGTGATAGTGCCTCCCGCAACCTTCTGGAAGTACAGCGTATAACCATCCTGAGCATTATACGTCACGATATCCAGTTGTGCCACCCAATCGTTGGCATTATTATACGCCTCTGAACGCCCCGCCACAAGTTTCGACACATCCGTATCAAACGGCAAAGCAATCGTGGAATACCCAGCCTTGAGGGTTCGGTTGAGGGTAACAGAGCTATAATTGTCTGGCGTGTAGCTGGGATCTCCCGGATTGAGTTTCAGATGTACAAGTTTGAACTGAGCATAAAGCGTCACGCTCTTCTCTTGGCCGGGAGCCAAATCGTTCACAATGGTGTACTCAAAGGGACTCATATTAGAATTTAGGAGAACCGTTCCTCCTTCCGTTTCGCTCCAACCCAGAAACTCATAATCGTCGTTGGCTGTAGCCCTAAAGTAGGCTTTTATACTCAAATTTTCTGTAGTTGTCGCCCCAGGCGTACCATCCTTATAATTCTTATTGTCTGCATATGTAGGTTCTTCTACTGTTCCCCCCGTACCAGCCACCGCATGAGCCTCAAAATAGTATCGCGGAATAACGTAGAAATCTCTCGTTTTCTGTACAGCATATTTGGTACTATTTGTTGTGGTTTTTGCTGTAATGGTGACGTAGCCTGCTTTTTTCGCCGTTAGTTTCGAACCATCCACAGAGATTATAGTAGCATCAGAGGTTTCATAACTAACATCCTTTCCTGAATTAGCTATTGCCCAAGTATTAGTCACCGAACCATTCCAAGGAATATTTGCAGAAAGATTATTATTAAATGTTATTTCATCACCGAATTTATTAATAATATTCTGCAGTTCTGTCTTGGCTTCATTTATCTTATCTACCGTAATTGCCGCCTCCAAATGATTCTTTGCAGTATTAATCTCATCTGTTGCTACATACTGGACACTATTGTGTTCATTGAGATTGACAGCATTATTATATTTTTCAAGGGCTGCAAGATATGCAGTACTCATTCCGTCAATTTCATCCATCCATGTATCTATATGGTCTATTGCATCATTAATATCATCAACCTTGTCAACCGTAGATATCCAATCTTTATAATCTTTCAGATACTTCGTAGATGGATTCAGGTCTGCCTTACAATTATTATAGTATGTTTCGGGAAGATTAATCGTACTGAAAGATGATATTTTTGTCTCACCAAGAGAGTTCTTAGAATCGTAAATTTCCAATGCAAAATGGTTATCATATTGAACTTTGTTGACTAAATACCAATCATAATAATTATCAGAACTACCCGATTTCAAATATTTGCTTTTTAATGTCGTGCCGTCAACATTCAAATAATACGACTGGACACCTGATACGCGATGCGTAATCTGGAACTTTCCACCTTTAGAATTAAAGGTTGCTGATAGATAATTTGTAGCTCCACTTGTAGATGTTACATTTGTAGCTGCACTTACGTTACTATCACCCCATATCGAACTGACAGCAACAGTAAACTGAATATAATAATTCCCACTTTTAAATCTATTCGAACTATCATAATTCCAATAACTTGCTGTAGTTGCTGTAGTCATTGTACTACTTCCTGCACTATATCCAGCTCGGATAAAGTAGCCAGTTCCGGAATGATAGATGTAAAAAGAGGAACCCGTAGAGGGTGCCGAACTCCAACTATTTACCCAATCTATAGTTACTCCCCACACCTCGCCGCTCCACGCGAGGGCGCAGAGAATCATCAGAGTTATATATAGTAGCTTTTGCTTCATTTTCTTTTTTATCTCCTAGGGAGTCCTAGGCTTTCCTAATCGAAGGTACTGTTGTGGGTGCCTTCGATTAGGGGGATGATTTCACCCGACACGGTATTGGCCTTGAGGGTGATGACGTAATGCTTGCCGGCAGTGACCTCGATGGTACCCTCGAAGCCTACAATGTCTGTGATATGGCTGTTGGGCTTTGCCGCAGCATAGATGACATAATCGATTACTCCCTCGTTCACAGGGAAGTAAACAGCCTCATCTTTGGAATTTTCTAGCGAGTGGTCGTACCAAGCCTGCGCCAAATCCAAAGTACGGGAGGTCGTATTATTATGGGTGTGAATCTTTAGGCCAGGCTCCTTATCGTATCGAGTCTCGTATTTGGTCTTTAATTCCGATTCGTTATCAGCTTTGGCAAATGTGTATAGGTCGGTGAAACTCTGGTCGAGCACCAGAGTCACTTTTGCATTTTGGGGAGCTCCCATCTCGATGGTGAGTTTTATTGTCTCCCCAGCGTCGAAATGGAAGGATTCTTCAGTAGTCTTTTCGTAATACGCACATCCGTTTTTATCCAGTGAGGCTGTTTGGTTCGAGACAGTCAGTTTGTAGGTGCCAGCATCGAAGTAACCCACAGCAATGGGGTTGTTGTTTTCATCGGTCGAGGCAGTGAACGTAACATCTTTATTTACACTGATGTTTTTGTCAGTTTTGCCTTTGAGGGTGAAGACGTAACCATCGAAGTTGCTAAGTGTTGTGGCGCTCGTGCTACGCGTCTCGATGTACACCTCTGGATCGGAAAGTGCAAGCACAATACGTCCCATGGCATTCGGTTCCTCGGGGAACTGAATGTCTTCCTGCTGGCATCCTGTCACTGCGAAGAGCAGCACCAGGAGCCAGAGAATTGTTTTGGGACTATTGTAGAGCATTATTTATAATCAAGGTACTAAATCACCAGTAGCAGCGTCGAAAGTGATAGTCTTGGGGTTATTGTCATCCTCAAAATCACCAGTAGTGATTGTAAGTGTGATAGTACCGTTATCATTCGAAGAAACAGTAAATGTCTTGTACTTACCGGCATCACCCATAGTCACACTTTCAGAACCCGTGGTAGGATATCTTTTAGTTTTACCATTAATCGTGTAGTCTATATGATAATAAACTATTGCTGTGGCACCGAAATAGATTTTATCATGATTAAATACTTTTAAGTCCTTGTCCCATGTCGAAACAAGATCTCCACGAGGATTTCCAGCTTCAATAGTTACGTAAAGAGCTGTACCTGCAAAAGAAGGAGCAACAACGCGAAGTTCGGTATTGTCAGGAACACCACATTCCACAGTGGGTTCAGCTGTACTGCCTGCAGTAACAGTTATCCCCGTCTCAGTTCCATTATACCAAGCAGCGCCATAATTACTGTTAGCAGCAAGTGCGTCAGCCAATGTTTTGTAGTTACATACTTCAATGGTGTACGTGCCAATACCCGTCTTTGCAGATGCATCAAGAGGTTTTACAGCGAGACTGGAATTAATCTGTTCCCAAGTGTCTGCTGCGCCCCAAACATATTCCTTACTATTTCGGATTTTAGCATACCAGGTATTGGTGGAGAAATCTGTAATGCTGGCACGGGTAGCAACCGCTTCATCTGTTGTGGCATTGAGGCTAATGTAACCGTAACCTTCATTTTCAATTTTCCCCTGATTTGGAGCGAGATCCATATCTTTCTCGCTGAGGCAGGATGAAAAACTCAGCATAGCCACTGCGGCTAATGCGAACATGAAAAACTTTTTCATAATGTAAATGTTTTTATTTATTTGTTTCTTCTTTTCTTATTTATTCTACGATAACTTCTTCCGATTCCCCTTCCACAAAGTCTTCTGTGGTGATGGTTACACCCATTGTGCCGGTCTCGACTGCTCCTTTGCGAACGTGGAGGCAATAGGTATGTCCCTGACGTAGGGTAAGGGTGCGGTCTATAGTCTTCAGCATGCCGTCCCATCCTGCAGAGGCATTGATGAGCAGTCGAACGTCGTGGGTGCCGTCAGAGCCAACATTGTAGTAGGCAACACTGCCTGTAGTATTCTTATTGAACTCTAAATTGCGGCTGTCAACAATAGTCACCGTATATCCTTCAGTGAAGAACGAAGTAAAGGACTCTTCAAAGTCAACACATAGACCAGCATTGGCCATGCTACAATCGACACTGACATCAGTGTTTTCATTCGCTTTGATATCAAAGGTCTCTGATTTTCCCCAGTAGCGACGCTGGCCCCATCCGCTGTTAGCAGATTCAGCTTCTGTAGCGGTACAGCTCTCAGCACTTACTACATAGCCTTGACCTGTGGGTTGCGTGCGGTCTTCTAGTTTGATATTGGCAAAGGGCATGATCCATATTGTTTCGTCTTCCTGCACCAAACTGACGGTGTAAATTCCCTTCTCGGCATCTGTCAGGTCGCGACCTGCGCGCGTCTCCACCTCAACGGCCAGGCTGTCGGTGGACAGCCCCAGGGTGAACGAACCGCGAGAGTTGACTGGCCGCAGGTCGTCCATCTCTGTCACACAGTTCGTCAGCAGCACGCTGGCGAACAGGAGGGTCAGAATATGGAGAAGGTTATGTTTCATTAATAATCTCTATAATTAACGGCTACACTATATACTTTTGTATGGGTTCCTTCACCGGTTAAAGATGTCGGAGGATTGCCATAAGAATTAGAACAGAATATTATAGGATTGCTTGAGGTCAATACACCATTGTAACTTTCAGAATCTTCTATACGGTCATATCGCTCAGGATTTATCGACTTCAATTCAGTTCCACTACATGTGAGTATATAAGTAGTTCTAACTGTTACACTTCGTACATATACGTTATGTGCAACTGAAACATTTAAGTCTTCCGGAGCATAGAACGATTTTGAAATTACATGTGGATCGGATGAAAATGATACTACGTAATGCAAACGAACAAATTTCCTGCCTCCCTCTTCGCCATTCCAATCATAGGCATCGCCAGTCCAGTCGGACTGCGTGGGGGGGACTGCCTTATATGGTAGCCCTGTTATGTGGAGAGACCGATTGATAGTATGGCTTACACCATCGAAGGCAACAGTAGCCGAGAGCTTATATTCTTGGTATTTGTCTACACTATAGCTCTGGTAATTATATACACCATTGGAAGAACTACTCAATGATCCTTCAAAGTTATTAGAAACGCTGAAGTTATAGTTACTATTGGTGAGAATGCGTTCGGCCACACCCGTAATTGTTACTGTGGGGTTATATATGGTTTTGGGATCGAGGCTGTTGGCTGTAACGATGTTCTTTGCCACGCCATCACCTTTATAATAGGAATAGGATGTGTAGGCCGTGAATGTCATGCCAAAAGTTGGCTTGTCGCTGACGGAGATGTCGGAAATGGTTTTCGTGATTGTCTTACCATTAGAGGTGGTGTAGGCATAGCTGGCAGAATAGATGCCCGTAGGTAAATAGGGCCACGAAGCATCAGTCTCGTCTGATGTGAGATTGCCTGTGCCTGAAAGAGTACGAACAGTAGTGCCCTTTGCATTCTTTATGGTTATTGTCCAAGGCTGACCCTCTATTGGCGCATCACTAACTGACACCTTTGTTCCTTGCAATAGACCATCTTCGTACACATGGCTAATCTCAATCTTAGGGGTATTCACGAGATCTATGCTGCCAAGCGAGTAGATACGGCCAGCAGTACCCCCGAATTGGGTAGATGAAGCCAGATGATAGGTCTTGCCATCAGAGGTCTGCATCGTCATGGAAAAACCGTTGAGTTGTACAGGAGCCGTCAGAATGTAATACGTGCCGGCTGCAAATGTGGAGCCTGATGGCGGCAGGACGGTAATAGTCTTACTCTCCGTAGATGCTATGCTTACAACAGGCGATGTGCCTGAATAGTCGATATTGAGCTTGCCAGCCACTGCGGTCTGAGCTGTAAAGATGATACTTGTTACCTTGTTTGCAGCATAGGCAGGAACGGCAAATCGGAGCAACTGGCAGACGTTGTGGAACGTGACGTTAGAGGGACTTCCGTCGATGTTGCGCGCACCCTTTGCAACAGAGATGTTCATTCCTGTGGGGAACCCACCGGCCACAACATACTGTTCGGTAGGCAGGTTTGCCGATAGGGCAGCTGCGGAAGAAGCAGTTTCACCACCCAGATCGTAGGGATAGATGGAGGCAAAGGATTCTGTCTTGGCCGTAATCTGACCTAGGAAACGGGTTCGTCCTTCGGTGGTCTCGCTGGTGAAGAGGTGCTTAGGAGATTTGAAATCATAGACAGCCACCTCATCACCTTTTGACCATACCACGGAAGTGCCTTCCAGCGCTGTACGAGTTGCCTCTGGCTGGGCTTCGATGGTCATCGGCACCATCTCCTGACTTTCCTCTTCGAGGACAGTATCGGAGCAGGCGGCTATCACAAAGGCTGAGAGCCACATGACGTATATATGTATCTTGTCTTTAGTCATAGTTGTTGATGTCTATGTCGGTATTGTCCTCGGAATAACCGTCGTGGGTGCTACCCATATCGGTATCGCCTTGGTCCATTTTGATGTCATCGTCGATGATGTAAAGATTGTCGTCAATAAACAATTCCTTTTCATCGACGGTGACGTTAAGGCTGAAGGTTGACATCACGTAGTTGATTTTGATGCTACCAATAGCAGCCTTTTTAATCGTTATTTCCTCATCGCGGTCAAGTGTCTTGCGCGGACTCACGGCATGAATGTGGCAGGTAATCGTACGTGTGCCGTCCTCGCCTACGTTGAAGTAAGCTGTTTTACTGATCTGTGTGGTAATGCCGTCGGCAGACAGGCCACCCGTGTTGCTGTCGAACACGATGTTGCGACTGCCCTCGCTGATGCTGACATGGAAACCGCCAGTGAAGTAATTGGAGACGGTTTCGTCGAATACCACCTCAATACTGGCATTGGCTACAGTGCAGTTGATGGACACGGGTGTCTTTTGACCGGGCTTTACTGCAAATGGAGCGGAGGTACCAGTATAGCGACGCTCACCCCAACCGTCGTTGCTGGATTCTGCTGTTGCGGCGCTGCAACTCTCGGCAAAAATCGAATAACCATAACCGGCAGAAAGACTGGTATTGATATTCTTTAGACTGTCTGTTGCGCGATAGATATCGTTGCCTTTATAGATGGTAATGAGGAATTTGTCGGCCTCTTTTTTACCGATTGTCATCGTGTTGGCACGGGTTTTACAATCACCAGTGAGGGTGAGTTCGAAGCTACCCATCTGTTCCTCTTTATCCACCGTCGTTCCAGTGGGGGCTAAAGACAAATCCATCTCTTTCTCCGTGCAAGCAGCAAAGAGCAGGACATAGCTGAATATGAAGAGGAACTTTCTCATTATAGATTAATAGGATTATCGTCGGTTGTAGTATCGTCCGTGATGACGATGTCTATACCACCTGAGTTAGCATCGGAGTCGTAGTGGTAACAAAGAGTGAAAAGCTTGCCTGCCTCTATATCGGTGAAGTTGATTGCCGAATGGCTGTTGGTTCGTCCGTCGGTATTTTTAGCTGAGAGCTCATACGAGAACCCGCTATCGGCCACATCGAAGTAAGCCCGTTCGCCCTGCTTAATCACGACCGTACGACTACCACTTTTCAAACGGAATGTATATGTGGGGAATAACGTATCCCAAAGTTCAGGCAACTGTAGGGAAACAGCATAGTTAATCATTGGAACCCGCACCTGCAAACGTTTTATCATATCCTTTTCCATTACCACGGTGGTATCTTTCAAGAAGCATGCTTCGCCCTTGCCTTCCTGCCAGGTGGTTTGGTTATCAGTATAGGCTCTGATAGTGAAAGTTCCAGGTTCGAGAATAATCTTCCGTGGGGCGGTCCCAGGAGCAAAGTGCATATCCTCATATAGGATGCCATCCTTAAAGACGTCCAATGCCAGATCATCATCAATTGCACGGGTAACTCCCATCGTGGGACGTCCCATGCGTTGGAGGTCGAGTTCCAGTATAGCCTCACCCTGTGCTATCGGCAATTCGTCTTGTCGGCAGGCTGTCAGTAGAATTAGGCTAAGGAGTATGTAAAATAGACGTCTCATGGATTACCATATTTATAATAAATAGAGTAAATGTAACTGCGAGTTTCACCTCCTCCGTAACTGTTACGACACACTAAATCTTTTACATCTCCCGTAAGTCTCTTTATTACACTAGTTTCACTCTTTTTAGGATAATCTTTTGTGTTAGCTGCACCTCCCTCTTCTGATAATGATATAATAACATCATCTCCAGCATAAAATGTCAAACTGGTTCCTTCTGTGGCAGGATGAATCATTACATAGTAGTCAAATGCGATATAGGTTCCTAAAGGGATGTAAAAATTACTGTTTTTTATGAACTCATTATAATGTGTCATCATCCATCCTCTCTCTCCCAACTTCACTTCATTTTCGCTGAATGTTACATAGTCAGAGCCAGCCGACCAGCCAGTACTTTCTGAGGGAGGAGCATATAGAGCAGGTAATCCCGTTATTAAAAAATCCTTTTGTCCTTCTATCTGAACTCCGTCAAAATTGACATTGGCTTTCAGCACATATGGAGTACTACGCACTGGTTGGTTCTCAATTTTAGCCACGCCATAACTATTATGGCCTGATGTTACACTTTCTGTTTTGCCATCGTAGGTGTAAGTGAAAGTGTAGGAGTATTTACTATTTTGTAGCAATGACGGACTTATGTTCACTGACACGGAAGGTTCGTAGATAGTTAGACTGTCGCATTCGTTAGCCGCATCTATATCATTCTCTAAATACTTAGTATAAGACGAGTAACCATCCACTTTGACCTCCAGTCCTGTGGGTGCCGGTATCACGAACTCACGGCTACTGGCCTGTTTGGATGTTCCATCGTCAGAAATAATATAATATGTAGCTTTGTATTTTCCCTGTGGCAAATAGGGCCATGTTGAAGAAGATGTATAGTCCGATGTGAGTACACCCGTACCTTGCATCGTACGTACCTCTACACCTGCGGCGTTTGTAACGACAGCCCTCCAATTCATGCCTGGATATCCGTCGGTGCTGGTGAGCAAGGTTCCCACTAACTCGCCATTCGTGTTGAATTGGAGCGATGGGGTAAGCGTGGGCACGGGCAACCAGGAAAGGGGTATTGTCTCATCGAGGGAAGCTGTTTCTATCTCTGTTTTTGAGATATCTACCAAAATATCACTCTCAGGATCAGGCAAAGAGAGGGTTACGATAACGTGGTCAGCAGCTTTCAACTCGTTGGGTAAATCATCACTTTCAAGAACACATGATACCTCGCGGTTGTCCTCGTGCTTTAATTTCCCCCAAAACTTCAGGGTTACATGACAGCCATCTTGCACGTAAACGCTTTTGCCTGAGTTATCCTTGCTAATGTTCATATAGTGGTTACCAACATAAACCTGAAGGGAATAGTCGCTGTAGAAACGGTCAAAACGTGCCCTTTCTTCTGCATCTTTACCGAAATTGACTGATACAAGGGCATTCGCCACCTTGGCGGTGATGCTGGCTGTTGTTGTTTCGTCTTTTTTTATTTCAACATTTCCTGCCGTACCTATATAGTAGGGGGCATCAATGGCCAACATAGCATTGCGACCATATGAGACAGTGACATCGTAGCGACCTGTGGGCAGTTCTATTTTGTTTTCGGTATATTCTTTATCATAAACAGCCCTGCCAGCTGCATTAACGATGAGTAGATGGAAATCTGTTTCATTTGGCCTACCCAAATCTGTAGGTGTCGTTCGGGTGACAGCTGTTGAGATATTGGACAGCGACAACTGCAAACAGCCACCCTCACTGGTGGGGGTGATGTCCGGCTCGTTGACACATGCGGTAAGCGCCAGTGTAAACAGAGCAAGCAGTGTGCGGAACAAAATCTTATTCATATAATAATTCCAAGTTGTCTAATTGTAAAAGAGATTCTTCGCCACCTGTAAAATAGTCACCAAACTTGGAACTGCTGGCAACCACGATGATGTATTTGGGCTGACGGTTCTTGACGCGATAGTCGAGCGTGAGGGTCTCCGTGGTCCATGTGTTCACATTCTCACCTTTGGTCATCTGTGCGAATGCAATAAGATGGGGGTCATTCATGTTGAAAAGATGTAATGCACTGGGGCGGGTGCGAATAAGATATGGGCATGTGTAGGTAATACCTTTTGATGTATAGGCCACCGGTTCCCAGTCGCCTAGGGCAATATAGACGCTGCATGAGTCGGGTTTGTCTTTCAAATTCTCGTACATCGACCTTGATATGTATTCTCCCCACGCTTCTTTCCAGTCACCACCGGTTCTAGAGATTTTTGAGGTCTTATACCGATATTCGAAACGCATTTTTGTGGGGAAAGAAGTAAATGGGCGTCCAAAAGAGATGACACCATTGGTGCCATCGGTTTCAATGTAGTCACCCGTGAAGATATTACCAGCAGCAAATTTAACAACAATGAATTTCGACTGCAGATTGGCAAACCGACGTCCATCCTCGTCCATATATGTACTGTTGCTGGCACCGACTGTTGTAGCACCCGGATTGCCTGTACCCCAATATGGGGACTTCCCCTCTCCCCAAGGCTGGAACAATTCCTTGCCTGAGGAAGCAATTACAGTGCTCCACTCCTCGAAACCTGCATTCTCCAGCTGTTGTTCTGCAACCGTTGTAAAGGTAAGTTCTTCGCTTTTTGCGGTTCCTGCTGTTACCCGATAGGTATAGGTAGTGGCAGGACGTATACCGGTAAGTTCGGCAGTAAAACGATTCCCATTGACTGAAACCAATGAGGCGTCTATGGTAGTCCATTCACTGGCGCCCGATGCATGATATTCCACAACAGGCAGAGAATTCATTGGAATTGTACCGCTAATGGTGGCTGATACACTACGTGCAAAGGCTGTAGATTCTATTGTCTCAGTGGCATCAGTATGATAGACTATCACTTGCCACTTTTGTGTCTCACCGGAGCCTGCCAATGTTACTTGGAAAGTCCGCATGTCTATAAAATCGTATGTTTCGGATTGTGTGGGATCGGGACATACTACTCCATGCTTTCCACCCAAAGAGAATTTTTGTACCTGTAGCATTTTCAGATTCTTCGTAGATGAAACATTGACAATCACGTTCCTATTAACGGGATCGATAATGGCGTCACCCACTTGACCTACAATATACACCTCGCGCTGGATAATCTGGCGGACATTGACAGTCCATTCGTAATCCTGATAGGTGCGTAGGGTAAATCCGACGGTACCTTTGGAAAAGTCAACCCTGCTTCTTGCATCCCCATCCATACAGAGGAAACTGGTAGTGGGGAATTTGTTGGGATAGACACATATGTCCTCTTCGGGAATAATGGTTGCCTCGTTGGTTACCTCGAAGCGCTTTATACTGAGCGCGGCAATATTAACCGTATCACTTACATAGATATTGACCGTGCGATTGTTTTTGTCTATAGTTGCTTCCGCATATCCGTTATCCATTTCGTTGCATTGTCCCTCTACTTCGAAAGCAGTAATGATTGCTTTCTTTATAGGAAAAGGCAAGTCGTCCTTGACTGCGCATGAACTAAACGCCACAAGAACTATTAACAGGAGGCAGGAAGGATATATCTTACGCAAATGCATCATAGATAAAACGTCATACCAATATTAATGGTAAAGATGTTAAATTTAAAATTAGCACCGCCGCTATGACTTTTACCGTATTCGTACTCCGATTTATTGGGATGAACATTTTTGAAATTGCTCCATTTGTAGTCAACACCCAGCACACCGATAGAGGTCTCTACCGCAGCAAAGTCGGTGACAAAAACACACAGACCTGGGCTGATACCCAGCTGAATCTTGTTAACAGTTTCGTATGTGCCGTCGAGGGTATTGACATTGGCATCTCTGCGGCCCGTGCTGTTCTTGCCGTTGGCATGGGAATAGGTAAGACGTGCCTCAGCAAAAGCGCCGAATATCTTACTGCCGAAGAGCGGCATGTAGTAGCGTGTAATGAAGCTTGCTTCGTGCTTGTGCTCCAGATAATAAAGGTCTTCGAGGTTGATGTTGAAGTCTTCACCCAGATTGAGGTCCAAATCGCCCAAGAAGAAGTAGTACCGGCTGTAGTTGTAACGAACACCTAATGCAAGGTTGTTAGCTACAAAATATCCCAAATATGGAGAAACGGAGAAGATATGTCCCTCCATGTTCAAGTTCTTCAGTACCAGTAGGTTCTCGTTCTCGTTCTCCCATTCGCGATAATTGACGGTGGCACCGCACATCCATAGACCTTTAGGAATAAATGTGGTCTTGAAATCGCTGCGGTCTATGCGTTGGATATGGCGTTTCTGTAGGTTCTGCTCGTATTGCTCGCGTACATTATGGGATTTGGAATGTTTGGATTTCTTCCCATTTACCATATCGGCATACGACGTCTGATCATATGTGCCGGTTTCAATTTGAGACGGATGAGTGTATTGCGCACAGATTGCCGCCGGCATAAATGCCAGCAGCAATCCGAGCAATAATCTATTTGATTTTTTTGTCATTACAAATTCATGGGGTTAATACTTTAGCTCGAAGTCATCAAGATAGAGGACAGATTTACTTGAACCATGGAAGTAGTCGCCATATTTGCATGATGAAGCTACAATTATCAGATATTTTGGCTTAGTCGTTGTGTTATGATAATTCAGCTCAATATCAAATTCCGTCCAATTGCTTTGCTTCGTCTTTTGTGTAAGGGCTCCATAGGCGATGACACGCGGGTCTGTTTCCCATTTTGGGAAAGTAGAAAGGTCACCATTATATACCTCTATAGGATCATCAATATTCATCAATGCACAATATATTTGACAATGGTCGGCTTGTCCTACCTTAGGTGCATCACTGGGCAATGGGGTCTTTCCGTCGGCTGCTCCTTTAGAAATATCTACTGTTCCAGGTTCATATCTCATATAGCCATGCAGCGATTTTGGCCTACCATTAAAAGGAACACCCCAATTAATACGACAAGTCTGAGTTGATACATTCATAGAGCCCTCAACGTAAGAACCTGTATAAAGACTTGCTGCAGCTAAGAATCCAAATGCTGACTTTGCGTTCAACTTGGCAGCATAGTCGCCAGTATGCGCATCATCAGTTTTATCTGTCATGTGGCCTAAAGCTGGCATAGCGCTACCAGATGCTGGATTTGAAGAAGACCAATATTTTACAGACGAAGATTCTGTGGGATAACCAATACTTCCCTCATCATGCCAGAGTTCAAAGTCTCCATTATACAATGCATCTCCTCCATTAATTCTAAACTTCTGAGAATCACTTGTGGCGCTCTCTGTACCATTCTCCAAATATGCTAAACGATACTCGTAATCAAAAGGAGACGATTCCATGGTAAGTTTATAACTATAGGTTATCTCACCAGCTTCGGTTGGTTCAGAAATGGTTAACTTGTCATTTTCGATATCATTCCACTCGGACTCAGAAACCTTCTTATATTGCATTATTACATCACTTGCTTTCATGTCCTTACCCAAAGCTACGCCAGAGAGTTGTGCCCAACCACTTTCAGAATTGGCCTCTGTCTCAGTAACCTTATTGGCGGTCAATGAAATGGTACTCTCGCGCGGAACCTTAATATTAATGGTGTAGGTGTTCATGCTCTCGTCGTAGTAGATTTCGATGGGATTTAAAGTGCCAGATTCAGCCACCGAGAATGTAATGCGGAAATAGTCACGAGGATTAACCTTATCTATAATGCCAGAAGTGTCGTGAGGAACATTCTTTTTATTCACCGCATGGAGTTGCCATACCAAATTACCAACAGGGAAATATGCTGATTTACTACTTGTTTCTGTCATAGAGAAAATTCGACCTCCGACCGCAGTGTTATCTTCCATAGATATCTGTGCTGTGGCAGAATTGAAATTATCCCTAAAGCTTTGATCCCAGAAGACATCAACCTTAACATTATCCTGCGTTAATTTCAACTTAGCCTTTGCCAAGTGCCCCGCTTTGACTGTTACTGTAGCAGAACCTGCATAATAGGGGGCGTTCCAGCCGGAGCCTGAACCATCCCAGTTTGCAGAATGTGCCTCAACGGTGTAGGTGCCTTCGTCAAGCATAATAGGACTTGCAAACTCGCTGCTTGTGAAGACGCCATCCTTCCAAAGACTCTCTTTAATTACGTTGTTCTGTGCATCAAAAATCTGTACAAGAAGTTTTTTGCTGTCGTAGTCAGAGGAGGCATCAGCACGTGTATTGGTAGAGGTTATCGTTGACAACTCCAACTGGATGTAACCTTTGGCTTCTTCTACATTTTCAACTGTATTATTGCAAGAGCCAAGACCGATGGCTACCAACAGCAACGCAAATATATTAGATATCTTTTTCATTGTCGTAATCATTTTTTTTTATTCGGTTACTATAATTTTAAGTGTCGCGTTGGCTGTGTTTCCTTTCTTGTCCTCGACTTCCATGAAAAACTCATGAGCCTTGCCAGGGTCAGTAGCGTGGAACATCAGAATCTGTGGGAAGAATGCATAAACAGGGAAAGTATAACTTAAATCACCTTCTTGAGGAATAGAGGCATCTTCTACGCCATAAAAAACATCTTCGAAGTCTTCGGAGTTATTTACCATTTCCAGGTGATTAAAGTAACCAGTAGCAGATGAAAAACCGTCATTTCCACCAGTTATGGTAACTTTCATACTCTTTAAACCCTCAGGAGTATTAATAATTATCTTTGTCTGAGGCGAATCGGTCCCATTTAATGTGACTTCCCAGCCACCAGAACATTCGAGTGTGGGCTTTTCACCTGTAGTATCACCTCCTGGATTGGGGGTGTCCCCACCTTCATCATCTATCAAATTTTTGTCGGTAAGATAAAGTGTAACGGGTTCCTCTGTTTCATTAAAAGTTATTGTGGCTATGATGCTTATACCAATCTTGCCCGTGGTCGCATCATCGGGTACAAAGTTGAAGATGAGTTGTTCACCACCAGTAAATGTTTGACTGTCATCATCTGCATAAGGACGCACGAATTTGTCTTTTGTTACGGTCTTTGTATCACTGACAGGCGATCCGTCACTTTTCAAATAGGCTTTGAAACGAACTGTTAGAACCTGAACATTATTATCAAAGAGCCAATAGACCGGTGCGGGCGAAGTACCCTGCTCTTCAGTAAATATCAAAGCAAATTCCGGCTTCTCATCTATGTTTTCAATGCTGCCATCATCAATAGTAATCCTCCAAGTACTAAACAAATCCAAAAATTCCTGACTATATGTGACTTTAATCTTACTGTTTTTCATTTTGCAGACTACATCTACATCTGTAAAATCATCAGGCAGAATAGTGATAGGCTCCTCTCCCCTGTAATAAGGATATGTCATCTTCTTATCTAAACCACCGGGGGTGTGCGACTCGACGGTGTAATCGCCCACATTCATTAGAAGCCCATCTTTAGGGAACTCGCCAACATTGTTGTATCCTTTAATTTTATTTTTGTTGGCATCGAATATATCAATAGGAAAGTTCGTGGCTTTTTTCATCGCAGCCAGTTGTTCTTCTGTATATGCAGAATTGGCGCGAGTAGACTTTGGCTCAGCTATGGCTACGTTCAGCAACATTACGCCTTTGTCACCTTTGGTCTCGCTTGCTGGATTCTGCAAATTTTCGCTTACACATGAAGCAAAACCTGCAATAACCATGGATCCAAAGAGGAATATTTTGTTCAGTTTCATATTATATAACTTATATAACGTTTATAAATTCTTAGTGTTTATGGTTTGCATTAAAGCCAATCGATGGGTACACGTACTGGAATGTCGATTGGTTCATTTGTGCCTTCGTCAATATTAATAATTACGCTCAAACCACCTTGTGTCATAGCTGTGTAGTCAGGCTTAATTATCAGTTTGTATGCGCGATTACGCTGAAGATTGAATTCTTTGGTGACGGTTCCATCGGTCTTTTTATTCCCTTTGTCATCTGTGTATGCATAATCCTCTTTTGCAGTCAGATTAATAGTATAACGCAGAGTCTCACCTTCGGCAGCTAATTTTACATAATAAGGTTCGGTGTCATTCTTCAGCCATGCGATTGAATTTCCTCCAAAAGCTTCTGCTTGGCTGAAAACTACCTCATAGTTGTTATAATATTTGTCCATGCCATTCGCGCTTTTATCAAATTCGACGCTGAGTTTTCCGCAAGTGGGAAGACAAATCAAGGATACTGTGAAATCGTCGCCAGCTTCTACGACAACGTCATTTTTTACGCCCTCTACATAGAATTCGTTTCTGCTGTAATTCTGCTCATTGCCATAAAACGCCTTCACTGTATATGTGCCGGGTTGTAATGCGCTAAGTTTTGAGAAGTCCACTTCTGAGTATTTCCCATTTACTAGCATATCAGTGGGCTTGTCGTTATTGTACACCTGCACCGTATAATTGGCGGTGGTACGATAGGTATCCTCGTCAACCGAACGAGTCTGTGCGACGAAATTAGCACCAGCATTTAGATTGAGCACAATTTTTCCCGTTTGGGATTTGTTCTGAGCGGGAGCGAGGTCGAAGTCGCGTTCGCCAGAATTACATGATGTAAAGAGCGACAAGGCACTCAATCCCATGCATAAAACTAACTGTTTCTGTTTCATTACCATTTTATGTTTGTTATTATTTTTGTTCGCATTTGTTAAAATTCGGGTGCAAAATTACGTTAAAATATCCGTACCAATTGTTAAATATGGTATCAATGACATTAAAAACGGTAACAACTAAAGCAAAAATGGTAATGAGGTGTTAAAAACGGTATAAAACGGCAGAATTAACCAAATGGAAATCCAATTTCTGCCGATGAAATGGGGTAAAATGTCCGTTGCACTCTTCCTGGGCGAGAATGGTTGCTACTTATCTAATTTTGGGGGAAATGCGTTTGTTGCCAACACGAAAAAACGAAACGCCGTATCGCCGTTGACGAAACGCCGTATCGTGGGAAGTGAAACGCCGTATCGCTCTCGATGAAACGGCGTATCATTTTGGGGCCAATAGATGCGGGAGATTAGACGTTTTTGTTCTCCGTCTTTTTCTTGGAGTATTTGACTACTGTTCGGATGACCAGGTAGTTTGTGATGGCGCTGATGACTGCCATCGGGAGATAGGCGATGGAATCTTTCAATCCAATTATCTCGACGAATAGCATCATGAGCCCCATTCGCACAACAAATAGGTTGAACATGTGCGCTCCGACGATGCCGACTAGGTTGAGTACGGATGATTCTGTGCGGAAAGTCCAATAGACGGTAAGCAGATAATTGACGCAAAGGGAAATGAGATAGCCCGAAATGAGCGCCACCTGGTAGGGGGCAAAAAGGCGTACGACATAGAAAATCGCGGCATCTATCAAAGCACAGGTTCCGCCTACAATGCAGAAGCGGATGAACTGCTGCAACTCCTTACCTTTTAACCATTCTACCTTGAACATTGACTCTGCCAAATATCTCAATTATTCCTCTTGAACTTAGAGAAGCGCAGGCGTATAACGCCAAAGAGTGCTTCGCCGAAAATGCCGCCCGACATCTTGCTTGTTCCCAATTCGCGATTGACGAAAACAACAGGTACTTCCTTGATTTTGAAACCAAGACGCAGAGCGGTGTATTTCATTTCTATCTGGAAGGCATAGCCTTTGAAGCGAATGTCATCCAAGCGGATGGCCTCCAGAACTTTGCGAGACCAGCAAACGAAACCTGCTGTGGTGTCACGCAGGGAAATGCCGAGCATAGTGCGAACGTAGGCAGAGGCGTAGTAAGACATGAGGACGCGACCAATAGGCCAGTTTACGACGTTAACACCCGTAATATAACGGCTGCCAACAGAAACATCGTATCCCTCATCGTGACATGCTGCATAAAGGCGCGGCAAGTCGTTTGGAGAGTGGCTGAAGTCGGCATCCATCTCGATGATGTAGTCGTATCCGTGTTCTATCGCCCACTTAAAGCCGCAGATATAAGCTTTCCCAAGCCCTTGTTTGCCAGAACGTTCTATGAGGTGAACACGTTCGGACAATTCATCCTTCATGAGGCGTTTTACGATATCTGCAGTACCATCGGGGCTCCCGTCATCAATAACAAGGATGTCGAATGGCTTTTCCAGGGAGGTGACAGCACGAATGATGGCTTCGATATTTTCCTTCTCATTGTATGTCGGTATGATAACTATGGTATCGCTTCTTTCCATGTATAGTTAACGATTTATTGCTCAGCAGGGACACCTGAGTCGAGGCATTGCAAAGATATTACTTTTTCTGCCAAATACAAAAAACTCTTTTCTTTTTTTGCTTTTAACGTGTCTGTCTGCTATGTACTGCTATTATTTTATTCTAGAAATACTCTTTCTGCCTCAAGTTGACTGCCCATGAAAACAGTGGCTTTTGACTGGAATTCCTCGGCCTGTTCTGTGGTTAGGAAACGTGTTGTCCCTTCTGTGGTAATATGTTCTCTCATCTCAGGATGTCGTTCGAGATAATTCTCCAGGCTTTTGGCCACATAGCTGCCTTGTTCGATAACATGAACGCCATCTGGCATGTATTTCCGAATCTTGCCGAGTAGCAGGGGGTAGTGTGTGCAGCCAAGTATAACGCTATCTATTAACGGGTCGCGATTGAGTAGGGCGTCTATGCGTTCGCGAACGAAATAGTCTGCACCCGGACTGTCGTATTCCTCGTTTTCCACCAACGGCACCCACATAGGACAGGCTTCTCCAGTAACTTGGATGTCTGGACTTAGTTTGGCAATCTCCAGTTCGTAGGTCCGGCTACGTATAGTGCCGGGAGTGGCCATGATACCAACATGTCGGGTTTTCGAGATATTGCCGACTTCCTCGACAGTGGGATGTATCACGCCTAATACGCGACGTTTTGGGTCAAGCCTGGGGAGATCTTCCTGTTGGATACTGCGCAAAGCCTTTGCTGAGGCTGTGTTACAGGCCAGTATCACCAAGTGGCATCCTTGTGTAAACAGATAGCGTACGGCTTGAAGTGTGAATTCATAGACAATGTCGAACGAACGTGTTCCGTAGGGAGCTCTGGCATTGTCGCCAAGATAGAGATAGTCGTACTGCGGCATTATCTTGCGAATCTGTCGCAGGATGGTCAGTCCGCCATAGCCTGAGTCGAAGACTCCGATAGGCCCCTTTGCTATTTGACAATCTACCATTTGACTATTTACCATTTGTGGCTTCCCAATGGGAGCAGGGTAGGGGATTGCTTACTCCCCAGAAGTAGGAGCCTGGGCAGATTCTTCTTCCTGAGTGGCAACGGACAGTCCAAGCTTCTGGCGGACAAGATCTGTTACATCGACGCCTAGGACTGGGTTGATGTAGGGACAGCTGTTGTTGTCGGTGTTGATGATGTAGCCATAGCCGTATTCTACGCCCACTTCGAGCAATGCACGATTCAAGCGTTTTTGAGCATCCTGCATCAGATCCTTTTCGGCTTGTGCTATCAGTTCTTGTGATTTCATACGAAAAGAAACACCATTATCCATGAGTGTCTGCAACTCTGCTTGACGCTTCTGCATGATAGCCTGTGGAAAGTCCTTCTGCCCTTGCAGAAAATCAACGAACTTGCGTTGGAACTCCTCTTCGCCTTTCTGAGCCTCTTCCTCGTAGGTGGCTTTCAGTGTGGACAAATCCTGCAATGCCTGAGCATACTCCGGAAGTTCCTTAAGAACTTGTTCGTAGCTGATATACCCGAACTGTATCTGCGCATGGCCTATGGCGCAAAACAGTAGAAGCGGGAGAATGAAAATCAAGCGTTTCATAGGCTTGGAGATGGGGGATGTTTATTGAATGCCTAATTCCTTTTTTACCTGGTCGGTGATATCTGTGCTAAGCGAGGTGTTGACGAAAGGGATAACGCCAGCGCTGGTGTCAACAATATAGATATAGCCGCCTTCTTCACCAATCTTCTTGACCACAGTCAGAACCTTTTCGGTGATGGTATTCAATTTCTCTGCCTGTGCCTTCTGCAAAGCAGCTTGGTTATCCTGATAGGATTGTTGCAGACGGGTGTAGAGGTCGTTCAACTCCTGCTCTCGGCGTTGACGGACGTTCTCCAGTAAGTTGGCCTGTTCTTTTTGGTATTCTTCGCTCTTCTTCTGTAGTTCGTCCTGCATGAGTTTCAAATCATCTTGGTACTGCTTCTCCATTGCCTGCATCTCTTCCATTGCGGTGGTGTATTCCTTCATGTTGGGGATGACGTCTGCAGTGTTGAAGTGTGCGAACTTTTGTTGAGCGCAGAGGCTCATGGGAGCCATCATGAGGATGGCAATCAGAATCTTTTTCATAATGCTTTTATTGTTATTGTTTGCTTTTTTAACTCTTTGCTTTTTTATTTTTCAACGTTTAATTGTATCCCAGTTTGGTGAGAACCTCGTTGGAGATGTCAATCTTCGGGCTTGCGAAAATGATGCCGGCATCACTGGCACGATCCAGGATGAGACTGTAACCCTTTTGGTCGCAGATATCTTTGACGGCATTATATATCTCCTCCTGAATGGGGGCCATCAGACTCTCGCGTTTCTTGTAAAGTTCACCTTCAGGACCGAAGTATTTCTTTTTCAGCTCTGCAGCTTCTTTCTCTTTTGCTACGATGGCATCTTCGCGTTTTGTCTTCTGTTCTTCGCTCAGGAATACAGCTTCCGATTGATAGTTCTTGTATAGCGTTTGTGCCTCTGTGGTCAGAACTTCAACCTCTGCCTGCCACTTTTTGCTTACCTGATTGAGTTGTTCGTTGGCACGCTCATAGGCAGGAATGTTTTTCAGAATGTAGTCCATGTCGACTAGAGCAAACTTCTGAGCCCAGACTGATGAGCTACCCAGCAGCATCAGCATTGCAATCAAAAACTTCTTCATAATAAACTTCCTTTTATAATATATAATAATGTGTAAAAGATGCGATTAGAATTCCTGTCCAAGAATGAAGTGGAAATGACTTCCTGAGTAGGCTTTACTGCCGAACACTTTGTCGAAGCCGTAAGCCCAGTCAATACCGATCAGGCCGACCATAGGCAGGAATATACGAACACCAGCACCGACAGAACGTTTCATGTCCAGAGGATTGAAGTCCCCGATATTGCTCCATGCGTTTCCACCTTCAGCAAAGGCCAGTCCGTAGATGTTGGTACTAGTACTCAGCATAAAGGGATAACGCAGTTCGACAGTGAAGCGGTCGTATGCATAACCGGATTCGCCTCTTGGCGTGAGTGCCCCATTATCGTAGCCTCGCATGCCGATAGTCTCGGTTGCGTATGTCGTACTGTAGCCGCTGGTTCCATCTCCGCCGACATAGAATGTCTCGAAAGGCGAAGGCTTGTACTTGTTGTAATGCCCCAATATGCCAAATTCTGCACGGGTCATCAGAACAAAGCACTTGTCTTTTCCACTTAGAGCAGTATAGGTGCGACTCTTGAATTTCCATTTGTGATATTCGATCCAACGGTACTTCTCCTGCATCTCCTTATTATATGTTGGGCTGTTGCTGTTTGTCGCAAGATTGGCATAATCTTTCTTGACAAAGAGACTGTAGGGAGGTGTCAGGGTGACGTTCATCATAACCTCAGAACCCTTTCTGGGATATATCTGATTGTCAGTACTGTTACGACTCAGGGTAATGCCAAGGTTAATGTTGTTGCAATTACCATTGGACATGAGGAAGTACTGCCAATTCTTGAGCATGTAGCGCGTATAACTTAGTTCCGCATAGAGCGTGAACCAGTCATCCGGCCAGCGCAGACGCTTACCCCATCCAATCGACACGCCGAAAAGCATCACATATTTGTCCGGATCATAGTAGTTTTCATAATAATTATATGTGCTGTTGCCGTAACCGTATAAGTAACTGTTGAAGTAGTTGTTGTAGTAGGCGGAGTTATAGTAGGTATCGCTCACGTCTGTCTGTTTCGAGAAGAAAGCGCCCAAGGTGAATGTGTTCGGACGCTTGCCACCGAACCACGGGTTGGTGTAATTGAAGCTGTAGGACTGATAATAACGTCCGTTCGTTTGTCCGCTAATACTGAATGTCTCGCTGTTGCCCATAGGCATCACGCCACGGCGAAGCCCTTTTTTGTTAAACAGATTTGCCATGCAGAAGTTGCTGAATTTGAGCCCGATACGTCCGATTATGCCCGTTTGCCCATAACCTAGGGAGAACTCTATTTGGTCGTTGTTCTTACTGATGAGCCCCCAGTTGATGTCGACCGTGCCGTTCACGCGATCGGGCTCCACTTTGGGCTCGATGTTTTCGTCGAAGTGTCCAAGCGAGGCAATCTCACGATAAGAGCGCATGAGTGCTTCTTTCGAGAAGAGATCACCAGGTTTGTTACGAAGTTCTCGGCGTATCACGTTTTCATATACGCGGTCGTTACCGCTGATGCGAACGTGGCTAATGTGTGCCTGAGGACCCTCGAATATACGAATTTCCAAGTCGACTGAGTCGCCCACGATATTTGTTTCTACAGGATCGAGACGTGAAAAAACATAGCCGTTGTTGTAATAGAGGTTGCCCACAGCATCGTCATCGACCTCTAGACGATCTTTCAATTTCTTTTGGTTGTACACATCACCCTTTTTCATTCGTAATACTTGGTTCAGGCCCTCTGTCGGATAGAGTGTGTTGCCAACCCATTCTATATTGCGGAGATAGTACTTCTGACCTTCCTCCATGCAGATGTAGATGTTCACATCTTGATCTTTGTACGGAACTACGCTGTCTGCCAGTATAATTGCATCGCGATAACCCATTTCACCGTATTTCGTGAGCAGGTTTTCTTTTGCTTCTTTGTACTTTGTGTCTACAAATTTCTTGCTCCTGAACCAACCGGACATAGAATGCCTGTCGTGTATTTTCTTCAGTACACCAGGCTTGATGAGATCGCCTTTTATCTTAGTTGTACTTAGGTGTTTGTTGCCGGAGATGTAGATGCGGTTAATCTTTACCTTGTCTTTCCTCTCTACATTCACATCCACGATAATCTTGTCGGGTGCTCCGACATCTTCGCGTTGCACGATATTTATCTCGGCGTTCTTGTAACCTTTTTCCGAGAAATACCGTTTACCAAGGAGTATGGCGCGGTCAATCATATTGGGTGTCAGCTGATTGTCCTTTATTAGTCCCATCCTTTCCTTCAGGTCGTCTCGTTCATTTTTTTTCCTTACGCCATTTATGTTGATTTGTGAGATACGCGGACGTTGAGTAAGCTGTATATGCAGGTATGCCGAATCGCCCACTAGGCTGTCCACACTGATGGCCACATTGCTGAAGAGCCCATTGCGCCAATAGCGTTTCACGGCTTTTGTTATTTCCTCGCTGGGAATTTCTATCTTCTGCCCTTCGCTTAGCCCGCTCAGTCCGATGAGAAGATAATCGTCATAGTTTTTCACGCCATCTACGGTAATCTTCCCAATATAGTATTCCCGTGGCGTGCGATTATAGTCGATTTCGGGAGCCACTTCGCGTTGCATTATCTGCGAATGCGAAGGAAGGGACAATCCCCAAAGGGTAAAAAATATAAAGTATGCTCTTTTCAACACTTCAATATCTCAACTTTTCAATTTCCCCCTTTTACCTGTTCTCCAGTTTTTCCAAAGCGCCTTTGTCTTTGCTGGTATGCTGCGATAGCCTTGTGCAGGTCTTCCTCGTGGAAGTCGGGCCAGAAGGTATCGCAGAAATAGAATTCACTATAGGCACACTGCCAGAGCAGATAGTTGCTGATGCGCAATTCGCCGCCAGTACGTATGAGTAGGTCTGGATCTGTCATGAAGTTCGTTTCCAGGTGGCTGGAAACGTATTGCTCGTTGATGTCTTCCGGCGTCAGGCGTCCGGCTTGTGTTTCCCGTACAGCATCGCGCACGGCCTTTGTCAGTTCCCAGCGGCTGCTGTAGTTCAGAGCTGTGACGGCAGTCATACGCTTGTTGTTCTTGGTGTTTTCCATGCATTCTAATACGCGGCGACGCGCTGGGGTAGGCAATTTCTCGATATCGCCGATGTAACGGAAACGCACATCGTTCTTCATGAAAATTTCATCCTCCAGCTTGTCTGCCACCAGTTGCATTAGGGCACCTACCTCAGCCTCAGGTCGGTTCCAATTTTCTGTCGAGAATGTGTACATCGTCAGGTATTTCACACCCAGCCTGGCGCATTCCGATGTAATACGCGTCACGTTTTCCACACCCTGCAGGTGTCCACTTGAACGGGGAAGGCCCCTTTCCTGAGCCCAGCGTCCGTTACCATCCATGATAATGGCAATGGATTGTGGAATATTATTCCTGTCAAGTTCGAAATCCATATCCTTATTATTTTTTTCTCGTTTCTCAATCTATCCCTCAATTGTTGCATTTGCGCAACTTGGGGAACATGTCGTATGTGATGAAGAACATAGCAAAGCTGTAGCTGTCCTTGTTCTTGAACATTCCGCTTTTTACACCATAGGGATCATTCAGTTGCGTTCCCCAGGCCGTAGCATCCAATTTGTCGCTTGTGCAGAAGCGCATGGTCCACTCGAAACCGATATTTACGCGTGGCTTGAGTTTGTATTTCACACCCACGCCGACAGGGATATTCATTCCACCGCACGCGTCTGCTCCGCCGCCCATGCCAACGGTGATACCGGCTCCTGCCAAAATATAGGGCGTAATACGGCTATTACCCTTATAGCCCACTCCTGTGCCAAATCCCCAGAAGTTCAGTTCGAACTGCACCCCCAAGTCCAATATGTTACGCGAAAAGTTTACACTGGTTGGTATGCCGCCTTCCTGCGCCTGGCTGTATGCATTTGTCGGAATAAAGCCACTGGTTTGTCCGTGGATATGTCCGAAAGCCAAATTTGCTTTGACTGCCATCCGTGCATTGAGGATGCGTCGTGCAGTGATGGCCCCCATCACACTGAGGTCGCCAAATGGTGAACTATTGGCATCGCCTAAGTAAAAGCAGCCACCCAGTCCAGCCCCCATGTCCATCTTGTACTCCACTTCCTCTTCCGCATAAGCGGCGAGCCCCAGGAGCAGACAGCAGCTGATTATTGCTGCACGAATCCCAGCCTGTTCAATCTTCCTCGCCATACTTGTGCGTTTGTGATAATCCAAATGAAATTGTTTTTATCGACAGTACTTGTGATGCAGCCCTCAATGCCTTCCAACTGGGCAGGTAGGTGAAGTTCGTCATTTGGCCGCCATGTGATGCCATAGTCCTGACTAAAGTACATTGCATCCATAGCCTTATGAGCACCGTCCATGGATGCTCCGCCGAACGCGGCACACTTCCCATCGTAGGCCAAAAGGTTGAGGTACCTTAGTCGTGGACAGGGTATCTTGTTGTCGGAACTGAAAGGGAAATACATCCACTCTGCATTCTTTTCGAGTTCGCTTTGATTCCACATCTTGTTCCAAACCACAGCATTGGCGTGGTCGTCATTTTGCCCAACCATAACTATGCGAGTATTTCCATTGGCTTGCCCGATAGTGAGAGCTCTTATACCATATGCAGGCAGTGAGTCTGCCTTTGTGTCGAGTTTTTCTTCGTGGCTCCAATCTGTGGCATCAGCGGAACGCAATAGTTTACTTTCCGAGATGGCATAGAAATAATCATCTGTCTTCTCGATAAGTGTAAGTGCGGCAGAGTGTGGTGCGCCCACTTGCTGCCAAGTTTTTGCATCGGAGGACGAAAAAATATTGCCATCACTAGTGCTCAAGTATAGTGTGCCTGCATGCTGGCGCAGCGTCTGCAAGTCAGCAGTAAGAGGCAAACCTGTCGTTGCCGTCTCTTCCCAAGATCCTTGTGACTCCAACCCGTTGCGTTCGGCGAGAACAATGCCAGAGACTTTTTCACCAAGTGCCATCAACTTGTCTCCCCAAATAAAAGCTTTCATGTCGATTATGCCTGCGAGTGGCGCAATCCCATTTTCGCACATTTTCCAATATAAAGAGTCGCCCTCTTGCTGATGCACATTAACTTTTAGAATATATGTGCGATTGCTGTTGTTATCATTGGCAGTTAATTGAAGTTCCAGGGGTTTGGTCAGATTAAGACTGTCGACGGAATTATAAAGCGTCCATTCGCTGTTTGAACCTTTCTCTCGATATTTTATCATGGAACCATCAAAAGAAATTGTCGCGAGCAATGCAGAAAGTTGGCTGCCATACGGGAGAGAATCGCGGTTTTCGATGGTGTTGTTGCGATGATTTATCGTCATAGCGAATGCGCTGCCGGAGAAGGATGTGTTAGTTGTGGTAATAAGGTTACCCAAACGATCACGCTTCTCAATCTTGCGTTTGACATTTCCCAACGTCACGGACTTTATGTAACAGTAGTCGTTGTACGTGGCGGTATTGTTATCTTTGGAACATGACAATGTCAGGAAAGAAAGTGTCATGAGCAGTAGATTCCAGCAATTTCTCTTAGTTTTGCGTGCGCGCATAGCGTGTGTATATGATTTCAAGGTGCAAAGATACAATAAAATTAAGAATTAAGAGTCATGAATTAAGATTTTAATGGAAATGCAATGCTTGTTTTAAGTTTAATTAGGGATTAAAGTGTCCCTCATAACACTTTATTTCATGTTTTTAATACTTTTTGCCGATAAAATTGCGTAATATGTTCGTTATAGCAATTATAACATTGTAGTACCTCATTTGCTAGTGTGGGTGCTTTTACACCTTCCTTCAAACAAAAGGGAGCCGTTTCGATGTGAGTTTCGTCCCAAAGGCCTGTGTCAATGAAATTTTGAAGCAATTTAATCCCACCTTCTACAAGGAGACTCTGGATGCCTCGTTCGTAGAGGTCATCAAGTATCTCGTCAATGCCTTCCTGAGTATAGATGACAGTGGGTGTGCTGCCATCTTTAAGATGGAGACTTTGAGGCAGACTATTGTGGCGGTCGATGGTTAATCGCAACGGATTAGGTCCTTGCCAGTATCTGGTCGTTAGGGTTGGATTGTCCATAAGTGCAGTTGTTGTGCCAACGAGGATTGCTTGGTGTCGCGTCCTTAAGCGATGAATAAGTGTTTGTGTCAGAGCGTTTGAAAAATGTGTTGGCTCTTCTTCTGCACTGCGGAATCGGTCGATAAAGCCGTCCTTGCTCTGTGCCCACTTGAGTGTAATCCATGGTCTATGCTTTTGGTGGAAGGTAAAAAAGCGACGATTCAGTTCTCTACATTCTTGTTCCAGGACGCCAACAACGACTTCACAGCCGGCGTCTTTTAGTTTCTTGATGCCAAGTCCGTTGACTTTGGCGAAGGGATCGGTACATCCAATAACAACACGGGGTATGCCACTGCGGATGATAAGGTCGGCACATGGCGGTGTTTTGCCAAAATGAGCACAGGGCTCTAGGTTGACATATATAGTGCTGCGGCAGAGAAGACCTTTCTGGCGTACGTTTCCGATGGCGTTTACTTCGGCATGAGGTCCGCCACAATGGCGGTGATATCCTTCTCCGATGATACGTCCGTCGCACACCACTACTGCTCCAACCATAGGATTTGGTGCAGCGCCGGCTTCTCCGCATTGTGCTAATTGGATGCATCGCCGCATGTATTTTAATTCATCAGTCACTAATTCTTAATACTTCTTTTGAGTTTTTTAATTTATTCGTAACTTTGCAGCATGAATACTTATAAAATGTTGCTGCAGAAATATGGTTCGGGTGAGGCACGGGCACTCTATGAGTTCGTCATGCAACACCGGTTTGGCCTGTCGCGCACCGATGTTCTCCTCGGCAAAGATACGACTTTATCGGCAGACGACAAAGCGGAATTGCAAATAATTATAGATAGAATCGTGAAAGGAGAACCGGTGCAGTATGTTTTGGGCAGTGAGGAGTTCTGTGGCCGTTCGTTTCTTGTTGGTCCAGGAGTACTTATCCCAAGGCCAGAGACACAGCAACTTGTCCAACTTGTTGAACAATATGTTGCTCCAGGTGGCAGTGTGCTTGATGTGGGAACTGGCAGTGGTTGTATTGCCATTACGTTGGCTCTTGCAGGTTATCATCTGACAGCCTCTGATGTCTCGGAGGAGGCTCTTGGCTATGCCCGTAAGAATGCCGAACGACTTGGTGCAGAAGTAGACTTCCTTCGGGAAGATATAACTGCTTGTCCCATTCTCCCTGCCCCTCACTCCTCACAATTTAATGCTATCGTGAGCAATCCTCCCTACATATGCCAGAAAGAAGCTTCGGAGATGGATGATAATGTTCTTCGTCATGAACCGCACCTTGCTCTTTTTGTTCCAGATGATGATCCTTTGCTTTTTTATCGAGTAATTGCTGATTATGGCTGTCAATATCTTGCGGACGAGGGATGGCTTTTTTTTGAAACAAACAGGGCTTACACGGCGCAAGTAGGAGCTCTTCTTCAGGAGAAAGGTTACAAGGACATTAAAATAATAAAAGACCAATATGACAACGAAAGGTTCGTGATTGGTCGTTTGGGTATAATTATGATTTGTTAATTATGAGCAATGAGCTAAGTAAGGAGCAGGCGCTTGGACGGGTGGCACGCCTTTGTAGCGGCAGCGAACACTGTTCCTCTCAGATACGGGAGAAACTCTTGTCATGGGGCATTTCTGCAGAGGACGCAGACAACATTATTGGTTATCTCATCAAAGAGAAATACATAGACGATATCCGTTTCTCCCGAGCATATAGTCACGATAAGTTCTGTTACAGCCGTTGGGGACGTGTGAAGATAAGGCAGATGCTTCGTCACCTGCATCTGACAGAAGCGGAGATTGCAGAAGGGCTGGAGGTGATTCCGGAAGAGGCCTATATGCAGACAATTACGGATGTTCTTCGTCAAAAGAATCGTACTTTACACGACACAGATGCATACCAGCGTAAGGTAAAACTCATTCGCTACCTTCTTTCTCGGGGCTATGAGATGGAACTTGCGATTGATGCTGTTGATGCCTTGCTCCGTGCAGAATAGAAGTGTTTAGTCCGGGTTTGAGAAAACGATTGTCACAAACCTTTTGTCCCTGCATTCTATGTGGGCCTGCTTGCGACCTTCTTGAATATGTTGTAACAGTTCGGGTTCTTCCCACTTTAGATATTCTAGCTTCACGGGATCAATAATATAGCAGTCAGCGTCCATAATAATTTCCCGCAGAGGTTCACCCGTTTCTACGAAACCATTGCTCATGCCATACTTCTCAAGCAATGGTGCGCCATATCTGTTTATATTTCCGACGCAAAGCAATCTTGTAGATATATATACCTTCTGTTTTCCTTTTGGAATGATATTTGCGACTTCCGCCGCAACACCATTTACGGCTTCCCGTTCATTGTGGACAATGAACCTATAGTCGATGACAACCATAATGCATAGCGGAACGATGATCGAAGCCTTAAACCATTTCATTAGGCGGTCGTCGTTAGTTCGTGTGCAGTATTTATCCAGAAGAATGGTAATCATGAGGATAGCAAAGGGAAGGGGTAATTGTATGTAGTGTAAATAGGGTCTAACGTAGGTTGTAAGCATGAATCCGAGGATGCCGCAAAAACAGACTATCAGGAATTTCTCCTCATAAGAGATTTTATAGTGTTTGATAAATAGGTAGATGGCAATAGGCAGAAAGGGTGCAACGAGTAACAGATAGCCTGTGCCTTCAAGCAGGCCAAGGAATCCGAGTTTTTCGTAAGTGGCTCCAGAGAACGCCAGCATGCTGGAAAGTGTCGCTCCCTGAATCAGCAGCATACCGATCATAAAACATCCTGCGGCTACAAAACCAGCTAGAAGGACAATTATGTGTTTTGCAAAAGCTAACCAATCAGAGTGAAAAGAAAGAAAAACATAGAGTATGTTGAGGAAAATGAATCCTAAACCATATTGTTTTGTCCAAAAAGCCATAAAACAACATATACCCGCAGCCATCATAGCCCATAGACTATCCCTGCGCACAGCAATCAGACTCAGCAGCCCCCAGAACATAATAAAAGGTTCAAGGACATAGCACATGCCGTCAATAAAGAAAAGGGAAGTCAGATAGAAAGCCGTGGAAAAGAGACATAATGCCTCGTTCTGGGTGTTCTTTCGAAGCAAATAGTAGAGTAACCCAGCATTAATGAAACTCATAACAGTCTCTAAAGCCAAGGCCGCTGTGTTACCTGTTCCAAAGAGACGAGCAGGCAGGCAGGCCATATAAAAGGAGAGTGGGGTATAGCCTATTTGGAAATCGACAAAAGGAACTTTTCCCTCAAGCAGCAGCCGGACACAGCCCATGTAGTAGTATATGTCCGGATTCTCTGCCGAGCAAAAAATGGCCAATACGAAAGACAGTCCGGCTGCGAGGAAAAGGAGTTTAGTGAGTCGCATAATATTCGTTGATGAGGTTGATGATAAGGTCTGTTTGTCCCTCGCTCAGTTCGTAGAACAATGGTAGACGAACCAGGCAGTCGGCATACATGTCGCAGAGAGGCAGTTCTCGAACGTCTTCCTTGTAATTTCGGGTATAATAATCGCTTTTGTGGAGCGATAGGTAGTGGAAAGGAGCGATAATTTCATGATCCTTCAGATAAGAAATCAGACCTGAACGTTCCTCAAGATTGCGACATACGAGATAGAACATATGTCCGTTATTGGTAGCATAGTCGGGAATCTGTGGCAGGCGGACTTTTCCTTCTGAAGCAATGCCTTGCAGCCCTTTGTGGTATTGTTCCCAAATTTTTCTGCGTTTGTTTTGGATTGTTTCCAAGTTCTCCAGTTGTGCCCAAAGAAATGCGGCGTTGATTTCTGAGGGAAGGAAACTGGACCCCATGTCCACCCATCCATATTTGTTGACGGCACCGCGGAAGAATTCAGCGCGGTTTGTTCCCTTCTCCCATAGAATTTCGGAGCGGCGTACGAAGCGTTCGTCATTGACGGTAAGCAAACCGCCTTCTCCGCCAGCAGTGATGTTCTTGGTTTCGTGGAAAGAGAATGCACCTAAATGACCGATAGAACCAAGCGGACGTCCTTTGTAGTAAGAATCTATGGCTTGTGCTGCATCCTCGACGACAAGAAGATTGTGTCGTTGGGCAACAGACATGATTGCATCCATGTCGCACGCTACACCCGCATAATGGACAGGAACAATGACACGGGTGCGAGGGGTGATAATGCTTTCCAGTTTCTCTGCATCAAGGTTGGGGTTGCTGTCCATAGAGTCGGTAAAGATGACCTTGGCACCTTCTCTAAGGAAGGCAAGTGCGGTTGATACAAAAGTATAGGACGGTACAATGACCTCGTCGCCAGGTTTCAGGTCGCAAAGCATCGCGCACATTTCAAGAGCGTCCGTGCCAGAGGTGACGAGCAGACACTTTCGGAAACCATACTTTTCTTCAAAGAATTGCTGGCATTTTTTTGTGAACACGCCATTGCCAGACAACTTTCCTGTAGAGACAGCCTGATATATATAATCGGTTTCTTTGCCTGTTAGATAGGGCTTGTTAAAGGGAATCATCATATCTTTGGATGTTTGTTGGGGAATATTATGCGAAAAAGATGGTTATTCCAAACAGAATCGTTGCAATAGCGCAGACCTTCAACCATGAGATTTTCTCGTGGAAGCAGAAAAAGGACAGAATGGGGACAAAGAGGTATGCGAGAGCTTCGATGATACTAATCTCTTTGACTTGTACGCCATTGCTCATGCAAAAGATGTTCCCGATAAGCGTCACTCCGAGAACCCCATAGCCTGCGATAACCCAAGGATTGAAGTATTGTCTCCACCAGGGGGTGTACTCCTTCAGGGCTCCTTGCTTGAGCAGCATCTGACTGCACGACGCGACAAAAACATTGAAGACGACAAGAAGATAGTAGTTCATGTTGTTGCCTCCCTTCTGTCACTCCAGGCATATAGGGCTATGCCAGCTATAATGATGGCCGAACCGACGATGTTACGCACAGATACGGGTTCGCCGAAGATGGCATTGGCAAGAATCATTGTCCAGACGATGGTCGTTCCTTTCCACATGAACGCATCGGAAACGGACATTCTCTTGATAATCTGTTGCCATAGCATAGCATATATACCTATCATACATATAGCTCCTCCCAGCAGCAGGATATAACTCCATGAGAGGAACTCTTGCCCCGACGCAAATTTCGTAAATACTCCGGTGAAGGAATAAATCAGGAAAGAAACTAGCAGAAGCAAATATCGGAACAGGGTACTCATGCATTCAGATTGATTCCGGTGAAGTCCACAATATTCCGGTATGCAATATTCCGGGCTTTTTCCCCGGTGGTATTGGCGGCAAAGTGTTCAAAGCGTTCGCGGACTTGCTTCAGCTGGATTTCTGGATAATCACTCCCGATGCAGACCCTACGGTCGAAGTGCCCGAACAGAAACTGTATATCCATATCGAGCGAGGAACCTGCATACTTGCACAGGGTGAGTGAGAGGTCGAGCAGCGTATTGGGGAATGCACGTACAATTTCCATCACGTCCAACAGACGTGTAACTCCTCCGTGCAGAAGGATGACCTTGCTTGTCGGTTTCACCTTTAGAAGCAAATCAGCCAGTCTTTCCACATTATTTGCAAGAAGGCTTTGCGTATTGCTATAATAGTAAGTACACATTAGTACGGCTAGTCCCAGACTATTTGCAGTATCTATGGCGAAGGGTAACCACTTGCTGTCGAGCATAAACCCACCCATACGGGGGTGGAGCTTGATACCGACATATCCCCTCCGTCTGATTGTCTGGAGCTGATTTATAATCGAATGTTCCGAACAATCCTTCAGTGAGAGAAAGGCTATCGGAAACAGTTTTCCTTTCCCCTTGTCATTCACCATTTGAATGAAATCGGATTCTTCATACCCACCTATGCTCTCCATGCCAACTGCGAAGGAACCACAAACCCCGGATTCTTCCATTTGCCGGAGCAGTTCGTCGCACGAAGCACAAGCCGGCCATTTGGGCAGAATCCAGTTACCGTCTAGCGTGGGATGTGTCAATGAATCGAAAATGGGAATGTTGGTCATGGCTTTAATGCTATCTGAATCGTGTTACAGACTCTTTGTATGCGTTCTTGAAGTTGTGTGGGATTGTCGGCCAGGACAATGACAAAACCCTGGCGGCTCCTGTCATCCTGACAGGATTTCAGTACATCACCAACACGAAAGTCAAAATCCAATAGTAGGACGCCTTCTGTCTTGGCGGCTTCTTCTATACCAGACAACATGGCGATTTCACCGTCTCCGAAATCAAAGAAATGCAGCTCAGCACTACGTTTCAAAGGCTTGAATCCTGCGATGTCGACCGGATCGCCCGTCAGGCATTTTAGGAAAGCATCGTAGGTATCGAAGCCAGAAACCCAGGGAACTACGTCGGACGAAAGCAGGGTACCACCTCCCCGACATGCTATCTCGACCAGATTGAATTCACCTTTTTCTTCGTCCACCATGTATTCTGCATGTGTGGGGCCAAACATCAGACCGGATTCTTCCACATATCTGTTGTCTGTCTGGATAATGCGTTTTTCCAACTCTTCTGGCAGAGGCGCTGGGTATGTGAGGGTCGATGCTATGCCTGTCTTGAAATGTTTCTTTCTGGAGATGGCCAGAACCTGATGCTTGCCGTAGGCGCAGAAGCCGTCAACGGTTATCTCGTAACCTGTTAGAAATTGTTCAAGGATGGCTTCCCCGATGAAGCTGTATTGCAGTGCATCGTCCAGGTATGCCTGTAGTTCCGTGTCTGACAGCCCCGCATCAATCCGATGTATGCCTTTACTCGACTGGGAGTCGCATGGTTTGATCATCAGGGGATAGCCGGCGCTCTGGATGAAGGCTTTCATTTCGCAGAGGGTTCGGACGGATGTGAAGTCGGGACAGGGAACGCCGATAGATTTTGCGTACTGGCGCGAACGGTATTTGTTCGAGAATTTCTCCACAACTTCTTCGTCGTTGCCGTTCAGACCGAGCTTTTTTGCCAGATAGCTGACAGTGCCGACCGAGATGTCCGACTGGTCTGTGCAAACTAAATCATATTCTCGGTCTATCTGTGCCAGAATCTGTTCCTTCTCTCGTACGTCGAGTTGGATATGGTGGTCGCAAACGAGAACACCTTTCGATGTAAGATAGGGGTCGACAACAGTAACCCTATAGCCTTTCCTTTTCAGAAACTGGATGAGGGGTAACTGCCATACGCCTCCAGCTATGACCAATGCATTGCCTGTCATGATGGCTTTAGGTTAGGAGTTCTTCTGGAATTCGTTTAACTTGTCGAGCAGTTTCGGGTCAATTAAACCCCCGTCCAGGTATTTCTTCAGGCAAACAGTATCGTAGGTAGACATTTTCAGGGTATCGACACAATAGAACCAAATGTCCTCTTGGAACTCAATCAATTCAAGCTTCGTCAATAGCTTTTCGTTGATTCGGTCTTTAGGAACCATGACGACGCCGCTGTCATCGCAGACCATGATGCTGCCATCATATTTCTCGCGGATTGCTGCGATGCGGTCGGAGGACAGTTCGGGACCGTTCGGCTGGTTGACGCAGCCGATAGGGCTTACGTCCTCTAACCAGATGGGATATTGTTCCTTGATAAGGGTGTGTGCGTCGCGCAGCTTCCCGCCTACGACGATAGCTCGTGCCTGCTTGTAGAGCAGTATGTATTTGCTGACGAGGTCGCCGAAGATGGCCCGGTCGCAATTCACATTGTAGATGTAGAGTATTTTGTCCCGGATGTCATCTGCCTCGGCCAGCTGCTTGTGGACCTCGTAGTTGCTATTGTTGATGGCATAGATGACCTTAACTTCTCCAGCTTTGAACATGCCTCGGTTCAAGGCGTGGACGCCCTCTATCTGGCCTGTCTTTCCCAGCACATCGCCGACTTCAGTGGTGGAAATCTTATTGGCTTCGATGAGTTCGATTGCTTTCTGTCTGATCTGTTTAATATCCATGGCGCTAAAGGTCTTTATTCGAAATTGAGTTCTTCCATGATAACATACAGGGGCCGGTCTTTGACCTGGTTGAAAATTTTGTCTATGTACAGGCCCAAAATGCCCATAATAAACAATATTAGCCCACCAACGAACCATATGGAGAAGATGATGGATGTGAAACCTGGTACGGCAATCAAGCCAGAAAGCTTGGCAATCAGATTGTACAATGCCAGGCAGAAGGATACGACCGTCATGAGCATGCCACAGCGAACGGCCAGATGAAGGGGCTTGTTGGTGTTGGAAATGATGGAATCGAAGGCCAACTTCAACAGTTTTGCAAGGCTATAAGAAGAAGCTCCCTCCAATCGCTCGTCGTGCGCAACATCATGGGTGGACTGGCGAAATCCAAGGAAGGATACTTGTGTGACGAAATTGCGAACTTTTTCCGGCATTTTGTTCAACTGATCTATGACGGGGCGCGCATAGATACCAAAGTTGCCAATCGAGGGGTCTGTCTTGGCTCCGCTAAGCCAGTCATATATGGCATGATAGGCTGTTGAGCTGAATTTTTTGAAGAAGCCGAATTGCTTGTTCTGTCTTCGGGCAAATACAATATCATAACCCTCCTCAGCTTTTGCATATAAGCCCGGGATTTCCTCCGGACGGTCCTGCAGGTCACAGTCCATCACGACAATCCAATCTCCGGAAACCTTGGAGAGTCCGGCCGTGATGGCATAGTGCTGCCCAAAGTTGCGGGACAGATTGATGCCCCTTACGTGCGAATCTTTGGCGCAAATCTCCTTTAGTTTCGTCCATGAATTGTCAGGGGAGGCATCGTTGACAAGAATGATTTCATAGCCAGTGATGCGTCCGTCGGCAATCATCTGCTGCAGCACGGCTGTGTTGCGGCCTACGAGCGTATCGAGCATCTTCTCTCCCCTATAGATGGGGGAAACTACAGAAATCGTTATTCCACCTTCCTTTTCCATATGTGGTTTGTTCTCTCTCGAAAAACTCCCGCAGTTCCATGAGGAGCTGCAGGAGTTGAAATGATGCGGGAATTCCCGGGATTACTTCTTGTTCAGATACAGGTCTGCCTGTACAGCGCAAGCAACAGTACAACCTACCATGGGGTTGTTACCAATGCCCAGGAAGCCCATCATCTCTACGTGAGCGGGGACTGAGCTAGAACCTGCGAACTGTGCATCTGAGTGCATACGACCCAGTGTATCGGTCATACCATAAGAAGCGGGACCTGCAGCCATGTTATCGGGATGCAAGGTACGACCTGTACCACCACCGCTGGCTACACTGAAGTATGCCTTACCGGCGCGGATACGCTCCTTCTTGTAGGTGCCGGCTACGGGATGCTGGAAACGTGTGGGGTTGGTAGAGTTACCAGTGATAGATACATCTACGTCTTCCTTCCAGAGGATAGCTACACCCTCGCGAACATCGTCAGCACCATAGCAGTTAACGGCAGCACGGGGACCGTTAGAGTAAGCGATACGCTTCACCTCTTTCAGCTCACCTGTGAAGTAGTCGAACTGTGTCTGTACATATGTGAAACCGTTAATACGGCTGATAATCATAGCAGCATCCTTACCCAGACCGTTGAGGATACAACGGAGGGGCTTGTCGGCTGGTCTTGACTTGTTAGCCATCTGAGCAATCTTGATAGCACCCTCAGCAGCAGCAAAAGACTCGTGGCCAGCCAAGAAAGCAAAACACTTGGTGTCGGGGCTGAGCAGACGGGCACCCAGTTCGCCATGGCCGATACCTACCTTGCGGTCGTCGGCAACGGAACCGGGGATACAGAAGCTCTGCAGACCCTCACCAATATAGTTGGCTGCCTCGACGGCGTCCTTAGCCTTCTCCTTCAGAGCGATGGCAGTACCTACAACGTAAGCCCACTTGGCATTCTCGAAGCAGATCATCTGTGTCTCCTCACAAGTCTTGTAAGGATCAAGGCCGGCAGCCTCACAAATTTGATTGGCTTCCTCTATAGAAGCAATACCGTGCTTATTCAAACAAGCAAGAATCTGCTTGATACGACGGTCCTGTGACTCGAATTTTACTTCTCTAATCATAGCAGTTCCTCCTTATTCTTTACGTGGGTCAATACTCTTAACGGCACCGTCCTCAGCCTTTGTGCGGCCGTAGGTACCTGTAACACTCTTCAGGGCCTCGTCGGTGGGAACACCCTTCTTGATAGCGTCCATGAACTTGCCCATGTGAACAAACTCATAACCGCAAACCTGGTCGTCCTTGTCCAGATACATCTTGGTGATGTAGCCCTCGGTCAGCTGCAGGTAACGGGTGCCCTTAACTTTGGTACCGTACAATGTACCTGTCTGAGAAATAAGACCCTTACCCAGGTCCTCAAGACCGGCACCAATCATCAGACCACCTTCGCTGAAAGCGCTCTGGGTACGACCATAGACAATCTGCAGGAAGAGCTCGCGCATAGCGGTGTTGATGGCATCGCAAACGAGGTCGGTATTCAGAGCCTCGAGAATGGTCTTACCAGGCAGAATCTCGCTCGCCATAGCAGCTGAGTGAGTCATACCGGAGCAACCGATAGTCTCTACCAAAGCCTCCTCGATAACACCGTCCTTAACGTTTAGGGTCAGCTTGCAAGCGCCCTGCTGGGGAGCACACCAGCCGATACCGTGTGTCAGACCGCTGATGTCCTTAATCTCTTTTGCCTGAACCCACTTGCCCTCTTCGGGAATGGGAGCAGGACCATGGTTGGGGCCTTTTGCCACGCAACACATGTTTTGTACTTCGTGTGAATAAACCATGTTTACTGTAATTGTATTAATTTATGTTTTGTTTTGATTGTTTTGCTTTGCAAAGATACAAAATAGTTAAGAATTAACAGTTAAGAATTAAGATTTTTTTTTCTCTTTTTACTTTCAATATCCTAATTCCCTAACAATCTGACTGATTTTTTCCATTGTCGTGAGTCGGGTAGGGACGAGCGGCAAGCGCAGGACATTCTGGATGAGTCCCATCTCGCTGAGCATTGCCTTTACACCTGCAGGGTTGCCGTCAACGAAAAGCAGTTTGAATAACTCGGTAAACTTATGATGAATGGTCAGCGAGGTATTGTATTCTCCTTTGAGTGCGAGGCGAACCATGCGGCTGAATTCTGCAGGCAGTGCATTGCCGATAACGCTTATGACACCTACTGCACCCAAGGTGATGAGTGGAAAGGTGATGCCGTCATCGCCGCTAATAACGTCGAAGTTCTGAGGCTTGTTCTTGATGATATCGTCCATCTGGGTGATGTCGCCACTTGCTTCCTTGATGGCGACGATGTTGTCGAAATCGCGTGCAAGGCGGAGAGTTGTTTCGGCTGTCATATTGACTCCTGTTCTTCCAGGGACGTTATATAGGACAACCGGCAGAGCACTGGCCTTTGCAATAGCGGAAAAATGTTGGTAGAGACCTTCCTGCGAGGGCTTGTTGTAATATGGGCAAACGCTTAAAATACCGTCAATGCCTGTCCAATCTTCTTCCCTTAAATCGCTTACGATAGCTGCCGTGTTATTCCCTCCACATCCCATGAGCAAAGGTACTCGACCTGCTACACGTTCCACCAGATGTTCCTTCAGCTGTCTTTTTTCCCCGCGGCTCAGTGTTGGCGTCTCGGCTGTAGTGCCCATGATACATAGGAAATCGACGCCTCCTTTTATCTGGTATTCTACTAATCGGTCGAGGGCCTCGAAATCAATGCTTCCGTCTGTACAAAATGGCGTAATGAGAGCAACGCCAAGCCCACGGAATTTATTTTGTGCCATAAAATGGTGGTATAATCTTTTCAAAAACGCCGCAAAGTTACTTAAATTTTGTCGTTATTCCAAATTGTGCGCCTCATTTTCTTGCTTCTTTCTCTTTTTAGTGTTATTTTTGCAGAAGAATAATGGTTTTCAATTGATGAAATGGACGAAATAAAGCGTATTTTGCAGCTCCGGGATGAACTGCATCAGCATAATTTTCGATACTATATGGAGAATTCTCCGGTCATCTCCGACCAGGAATTCGACTTCTTAATGCATGAATTGCAGGACCTCGAAGCGCGGCATCCGGAGATGTTCGATGCCAACAGTCCTACGCAACGGGTTGGCAGCGATTTGAACAATGAGTTCGAGACGGTTGTGCACTCTCGTCCTATGCTCAGTTTGGGTAATACATACAATCGTCAGGATGTGGCAGACTTCTGGCAAAGGGTGAGCGAAGGCTTGATGGGAGCACCTTTTCAGGTTTGTTGTGAGTTGAAGTTCGACGGCCTCAGCATCAGTCTCCACTATGAGGAGGGCCGACTGGTTCGAGCGGTTACGAGAGGCGATGGCATTCAGGGCGATGATGTCACTGCCAATGTGCGCACCATTAGAAGCATTCCTCTCCAACTGCCTGCTGGAGGCGACTATCCTCCTCAGTTCGAGATTCGTGGCGAAGTCCTGATGCCTTGGAGCTCTTTCGACCGCCTCAATGCCGAACGGGAAGAAGCCGGTGAACCGCTTTTTGCCAATCCTCGCAATGCTGCAAGCGGAACACTCAAGAGCAAGAACAGCAGTACTGTGGCGCAAAGAGGCTTAGATGCGTATCTTTATTATCTTTTGGGCGATGGAATTCCTGGCGACGGGCACTATCAGAATCTTGAAGCTGCGGCCAGATGGGGCTTCCAAATAAGTAAGAACATGCGTTTGGTGGATTCACTTGAAGGTGTGTTCGAGTATATTGATTATTGGGACAAGGAGCGTCGGAACCTGCCTGTTGCGACGGATGGTGTCGTGCTGAAAGTCAATTCGTTGGCTCAGCAGAAGAGCTTGGGAATGACGGCCAAGAGCCCGCGATGGGCAATTGCCTACAAGTTCCAAGCCGAGCAAGCGGAAACAACGCTCAGACAGGTTGTTTTTCAGGTGGGAAGGACAGGAGCTGTAACGCCTGTTGCAAACATGGATCCTGTGCAATTGGCAGGAACCCAAGTTCGCAGAGCAACCCTCCACAATGCCGATGTAATGGCTTCGCTCGACCTGCATGTAGGAGATAGAGTGCTCGTAGAGAAAGGCGGCGAGATTATTCCGAAGATAGTGGGGAAACAGCCCCCCTCCAACTCCCCCGAGGGGGAGAAAACAAAAGCCTCCTCTCGGGGAGGTTTAGAGAGAGCGATTCCTTTTGTGGAATACTGTCCTGTCTGCGGCTCGAAGCTTGTTCGCTACGAAGGCGAGGCGGCACATTACTGCCCGAATGATACGGGCTGTCCGCCTCTCATTCTTGGCAGGATAGAGCACTTTATCAGCCGCAAGGCGATGAATATCAATTCACTCGGTCCCGAAACGGTGGATGATTACTATCGTCGTGGTCTCATCCATGATGCAGCTGACCTTTACACACTCACGGAAGAACAACTTGCAGACCCTCTTGCTTCTGACAATAAAGGCGTTCGCAAGATTCTTGCCAGTATCGAAGGGAGCAAGCAGGTTCCCTTCGAACGAGTCCTTTATGCAATCGGTATTCGCTTTGTGGGCGAGATTGCCGCAAAGACGCTTGCCCGTTATTATGGGAGCATAGATAAGGTGATGGAGGCTTCGATGGAAAGTCTGATGCAAATCAACGGAATCGGCGAAGTGATAGCAAGCAGTGTCATCCAGTATTTCGCTAATCCTGTGAATCGGGCTTTCGTGGAGCGCCTGCGCGGATATGGCCTTCAGATGGAGCTTGGCGAGCAGCAGAAGCAAGCCCGTTCCGATAAGCTCGAAGGGCAGTCAATCGTCATTAGCGGCGTCTTCCAGCATCACAGCCGCGACGAATACAAGGCTCTCATCGAGCAGCATGGTGGCAAGAATGTCGGCAGTATTAGCGCCAAGACGAGTTTCGTCCTTGCAGGCGAGAACATGGGACCTGCAAAGCTTGAGAAGGCAGAGAAACTCGGCATCCGCATCATGAACGAAGACGAGTTCTTGTTGCTTATCGAGGCGGTGCCCCAAACCTCTCTTCCCCCTGCTCCAGACCATGGCTCTCAGGGAAGCGGCCAATTGAGTTTCGACTTTTAGCGCGTTCCGAAACAGCGTTTATTGATAGAACGTCTTGAATGCTTCGATGCAATAGAGGTGGTCGGCTACGGCGGCTGTTTCGCGACAGCTGTGCATTGCCAGCAAGGGATTGCCCATATCGACACCCCTGACAGGAAGCGAAGAGGCAAGGATGTTGCCCAGGGTGCTGCCGCCTGCTACATCGCTATGGTTCACGAAACGCTGACAGGGTACGCCTGCCTTTTCGCAAATCCCTGCAAAGACAGCGGCTGAAACGGCATCGCTTGCATATTTCTGAGCGGCATTGAACTTGATGACCGGTCCGCCTCCAAGTACTGGATGGTTCGTTGGGTCGTATTTCTCGCTATAATTGGGATGCCAGGCATGTGCATTGTCGGCCGATACCATGAAGGCTTGCTCGATGCTGCGGTGGAAGTCCTCTGCATTGCCTCCTTGAGCCAAAACTATACGCTGCAACAGGTTTGCAAGGAAGGGACTGCCAGCGCCTTGCTTTGTCTGCGAACCGGTTTCCTCGTTGTCGAAGATGGCGAGCACTTGTGTCACTTTTGGTGTCCTCCCTCCACTCTGCAGCAGAGCCTGCAATCCTGCGTGAACCATACTGAGGTCATCGAGCCTTCCGCTGGAGATGAACTCGTCGTGTATGCCGAAAGTGCAAGCAGGAGTGGCGTCGGCAAGGTAGAGGTCGAAGTCGAGAATGTCCGTGGTCTTAACCTTCAGTTCTTTGCAAATCAGGTTGATGAGCAGATTGCCTTTCTCCAACTCGTCGTTGATGATGCCAAGAATGGGGAGCATATCCTTCTGCTTGCTCAGCTTCACACCATCGTTCACCTCGCGATTGAAATGGATGGCGAGGTTGCTGATTTGCAAGAGCGGACGGCGAGCATGCAGAAGCTTAGTGATAGGCTTCATCACATCCTTTGAGCGAATGATGACACGGCCTGCGATGGTAAGGGGCCGGTCGAACCATGTGCTCATGATGGGCCCGCCGTAAACCTCTGTGTTGAGGCGCACGATGCCGCCTTCTCCAGTTATCTCGGCATTGGGCTTAATGCGGAAAGTCGGGGAGTCGCAATGTGCGCAGATGATATGGAAACCAGCATCACTAAGAGGTTTCGTGCCGATACGGAAAGCATAGACGGAAGAGTCGTTCTTCGTGAGGAAGAACTGTCTGCCGGGCTTCATCTCGCCAAGTTTGTCGCAGGCATCCAAGCGCTCGAAACCCGCTTTGCTGAGTTGTTCACTAATAGTCTTGACAGCCAGGAAGTTAACTGGCGAATTGTCGAGGAATTTCAGGAGTTTCTGAATCATATTATATGAGAGGTTATAGGTTGGTTATAGGTTGGAGGTTCTGGCAATCTTGTCGACATTCAGGCTGCGGGCACTGGCATCGAAGATTTCCTTGTAGAGGCCGCCTTGATGGTAAACTTCGTCGGGCGATCCGCTTTGTACCACATGTCCTTTCTGGAGGACGTAAATCTGGTCGGCATCGATGATTTGGCCGATGTTGTGCGAGATGATGATGACGGTTCGCCCTGCCTTGATGGCATCGATGCTCGCCTTTATCTGCTCGGTTGCCACAGCGTCGAGGCTGGCTGTCGGTTCGTCCAGGAAGATGATGGGTGGGTTCTTGATGAACATACGGGCGATGGCGATGCGTTGCTGCTGTCCGCCGCTCAGTTGCAGGGCCTGCGACTCGAACTGGTTCGGCAGTTGCATGATTTGGTCGTAGATATAGGCTTGTTGTGCTGCCTTCACCACATCCTCGTGTGTAGCGTTCGGGTTTCCGTACTTGATGTTTTCCTCGATGGTACCGTTGAAGATGTGGTTCTTCTGTAGCACCAGGCCGACATTCTCGCGCAACCAATGCGTGTCCCACTCCTTCAGCTCCACACCATCCAGTTTGATGCTTCCCTGGTCGGGATGATAGAACTTGTCGAGCAGGTTCACGATGGTCGTCTTGCCGGCTCCGCTCAGGCCTACCAGTGCCGTTATCTTGCCGGGCTTGATGTGCATGCTGACATTCGTCAGGGCCTTGGTGCCGTTGCCGTAGGTGAAATCCACACCGCTCATCTCGAAATCACCCCTCACCGTGTCGGGATGATACTGGCCCGTATCCTCAACCTCGTCGTGGGCATGCAGGATGCCGAAGAAACCCTCTGCATAGATGAGCGCATCGTTCATGTCGTCGTAGATGCGATGCAGCTGACGGATGGGGGCACTCACGTTGCTGAACAGCATGACATGGTACATTATTTTGCCGATGCTCATACCTGGATAATCAATCAATACCAGGTATGCTGTGAGTATGATAATCAGAACCGTTCCTATCTGTTCGAAGAAGCTTTTCAGACCGTCGTAGAGGTAGCTCCAGCGCCGCGTGCTCATCTGCTGGTCTGTCATCGCCTGCTGCACGGCGGTCTGCTTGTCGGCTTCAATCTGCTCGCGGTTGAACGACTTGATTACGCTGATGCTTTCCAGGATGTTCAGGATGCCTTGGCTCACCGCTTGGTGACTGCTGAAGATGCTTCTGCGTCCGCCCTTCATGCGTTTGGCCTGTCGGTAGGTGATGTAGAAATAGACTGGTACGATGCAGAGCGCCACCAAACCGACGTAGAAGTTCGCCGCAAACATCAGGACGAGGGCGAGGATGGCACTTGTAAAGAGGGGCAGGATGTCGATGAAGAAGTTGTTCACCGTATTGCTGAGGCTCATCACACCTCTGTCTATCCGCGACTGCAGCTTGCCTGTGTCGTTGTCCTCGGCCGAGAAGAACGCCATGCGGAAGGTCAGAATCTTGTCAATCACCTGTAGCGACAGGTCCCGGCTCACATAGATGCGGAGTTTCTGTCCGAAGAGACGCTGGAAGAAGGTGATGATGGCGGATACGACCTCCTTGCCCAAGAGCACAACGCTAATGATAATCAATATCCTGGCGGCTTTGCTCCACTCGAAACCTACTCCCCCTAAAGGGGGTTGGGGGGTCTTTATCAGGGCGTTGATGGCATCCACGGCTTTGTCCAGGACCACAGCATTCACCTGTGCCATCAGCGAACCGATGAAGGTCAGAGTGACGGTAGCTACAATCAGCAACCTGTAGGGCTTCACAAACGGCCACAGGTTCCTGAGCAGGCCGAAGATGTTCATTTTCATGTTATACTTGTTCGAATAACCGGCTATTTCAGGTCTTTTACCTCGATGTTGTCCTTGTCGTTGTAGTTCAGGTTCTCGCCTGCCATACCCCAGATGAAGGTATAGTAATAGGTGGCGCTGGCGCAGTGGATGCTCCACTCGGGCGACATGATGGCCTGTTCGTTTTTCAGCCATACCACACGCGTTTCCTGTGGCTCGCCCATCACGTGACTGATTTGGTGGCCTTCGGGCAGGTTGAAGTAGTAGTAGGCCTCGATACGACGACCGTGGGTGTGTGGCGGCATTGTGTTCCAGACTGAACCTTCCTGCAATTGGGTCAATCCCATCTGCAACTGACAGGGACCTTCCTCCAGTGCGGTGTTCACAATCAGCTGGTTGATGGTGCGTAGGTTGCTCTCGGCCTTCGTTCCGAGGGGTTTCTCTTTGGTGCCTACGATTACAGCTTTCAAGCTCTGAACCTTGCCGTTCTTACGTCCGTCTAGGGTCACCCACTGGGTCTTGTAGTGCTGGTGGGCCGTAGCGCTGTTCAGGTAGAACTTGGCGGGCTTGTTGGCATCCTTCGAGCGGAAAATCACCTCCTTATTGGAATCGATGTCGTTGCCGTTCTTGTCCTTGCCGAGCCATCCGCGACCCACATAGAGTGCCTCGCTATAGCCTAGAGGATACTCCTGGCCATCCACGATGACTACGCCATCGCCACCAGTATTGATGATGCCCAATTCGCGGTTGCGCATGAAATAGTCGGCACGCAACTGGGGATGAGTCTCCAGCTTCAGATCCTTTGTCACAGGCATAGCACCACCGAAGATAAAGCGGTCGTAGTACGAGTAAGTGAGGTTGATCTCGTCTGGAGCCATCACCTTCTCCATCACGAACCTGTCGCGCAGCGTCTGTGTGTCGTAGTGCTTCACGTCGGCAGGGTGGCAAGCCGTCTGGAACGTCATCGTCTGCTGAGCAGATATGACTTGCGTCAAAATGAAAAAATGAAAAAAGGAAAAAATGAAATGAATTTTCTTCATATTGTGAGTTGTGAATCGTGAATTGTGAATTATGAATTATGAATTGTGAATTATGAATTGTGAATTATTCGTCGACGATTGAATAACATTATCACGGCTGTGAAGACAGTCAGCAGACCCATACCTGCATATTCCAGGTTATTGACACACTTGTAGATGACCCACCCGAAGAGACTTGATGCAAAGTCGATTGCCCCGGCCTCGAAGCCCTCAGGAATCTTGGCGGCATTGTCGCCCGTCTGCTCGAAAACGGTATGGGCTGCCTGCGTGAAGGCGGGAGCCATATCGGTCACGAAATACAGACCAATAGCCAGCGCTACCAGTCCTACGATGAAAGTCTTGACCACGTTTCCTTTGGTAAACGGCAGTACCATCACGAACACATAGAACATACCGGCCAACGAAGCCAAAGGCAGAAACTCGTTGCCAGGCAGGACAACTGCCATACCCAACGTGACGGGGATGAGCAACAGCGATACCACCAGTGTCGTGGGATGCCCGATTACCAACGCCGGCGACATACCGATATAGACTTTCTTGCCATTGAACTTCCGCTTGACCACTTCCTGCGTCTTTTCCGAGATAGGCATCAGCCCGTCGATAAATAGTCGTGTGATGCGGGGAATGAGTTCCATCACGGCACCCATCGTGACGCCCAGGAACAGAATCTTCTTGATGTCGAGCTGGGCCAAGGCACCAATCAGCGCACCCACAATCACACCCAGCACCAACGGTTCTCCCAGCACACCAAACTTCTTCTTCAGTCCCTCGGCATCGATGTCAAGCTTCGAGAAGCCGGGAATCTTGTCGAGTCCCTTGTTGATCAACATCGCAAACGGCGTGAAGCTCTGTACAAAAGGGTGGGGGATAGAGATGCCCTCCATGGCATAGTAACGCTGGAACCTGTCCGCTGTCAGGTCGGCCATCACCAGTGTATTGATGTAGCACACAATAGCGGCGAAGTAACCCCAGGCCAGACTCTGGTCCATCACGATGTAGGCTACAGCCCCGATAAATGCGAAGTGCCAGTAGTTCCACAGGTCGATGTTCACCGTGCGGGTGGTCTTGGTGATGAGCATCAGGAAGTTCACCCCCAGGCAGATAGGGATAATCAGCGCACCCACAGCTGTGTTGTAGGCCACAGCAGCGGCAGCGGGCCAACCCATGTCGAACACACCGAGCTGCAAGTCGTACAGGCTTGAAATGTCACTCAGCGGTCCTCCGAAGTTGTTTGTCAGCAGGGCTGTCACAATGCCCAGTCCTACGAAACCCACGCCTACATAGAGACCCGACTTCAGGGACTTCCCGAACTTCAGCCCGATGCAAAGCCCAATGATGGTAAAGAGAATCGGCATCATCACCGACGCCCCCAAACTGATGATATAACTGAATACCTGCTCCATCAAATCATTTACTGTTTTTGTAGTTATGTAGTTCTTGCGCTCCTTTGGTGCTCAAGCGCAGGCGGAAAAGTAGATATCGCTTCGCTCGTCCTTTCGGACAGTAGTTATGCCAAATGTTTCAGCAGCTAAATGTATCGGCTTCTCCGCGACCACAATCGCGCCTTGCCGCTAAAGCGTGCAAGAACTGCTTCACTACTGTCTACTACCTACATATTTTCAATTGTTAATTGTTAATTATTTCTAGGGTTGTTTCCCGATATAAGCCAGAATTCCTCCATCCACATACAGGATGTGGCCATTCACGGCATCGCTGGCGTGGGAGGCCAGGAAGACGGCAGGACCTGCCAGTTCCTCGGGGTTCAGCCAGCGCCCGGCTGGTGTCTTGGCGCAGATGAAGCTGTCGAAGGGATGACGGCTGCCATCGGGCTGACGCTCACGAAGCGGGGCCGTCTGTGGTGTTGCGATGTAGCCCGGACCAATGCCGTTGCACTGGATGTTGTACTCACCATACTCCGAGCAGATGTTGCGGGTCAGCATCTTCAGGCCGCCTTTGGCAGCAGCATAGGCGCTGACCGTCTCGCGTCCCAGCTCCGACATCATCGAGCAGACGTTGATGATCTTACCCTCGCGGCGCTCCATCATCTCGGGGATAACGGCTTTGGCGCAGATGAATGGCCCCACCAGGTCGATGTCGATGACCTGCTGGAACTCCTCGCGCTTCATTTCGTGCATGGGAATGCGCTTGATGATGCCGGCATTATTGACCAGGATGTCAATCTGTCCCACTTCCTTGTGGACTTGTTCCACCAGTGCCTTCACGGCCTGCTCGTCGGTCACGTCGCAGACGTAGCCTTTCACGTTCGTGATGCCGGCCTCGCGGTAGTTGTCATAGCCGCGCTGCAGTGCCTCTTCGCTGCGGCAGTTGAAGACGACGCATCTGGCGCCAGCCTCCACAAAAGCCTTTGCGATGTTGAACCCGATGCCGTAGCAGGCACCCGTAACCCAGGCATTCTTGCCCTCTAATGAAAAAATGTTTGCCATATATCAAAGTTAAGACGTTGCAACAAATATAGCTTTGGCAAGGATGTAGCCAGAAAATATCTTTATTACTTTACCTTCTTTTTCCCGTTTTCTATGTAGGTGCCTCGTTCTGGTTTGCCAGAGAGTTTCCGGCCCTGGAGGTCGTAGAAAGCCCCCTCTTCCGTCTCCCCGAGGGGAGAAACGATACCGGTCGGGTCATCGCTGCCCTCATAGTTCTGCCATTGGTTGTTGTCGTTATAACGTACATACCATCCTTTGGCCTTGGCAGCTGCAACCTGCGATTTGGTCATCTCGTTCTGCTCATCCTTATAGTTGATGACGCCCAAGAAGCCACCTGACGTAGACAGACCTGCCACCAGTACATTCATCGCTTCACCCTTAATTCGGTTGCTGTAGCAAATAATCTCCTCTAACTCGGGACACCCCGCCACATTGAGCGAAGTCAGCTGGTTGTCTTTACATATAAGCCTCTGCAGCGTGGTGTTCTTAGATACGTCAAGTGAAGCCAGTTGATTACTCTGGCAGGACAGATATATTAGTGCGGTATTCTTCGACACATCGAGCAGCTCCTGCCAAAATCATCGTAAATAAAATCTTTTTCGTTATATATTTGTTTTAAGTTAATAATAATTTATAGTTTTCGCCTGACAAAGATAGTGAAAATCGAGTGAAATACAAAGAAAAATGCTTTTTTCTTTTATTTCCGAGATGCATCCTATCTTCGACGATAGTCAAATTTACGAAATTCTTCAATCCCTCACAAGGAAAACAGAGAAAATCAAAAAAAGACAGATAGGACTTTACCTTTGGATTCAGAATTCTGAATTTCTGGATTTCTAAAAGTTGGGACTTTCAAAAAAGTTTCCTCCCAAAAGTTTTGGCGAAATATCTTTACATTTTCAGAAAATTGTCGTACCTTTGCAGTGTCGTAAGAAAGAAAAAAAACGCCCCGCTCGCCAGCAAAAAAGATTTCCCAGGTGCACCAAAATTTTCTCCCTGCCCAGAGCGCAAAATCCGAGTCCGGAAACGACAAAACCCCAAAAACCAAAAACTCATCAACTAACAAACTAAAATCTTTACAACTATGGCAATGAAAGTAAAGCAACCGAGGGTCACAGCGTGGCTCTGCCCGGACTCGGCACCATGCGATTCGGCCTGCGCTCTAAGGCCGTCGAGGATGTGAACGACGTGAAAACCAAGCTCATCCGCAGCCGCCGCATCATCTTCACC
>Ga0310690_10000700_pt1 | contig 67208 bp, 107 predicted proteins | sample AusTroGonzalo_MG_2_FD_207661 | JGI IMG/M metagenome (GOLD analysis project Ga0310690, IMG submission 207661) | Bovine rumen microbial communities from tropical cattle in Woodstock, Queensland, Australia - Gonzalo_04 (v2) (version 2) | ecosystem: Host-associated > Mammals > Digestive system >... | reverse complement strand
TTCAGCATCTGTAAACGCTTGTGATATCCTTTTCGACGCGTTCACCGAAAAACCGGAACAAGTGACGGATCGTGTATCCGTCGCAGGAATATCTCCCGTAATGCGCGTCATATGATTGAATATTTCCGAGATGGTCAATTAAAACCGTCGCGCCGCGAAACAAACGATTTTTATATTTCCGCGCGACAAAATCCGGACGCAGGAGCGAGAGCTTTTCGCCGCAGTATCCGGCGGAAAGTCGTTTTGTGTATCCGTCCGCCGTCGTCATCCATACGTCGGCCGGATAAAAATTCAGGTTCATAAAATCGTCAAACGACGGGCGGATGTTCCCTATATTCATTTTTTACGCGCCTCCATGTAATTATTCATAGATTTTTTCGAGCCGTCCGTCGCTGTACCATAAACGCCGGACAAAAAACCAACTAACACGACCGTCTCGGAGATAATTGCAGCGCTTGTAATACGTCCGTCCGCGCCACTTGAAACAAACACACGTCGAGCCATCCATGCTCTCGAAAAAATAGCAGATCCGCATAATTTACATCCTCCTATGTATTTTTTCCGGCGCCGGATCCGTCCGGACGCGGCGCCGGATTTTTACGTTTTACGCCGTTATTTTTTCAACCTGAGCCGCAGTGAAGAAAAACGCCTTCCGCATGTACATCCTGCCGCCTGCCTGCGATCCGTCCGCGTCCGGCGCCTCGTCGCCGTTTTCCGCGTTTTCCGCGCCTTCCGCCTGCGTCCGGCGACGTTCCGTATATTTCCATACGGGGAAGCATGCGACGGCATGTTCGCCGCGTTTTACGCAGTATCCGGCGCGTTTCCATGCGGCGAATGTATGGATGGCTTCCGGCAATTCGACGCGGCGCTCGGCGCCTTCCGCGTCCGTTATGACGGCATAAACGCCGGATCCATGGAGAACGCCTGCCTCCATCAGTCGCATTGATTCCATGAAAATTATCTCCCTATTTGTCATTGATTCCGCCTCCTCGCTTTTTTCCGTCCGTGTTTCGGACGTCGTCCGCGTCCGCCGTGCCGCAGGCGCGGATGACGTCCGGCGACGCCTGCCGCCGGACGACTGCCGGATTTTAATTAAAATCGACGTATTTTACGGTCCTGCGGATCGCGGCGAGCTCCTCTTCCGATATCGTTCCGCGTTCCCTGCAATACGTCCGCAGTCTATCGAAAACATGTTGATTGCATCCGGCGAAAACCTTTGTCACGTCGTCGCAATCTTTACGGCTGATGGTTTTCGCCGCGTCAATCAATTGAAAAATACTTTCCATGGTATTCCGGAAACACGGATAATTTTTCTGTCCACCAGGAATCCGCAATTCAACGTTTCCGTTTATGTAATGACTCCCGTTGAATCCGTTCCCGTGACTGCAATCCATGCGCTCGAGATCCATTGTCCATGCGACGTCCGGATCCATCCGGCCGCACCATCTCTGCCTGTCCTCGCGCCTGTAAAGCAATGCAAGCATCAGTCTGTAATGACGGTTTACAATGTAATAAAGCTTCCGGATGGCTTCATCCTGCGTCGCTTTTGTCCGTCCGAAACACGTCAATGAAATATGGACGTGTTGTCCGCAGTTGCCGGATCGCGCGCAGTCGATTCCGAACAATTCAAACTGCTCAAACATCGCCTTAAAATCCCTGTAATGATTCCGGATAAATGCGCGCGTCATAGGTTGTGTTATACACTCGGCGCCGCAGTCGCCGCCGTTCAACGTGCTGTCACTTTCAATTTTCCATAGATCCTCCGGAAACGTCCGGAAGCAGTGACGGAGGATTGTCGCATATGCGTATTTGTTTGTGATTCCCCATCCCTCTGTCTCTTCCTCGATGCCCATCACTGCCGGAAGCGTTCCGTCCGGCAGTCTGTACATGGAATCCGTCTCGCTCGGACGATCAGACGCGAAAACCTTATTTGATTCAAAATCTCCTCCATGATAGCAATGGATCCTCTCGACGTTTACCGTCCGTTCTTGCCTGCATTCCGTGCGCATTGTTCGCGCCTCCTTTTTGATTGATCGTCATATATATTTGACGTCGCTATTATCTTAACAGATATAATTGACGATTGCAAGCGTTTTTTTATGGAATGACAGCGATATTTGACGCGCCGCAGGCAGTCAAAAAAACGTTGAGTTTATTGACGTTTCCGGCGTTTTCCGCGCGCCGTCGATCCGCGTCGCCGATCCGCGCCGGAAAATTTTTTTTCATATATGGAAGAAAAAGCGCCGGACGCCGTCCGCGTCCGCCGTCGTTCCCGATATCACTCGCGGCGCCTGCCGCCTGCCTGCCGCCTGCGGCGTTTTTACAGGCGCCGGTGTAATTTCCTGCCGCCTGCCTGCCGCCTGCGGCGTTTTTTACAGGCGCCGGTGTAATTTCCTGCCGCCTGCCTGCAGCCTGCGGCGTTTTTACAGGCGCCGGTGTAATTTCCTGCCGCCTGCCTGCCGCCTGCGGCGTTTTTTTACAGGCGCCGGTGTAATTTCCTGCCGCCTGCCTGCCGCCTGCGGCGTTTTTTACAGGCGCCGGTGTAATTTCCTGCCGCCTGCCCTGCGGGGAAGGCGCGCGCGCGGGGGGGCGGGGGCAGTAACCCCCATCCGCACCCGCGAAACAAAAAAAGCCTCGACTGACCACGCTCCAAAAAATTTCCCGAAAAACAAAAAAGGCATTGACGAAAACAGAAAAACATGTTATTGTGATAACGCAAAAACACGAACTGCGATAGGATAGGTGGTGAAAGAGTGGGAAAGGTAATGGATGAGAAGGCGATACTGAAGGAGCTGATGAAAGCGAAGGGGTTTACGCAGGCGCAGGTAGCGGAGAAAGCTGGGTTAAAGCGGCAAAGCAACATAAGTGAGATGTTCCGTAGCAAGAGCATGCGTGTAGACAATTTAGTAACGATACTGAGTGCATTGGGGTGTGAGCTGGTGATACGCAGCGACACAGGCGGACAGGAATATGTAGTAGAAGTAATGGAACGATAAGGAAGTAATGGGAGGGCAAAGAAATGAAAGCAACGGAAGCGATCAAGGAAGTATTGAAGAGGAAGGGAATGTCGAAGGCGGCGTTAGCGCGTCGGTTAGGGATGGATCCGAACAAGAGTGCGATACGGATGCGGCTGGACATGGACAACATTGGTGTAGTGAAGCTGAGTGAGACGTTACGTGCGGTAGATTACAAGGTAGTAGCGATGCCGTCTGACACGCGGATGAACGAAGAATGGATAGAGATAGAATGAAGTGGAACGTACGGGGTGGTTACGATGATTTACGGATATGCGCGTGTAAGCACGAAGGGGCAGGCTCGTGACGGGAACAGTATAGAAAGTCAGGAGCAGCAGTTACGGAATGCTGGGTGTGAAGTAATTTATAAGGAAAGCTGTACTGGAACGCGAATGGACCGACCGGCGTTTACGGAACTGATAGGTCGGTTACGGGAAGGTGACAGGCTGGTGGTAGCGAAGCTGGACAGGTTTGCTCGGACGACGGCAGGTGGGATAGCGACGATACGTGAGCTGTTAGGGCGTGGGGTGTCGGTACACATACTGAACATGGGGTTGATAGACGACACGCCGACGGGGCGTCTGATGGTAACGATGCTGCTTGCGTTTGCGGAGTTTGAGCGGGACATGATAGTAGAGAGGACGATGATGGGGAAAGCGATAGCGAAGGAAAGCAATCCAGAATACAAGGAAGGGCGGCGAACGAAGGAACTGGATGAAAGATTATATGAAGAACTTGTAGCGAAGAACAGGCAAGGTGAGAAGACGGTGTTAGAGTGCTGTGCTGAACTTGGGATCAGCAAGCAGACGTGGTACAACAGGGCGAAAGTAAGTGCTTAACGAAGGAAAGAAGAAAGAAGGGTTTTAGATGAAAGGAAACGAACTTGTAAAGTGGATTGAGGAGAACAATGCGGGAGAACATGTAGTAATTGCGGTAGACAGTGGTCATCATTACATGAAAGCGAAGGAAGTATGGGAAGGTGAGTCAGAAGGAGGGGCCATCATGATTGAAGTAGAGGATGACGCGGTGATGAAGGGTGATTAGTGCCATTGTATCGTTACTGTTGTTGTTTGTAGCGTATTGTTTCTTTAGTAATGGGGAATCGACGCCAGCGTGGATTTGTGTAGGATTGATAGTGCTTGTATGGGTGCTGCACAGTGAGTCTGTACAGACGAACAAGGCGTGGGTACGACGGCGTGATTACTGGGCGAAAGGCGGACCGGACGGTGTGAACGCGACGCACAGGGAGCATGTGTACAGGCAGCACACGGTATACATGGTAGATCCTGAAGAAGAGCGGCGTCGGATACGTGCGGAAGTAGAAGCTGAAGTACGGAAGGAAGAGATTGTACGCAGGGCGAAAGCGAACGAAGCGTACAGGAAGGCATACAAGGAAGAGTACCTGCGGCAGCTGGGGAAGAGACGAACTGTGCGCAGGGAAAACGAACCGGAGTCTGAAATGACGCGGTTATTTGGAACGAACAACCTACGCGGATAAGAGACGCAGAATTGCGGGGACGAGCCGAAAAGGCTTGTTCCCGCTTTTATTTTATAAAGGAGGGCGTGGGCATGTACGAATGTTTTCATTGTGGCGAGAGAAAGGTGATATGGGATGGTGACTTTACGTTTGAGGACATGGGGCGTGAAGGTGAAGGTATAGTGCATTGCTGTCACTGCGCGAACTGTGGTGCGGAGATAGAGTACTGGATTGCGCTGGAAGAAGGTGACGGTGATGAAGGAAGCGGGGAAGGTTAAGCTGAAGAAGTGTCCGTTCTGCGGCAATCCGAACGTGAACATACGGCTGTACAAGGCGGATGGTGTGAAGCTGTTTCTGGACCGGTACGCGGTGATTTGTGATTACGGAAAAGGCGGCTGCGGGACGGAAAGTGGGTGGTACCACAGTCCTGAAGAAGCTGCTGCGATGTGGAACCAGCGGAAACGGAGGTATGAAGGATGACAGGGCAGGAAATTATAGACTGGATTAAGGAGAACAAGGCGGAAAATGACGTGATATACATTGAAGTACAGAACGGACTGTTCAGATCGACGAATGAGTTTGAAGTGTTGGGTGATTCGGACTGTCCGTGCATGGAAATGGTGATATTGAGGTGATGACATGGATGTAACGGAACTTGTAAGGAAAAGTATTGAAGCGCATCCGGACGATCCGTTGGTATACAGGGACGCCGTGGCGATTTATTACGGAGAGATCTGTAACGGACGTTTAGAGCTGCATGCAGCGAACAAGGATCTTCGGAAGAAGATAAGCGGTGCAATGCGGCGGAGCGGGAACTTTCGTGCGATAGAGAGCCTGAACGACACGTACTATAAAAGCCTGCTGACAGACGCAAAGGTTGACTTCGACGCATATTGCCAGTACATAGAGCGTGACAGGGAACCGAAGCGGAGATTTTACCTGCCGCGACGTAAAATACTGGGGACAGTGGCCGCAGATCTGCAGCGGCTGGAGTCTGGGGAACTGAAATTGCTGGCGATCAGTTTGCCGCCTGGCGTGGGGAAAAGTACGCTGGCGATCTTTTTTATCACATGGTTAGGCGGGAAGCATCCGGAAAAGGCGATACTGACATTCTCGCATGACAGCGGGATTGTGCGCGGGTTTTATGACGAAGTGCTGCGGATCATAGGGAAGGACGGGGAGTATCTGTACAGGGACGTGTTTCCGGACACGGAAAGTCCGCTGGTAGGGACGAATGCGAAGGAACTGCGGATTGACCTTGGGAAGAGTAAAAGGTTTGAGACATTCCAGTTCAGTTCTGTAGGTGCAGGGAACGCTGGTAAGTATCGTGCCAGTGAGCTGCTGTACTGCGACGACCTGTGCAGCGGGATCGAGGAAGCGTTAAGCAAGGAACGGATGGACAAGCTGTGGCGGACATACAGCACAGACCTGCGACAGCGGACCAGCGGGGATCCGCCAGAACTGCACATAGCGACCCGCTGGAGTGTGTGGGATGTGATTGGACGTCTGGAACGGAACGCGATGGACTACCCGACAGGAAAGGAAAAGTTTATTGCGATACCGGCGCTGAACGAAAACGACGAAAGCAACTTTGACTATCCGATGATAGAGGACAGGTTCACGACGGAACGGTACAAAAACCTACGTGACACGATGGATGATACGGACTGGCGCGCGCTGTACATGAACATGCCGATAGAGCGCGAGGGTCAGCTGTACCATCCGGACGAACTGCGACGGTTCTTTGAGCTTCCGCAGCGAACGCCTGACGCAGTTGTGGCTGTGTGCGACACGAAAGCAAAGGGCAGCGACTATGCGTTCATGCCTGTAATGTATCTATATGGAAATGATTGCTACATAGCGGACTGCGTATGCGACAATGGGGATCCTGGCGTGGTTGAGGAACGGTTGGCGCAGATGCTGGTAAAGCATAAGGTTCAGCAGGCACAGTTTGAAAGCAACAGTGCTGGGTGGCATATAGCTGAAAAAGTGCAGGATAGGGTTGGTCAGCTTGGCGGAAAGACGAAGATCACGACAAAGCCGACAACGGCGAATAAGGAGACAAAGATCGTAGTCAACGCACCCGCCGTGAAGCAACGCTGCCTGTTTCTGGATGCGTCGAAATACAGACCGAATTCTGATTACGGAAGGGCGTTAAGCATGCTGACGACGTACACAATGGTAGGGAAAAATAAGCATGATGACGTAGCGGACGGTATGGCAATGGCGGTACTGTATTTGGAAAGTTTAGCGGGGTTAAAAGCGCAGGTGATTGCAAGACCTTTTTGATTTGATCAAAGATATTACAATATGTGGTACAAACATTACAAAAACTGTTGACAATCCACAATATGTCTGTTAAGATTCGTGTGAAGAATCCTGTTCTGTTCCTTTAACGACCAACGAAATGGTTGCAGGGGACCTGATACAGCAGAGCAGGGGGAGACGCTGGAGAGCGGAGAAGAACCGTTGTTCAGCGTCTTTTTCTATTGAAATGCCGAAGGAGGTGTCGGTCATGGGTGCGGAAGTACCGGACGTTGTGAAAGTATCATCTGTCTATGACAACCTTGCTTTGGCGAAAGAATTACGCGGACGTCGGCAGATTTTTTCTGCGGTGGAAGAAATTACAGACGCCAATGTAATTGACGTACTGAACAAAGCGTTGCTGATTCATTTGCTGAACAGGCGGGAAGAACTGTTCCTGAAGGCATATGTTCGTGGCGAACAGCCGATTCTGCAGCGGTACAAGCAGTACAATTCGGAGATTAACAACAAGATTGTTGTAAATATTGCGAATCAGATTGTGACGTTTAAGACTTCCGAGTTTGCTGGTGAACCGATCCAGTATGTCAGCCGTGGCGACAGGGATGAAACGATTCCGGAAAAGGTTGCGTCTGTGAACGACATGATGATTTCGGAAGGCAAGCAGACGAAGGACCTGAAGCTGGCGAACGAGATGTTTACTTGCGGTGTTGCGTACCGGTTGGCGATTCATGACAGTGGGCGCGATAACACGGACTATCTGGACGAGGCTCCGTTTGAAATCTACATTCCGGATACGGAAAACACGTTTGTGGTTCGCCGGAGCGACGTGACGAAGCGTGTGCTGATGGGCGTCACGTATGTGTACAAAGACCCGCCGAGTCAGGAAGTGGAGTACACGGTGTACGCGCCGAACGTGAAGTACACGATCAGCGGGATTGGCGAGGAACTGAAGATCACGAAGCGCGAACAGCACAACTTTGGCATGGTCACGCTGATCGAGTATCCGTGCAATCCGAACTACATGGGTGCGTTTGAGCCGGTGGTTCCGCTGCTGGATGCGATCAACCTGACGGAATCGAACCGCATGGACGGCATCGAACAGTTTGTGCAGGCGCTGATGGTGTTCGACGGTGTGGATATCAGCCGTGAAGACTTCCTTGAACTGAAGGATCTTGGTGCGATTAAGCTGCCGAGCAGTCCCAGCGGCGGGAACGGCGGTCGGAAACTGTACTACCTGAACGAGCAGTTGGACCAAAGCCAGACGCAGACGCTGGTGAACGACATGTACCAGACAATCCTGCAGATTGTCGGCATGCCGTCGCAGGGCAACGGCAACACGGGCGACAGCAGTAACAACGGCGCGGTCATTATGAAAAACGGCTGGTGGCATGCGGAAGCGCGGATGCTTGAAACGCAGAGCATGTGGAAGGAAGCCGAAACCACTTTCCTGAAGGTGGTGCTGAAGATCTGTTCAGACGGCGGCGATCTGACAGGGCTGAAGATCAGCGACATTGAGCCGAAGTTCTGGCGGCAGAGTTACGAAGACCTGCAGGTTAAGGCACAGTCGTTCAGCATGCTGCGGACGTCCGGTATGCCGTCCATTCAGGCATTCTCCTTCAGCCATCTGTCGCGTGATCCTGAAAAGGACGCGATTGTATATGACAGGTATCAGGAAAAGCTGGCGGCCGAACTTGACCGGCTTAACGGTGTGTCAGATGAAGTGCCGCTGAAAGAAGATGCAACTGTCAATCCGGAGACACCGGAAGGGATTCAGGCAGACGCAGGCGCAGGCGGTAGCAGCGGAGAAGAGCCTGATACGCAGCAGGGCGAATGGGCGATCTGCCCTGTGTGCGGAAAGAGATTCCATAAGAGTTACCCCGAACAGAAGTACAGCAGCATTGCCTGTGCAAACAAGGCAAGACGCAGTACGCCAAGATACGGGGGGATGACTGTTGGACGCTGATAAGGTGAACGTATACGCGGCGTGTGACAAGGCGATTAAAGCCATGAACCGTGAAAACCTTGAAGCGTTCGGGCGTCTGAAACTGGCGAAGTGGGACGATGTCCACATCATCCGAACGGTGGCTGCGATCTACAGAGAGAGTGCCAAACGCGCCAGAAAGCGGTACTACGAGATCGCATTTGAAGCATATCTGCTTGGCATGGCGCTGTGCGGTGAAGATCCGAAAACGGCGCATGAAATGGCTGAAAAAGTCATTACGGAAGAATGGGTACTAAAGGTTCTGAAGGAAACGGATCCGGTAACGCTGTACCGGTTCGACACGGAAACGGAACGTAAGGTATACAGGCTGGCAGAAGCGCTGGAAGCAACGGACGATAGAAACAGCGAGATTGACAAGGCGCTGCGGTACTGGAGTCGGCAGATCGGACAGTATGCCATCAACGTGACGGACTATGCCATGATGGAAGCGTTTGAAGCGGAAGATATTCCGAAAGTCCGTTGGATGACGGCGAAGGACGAGCGCGTATGCCATGAGTGCCATTCATATGGCGGCAAGGTGTTTGCATTGGACGAAGTCCCACCGAAACCGCATTGGGGATGCCGGTGCTGGCTGGTCCCCGTCAGGTGATTTCAACGGCGAAAGCCGATTGAGATAGATGTCCCAGAGAAGGGACGTAAAACATTTCGCAAAAGTGGGGAGATCCACTTAAAAAAGCGCGCAATGAAAACAGTGCAGAGACGCACGTTAAAAAACGCAAAGGAGTATGAGCTATGGTACGCAATCGTAATGGTTACTGGATGAGTCCGAAGTTCGGCGCAATGTTTGCGGAGGACAGCGGTGGTGGCACGGGCGGTGCTGCCGGTAGCGAAGGTTCGGCGGGTGCGGAAGGCGCCGCAGAAAGCGCTGGAAACGCCGAGAATGCAGGTGGAGAAGCGGAAAAGACGGATGATTCGTCCGAAAGCCTGCAAGCCGAAATTGCACGTTTAAAGGCTGAAATGGCGAAGCAGAAAACCGCATTGGATGCTGCGACATCCGAAGCCGGAAAGTACCGGAAAGAACTTCGTGCAAAACAGACTGCTGAAGAGATTGCCGCGAACGAAAAGAAGGAAGCGGACGAGAAACAGGCGCAGGAACTGGAAGAACTTCGCCGGAAAGTGGCGAAGGGCGAGACGGTTAAGTCGGTCATGGGGAAACTTGGGCTGGACGAAACCGCCGCCGGAAATCTTGCGGATCATCTGTACGGCGCTGCGGACATTGACAACGCCCTGCTGGAGATTCAGAAATCGTGGCAGGCGAGGGAAGCCGCACTGCGGAAGGAGTTCGGAAAGATCACCGGACCCGGCGCGGGGGCGGACAGTAACAGTCCGGAAGCACAGGGCGTAGCCAGAGCGATTGAATTCGGCAAGAAACAGGGTGTCGTAAACGAACAGGCTCAGAAAGCCATCAATGCCTATGTACGGTGAGACTGAAATCGGTCAGTCTGACCGATAGGAAATATATTCACACTTGTGAAAGGAGAGAAAGGTATGAAGTTTGCCAAGACTGCTTATGCTGGAACGATTGAAATTCTTGCCAGCAACGACTTCCAGGCCATTCCTGTGAAGGTCGCGGGTGAAAGCCTGATGAAGGCTGGTACCCCCATTACGGCGGCTGGCGCATCCACCACCGGTGCGGATGCCATCGGCGTACTGCTGTACGACGTGGATCCTACCGCGAACCCGAACGGTGCTGCGGTTGTGCAGGGCATTATTGATGCGACGAAGGCCCAGTCCCACAGCGGCGTAAGCTATGTTGCCGACCTGTATGCGGCGCTGCCCGGAATCGTGTTCCGGACCAACATCGGTGCGCAGGGCGCTACCGGTGCCACCGGTACCACCTGATCGGAGGGTAACCGATGAAAATACTCATTGCCGTGCCGACCTTTGAAACGATTTATCCGGATACATACAAAAGCATCTGGGACATGGACAAGTGCGGACATGACGTGCCGTTTGAGTATGTACGTGGATACGACGTGGCGACAGCAAGGAACCGGATTGCCGAAAAGGCACTGGAACTGAATGCCGATTACGTGCTGACGGTCGATAACGACGTGGTGCTTCCGAAGGACGCCTTACAGAGCCTGCTGGAAGATCCAAAGGAAGTATGCGTAGGCTACTACGCGCATCGCGGAAACGACAATCTGTACCACGGACGGACATGCATCTGCAAACTGTACGACAAGGACGGCAAGGAGTATTACCACTTTCCGCTGGAGTCTGAGTACACGGCGGAAGAACTGCACGGGATGAAGAAAGCCGGAACCACGAAGATCGAGGTTCACGGCGGCGGTATGGGATGCGCGCTGATTCGCACGGAGGTGTTCCGGAAAACCTCGTACCCATGGTACGACTGGGTGAATTACGGAAATGCCAACAAGGGAATGTTAAGCGAGGATCTGTACTTCTGTTCCCTGTGCAGAGCGTCCGGAATCAAGATTTATGCGGACGTAAGAGTCGGCTGCGGACATATGCTCCGGCATGTGCAGTGGCCCGACTGAGCCTTTTATTGTCCCGTTCATTACCACGAAACGTAATGGACACCACAGCAAAAATGATTAACGAAAGGAGATAAAACTATGCTGTTTGATGGACTGTTTAGCCCTGCGGCGATTGGTGCGAACTGGACTGAAGCCGCCAGCAACCGGATTCCCTATCTGGGTGAAGGTCTGTTCCCTGCCCGTAAGCAGGCTGGACTGGATCTGAAATGGATCAAGGGCAGCAAGGGCATCCCGGTATCCCTGATGCCTTCTGCGTTTGACGCCAAAGCTACCTTCCGCGACAGGATCGGCGTGGAAAAGGTTGAAACCGAAATGCCCTTCTTCCGTGAGGGTTTCAAAATCAAGGAACGTGACCGTCAGGACATCCTGCGCGCCCAGAGCGCCAAGGACCCCTACGTGAACGCTGCGATTGCCAATGTGTTCGATGATGCCCGTAACCTGATCGAAGGTGCCATGGTCGTCGGTGAGCGCGAGAGGATGCAGCTGCTGTTCCCGGTGAACGGCGACGTTGGTATCGTCATCAAGGCGAACGGCGTTGACTACACCTACAACTATGACCCGAACGGCGCGTGGAAAGCCTCCAACTATTTTGAACTGACCGGCGACGATGCGTGGGATCATACCACTACGTCCGATCCGTTCGGCGACATTCAGGATGCCAAGGATGCCATCTCTGCCGCGACCGGCAGCGACCTGCGTCTGGCGATCATGAACAAGGCGACCTTCCAGCTGCTGCGGAACAACACCAACATCAAGAACCGCTATCTGACCAAGAGCGGTGCTGCGTTCGGCTATCTGACCGACAGCGAGATCATCCAGATCCTGAAGGACACCAACGACCTGGACGGCATCATCCTGTACGACAAGCAGTACAAGGACGAGAACAAAGTTGCCCACAAGTTCGTTCCGGACGGCTATGTGGCACTGATCCCGAACGGCGCGCTGGGTGAAACCTGCTACGGCACCACCCCCGAAGAAGCCGACCTGATGGGCAAGGGCGTTGCTCCGGTGCAGATTGTGGAAACCGGTATTGCGATTACGCAGGAAACCACGATCAATCCCGTGAACGTGAACACCTTCGCTTCCGAGATCCTGCTTCCGTCCTTTGAACGGATGGACGAGGTTGCCGTGCTGAAGGTTAAGTAAGCACTTATTCCGGTACACGCCGACGTTGACGTGTACCGGACAGATTTCAACTGAAAGGGGCTTCACCATGATTGCGACACACAACATCAAGGTGAACGGCCGGTGGGTTGCCGCCGGTGAAGAATACGAGGAAAAGCCGGAAGTGAATCCCGTAGAGGAAGAACTGAAGGCTGAACCAGAACCCGTGGAAGAAGCACCGGAAGCCGAGGAGCCTGAAAAGGAAGAACCGAAGCCGAAGCGGACGACGACACGGAGAAAAAAGATCAGCGAGTAAAGGGGGAAGAACAGAATGACCACAGAAAAAAAAGTCGCAATGCTTCGATCCATGATGGGCGGAGACGATGAGGACAGTGGCGTTCTGGAAGTCTACCTTGAACTTGCCGGTAACAAGATACTCAACCGCATGTATCCATACAAGGAGAACTTTGACGGCATGGACGTGCCGGATAAGTATGTCATGCTTCAGCTGAAGATAAGTTGCTACATGCTTGGAAAGCGTGGCGCCGAAGGCGAAATTCAGCACATAGAAAACGGAATCCACCGCAATTACGGCGACGCGGACATTCCGGAAAGTATGCTGAGTGACATTATTCCCTTCGCACAGGCGATCAGATAAGGCGGTGATCGCATGAGACTTCTTTACCGGAACACGACGGAATTTGAGTATCTGCCACCCAATGGTACGGAAACAGACCTGAACGGCGACGGCGAACATACTGGCATATTCAAACCTGTTTACGGCGATCCCGTGATTTACAGGGGGAATATATCCTCGCCAAGCGGTCATACCACGCAGCAGTTTTACGGAGAAGATATCCGTTACACGCACACGCTTGTTATGGACGATCCGAACGCAGAGATTGAAGAACGTGGGAAGATTTGCTGGAAGGGACACCAGTATGAAGTGACGGCGGTAAGACCGAGCCTGAACGTATTAAGCGTAGCACTGCGCAGAATGACGGACATTGACGAATCGGAAGGACCGGAAGAGCCTGAAGATGAAGAAGAGCCTGAAGATGAAGGTGAAGGCGAATGAGCAGAGTCTTGCAGACGATTACATTCGACCTTACGCCTGCATCTATCAACAGAGCGATCCGTGAAATTAACCGATTCAGCAGGCAGTTAGAGCGTTGGGCAGATGACCTTGTAAGGAAACTTCTGGAAGACGGCGTTACAGTAGCGAAGATGAATGTCATGCGCATGAACGCCGTGTATACGGGACAGTTGGAAGAAAGCATCCAAGGCGTGTTCTTCCCTGAAGAAAAGATGGGCGTGATCTTTACGGATGCGCCACATGCACTGTTCGTAGAATACGGAACTGGATTCGTAGGGGACGGAACAAACGTTGAACCGCTTCCGGAAGGATACGTACACGATTACAACAATCACGGACCTGCAGGATGGGTATATTACCTTGCAACAGACAGGGTAAACCAGTTCCGGTGGACGGCTGGTATGGTAGCAAGACCATACATGTATGAAACACTTCGGTGGCTTCAGGCAAACGTAGGACAGATTGCTGAAAGTACTTTCGGAAAGTAACAGGAGGTGAAAGCAGATGAACGATTATGAAGTGAAAATCTTCAATGAAGTTCACCCGATTGCATCTCCGCTGTGCGCAAAGAAAAGATTTGTCAGCACACCGATTCTGGACTACACCAACCTTCCAGCGGCGTCCCTGTATGAAATGGACAACCGGACTGTGACAGGCTTGCAAAGTTCCACGCCGGTCGAAAACTTCTCGCTGATTACGTATCAGCTGGACGTGGTGGCAAAAACAAAGGACAAGTGCCGTGCAATCTTCAAAGCCATTGACGAAAAGATGATCTCGTTGAACTTCAACAGGATCAGCGGACAGTACGTAACGTACCCGCAGGATCCGGAGATCGTCCGATACGTTGCAAGGTATGAAGCGGTTGTAGACACGGACGGTCAATTGTACCGCAGATAAGAAGTAACTAAATATCTGCATAGACGCATGATTGCGAGTTTGGATCATATCCACGCTTTCATGCGTTTTTTGAACCGATTTTTTGTGAAAGGAGATTAAGAACATGCCGGATCTGAAAGGTATTTCCACTTATCAAACCTACCTGATGTACCGCTCGTCCTCGACGAACAGTTTTGCGAAGCTGATCGACATTACGTCCTTCCCGGACCTGATTCCCCCGAAGGATCGTATCGACATTACTTCACTGTCCGACTACATGAGGGTTTACATCCAGGGCGTAGGTGACACGAGTGAGTTTAGTTTCGGCGCCAATTACACGCCGGACAACTACTCCACGATTGTTAATCTGGAGGGTCACCAGTACGAGTATGCCGTATGGTTCGGTGCTACCGGCACGGCCGGTAGCGAAGTTCCTGACGGACACAACGGCACCTTCACCTGGACCGGTGAAATTTCTGCCGGTGTTTCCGGTGGCGGCGTCAACGAAGCGGTTGGCATGACTATCAACTGCACCCCGAGTACGGTTGTTGTGTTTGCTCAGAGTCCGTCCTGATGAATCAACGGGGGAGGGGATTCTCCTCTCCCCCTTGATATTCCTGCAAAGGAGAAACAAACATGCCAAATAAAAAGATTGTGCCTGTGAATCAGGCGAGAAAGGAAGGCAAGCCGATGGCTGCGGAAAACAAGGAATTCACAAAACTGGTTATCAAAGACAAGGAAGGCAACCGCTACGAACTGGAGTTCAACGCGCGTGTTGTGAAAAACATGGAGCGTCGGGGGTTCAAGATTGATACAGACTACCCCGTGACGATGATCGACGATCTGTTCCTGGGAGCGTTTCAGATGCACCACAAGGGCATTACCCCTGAACGGGCCAAAGATATCTGGAAGTTCCAGAAAGGCAAGGACGAACTGCTTGGCATCCTCACCAAGCTGTATATGAAACCGCTTGAGGACATGATGGCAGAGGATGCCGCTGAAGAAGACGACGGCAACCCTACATGGGAGACGATCTGACGGAGGATCAAAAATCCACGCAGACGTCATCCCGTTCGTATGGAGATATATTTGACGAACTTTTTCCGCATTATTTGGTCATGGGAATGACGCCAGAGCAATACTGGGACGGCGAAAGCTGGCTGAAACCAGCGTATCGGAAAGCGTACAGGATGCGCATTGAAAACGAGGAACGCGTTGCAGACATGCATAACTGGCAAATGGGTAATTACCTGATCAGAGCATTGCAGGCGGTCCCGTTGCTTGTTGCCGGATTGAACGTAAAGCGAGGAACCAATCTTCCAAACTATCCGGATAAGCCATTCATGATCGAAGCAGAAGAACGGAAGCAGGAAGAAGTTCGCAGGCAGAAACAGGAAGACCAGCAGAAACTCGCCATGGCACTTTTCCAGCAGTTTACAACGAAGTTCAACAAGAACATCATGAAACGGCTGGAAAAGGAAAAAGAAAAGGCGGGGGGGACTGGGCAGTAAGAATACGGGCGCGTCAGCGAGGAGGACAAGACCATGGCAGAAGTAGGCATTCTGAATTTAAAAATTACAAGCGACACTTCGGAGGCTGAAAGTGGTCTTAACCGACTTACTGACGCGCTTTCGCGTGTTAAGGAGGCCGTTCAGGGCGCGCAGCTTAATAATGTTGCTTCGCAGATAAGAAGACTTGTAAAAACCATCAACGAAGATGTTAATGGCACTACGTTGATGAAACTGCGTATGTTGGCAGAGTCTTTAAGCAAACTTCAGGGTTTGGGCGACATAAGCATTAATCTGCGAAATTCAAACCAACTTGCAAAAGCAGTTGAATCGGTTGACAGGGCATTGCAGGGGATTCAGCGCGTTCCGAAGGATGGGATGGGAAACGGCTTTGCACAGGCAGACGAAAGAATTCAGGAAGTAAATGGCGATCTGCATGACATGGGGATGACCATGCAGGAGCTTGATAATATAGTTCACAATACAAATTGGGCTGCACAGTTTGATCCGTCAAAACTTCCGATTGAAGCACTCGGAATGAAAATGGATTCAGCGTCACAAGAAATGTATAAATATGGTGATGCTGTCAAGGATTCGTTTGAAATTGTGAAGAGCATGATGCCGGAAGATATAGCGAAAAAATATGATGAAGTAATCGGCAAATTACAGGGCGTAAGCGAAGCAAAGGAAAACCTTGCAGGTGATAATGGCAATGTTCAAATTTTTTCCAGCATTGAAGAAGCGGCAGAACGTCTTGGAATTACGGTTGAAGAAGTAAAGGAAAAACTGCAAAGTACGCTTCACATGGTATATGGGATTCCAAGTGAAAATGTATACTCTTCATTGGAAGAAGCTGCGCAACGTATGGGAATTACGTTGGAAGAAGCGAGAAGAAAGGTTGTAAATATCCAAAGCACATTACAGAATGGTGCAAATACAAATCTGTTTGATAATGGAACTGATGCGGCAAATAGAATGGATGCTGCTGCTGATAGACTTCAGGCAAAGATAGAACAGATCGTCAATACATTTAGGGACTCTTCACCAAGAATTAAACAAGCCATTGCAGATATTTATGGATTGGACGTTTCCATATTTGACCGTCAAAGTGTTCAGAGCATGACCGGCATTGCGGAAGGTGCAGAAACTGCCGCTCCTGCGATGCAGACATTGCAGTCCGCAATGGACGAAGCAAAGGCAGAATCCGAAGGTCTTAATGATAACTTAAAAGACGTTGACGATGAACTGAAGAAAAAGAAAGAAGATGCGGACGATGCCTGTTCTGCATTTGACAGATTAAAAGAAGGAATGAGTAATCTTGTTCCGGCGCTGGGGGCTTTGTGGAGCAGGCTTAAATCAATTTTGTTAAGGCGTGTTATCACAGCTGCCCTTCGCAGCATTTGGAAAGGTCTTAAAGAAGGCGTAAATAACGTCCGTGAATACAGCAAGGCGGTCGGAACGAGTTTTGCACCCGCAATGCAGTCTGCTTCGGACGCATTGTTTAAAATGCAAAACTCCATAGGTGCGGCGTTGACACCGTTGCTTGAAGCATTGATACCGATTCTCCAAACAATTGTAAGTTGGGTGATTACGGCGGTTAACTGGATTAATCAGTTGTTTGCACTTTTAAGCGGAAAGACGCAGTGGACACATGCGATTGATGCTTCTTCAGAATCTCTTGACAATGTGGCAAATTCGGCTGGCGGCGCTTCAAAGGCTGTAAAAGATTTGCTTGCCGACTGGGACGAACTGAACATTATTCAGAGCGAATCTGGTGGTGGCGGCGGTGGCGGAAGCAAAAAAAGTACGCCTGATTATGCCAGTATGTTTGAAGAACTTACTGATTTCGATGAAAAAATAAAGAAACTTGTAGAAGGTATCAAAAAAGAATTTGGAAGTGTTTGGAATCTTGTAAAAGAAATTGGTGCTGTCATACTTGGTTGGCGCGTTGCTGCTGCATTTGCCGGAACGATTGGAATACTTGGTGCGATTGTTGGCGGTGTAGCAACAATTGATATCGTATTCAAACTTTCAAAAATGTTTACAAGCAATTATCTTGAAACCGGAGATATAGGATGGATGATTGCAGATATTCTTGAAACAAGCCTTGGCGGATTTATTACAAGTCGAATTCTTGGTCAGGTTCTTTCCGCAGGTGCAGCAACACTTGGAATTCCGCTCACATTTTTTATCAGCGCAGGTGCTACGATTATTGCGAACATTGAACATACAGATGTTAGCGCACTTTCGGAAAGATCGCTTGTATCCGCTGTTGTTGCCGCTATTGAAGGAGGTGTCGCAGGCGCATACATGGCGCATCTTGTAGGCGGCACGGTGGGGGCATCACTTGTAGAGGGTGCAGTTGTATCTCTTGCAACATTTGGTGTTGCTATTTCGCTGAAGGCGGACGCTGCTGTTACTGCTGATGACATTGCGCCTGAAACGATTGGTGCGAAAATATTGAGCATTGCGGCGCTTGGAATAGCAGGCGGAACGGTTGGTGCAATGTACGGAAGCACGGCAGCTGCTATTGGAATGGGGATGCTCTTTGCCGGTCTGCCGATTGTAACCCTTGGCGTATCTGTTGGAATTAATGCCATTAACGAAACGGTAGACGGAAGCGGAATCACAAAATCCGTGATAACCAAAAACCTTATTGCTGGTGGCATTGTTGGAGCTGGTCTTGCGTTACAAGCCGGTGCGCTTGCCGGAGGATATGCAGCGATGATTGTTGGTCCGACCGGTGCAGCTATTACCATTGCGGCATTGTTCGCCATTGAAGCAATTATATCCGAACAGGCTTCCCTTGTTGAATGGGGCGGATATGAAGCAACAAAGGAAGAAATAGAAGCGTATGTAAATTCCAAACTGATAAAGGATCCGCCGCAGATCACAATCGGTCTTATTGATGCAACGCTTTCGGATGTAGAAGTCAGCAAGAAAAACCTTGAAAAGCAGATTGAACAGACCATGGGTACATTCTATTCCGTACGCCTTGGTATTAAAGAAGATTCTATTGATACGATTAAAGAAGATGTAAACTCGCTGATTTCCACTTTCAACGAGACTGCAGACGCAGAACAGAAGAGCCTTGAAGTTGCTGTTTCCCTTGTTCCTGCAACAAATAAAGAAGGAGAAAATATTGGTGATGATATTGCAAAATCTTCCAGTGAAAGATGGGACGATTTAAAGCAGATAATGTCAGACAAAGGTGCTGAATTAGTACAGGCATATAGTGATGCATATAATAAAGAACTTGATGAAAAAACAAGGCAGCAGGCATTGGATAGTGTTGAAAAGATATCCAATATGCTTATTCAGGTGGCAACTGCTGTGGCAAATGGTCAAGCAAAAGCAAAGGCAATGAACATTATTAATATGCAACTTACCGATCTGTCACAGGCAAGCCTCGACTCGTTGTTTGAAACATTTAACCAGCAGAAAGAAGAACTTGTAGCAACGCTTACAAAGGCACGGGAAGAATCCGCAGAAGGTCTTCTCGCACAGCATTATGCATTTGCTGAACTTGCTGAATATGCATTAAAAGAATCTGGCGGAGACGTCACAAATGAAACATATAAGCACTACAAAGAGCAAGCAGATAAAGCAATGGAAGACTACAAGGCTTATCTTGCAAATCTTAAACAAGACGTTGAGGATGCTGTGAATGCAACATTTGTTGATGTGGATGAACAAGGTAAGATTGGCGAATATCTTGCTTCTATTATTAAAACTGGAGTTATCAATAAGGAAAGCATAGGCAATCTGGAACAGATTAAGCAAACAGGACTTGATTATCGTAAACAGATTTATAAACAATTGTTTGCGGACAATGGTTCTGAAGTTTCTGATGCACAGGGAACCGTAAGAATGTGGTTGCAGAAATTGATTTCAAACGCTTACGGGCAGAATGCGCATACAATAAATAATGCGATTGACCTTGGATTCTTGAATTACGGCGATGTAATTGATAAGGCTGTTATTGATCAACTTGCTGACACGATTGGAATTAGCAGTGCAACTCCAGAAGTGCAAAAGGCATGGAACGACATGATTGCATCCATGTTTAAGATTGATCCGAAAGAACAGGAATCTGAAGCTGCAAATTCTGCGAAAGCTGCTGCAGAAAGTGCAACAAGTGCGGCTGCTAATGCAGCGAAAGATACTGTGAATAAAGCAAAGCATGCTGCACTGTCTGAAGTAACAGAGATTCAATTTGAAGAAAAAACCAAGAATGCGAAACCTTCTGAAGAGGTTCAGGACTACTACAATGCATTGGAACGGATGGCAAGAGAAACCGAAACCAGCGATATTGACCTTGACATGTCCGGAGTAACAGATCCTATTGAAGACAGCATAGATTTGTTCAAAGAATACGAAAAAGAGATAGAGCAACTCAAGCAGCTTTTAAATGGCGGAGTGTTTGATTACTCCGAAGTGCAAAGCATAATCGACAGTATAGGTCTTGAAAATTTCACAGTTATTCGAGACAAATTGATGAACGAAAACGGAGTGGGTACTTCCGGTCGTACAAAGATTCCTGGTGTAACGCCTGCAGGTGGTGACTTTGCTTTTGCTGGTGCTTCTTCTGGCGTTAGGTTTGCATCTGGCAGTCAGAATGAACAGGGTATCCCAGAAACGGACATCTCCGGCGACGTGCAGACGGGTGTCGAAAACGGAAGCACACAGCAGGTCAGCCTGCTCAGTCAGCTGCTTAATGTGATGAATGCGGTCGCTGATTACACGCGTCAGACGGCGGCAAAGGAATTCAGCGTAACGATCTCGCCAAGCAGCGACTGGGGATTCCACAACCAGCGGAGTGGGGATTCCGCCAGCTACGTAACGGGTGATATAGGGAGGTAAGCCATGACACGACAGTACAATTACGCAATGGGCATTAAGGTGGATAATGTAGCGATCCCGGACCCGTCCGAGTGGAACTACCAGGTGGGCGACCTGGACACGTCCGGCAGCAGAGATGCTACCGGACTGCTCCACCGGGCATACGTGGCGACGAAGATCAACTATGAATTCAACTGGAACGCATTGGAATGGGAAATGCTGAAGAAGATCCTCGACGCCGTGCAGACCCCGAAGTTCAAGATGGTCGCGCCGGATCCACGACGGTTTGGCAAGACCTATACGGGAAACTATTATGTCGGCGACCGTACGGGCAAGGGCTGGTACTACCTGCCGGAGAAGGACGAGATCGCCACGTTCAGCCTGAAACTGAAATTCATCGAGTATTAAGGAGAAAGCCATGTACGCATGCAGCGAGGAATACCACGAAGCGACCCGGAACGGCAATGACCAGAAGGCACTGCTGATCTTTGACGATGCCGTGTTTACGGACGAGGACATCAGCGTGGAACGCGGCATTGAGTTCAACGACTACTTTAATACGGAAGAGGATCTTGCTATCGGACAGGCAACCAGCAATGAGATTTCGTTTACGCTGTTCAACGACGACAGGCTGCTGAACGAATACGAGTTCGGCGAGTTTACGGCGGCTATCGGCGTCCTTCTGCGGACGGAAACGTACCAGCAGTACGGCATCGTGATGATGCGGACGAACAACACGCCGAACGACTACTGGATCGGCACGGACGAGTACCCGTTCCTCCGGCGGAACGGTGTGCCGGTAACCGCACAGCCCAGTTTTCCGGTGAACGCAATGCTGGGGTACAACAACAAGGTGTGGGTATTCTCGGACGACGGGCGGTACGCGGTGTATAACGACAAGACCGGTGCAAACGTATCGGACAGCAACCGCGTCAACGAGTTTATGCTTCAGAAGGCGCTGACATGGGATAAGAAGGGCATCTACTACAACAAGGACACGCGGATGCTGGAAGTGTACGAAGCCGGTGACCTGATGGTGTATGAGTTCTGTCCGCTGGGTGTGTTCATTGCGAAACGACCGAAAGCGCCGGACATGATTCAGATCGACTTCACCTGCTATGACCGGATGCAGAAGTTTGAAGAGGACATGCCGTCAGCGGGTGATCTGGGAATATCGTACCCGACGACCATTGGCAATCTGTATGCGAAGATGTGCGATTATGTAAAGGTTCCGTATGCAACGAAATCTTTCATTAACAGCAGTGCGGTGATTCCGGAGGAACCGACGGACTTTGAACGGGTGACGATGCGGGACGTGATGAAGTGGATTGCGGAAGCGGCCGGAAGCAACGCAAGGTGCAACAGGGACGGCGTCATGACCATGGCGTGGCTGAAGGAAACGGGGCAGATCTACGAGGCGACGAACTACAGGGAGTTTAACCCGTACTGGTACACGACGCCAAAGATCACGAAGCTGTGCAACAGGGATCTGCACGACAACGTGGATCACACGGTCGGGTCGGGGAAGGTTCCGTACCTGATACAGGATAATCCGCTGCTGAAGGGGGTGAGTTAATGGCAGATATTTCGGGCGGTTCGCTGACGCCGATTTATAACCGGCTGCATGACACGAAATCGTATCATCCGCTGAATGCGGACACGTTTGCAGATCCGAGCGTGGAAGCCGGTGACGTGGTGACGGTCACGCGGGACGGGAAGAGTTACGAAAGCCCCGTGCATGTGGCAAAAATGACGTGGCGGAAGGGCATGCAGGTGTCGCTTTCGTCCGCCGGAAACGAGGAACGGAAACCACTGGCAAAACTGAGCCAGAAGAAGTATGCCCGGGGTGCCGGTGGTGGGAGCGGACTGCGGGACAACATGTACCAACACATCTACGTGGAGGATGTGTACAACCAGCTGAAGAGTGGGCTGGAACTGACGACGAGCAGTGCGACGCTGTATACGCAGGATCTGTACCGGCAGATGTCGTCCGGGCTGAAACTGACTTCAAGCAGTGCCACGATGTACGTGAACGATGCGTACAAGCAACTGTCGTCAGGGTTGCAGATGACAAGCAGCAGTATCAACCTGACGGTAAACAACAACTACAAGGGGCTGAGTTCGTCCATCAAACAGCAGGCAGACAAAATCTCGCTGGTGGTGACGGACAAAGGGCAGGTTAACGCGGCATCCATTGTGGCGGGGATCAACGGGCAGAGCGGCAGCTACGTAAAGATACAGGCGAAGACGATCAACCTGAGTGGGTACGTGACGGCAACAGAACTGAAGGCTACAAACGCAAAGATTGACAGTTTAACTTCTGGCAACACGAACATCAGCAAACTGTGGGTCAGTACGATACAGGGGAACAATGAAACACTCAGCGGAACATTGACTTACCTTGGGCATAACATCATCAGTATGAACGCATACAACAGAAACGGGGAGAATATTGCCGTACTCGGATGGAGGCAGTAATGAAAGAAAAGATTTCAGCATGCTACGAGCGGTTGCAGACATTGGATATGCCTATGACAAAGGGGAACATGGAAACATTGTTGCAGACGCTCTATGATCTGCAGGAAATTTATCAGGAGTTAGAAAGGATGGAATGCAATGGAGGGACGGAGACTTGTCCTGGCAGACGGAACGAAATTTGAAGGCGGCGAAGCCGGATATTCAGACGGAAACCTTTGGTGCTGGGTTCCGGACTGCTCCATGACATTGGCGATCAATGTATTTATGAATCCGATGAAAACGCAGCGTATTGTTTATCAGTACGGCGACATGGAAGATGTCTACGAGGGATTTACGAACTGCACGAACATCATGGTTGATCAGGATCGGCTCGTGTCTGTGTGCATGAAAAAGCCTTGAAAAATAACTCTTCCAATTTATTTGTTATTCTGATACAATAACCACGAAACAGAATATCTGCAAGGCATCGAATGATGAGCAACGCTTTTCATCCGATGCCTTTTTGATTCGACACACAAGGAAGTGAGTACAGATGTTCACGATAAACGGAACGACAATCACCCTGTCGCGCGGTGACACAGGGTCTATTCTGCTTCGCGCGAATGCCAAGCGGAAGGATACCGGTGCTACGTATATCTTCTCCCCGCGTGACAGGGCATTGTTCAGCCTGAAAGCCGGTAACGGCACGATTGTCAAGCAGAAGCAGTGTGAACTGATCAACACGGTCATGACGGTGTCTGCGGAGCGTACAGGCGGTGCAACGCCCATTACGGCGCGGATCGACAAGAGCGCATTCAATGAAGCCATGCCGGATTTCAGCGGCACGTTTGTGACAACGTACACGAGCGACTGGGACTACAACCCGGGGCTGTACGGCATTACGGTGGAAGGTACGCCTGTGAACGGCGACTCGATCACGGTTGAGTACAGGAAGAACGATTTCACGGTTACCTTCTTTAATGCAGACACGGACACGCTGGCAACGGGCAATTACAACTGGGACGTGCGGTACGTGATTAACCCGTACTACGACGAGGACGGGAAGATCGTGGACGGTGATCAGGTGATTACCCCGAACTCCCCGATGAGCATGAGCCTTCAGGTTGTTGTGGGCGATATTTAAGACAGGGTGGTGAGATAAATGCCGAACACGGAAGAAAGCATTCAGCAGACCGGCGGAGTGCCGGACGTGGAGATGGAAGTAGAAATCTGGGGCATGGTTCAGCAGCCGACCGACAAAACGCTGAGTATTGAAAACATGCCTGCGGACGCCAAGGCTGTCGGGGACGCGCTTGAAAGCGTGACGGAAGACCTTTCCGATACGATGACGGACGTCAGCGGCATCCTGGAGTGGACAGGCGAGAACATTCCGGTGAACAGCGGATCCGGTGCAGAAAGCGTTGCAAGCGTTATTGCGGAGATCCTCGGATGGAACGGAAGCAACATTCCGGTCAGTAGTGCAGTTGGCGCGCCGAGCATTGTGACCGCGATCAATGCGGTGTACACGAATCTGTATCCGGTCGGAAGCCTGTACGTGACAGCTGCAAACGTGCTTCCGATGGTGCTGACGGATATCGGCACATGGACGGAGATCCTGATGCCGATGACCTGGGGCGACATTGAAGGCGGTCAGCGCAGCTATGTTGCAAAAGACCAGAGCGCAGCCGGAAGCCTGCACTTCTGGATGCGGACTGCGTAAGAAAGGAGGACGGGTGAATGAACACAACCGAGAAACTCGGTCTGAAAATGCCGGAAAGCACGGACGCCGGTGCGATATCCGCGCTGAACTATAATGCAGGGATTCTGGACACAGAAGTGTCCTCGCGGATCAAGACGATCAACGGCGAGAGTGCGAATCCGGATACTGGCAACTACAATATCAGCGAAGTGCCTTACGCACGGCAACTTGTGACGGAAGACAAGCAGACAATCAGCGGCAACGTTCTGTGCAGGGCAACCGGTGGCGGAACGTCAATTACGAATGGTGACGCGGAAATCATCTCCATTCACGGGCGGATGCTTCATACGGGATACCAGGAGGAAGGAATCAGTCTGAGTGTACAGGCCGTTGAACGTGAAACGCCGATTACCGCCACCTATGACAGGGACACGTTTGTCGCATATGCGCAGACAAGCGGAACATACACGTTTACATATACTTCCGGTGCATGGGATCCTGTGCTGACAAACACGGGCATTACGGTCAGTGGCACCCCAGTGAACGGCGATATTATCCGGGTGATCTATGTAAAGGGAGAACTCGGAACGATCACGATGTCAAAGCCAACAGCGCTACGTTCCACAGGATGGAATCTGTACGACAACGATGCCGGATATGCCCGTGTGGTGAAATACAGCGACACCTATGGTTTCAAGATCGGCGGAACATACGAATCCATCATGTTCAGCACCGACTCGACAGGAACAAATCCGTCGAACCTTTATCCGGATGCCAACGGACTCTTCGATATTCCAAGTAACGGATACGTCATCGTGAGCGGCGGAAACGCTACGGATACGTATATCCTGATGACCTGGAGCGACTGGGCGGACGGACCTGCCGGAGGCTGGGAAGCGTACGACGATGTTACCATAAGCCTTGCAAATGCCATGACATACTTCCCGAACGGACTGATGCAGGTCGGCGATGTGGCAGACGAAATAAACTTCAGGTCCGGCAAGGCATACCGTAGGATCGGCAGATTGCAGAACACAGCCGCAAACATGTCAACCGTTGAAGGATACGACGTGGATTTTATATATGACGGAAATTACATTTATTACGTTTATCCCGACCAACCGAACCCGGATACGATTAATGTTCAGGGTACTTACACCGCCAATGATCACGGCATGGAAATCATTGACGGGAACGACATTGAAGTTTATGCCGTGATCGAGTACAACCAGAACCTCGTATCCAAACTCCGGACGGACGTCGTGACGATTTCCTCGCAGGATCTTACGGCATCGCAGAAGACACAGGTACGGACAAACATCAATGCTGCAAGCAAAGACGATGTCGCCGTGCTGGACAGCCCGTTCCTGATCAGGCAATACACCATGCAGACACCGGCAAAAATATCCGGTTCCGGTGCCGCCGCATATACGACCACGCAGTTCCATGTTGAGCCGATAGAAGGATACAGCATCTTCGCCATTCAGAATTACGTATCCTCTTCCAGCCCGTTGGTTCCGTATGCAACGTACAGAACGGCGGTTGCAAACGAAACAATTATTAAGATCCGGAACATTGCAACAAGCGATAACGCTGCCGGGAAAACGCTATCTTTTGAAATTGTGTGGATTAAGAACGGACTGCTTGGGGTGTAAGGAGGTGAGTGCATGAGAGGAAACACCATTACACTGAACCTTGCCAAAGGCAGTATCGCACGGGCTGGCGGACTTTTTCAGTACGACTACGGTCAGCGGCTGATCCTGGAAGGGGTTGAACTCCCGTTCTCCTATGAAGTGCATTTCAGCAACAAGGAGCGCGGAGAAAGCAAGACGTCTCTCGGCGACAGCACCGGCGTGGATATTCCGGATGAGTACCTGCAGTCCGGCGAAAACATCCATGTGTGGCTGTACCTGCATAATACCGAAAACGACGGCGAGACAGAATACCATGGGATCATCTCCGTGCAGAAGCGCGCCAAGCCGAAGAACCAGGCTCCGACGCCCGTGCAGCAGGATGTCATCACGCAGACACTTGCCGCGTTGGACGCGGCTGTGGACGAAGCGGAGGGCATTGCGGAAGCAATTCCGGAGACGGTCAATACGGCGCTTCAGGAAGCCAAGGACAGCGGAGAATTTGACGGATTCAGCCCTGTTGCGAACGTGGTGAAGGAAGGTCACGTAGCGACCATCACGATCACGGACAAAGAAGGCACGACCACGGCGACCGTGGAGGACGGCAGCAGCGTTATCATTGACGACAACGCCGGTGCCGGAGTGAAGGACAAGACATGGTCTGCGGACAAGATCACGCAAGCCATCGGGGATATCAATTCTTTCGACATTGAAATCGTGCAGACATTGCCTGTGACCGGCAAGGACCATACGATTTACTTCGTGCCGAAACAGGGCGGAACCGGCGATTCCTACGATGAGTATCTGTACCTGAACGGGCAGTGGGAAATGATCGGCACGACGGACGTGGACGTCAGCAACAAGGCTGACAAGACGGACACGGTCCTGCTGACCACACTGAGCCGTGGCAGGAAGAGCGGCACGACGGTTGGCACGAACAGTTTTGCGTTCGGTAACGATGTGACTGCAAGCGCCAACAACGCTTTTGCGGAAGGGTACAACACACGGGCAACCGGTGCCAGCGCCCATGCGGAGGGCGGATCGACCACGGCTTCCGGTCAGAACAGCCACGCAGAGGGCGAGTCCACGGCAGCTACCAATACACGGGCGCATGCGGAAGGGTACCTGACCACCGCGTCCGGTGCGTACAGCCATGCGGAAGGGTACGGTGCGGTCAACAAGGGCGCGCTCGGCAAGGCAGATCATGCGGAAGGCTACCAGACCACGGCAAACTCCGGAAGCGGTGCGAATGTATACGGCGCTCATGCTGAAGGTGTTGGAACAACTGCTTCAAACCATGGCGCTCATGCAGAGGGTGGCGGATCCGTTGCATCCGGGAGCAGCGCGCATGCAGAGGGCGGTTCTACTGTAGCCAGCGGTCACCAGTCACATTCCGAGGGTGGTGGGACAACGGCCTCCGGCGGTACGGCGCATGCTGAAGGTGGAGGAACGCAGGCGACCGGCACGGCGGCTCACGCGGAAGGCAGTGCAACACAGGCTTTAGGAAACGCTTCGCATGCTGAAGGTTATATGACAAAAGCCTCCGCTAATGCACATTCGGAAGGATATAACACTACAGCATCTGGTTCCAATTCTCACTCCGAGGGTGAAAGCACGACAGCATCTGCATTGGACGCTCATGCGGAAGGATTCAATACACAGGCTACTGGACAGAGAAGCCATGCCGAAGGTGTGAGTACTACCGCATCCGGAGACGGGTCCCACAGTGAGGGTACTGGAACAACCGCAAGTAGTGACAATGCCCATGCGGAAGGATACCACACAGAAGCAAGCGGAATCCATGCACATGCGGAAGGGTATTACACCGTTGCAAGCGGAGCATACTCGCATGCCGAAGGGTACTATACGGAAGCGGTTCAACATTATTCCCATGTATCTGGAATATATAACGTTCCGGATCTTATTGATTATCCGACCTGGGAAGCGGGAACCCATTACTATGTTGGCGATAAGACAAAGAGATTTGTCCAAATGTCCGGCGGATACATTGCGATAATAAATTACAATTGTACTGTTGAAAACACGGACACAACGTTTAATTCATCGCATTGGCAGCAAACAACAGCCCCAACGGCTCATATATTTATTGTAGGTGTTGGGACGAACGCATCCAACAAGAGAAACGGGTTCGCGCTTGACAGAAATGGAAACGCAAGTTTCAGGGGTGATGCGTACGTCGGGTGCGAGAATGACAGTTCAGGCGGAAGCAAACTTATTTCCGAAGCCAACATTGCCACAACGACCGAAACGCAGGCGATTATTACAGATTACGGGGTGAGCGCATGAGCATAGAATTAAACAAACTCATGAACCTTGCTGACGGGAAAGTCCTGTATGACGATCTGCGTCAGCGCATTGAACAGGGTGGAACCTCCATCATTGACGATACGGCCGGCGAAGGTGACACCGACAAGGCTTGGTCTGCTGACAAACTCACGACAGAATTTACTTCAACTAATGGCGCAATTAATACCAAACAAGATGCACCGGAATCCGCAGGAACGGCAGGTCAGGTTCTTGGGTTGGATAGTAATCTTGACCCTGTATGGATGAACGGGGTTGATCCGTCTGATATCGAAAATGCTGTTGACGATTGGCTTGACGAGAATATCACAAACCCAGACAGTCCTCCGCTTGATCGTTCGCTGACTTCTTCCTCTGCTGCTGCTCCTGCGGATATTGTTGGAGACATAAAAAACGATATAGATGAATTGCCAAAGGAACTCGGTGGTACATTCGTTGCAACTCGATTGATTGAAGTTGAGGAAGATGGTTTTTTCATTGTAGACGAGAGCTACAATATTGCGTGTGAAATTGATGATTTGCTTGAGGGTTGCAACACGATAATCAAAATCAATGAACCTGGACTTGTGTTTGTTGATAACGAACTAAACATTGGTTACGTGCTGAATGCGGAAGCACTCAATTATCTTAATATCGCATACGCAGAAAACATTAAGAAGCATACGCTGAACGGAACATGGTGCAGTATCGGGACATCTATCACATGGTACAACGATCATCCGGTATCCCATATGACAAAGGGTTATCAAGACCGTGTGATGGAAGTCATTAATGTAGATACTTTGTATAACGTTGGTTATAACGGTGGAACAATTGTACATCTTGCAAACAATCTACAGATAATTGTTGAAGCGGATTGGTATACAATTGAACACGGCATCAACGATTGGGGACACAGCACTCCTGTTGGAACACGAAGCGATTACGTTAACAACACGGGGGACAGTACATTTTATGGTTGTTATCGTATCGTGATGGATAAGATTTATCAATTAAATCCAAATGCGAAAATAATCCTTTGCACACCACGGAAAGCATACGGTTTTAATAATTTTTTGCCTGCTACAAGTGAAGCACCGCTAAACAATATTTATCTGTATGAATATGTGAATGCCGTTAAAACAATCGCAGAAATTGAATCATTACCCGTTTGCGATTGGTTTGGGTCAATTGGAGTTAATGATCGCAATCTGAGAAGTTATTCGATTGATGACGCACTGCATCCAAATGATGCAGGAATGCAGATTATGGCAGACAAGTTAATTAAAACGATGGAATCATTGTTGTAAGGAGGAATGAACAGATGGGTATTGCAATTGTTGTACCGAATAAAAATTATGCTTCTTTGGGGTTGGGGACGGTAACACCTACAGAAGAAGCTCCGCTTGAATCAATTGTAATTCAGAATGGAACCGCTGAAAATAATACAATCCAGTTTAGTGTTCAATATTATCCTGCCACAACAAGCGACCGTGGTGTAACGTGGTCGGTTGTAAGCGGTGGGTCATATGCAACAATTGATTCCGATGGTTTGCTTTCCATTGGCGTGCTTGCTGACAATAGCGACGTTACTGTGCAAGCAGTATCTACTGTTGACCAAACCATTACTGCAACAAAAACAGTTACAGTTACAAGAGAAGCTGTCGTAGATGTCCAACCATATACGATGTCAACCGGTACCGCTCTTGGGAATGGCGCTGTCCTTGTCACAAATACACCGGCTCCAAAGGATTGTAAACTGACAAAAATATACTGCGGACAGTATGTAAGCGGAATGAAAGTTCATATTCATGCTGTTGTTCCAACTGAATCCAATCGGCAGATAGCAACAGATATTGAACTTGATGGAGAAGAAACAATACTTGATACACCACTTGATATTTATGCCGGAGAAAGCGTTGGTTTTACTAATGCCGGGAAGAGTGCTGTTAAATTTTTAAACGAATCGTCTGACACAGTTTATTATACTGTCGGCACAAGTGACGCTACACCAACTTGGTATAATAAGACTTTGAAGGGCAATCTCGGATACAAGTGCGTATGATCGGTTAGCACTTAAAGGTAGCAATTAACGTTTATACACTCACATTTAAATGAGCCAATAACGGAGAGAGTAAAAGGTCGCAATAAGTTCTAATGATATGGCTAACTGCTGTCATGGCGGATTACTTCCGGTCACAGGATCTAATCCGCCATGATCCGGCAGAAACACGGGAAACGCAACGTATTACTTCGCAGAATACCGGAGGATGAAGCATGATTCCGTTCCTGATCGGATGTTCGGTCGGTACCATCGGCGGAATTACCCTGTGTGCCGTGGTGATTGTCATCCTTACGGACATGAAGCAAAGAAAAATGTAAAAAACTGCATTATAAATGACGAATTTGCAGGTTTTCTGCAAAAATCCACATTATAATGCATGATTACAGCAACATGGGAGGTGACGACATGATTCCGGTATGGTGGATTATTCCGGCGATCTTTGCCGGTGCCGTTCTCGGCATCATGATTGTGGCGCTGGTGTCAGCGGACAGGGACAAATAAAAAATACTTGTATTACGATACGTGGTTCTGATATAATGCATATGTGGTAAGGCACCGAGTGGTGAGGAAACTCTCATTCGGTGTCTTTTCATATAGCAAGGAGGTGAACGGATGAACACCGCAGCTGAAGTAAATATCAGCCTGGTCGGATGGCTGAATTCCGGCATGGAGAAGGCGGAGGTTGTCGTCCGCCTCGCACAGGCTTGTATCGGCTGGCCGTATGTATTCGGCGCGGTCGGTGAAGAATGTACGCCAAAGACACGCAAGAAATACTACAACAACTACCTGACACGAAACCCCGACGAGGCGGCACAGATTAAGAAGACCTGCCGTGTGCTGAATCAGGGCGTCAGTACGTGCAACGGGTGCAAGTTCTACCCGGGCGGTACGACAAGATGCTTTGACTGTCGTGGATTTACACGCTGGGTTCTCGGACGTGTCGGGATCAGCCTGAAGGGAGCCGGTGCGACTTCCCAATGGAACGACGACAGCAACTGGGAGTTCAAGGGAACGATAGACCAGTACAACGGCGGCGTGGCGGTGTTCTTCCAGCAGAACCCAAGCAACAAAAAGGTCATGAGCCACACGGGTTTCCTGATCGGAGACGGGCAGATCGTCCATTGCTCCGGGACCGTGAAGCAGCAGGCATTGTACAAAAAGATTACACACTTTGCGATTCCAAAGGGGTTAGGAGGTGACATACCAGTGCCGACGACAAAACCAACGCTGAGACGCGGGGACAAGGGACCATACGTAACGCTTGCACAGACAGAACTGATTGCGAAGGGATTCAGTTGCGGTGACAAAGGCGCGGACGGGATTTTCGGGAAAGCAACGGAGCAGGCGACAAAGGACTTTCAGAAGGCGGTTGGACTGAAACCGGACGGCATCATCGGACAGAAGACGTGGGATGCATTGGACTCCGGTGAGATCCAGTATTTCCGGGTCATCATTCCGCACCTGACGGAACCGCAGGCTGACAGTTTGTGTAAGGAATACCCCAATGCTACGAAGGAGAAGGAAGGAGACGCATAACCATGGATGAGAAGAAGTCGCTCCTTCTGGAAGGATTACTGCCGACAGACGTGTGGAACGCGCTGATCGTGCTGATTATCCTGTTCGGCGTGTTTGTGGCAGTATTCAAAGGAGTCGTACTGATCCGTGACGAGATCCGGAAGAACCGTGAGCGGAAGCAGCTTCGCAGTACGGACGTGACGGAACAGATCGCCACCAAGGTTACCGACAAAATTGACAAAAAAATAGACGAACGGTTTGAAACCTTTGAGAAGAAGTTCGACAAGAAGTTTGAGGACATTGACAAAAAGCTGGAAGCCGACAAAGAAATCATCGAACTGCATACGTCCCAGCTGAACGCAGAAAAAGGAAGGGTGGACCGGCTGGACAATGACACGAGAGCGCTGCTCCACGGAGTGTCTGCCCTGTTGGGACATCAGATTGACGGGAACGGTATTGACCGGCTGAAAAAGACAAACCGTGCAATGAATAACTATTTAATCGACAGAACGTACAAGGAGGGGGACTGGACATGAAGAAGGTATTATGGTTTATCCTGGCGGCTATCAGCATGATTCTGTTGCCAATCGTTGCCATTGCGGAAGGCGAACTGCCTGTGGATCCGTTCAGCTGGGAGCAGCTGGCGACGATTGCCGGTGCGACGGCGGCGACACTGCTGATCGTGCAGTTGCTGAAACTTCCGCTCGACCGGGTCTGGAAGATCCCGACACGCATCGTGGCTTATGTGATCGCCCTAATCATCATGCTCCTGGCGACGCACTTCACGGTCGGACTGACGTGGAGCAATGCGGTTCTCGGCGCGCTGAATGCGGTGATTGTGGCACTGTCTGCCATGGGTGCTTATGAACTGACCTTCCGGATGGTGGACGACAAGCGGAAGGAACCGTATGAACTGCCGGAAGACCCGGGCAGCGAGGTGGAAGATGGAGAATAAGGACACCGCCTGCCAGCAGTGCGAGAAGAAAGACCAGGCATGCATCAGTTTCTTCGCCCATGAGAATGCCATGCTGCACAAGGACGAGGACAACGCACGGGCGCACCGGACGAACATCGTGATCTGCGTGACGTTCCTGCTGATTATCATGATCTTTGTGACAGCCTACACGATCCGGACGAACATCTGGCTGGACACCGTTAAGGGAATGTACGCCGCACTTGTGGAGTTAGCAAATGCCAAAGGCGTTATCGCGCCCTAAGTATGGGAACGAGCAGATTAAAGCGCTTATCATGGAATACATCCATGATAAAACCGACCGGAAGATGCTCTACCTGAGATTGGTGGACGGCGACACCATAGGTGAGATCGCAGGTAAGGTCGGACTGGACGATAAGACCGTCTGGCGACGTCTTAAAAAGGGTGAGCGAGAATTATTCTCCCACCTACCCGGCTGAAGAAGCCGGGATTTTTTTTACCCTTTTTGTCCATAAAACGCCGTAAAACATACCGCTTCCTGACCTCGTAAGAGGTCTTTTTTTATTGGAAAATTTAAGGCGAAAGGAGTGCTTCATATGAACGTAATCATGTATCCGAAACGGTGCCGCAGATCCATTCAGATCCTGACGGAGAACGTGGGCATGAGCGTGGAAACCGCATACGCCATGATGCTGATGACAGCAGCCCTGATGGATCTTCGTCCGGAAGACGACGAGGTGCTGGAGATGATTCTGGCAGACTGCGGAATGGAGTCGGACATCGCCTGATGTGGATCTTTGTGAATCCGAACCCGTGCAGACAGGAAGAGCCGGACTGCGTGGTCCGGGCAATATGCCTTGCGACGGAGCAGACATGGGACGAAGTGCATTGGGATCTGTGCGTGATGAGCCACGAACTATGCACGATGCCGAGCGTGAACTGGCTGTGGGAGGAATACCTGCGGAAGTGCGGGTTTGAAAAGTTCCTTTTGCCGTCATCCTGTCCGCAGTGCGTCACGGTCCGGGAGTTCTGCCGGAAGTATCCGGACGGAACGTATGTGGTCGCAACGGGAAACCATGCCGTCTGCATACGGGACGGGAACTACCTGGATACATGGGACAGCGGCGATGAAGTGCTGACATATTTTTTCAGAAGGAAGGCGGAATAAATGGCAAACTACCCGGTACCTTACCAACCATGGAATTACAGCGGCGTGGGTCAGCAGATGTACCCGCAGTATCCGCAGAGCATGCCGAACACACAGCAGACTTCGCAGACAACGCAGACGGGCGGACTGATCTGGGTGGACGGCGAGGTCGGTGCCAAGGCTTACCAGCTTCCGGCCGGAATGCCTGCGAACCAGCCGATTGCCTTGTGGGACACGAACGACACGGTCATCTACCTGAAGAGCGTGAACCCCATGGGCATGCCGAACCCGTTGCAGAAGGCTCACTACACGCTGGAGGAGTACAAGAGTGCGACCCCGGGACGGAGCGGTGCGGCAGAATCCACGCATGACATGTCCGAGTATGTCAAAAAGGAAGACATGGAACGGATGAAACAGGAACTGACGGAGGCTATCAACAGCGTCAACACCAGCGGACGGCGCGGAAGAACGGAGGAATAATATGAACCCTCTTTTTCAGGCTCTGACAGGCAATTCTACCCCCTTGCAGAATCCCGTGGGACAATCTGCACCCATGATGCCGATGCAGGGATTTAACGGCGTTATGGCGCGCGCACAGCAGCTTGCAAACATGGTGCAGAATCCGCAGCAACTTGTACAGCGTTTTCTGCCGGATGCACCGGCGGAGATCTCCGGAGATCCGGAACGGCTGGTTGAATGGATGCAGCAGACCGGAAAGGTCAATCCGCAGATGGTACAGATGGCACGGCAGATGCTGGGCCGGTAAGACGAGGCAGATCGGGGATGACGATCTCCGGTCAGCCGGACACAACTTTGATTTCTTTCGTCGAGATGCGCATAGACGATTGGAAAATAAATAAACGAAAGGAATCAAAACAATGACAGACACGAATACTCCTATGGTAATGCCGGTATCCCCGTATGGCGGATACACAGGCGGCGGCTTCGGTGGTTTCGGCGGAGACTCCGGTGCCTGGTTTCTTCTGATCCTCCTGTTCGCTCTCGGCGGATGGGGCGGTGGCTTTGGCTATGGTGGCGGCATGGGAGGTGCCGGAACGATGCTCGTGAATAACGATGTCCAGCGCGGGTTTGACCAGTCCGCCCTGATGACCGGCATAACCGGTCTGAACAGCGCGGTGACTTCCGGCTTCGGCGACATCCAGACGGCCCTGTGCGGCGGCTTTGCCGGTGTGAACGCCAGTATCGCCAACGGATTTGCCCAGACGGAAATTGCAGACAACGCCCGTCAGATGGCGAACATGCAGAGCATGTTTAACGTACAGTCCAGTCTGCAGCAGTGCTTGAAGAAGATCCGGAATAAAGCCAAGAAGATCTTCGACTTCACAAATTATGAAGCAGTAGGCACTTGTGCGGCGTAATCCGCACTGGCAATCGGGTGAATTGCTGGAAAACCTAAGTTCACAAACTTTACTTTCGCAATAACTTAATGTATAATTCAGATAAGATGCGGAGGTGAAGGAAATGTATTACGTGTATGAATGGTTCGTGGTTAAAACCGAGGAGATCATCTATGTCGGAAAAGGGACAGGAAACAGATATAAAATAAGGAAACACAACAGACTGTTCGACGAGATGATTAAAAGGTTTTACTGCTACAGTAGGGTTGTAAAAGTATTTGAAAGCGAAAAAGAAGCGTTTAGATTTGAATTTGAATACATAAATGAGTTGAAGGCAAAGGGACAATGTGTATGCAACATTAATGTCGGCGGTGCTGGCGGAAGTACGGAATGGTGGTCGGATGAAGTTAGGGAAAAATATTCAGAACATAATGTTATGAAGTCCGTACGCCAAAGGCAAAGGATGTCCGAGAACAACCCCATGAAGAACAGCGAAATTGCAAAAAGAGTAAAGGCGAAAAAGCAAAGAGCGGTCATTATTGGGGACTATGGATATCCGTCCATAAAGATTGCGTGTAAGGCATTGAATAAATCGTATGATACGATCACCAGATGGTGCCGAAACGGAGTGAATCAGGAAGGCATTAAATGCAGATACGCAAATGACGAGGATAATATCATTTACGGAGATTCAAATTATGTGCCACGGCACAAGGAGCCTGTAAGACCGGTGATTGTAAACGGTGTAACTTACAGGACAATAGCCGAGGCAAGCAAAGCGCTTGGAATAAGTTATGCAGCACTACATTCATACATACACGGCAAAAGTAAAAACGATAAATACATTTGTGAATACGGCAATCAGCAACCAAACCAGGGGAAAGTTGATGAAGGTACCCTGGAAGGTTCAACGACTAACGGGTGAGGACAACTGCCAATAATCCCGACACGAGTGCCCGACCCCTACCTTAACAGGAGGGTGAAGATATAGTCTGAACTCATGAGGAAACCATGAGATGTATAGGATAAAGAGCCTATACGATAACAAAATGGCTGTGAGAACCGGGCGAACATCGCCGACCTGAAGTACACGGTTGCGACGGAGAACTGTGCGGACAGATCCGTTCTGGCTGACGGTGTGCGGAGCATCATTGAGAACCAGACGGCGAATACCCAGCGGATTCTCGACACCCTGTGCCAGGACAAGATTGACGCGAAGAACGAACAGATCATCAACCTTCAGAACAGCCTGAACATGGCGAACCTGGCGGCTTCGCAGTATGCCCAGACCCAGCAGATCCTCGCGGCTATCACTCCTGCGGCAGTTGCTAAAAGCGCAGCCTGACGGGGGTGTGTTAGATGAAGCGTTACGAGAACTTGGAAGAGGCAATGTGCAACGAACTGGAGAAACTGGACAAGAAGTACGGCGGGGAACATGCGGAGATGTCCGTTCAGGATGCGGAGAAAGCCGACCTGCTGTACCACGCTCTGAAGAGTGCTGCGACGTACCACGCCATGAAGGACGCGGAAGGATGGGAAGAAAAGGACGCATCCGGAAGATCCTACAGGCGCGGACGGGACAGCATGGGACGGTATGTGAGCCGTGACATGGGCGGATATTCCGGATATGACGGATACTCCGGACACTATCCCGAATGGATGCCGCCTTATCCCCGGTACTGATACAAAAAGACCCGCTCCGATTGGGGCGGGTCGATTTTTGTCTGTTACTCTTCTTCGTTGGGTTCAGGTTCAACAGGGAACGCTCCGAAGGATTTCCTGTCGATCTGCTTGCCGTCTGCACGTTCGAGGGTCACCGTCCACATAGCACGGTTGTTGGCAAGGGACAGGGTCTTGACGGCATCCGCATAATCTGCCTGTGCCACGATGAGGGCAATTTCCTCGCTGGCATAGTTCCGGGAATCAAAGTCCTTCGGATAGTTGGAAACGTTGCTCTTGACCCCTTCGGGATGAGATTCGGAAGTGACCACCTGAATAGCTGATACTGTGTAAATCTGTCTTGCCATTTTGAATTACCACCTTTCTTTTATTAAATAGTGAGTCCAAGATTGAAGCGTGTGTTGTCTACTCGCTGATTGATGAGCATTTCATTGGCAGATAGTTTCCTGTTATAAATTCGTATTGCATGAATTTTCCCTGTAAAGTTGCTCCCGGAACTACGTTTTCCGATAAAGTTTGTAGAATTGCCACCGCTATAATGTCGGTTGTCCGTTGTGTCGAAAGTCCCAACCGCTCCGTCTACATAGCACAATCCTTCTGTTATGGAACAAGTTTTCAGACCATTTGGAGTAAGTACAACGGGTTTGTCATGGTAATTCGACCACATAGCGCCCTTCGTTCCATACAGACCGAATGTTGATGCATTAGCGGCATTACCCATAAACACAACCATTGTACTCATGCTAAAATCAGACAATGCGACTTCAATTGTTTTTTCGTCTCCGGTAGGAGGATTATAAGATGTATTCTGAAGATACGATGAGGAACTGCATTGCACATAGTCTGTTCCAAATGTTGGGCTGTTTACTCCATCAAATTGTACCCCTGATACTTGATCAACCCACGATCCGGTAACTGCCCCTTTGTTAATTCCATCCATTTGCAACACAAGTCCATCAGCAATGTACCCCGTGAGGAATTCCCCCGTCCCGGCGTTCACATAGAACTGCCGTCCTACAAGGTCATACATTCCCGGCTTGCTGTCGGAGATGCGGATACAGGGGACAAGGTCGAAGACAGGAACACCGTTGCTTGTATATGTTGCCTTTCTGATTCTGCCAACAAAGAACGTTTCCGTTTCATAAGGGCCTTGACAGAACAAATACAGATGCTTCGGATTGTCTGCATAATATGAAGGGTCATAACTTGACGTAGAATTCAAACACGAAACAGTAGAATTCTCGATCGTATACGTGTTCCAAGCCCCGTCTGTGCAATATCCGAAATATGTTCCTTGTGCCGATACATCTGCACGAAGCCTGTAATTGATAGAGGGCAACTGCATTATGTGGGATTTGTTGCTAAACCAATTATTGTTACCAAACACAATAACGGTGTTGCTTGTTAAAACGGAGAACTCAATCGTAAATGTATCTGTTGAAAGCAATTTCGGAACGTATCCCGTGTCAATGTACTGCGTCCCCGTGCTTTCAAGATACTCCACTTGCAGATACTCGCTCGGAAGTCCACCCGGCACAACCGCAGGAACCATCATGGCTCTCCGTAACATCATGCTCATGTCACAGCACTCCCGTCCAGCTTGCTCACCCGTGTGATTCCTGCCCACACATCAACCTCATAGGATTCCCCGGCTTCCAGCGTGTCTCCCATACGGTACGTTTCGCCCGTGATCGTAAGCACCGTTGCCGTCCCGGAAGGACAGGAGAACATGAAGTGGTACTGCGAGGTTGCCGTCACCGTCACGGTCAGTTCTGCCTTTTCTCCGAAAGCATAGGTCACGGGACAAGGAAGAAGGGTGAACGTGCTTCCGCTTGCAGGAGTGACCACGGATACCTCTGCCGCAGGAGAAGCAGGAGTGACATACAGATCGTTTTGGGAATAGGTTACGGTTGTCTGCCCCACGGTGATCGTGCCGTTCGTGAACAGCGTTTGCAGTTGCGCTTCGGTTAGATAAACCACTTTGCCAAGATTAGCCATGCTGTCACCTCCCTCATTCCTCTACCATATTGTTTGCATACGTTGACCAATTCTCTGCGGCTTGATATGTCGTAAGTGATCCGGTCGGGACGTAAATTGTCACTTCACATCCGTTAAACGCTCCAGATCCAAGCGTTGGAGGGGTTGACGATTCCATATGGAACGAAATAATCCCGCAATCTCTGAAAACATACGAACCGATATTTGTTACTTCTTTCGGTATAGTTACTTCTTTAATGCCGAAGCATCCGTTGAATTGATAAGAAGCATAATTTGATGCGATAGCAGGAAGTTCGAGTGTACTCAATGCTTTGCAAGATCTTGCATTTAGTGCGCTATACGCAAGGTATGGGCATCTTCGTGCGTAAATAGCAATCGAGTTTGAATAGTCTGCGAATTCTTGAGACGCAATTCCCCAATCCCCGGTTTCCAACCCCATCAACTTATATTGATAGATTGGTCTTTCTGAACTGCCGCCACCCATAAGCCATGTGTTTCCGCTACCGCCAAGTCTTGGTGTCCCTGTAATAACAGTTAACTTTACGGTATAAAAACCGGTTTTTTGATACGTGTGGTCAATATACGCAGAACCCCCGGCTGTTTCTGTGTTGCCATCCCCCCAATCCACCGTATACGTACCAGCTGGATTTGATGAAGAAATGTATATCCTCGCATCCAAATCATTTGGATTCGTCAGATACACATAAACATACGCATTCCCGTCATCCTTCTTCGGTATATCATACGGAAGTGGGACTTTCCCAACGATTCCCACCGGACTATTGCCCAGATAGATCACGCCAACCTCACCACCTCAACAGCAGATTGGATGCCAAGGTCGGACAGGGATTTGTTCCCCTGTAGGGTTACCCCACCGATCTGCGGTTTGTTGGACAGATCATTGTAGTTGGATGATCCGCCACCACCGCCGCCGCCCAAGGCTTTGATCAGGGCGATGATTGTTCCAATACTAATGTTACGCACCGCTGCCACCTACCTTATTCCATGTCTGCCCTTCTTCGTCGTACAGATACACGTCACAAGTATCGACTTCAAGGAAAGTACTGCCGGTTGCCACGCCTTCAGTAGGCTTTGGGTCCGTGTGCAGTCCGGAATAGTCATTGCACCGGATATCATTGTGTCCGGGACCATCCTGAATGATCGTCGATCCAAGAACTCTTACCATGTTTTTCGCTCCTTTCTGAAAGATTAATAAACGAAAAGCCACCGAACAGAGAGTTATCTCACCGTTCGGTGGCTTATATCGCTTACATTGTAACGGATTAAGCGAAATAATACAAGTGCAAATTATTTGGCTGCAACGTTTCTTCCCAATTCTTCCAGCAGGACTTCTGTCTTCAGTTCAGGAGATGCTTTTGAATGAAGCACAATGTAGGTTAACGACTGGTCGAACGTGTCGTACTCTTTGCCGTCTTCCCCGATCAGATAGTAAATCGCATCAGCGGCATTGTCGTAAATCCGGGTGTATGGCGAATCATTGTATCCGTTCTTTTCCATAAAATCATGCATCTTTTTTGCTTCCACAGCAATACGAACCAGCCTTTTAAGTGCTTCTTCCATACATACAATTCCTTTCTATATTTATCGTTCGTTGCATTTTACGCAACGGATTTTATCATATGCACCGTTACGGGAAAAGAAAAAATATATTAAATATTTATTAAGTGTGAACTTTTTTGCACATTTATGGTACAATCCGTTGCGTGGAGGGGAACAAAATGACATTTGCAGAGCGGCTAAAACAGCTGAGACATGAAAAAGGAATGTCACTGGAGAATGTTGCGGATGCAATCGGCATATCCAAGGTGACTGTGCATAGGTATGAAACAGGGGAGATTGCGAACGTCCCTCTTAAAAAAGTGCATGAACTGGCGAACCTTTTCCATGTAACGCGTCCGTATATCATGGGATGGACGGATGACCGTAATGTAAATCCGCATGAGAACCTGGATGTAGTTGCGGAAAAACTCTACAAGCATACAGAAAGCCACATGCTCGGCGTGGCTCCGTACTGGAAGACAAAAGAGATGTCCGAATCGGACTGCATAACGGCAGCTTCGCAGGCAATGCGCGCACTGATAAAGTTTAACGTGGCACGTACACCGATTTATCCGCACCAGATTATTCAGGATTCTGACAGGGTGACCATGGTATCATTTGAAGAACCTGACGAAATCACGAACATTTCCATGAACACGAAACTGGAGGCATTCGGAAGCCCGAACGACATTGTTGTTTCGTATGTCTACAAGAATGAACAGAATGCGCATGAGTATCTTTTCTGTGCAAACCGGTCATATCCGATAGGCGACATGCGTCTGGCTCTCGCTGTTGAACTTGGGCATGCATATCTTGGTCACCCGAAAACGATGGTAGATACATATAAATATGAAAAAGAAGCGGAGTGCTTTGCACTTCATCTTGAGTTTCCACGGCCTGTGATCCGTCTTCTGCAGGAACGCGGATACGTGATAAACAAACGCAGGTTTGAGCGTGTGTTCGGTACGTGCGACTGGTGCGTGGAAACGATACGGCATGCGATACCCGTACACGTTCCGCCGGAACTGAACCGTATTGTGAAGGAACAATTCACGCCGTACATAAACAAGCTGGAAAAGATCGGATTGCTTTCCATGCCGGTGTGGAGTACAGAGGAACTTGACCTGAGTAAATACATGGCAGGGTACGAGGATTAATAAAATAAGTGAGGTGCGTGAGAATGGTTGATGCGGAAAATGTTATCAAAGGATTAGAACATTGCATAAGCAGCAGCGACAAAAATTGTTTTAGATGCCCATATGAATGCCAATGTAGCGAAGGATATTATACAGCACTAAAAGAGGATGCACTTGCATTGATTAAAGAGCAGAAGAAACGTATAGACAAATTTGAGTTAGAACATGGATGGGACAAAAGTCCGGATATGATGGGGAAATGGTAATTGATCTTATATGTTAATGAAATAAGCCGCCCGTTTCATGGCGGTTTTTTCGTGGGGAGTGGTATGGGGAAATACCATTCCCCAAACGGGGGAGTAGTGTGAAAATGGGGAATATGTTTCCCCTGTGTGAGCAGTAGAAAATCAAACCTTGTAAGCAGTAGTGTAAGCAGTAGAGGGCAATTTTTCGTCACTTATTACGATTCGTGGTTAGACTATTACGGCACAACAAAACCCCAGGAACGTTGATTTTCCTGGGGTTTGAAGCGGAGAAGCCGGGATTTGAACCCGGGCTGCCATCACTGACACTACTCCCTTAGCAGGGTGAATGCGGATGTAGGAAAATCAACAGCGACAGCGAATGATGTAAGCAGTACGTAAGCAATAGAAATCATTCGCTTTCGGAAGGATTGTCAGCGGTAGGTTTTTCAATCTTGTTGACTCCTTCCAATGCGTCGGACACCTGCGGATGGGCATATTTATCAAGCATTCGGGTCGTACTCCACCGCATGATTTTCTTGATCGTCTGCGGCGCCACCTTCTGATCTACCGCAAGTGCGGTTGCCGTCGTGTGCCGACAGCTATACGGGGAAAGTTTCCGGCAACCGGCCTTTTCCAGCACGGCATAGTAGTTTTCATACCAAGCCTTTTCATTCCTCTTCCATATATATCCGGACGGCTGCGCATGCTCTATCAGATCCTCCATGACGGGAAGGATGCAGTCCGCAATAACCACCGGCGTTCGTTTCCTGACTTTGGTTTTCAATCCGGCGCGAAGGATGATCCGTTTCTCCATGTTAACATGTTCCACGCGGAGCAGCTGGAGTTCCCCGGGCATCATGCCGGAATAGATCATCAACAAATGTGCGGCTGCACGGCGGTCGCCGTCGTCGTAGACCTTCCAGATTGCTTTCTGCTCGTCCTTGTTGAACGGAATACGTTCCTTCTCCTCATGTTCAGGTAGCGTGATAAAGGATGGCAGTTCCCGTGCAGCATAGCGTTCTGCAGCGGCAAGTTCAAAAAGATTTGACAAAAGGGACTTGCAATCTTTTGCCGGATCGAAGGTCGTGCATGCGTTGTCAATCGTCTTCTGCAACAGGTCCACGGAAATGCAATCCATGCGTATGTCCATGATTGGTTTCAGTCTTTTCCATGCAGTCCTGTACGCAGATTGCTTTCCTTTGGATATCTCCAGCATCTTTCCTTCGGAGTATGTCCGCCAGTAATCCGACAGGCGCGGAACTTCCGTGCGCGGTTCAATACCACCGGCAAGCAGTGTTGGACAGTAGGCAATGGCATCCTTTTTTGTGGAGAATCCTCCCTTTGTTCTGCGGACCGGAATTTTTTTCTGTGTCGGGTCGGATGGAAGTTTCCATCCTACAGTCACACAGGCTGTCCATGTGTTGCCGCGTTTGAAAGCAGTTCCCTGACCGTTTCCCCTTACCTTTGTCTTCATACTTGATCATGATCCTTTGTAAGTGCGATCACAATATTCAGTACGGCATCAAGATCAGACTCGGAAAGATTTTTTGCGCGGTCAAACAGCAACTGAAGTTTTGGATTCTGGTGCAGGGTATCTGCAACAGACTGTACGTATTCGTCCGGAGCGTTTACAAACGGAGTCAGCAGGGACGCAGACACGCCGAAATAGTCAGCGAACCGTTGAACGACGGCAAAGGACGGTTCCCGTTCGCCTGTTTCATAAGCGGCAATGCTTGACTGTGATACATGCATTTCGTCCGCAAGTTTCTGCTGTGACATATGGCGAATAACTCTAAGGTTTCTCAGGTTGTTTCCAAAGTTCATAATAACACCTCCCGCATCATGTTACCACGACTTGTGTTAACAAGTCAATGTTTTTGTAATAAAAATTTAATCTTTAAACGTATTTACTCTACCAGAAAACGTGGTTATAATATCACACAGGAGGTGGGAATAATTGAATGCCAAGGAAATTGGGAAGCGCATCTGCGATCTCCGTAAGTCATTCAGAATGACAAAACGGTTCATGGCACAGGCGCTCGGAATCAGTTACAACTCCGTTTGTTCCTATGAATATGGAATACGGATTCCGAGTGACGAAACAAAAATAAAGATCGCAAATCTTTTCGGCACTTCCGTGGAATCTATTTTTTATTCAGACGATAACCACAAAACGTAATTGGAGGATTTGCAACAACGATGGAAATTGAAAGAGATGCATTATTGCAGGTGGTAAAGGCTACACGGATGGCACTTCGTCTGGCGGAATCTACACAGAAACTTTTCCTTGACAAAGCGCCATGGTCCGTTGCAGACGAGATTTCCGGTCAGCTGGCGGACGCGCTGTTTAAGGTAAGCCATGATAAGGCAGACAGACCGTTCGGCGACAGCACAACTATGCGGCTGCTGAAGGGCGACTTATCCGATGAAGCCGTGACGGACTGGTTTTACATGATGTACCGGATCGACAAGAGACTGAATCAGCAGGAAGAACCTGTTCTGCCGAAACCGCAGACGATGAACAAAGAGGACGTCCGAACCATGTACAACGCGAATGGAGGCTACATGTCGCCGGAAGGGGAATGGACATGACGATTGCGGACATTGAAGCTCTGGACTGTAATGTGTTGACAGTGAAACTTGTGGCAGAGTTCCTCGGAAAAGACCCGCAGGTGATTCGAGATCAGGCGGAACGCGATCCGAAGTACCTTGGTTTTCCGATCTGCAAAGCCGGACACAGCTACTGCATTCCACGGATTGGATTTATCAATTGGTATAACGGCATGACGCCGATGATCGTCTGGAACGGAGGAACCGTATGAACAGAGGACGCACCTTCATCTGGATTCAGATTGGGCTGATCATCATTATTGCCGTTGCACTTCTGTTGGATAGTGCTACGGCGGAAGAAGAAACTGTGTGGGTGCTGTGTGATCCGGAAAGTTACGTATGCATCCGTAATTTTCCAAAGAAATCAGCAAATGCTTTTGGCGGTACAACATGTGGACGGACATTGAAATCAGACGGAAAGGAAAAGAACGGATTCATCCACGTTGTGGATCTTGCAGCTGAAGAGGATAACGGATGGATCAGTGCCATGTACATTGTCCATGAGGCGCCTGTGATTGTGCGGCAACCAGCAATCGTGGTTAGTAACGGAAGGCTTGCGGCACGGAATGGTGTAAACGGGAAAGTGAAAAAGTGGCTGAAACCGATGGAACATCTGACTGTGTTGTGCTGGACGTCTGAATGGTGCCTTACCAATTATGGATACGTAAGAAGCGAATTTCTGGATTTTGAAGGAGAGTGATGGAATTGATTGTTGTAAAAAAGAAGGACCACTGAAGTGCGAGTTCAGCAGTCCAATGAGATTATAGTACGCCTGAATTTTACATCAATGAATGTAAAAAAACAAGACCGCACACGCGGAGAAAGTGAGAGACTGTATGGCTATTAAAATGTCTGTAGAGAAGATTTCGCCGGAAATTGCTGCGGAATATCTGAAAGTAAATGTAAAAAATTATCGCAAACTGCAGCGTTCCGTGATCAAACGCTATGCAGAAGACATGAAAGCAGGGCGTTGGGAACTGAACGGAGAGCCGATTGTATTCGATAACAATGGGATGCTGAAAAACGGTCAGCACAGGCTGGCGGCGATCATTATGTCCGGTGTTACCGTTGAAATCGCTGTGGTGCGTGGTGTGGACGAATCCGTAACGGCCTACGATTTGAACAGCGTAAGGACAACTACACAGATCAGTGCCGCAAAGGGTGTGGACGTAACAAAGTGCGTCCTCGCTGGTGTAAACCTGCTGTTCCAGTTGACGGACGACGACAGTGTCCGGACACCCATGCGTGTAGTGGAATATGCAGAGAAGCATAATGACGAACTGAACCGTTCGTGGCGGTGCATGCTGAACGGATCGAATTCAAAGAACGTGAAGCGCGGAAGTCTGATGCTTGCTTCCTATCTTATGCTGAAGACGGAAACCATGCCGTTTTACGAAGTGCAGGTGTTCTTTAAAGCGTTCTCTTCCAATGATGCGTTCGGCACGGACGGATACGAAGTGAGTTCTGCGCTGGTGGCGCGGAAGATGTTTGACGAGCGGTGGAAGAACGGCTCCTGTCTCCGGACACAGCGGGAACAGCTGGACGTCGTGATTCAGGCGATGCTGGATCTTCACGAAGGGAAGAAACGCACAAACAGCTATAGAATTTCGTCCCCGTTTTCCTATGAAAAATATGTGAAGCAGATTATGCAGGAGAATTGATGTATGGCTATTAAAAAGATGCGAGAGATTGCTACGGAAGAACGGAACATAAAGATTGAAAACATGGGACTCAATGAACTGAAAAGGTTCTTGTGCATGAAGAACCTTCAGAAGCCTGAAAAGTGCAGGGACTGTCCTGGAAAGAAAAACTGCAGGGCAGGGCAACGGGCAATTGTATTACTGGACGAAATGGAGAAACAGAAGATGGAAGAGCAGATGAAAGAACAGCAGACAACAAAACCCGTTGTTGAAGCTGAAGTGAAAAGAACGAGGCAGGAACTTACCGAAAAGAGAAGGCAGATTTTCATTGCGGCACTGCAGTCGCCTGACATGGTCCAGTACATGATTGATAACAATGGGAACAATAAGAACAGCGCAAGGCAGAGGCTGGCATACTGGGGACGTGTCTATCCTGACATTGCAGAACAGTACAATTTCTGGGAAATGTTTAGCGGCGTAAAAAAAGACATGCCAGCATACATACGTTCCCATAAAGATGTAAGGCGCTATGATGCAATTAACAGGTTTAAAGAAGCGCTTTCACAGCCGGATCCGATCCAGTTTATGATGGAGAAATACGGAATCGACAGGACAAAGGCAGTTCACAACTATGGTCAGTGGAAAAGACGTTATGGCGATATTGTCAAGGAGGATCAGCTGGTGAAAGAGGTTGAAGTGCATGTCAACGTAGAAGCCGAAAACGATGAGGTCAGCGTCGAAGATTTCCTGAAGGAAGTTAACGCGGTCGCGGAAGAGAAACATGAAGATCCAGTGCTGGTGAAGGCGGATCCGGTATTCACGAAGGCGGACGGATTCTACGGCGAACTGAACGCCAAGTTCTATGAACTGGAGAAGGAAAAGGCAAGCCTTACTGAACGGATTGCTTGGATCGAAAAGGCGCAGGAAGCATTGGTAACGACCGCAAAGATCTTCAATGGGAACGCCACATTCCCGTCGGGGCGGTGAGCGTATGTATTTGATAAAGAAGGAAGTGCGTGAAAGCCGACCGGACGCCGTTCTCCTGACGCGCATTGAGAAGATGGCGATTATCCTGTTCGACCATACTGCTACCAATATGGACGACTTTCTCGTTGACCTTGCTGACCGGCTGGACATGGTAGAAAACGGTAAGGAACGTATGAAAGAACTGTCTGAAAAGGCAGACAATCTGTTTAACGATTTGGTTGTTACTATTCCACGGAATCAGCGAAAGCAGTTGCAAAACACGATTTCGGACTACGAAATGCGCCTTGCACCAAAGTTTCAGCCGTCCATGACGACCGTCATCATGGAAAAAGAAGAGTTCAGGGACCTTGTAGACTGCGCAAGAGCAAAGTGCATGGAATGCACGTTGGACGATCACGAATGCGAAAAGTGTCGGCTGTACAAACTTCTTACGTCTATCCTTCCGCTGGAAGATTACCATGACACGATGCTTTGCCCATACAATGTTGGAAAGTGGGGAAACTGAAGTGGGTGGATGGAAAAACGGTGGAACCGGACCATGTAAAGGATGTCCGAATGCTGGATGCGGTGCATACCACGACCAATGTGAAAAGTTTCTTGAGTGGCAAAAGAAACAGCAGGAAAAGCACGAAGCCGAACGCAAGTATAAACTTTCGCAGGTAACGATCAGCGAACGGACGCAGAAAGAAATGTGGAAAAGACTGCGGTACAACCGGAAGAGCAGACCAACCAGATAGTGTATCGGACTATCGGGTTCATGGCATAGGCTATAAGCCTGACGTACCTACCTCCTGTACGTGTCCCCCTCGAAAACCCTCGTCTTTTTGCGGATGGTTTTTCAGCGGGGAATAATGGAAAGGGGGACTATGCCGGCCGGTCGGGGATAGCCGGTTATAAAAAATCCCCTTTTAACCACGAAACGTAGCAAAAGGATGTGAAAAACAGATGAAGCTGAAAGTGTTCGACATCATTGTTGCCGAAGGTTCGGAGATTGAACTGGCCCTGTACACGCACATTTTTCTTGAATCTATGCGGCTGAAAGCAGAGCATGACAAGGCGAATGAGGCGGCGGAATGGCTGAAGAAGTACGGCAACATGTCACTGGAAGAACTGATGCGGATGGAACAGGAGGATGATGGAGAGGAATGATCTGGTATTTCCTTGCTGGAATGATTGCTGGTGCCGTCGGAACAGTGATGTTTATTCATTGGTATGCGGAACGCAACGCAATCCAACTGAACGTGACTTCAGAAGAACTGGAAAGAGAACTTAAAAAACTGGAGGAGAAAACGAAAAATGAATGAGAACGAATACAACAGCGCAGAAGGTGTCCGCAGAAGTGATCTGTGGAAGATGGAGGACTCGCCGGAAAAGTTCAAGTACTACCTCGACCACCCGATGGAACAGACACCGGCGATGGCGTTTGGAAGCGCCTGCCACAAGTTCATCCTTGAAAACAATGACTTTGGCGACGAGTATGCGGTGGCGCCGCAGATCGACAAGCGGACGAAGGAAGGCAAGGCTGCGTGGGAAACGTTCAGCGCAGAGAATGACGGCAAGACGATTATTAGTCAGGAAGACTATGACACTATGAGCGAAATGCGTGAAGCCATTATGCGTTGTCCGCTGGCAAAAAAGCTGATCTGCGGAAAAGGCGAAACGGAATCGGCTTTCTTCTGGACAGATCCGGAAACGAAGGAACCGTGCAAGATTAAAGTGGACAGGCTTGTGAAGTTTAACCGTCGCTGGTACGTGATTGACTACAAGACCACGCAGACGGCGGAAACCTTCCGGTTCAACAGCGATATCTGGAAGCTGGGATATTACTTTCAGGCCGGTATGTACTGCGAGGGTGTGAAGATTGCAAAGAAACTGAAGAAGATGCCCGGGTTCTTGTTCGTGGCACAGGAAAAGAAACCGCCTTACAGCGTGAACGTGATCGAGGTCAGCGAGGAAGTCATGAACGCAGGGCTGGCGAAGTTCCATGAGCTGCTGGACAAGATGCACCAGTGCAAGATGCTGGATGTATGGCCTGGCTACCTGAACGGAAACGTTCCGAACGACGCGTTTGTTCCTGGATGGAAGGAACGGGAGATGGAGGACGAAGTTTGATGTTCCATAAACCGCGTGACGATCCATATGCAACGATGACTGTTTATTCTACATTCGACACTTTGAAAAGACGGTTTGTACCGAGAAAGGATATGCTGAATGGATAAAATTGTTGGTTATGTATATGAAACTTATGATTATGACAAATTTAAACTTGTTGAAGGAAACAGAACACTGACAAAACAACGGGCAAAAAAGATAGCCAAGAATGTAGAAGAATATGGTCAGATCTACAATCCAGCAATAGTAAATGAAAAGTTTGAAATCATTGATGGTGGCGGACGGTACTTTGTTTTCAAGGATCGTTCACTCCCGTTCTACTACACAATCAAAGAAGGACTTGGACGCAGGGAATGTCAGGCACTTAATCAGGGATCAAAACCGTGGGAACTTCAGGACTTTGTCAATAGCTACATTGCAGAAAACAATTATAACTATGTCCTTTTGAATGATTTAATGGAAAAACACAGCAAGATGGGAAACAGAACAATACTGTATGCGGTTTCAGGAAGAGTTCAGGGCGGTGTCGGTGCATATACTGAAAGTATCAAAAAGGGCAATCTGAAAATTAATGACGAACTGCACAAGTATGCTGACGAACTGCTAAATTACGCAGAGTTGTTTCTTGTAAACCTTCCGAAAGAAAAAGGACATAAGGAAGACATTTTGATCGCGGCAATGTTTGCATACACCATTGATGGTCTTGATAGAAAAAGGCTTATAGATCAATACAACAAACTTGGAACATCAAATGATTTCCCTGCATTTTCAAATGTAAAAAACGCAATGGACTCACTTTCTGCGGTTTACAACAAAGGTGCAAAGAAGAAGTTTTCAATAAAAACAGAGTGGATGAACAGTAATATCCAAAAATACGGCTGGTATGCCACGAAATATTTTGCGAAGGAGAAGAACATATGATTACGAAAGATCTGGAACATCTCAGACCACTTCAGGGCGACGAACCCCTTCCCCGCGATTCCGAGTATCTCGGCGCAGACGATTTGGATTCCAATGTGGAGCCTGTCCTGACAATCAAAAACCTGTACAGGGGCAAGGTAACCCTGTCCCGTGGCAAGGAAGTTAAGAACGTGATCGTCTTCAACGAAGAGAAGGCGAACGGTGTCATCGGAGACGTGCGTCCCATGATCGTCAACTCCACCAACCGGCAGACGCTGAAGAAACTGTATAAGCAGGTGACGGCTTCCGCGCTGGAAGGGAAGAAGGTACAGCTGTTCATTGAACACAATGTCCGGAATCCTGCCAACGGGGAGATGACGGACGGTATCCGCATTCGGGACTTCATTCCGAAGGAAGGCAAGGCGTATAAAGCGCCGAAGTGCGCGGAGTGCGGCAAGGACATTGCCGGTATCAGCGGATTCACGGCAGAGCAGATCGCCGCCAACACGAAGCAGAAGTATGGGAAGTGCCTGTGTGTGGAGTGCGGTCAGAAAGCCAAAGCCGCGCTGGAAGCCAAAGAAAACAGTTCCAAAGCCAAGGTAGAGGAACATGAAAACGACATTGCCGCCCAGTTAATGGCGGAAGCAGAAGAATAAGGGGGACAAAATCATGGTAAATCATTTGGATCTTCAGTGCAGGATGGTAGCCGATCCGGAAGTAAAAACGACAAACTCTGGCGCCAACGTTGCGAACTTCCGCGTGGCATGGAGCGAGAAGTATAAAGACAAGGAGAACAAACTGTTCATTGAATGCAAGGCGTTTTCTGCGCAGGCAGAATTCCTTGGAAAGTACTTCCGCAAGGGGCAGGAACTGGTTCTGGAAGGGAAACTGACCACAGAAGAATGGGAGACGCAGGACGGACAGAAGCGGAGCAAAATCGTCCTGCTTGTCAGCAATGTCCATTTCAGCGGCAAAAAAGGTGAAGAAGCTGGCAGTGCGCAGCCCAACCTGACGCCCGTGGCGAATCCGGACGAACTGCCGTTTTAAGTAGCGTTTCCTCCGGATTAAGCACCGGCTGTGACCGGCATCCGGAGTCTATAAAGAAGGAGAGATCCTATGCAGAAAACTGACAATAGAAGTAATGGGGGAAGGTTTGAACAGGAGTTAAGTCATTCGCTGGCAGAACGTGGGTTTTGGGTACATGTGCTGCAGCAGAATAAAAGTGGTCAGCCTGCAGACATTATCGCCGTGAAGGGAAAGTTCCATACGCTGATTGACTGCAAGGTCATCAGCGACGACAAGGGATTTTCATTTGACCGGATAGAAGAAAATCAGAAATTTGCCATGCGCATGTTCCAAAGACGGGCCGGAGAACTTTGCTACTTCGCGCTACGGCTTCCAGACCAGACGATATGGATGGTGTCCATGGAACGGTTGGAAACGCTGAAAGGACGCGGGAAGAAGCGAATCACGGAACATGAAATCCGGAACACGCAGACGTGGAGTTTGGAAAAGTGGCTGGAAGCGACGGACGACTGGTCGGAGGATGTATGAATACAACAATTGCGAACAGGATATATATAGAAGATCCGTCAGACGATGTGATTGACTGGGTGAAAGAGAACCTGCGGTTCCCGAATCCGGAATACGAAAAGAAACAACGGATGGGGTTCTGGCTTGGTAGGACACCAAAGGAACTACGGTTATATGAGTGGAACGGGAACACGCTGATCCTTCCGTTCGGAGTCTGTCGGGAAATCATGCCGCTACTGAAAGGAACCACGCTGTACACGGATTTCAGACAGGATAACGTCATTGACTACGGCAGCAAGGACATGGGACTGTACGACTATCAGAAGGAAGCCGTGCTGAAGATGATGGAAGCGCGGTACGGAATTCTGAAGGCAACGACCGGAAGTGGGAAAACGCAGATGGGGATCGCCCTGATCAAAGCGTTCCGGCGCCGCGCGTTGTGGCTATGTCATACGGCAGACCTGCTGAACCAGAGCCGCGACAGGGCATTACGGTACATGGACGAAAGCCTGATCGGAACCATTACGGAGGGTAAGGTGAACGTTGGCGTCGGCGTCACGTTTGCTACGGTTCAGACGATGGCGAATCTGGAGCTGTCCCAGTACAGGGATTATTGGGACGTCGTCATTGTGGACGAATGTCATCGCGCCAGCAGTTCCGCAACATCATTCACGCGCTACGAGAAGGTCCTGAACCACCTTTCCGCGCGTCATAAGATCGGATTGACTGCAACACCAGCGCGAAGCGACGGACTGATTAAAGCCACGTTTGCGCTGATTGGGAAGGTGGCGTACGAGGTTCCGGAAGAATCCGTGGCGGACAGAGTCATGGGCGTGATGGTGAAGGCTGTAAACACCGGCATTGAACTGGACGAGGACATGTGCCTGAACGACGACGGAACAATCAACTACGTAAAGCTGATTGAATACCTGACAACGCATGACAACCGGAACAAGCAGATTGCACGGGCAATTATGGAAAACAAGGGACACAGTTGTCTGATCCTGTCGGAAAGACTGAACCAGCTGGAAACGATCCGCGCATTGCTCCCGTACGAGATGCAGGAAGAAAGCGCGTTCATAAACGGGAAGATGCAGAGTAAAAAAGCAAAATCAGAACGGGAACAGGCGATTGAGGACATGCGGACAGGGAAGAAGAAGTACTTATTCGCATCCTATTCGCTGGCAAAGGAAGGACTGGATGTTCCGGTTCTGGACAGACTGTTTCTGGCAAGTCCTGCCAAGTTCAGCAGCGTAATAACACAGGCGGTCGGAAGAATCCGTCGGACGGCCGAAGGGAAAGAAACGCCGGTGGTAATCGACTTTGTGGACAAGGAAATTGGATACTGTGAACGCGCATACAGAGAACGGTGCAGAAGCTACAGGAAGATGGAAGCAGACATAAGGGGGTTCGTTTGATGCTGCTTATTAAGTTTGAAGGGAAGCAGGGTGACAAAATTTACATTAATCCGGAGAAGATCAAATACGTGATGGGGGATTCGCTTGGAAGCACATCTATTGGGTTTGAAGGATCCGCCATTTACGTAAAAGGATATCCTGAAGAAATTATCGGGAAAATTGAATCATGCATGCACCAACACATTGTGGCGGCTGGATAAAAAAATAACAAAAAAAAATACTGGGAGGCAGATAAACGTATGGCTATTGACGCAAAAGTATCATTTCTTGGGCAGTTGGAGAGGAGGTTTTCAGACAAACTGACCGCTACGGACATGGGAGCCTGTCTTGAAATTATCAGTGATGTTCTGGAAACGTTTGATATGCGGGAAAGATTTTTCGACTGTGACGACACGACGGACGACCTGCTGGATTCATTTGTAGCGGCTATGCAGATACAGGGCAAAAGTCCGAAAACCATTGATAGATACGTGTACATTATCAGGCGGTTTATGAAGTTTGCAAACGTGCATACGCGGAAGGTGAATGTATACCACGTTCGGAACTGGCTTCAGGCAGAGAAACAACGCGGCATTGCGGACTCTACATTGGAAGGATGCAGACAGGTGCTGTCCAGTTACTTCGGGTGGCTGTTCAGGGAAAGTCTGATCGAAAAAAATCCGATCACCAATGTCGGCGTCATCAAGGTGGCGAAGAAAAATAAATTGATCTATACGGATATCGAAATGGAACGGCTGAACCAAAGCTGCAAAAGTATCCGTGACAAAGCAATTATTCATTTTCTTGCTTCTACCGGATGCCGCGTTTCGGAAATGACTGGACTGAACAGGGATACAGTGAATCTCCGGACATTGGAATGCGTCGTGCATGGCAAAGGGAATAAGGAACGTACCGTGTTCATTGATTCGGTGACCGGAATGCTATTGGAAAAGTATCTTGCAAGCAGGAATGACGATAACGAAGCGCTGTTTATCGGAAAACGCAAGGAAAGACTTGAATCAGGTGGTGTCAGAATCATGCTGAAAACGCTGGCGAAGATTGCTGGGGTGCAGCACTGCCACCCGCATAAGTTCAGAAGGACACTTGCTACGGAAATGGCCAGACGTGGAATGCCGATTCACGAGGTGAGTCATTACCTCGGACACGAAAGCCTGGATACGACCATGACCTATGTTAACATTAACGATGACGATATGCGGCACGACTACAGGCGGTATGCGTAAGTGTAGTTGTACAAGATTGATTGTAATATGAATATTTAAGTTAGAAGGTGAAGTATGAGTAAAAAATCATACAAGCGCAATCAAAACAGGTTATACAGGGAAATCAAAAGAAGGATTATTGCAGAACAAAGACTATTAAAACCTGTTCGGTTTGCAAAATGTGAGCGAAAGATTGAAACACTAAAAATACGAAACATTGTTCCAGAATATATCAAAGACTTAAAAGAATTTCTTGAATATGCCAAGTCTGACATGGTAAGGGAAATAACACAAAAGTTAATTTCAGATGGCTATTTAAAGTTCAATTATTATGGTGATTATATTCCAATTGCTGAAGATGAAGAAGCTATGGATGTAAAAGAAATTGAGGCTGTACTTAATGTCGTAAAACCGTGGAATTGATTTAAAGGCAGGAAGGTCGGTGAAGAGAATGGATAGGGAGAAGGTTATCAAAGGGTTGGAGATGTGTCTTGCGGACGAATACTGCAATGGATGCCCGTATGAAGAAGAATGCTTCGATCCGGATATTGACAATCCGTGGGGATCTGGAGTTATGCGTGATGCCCTTGCCCTGCTGAAAGAGCAGGAAGCGGTGAAACCTGTGCTTGACGAACAAACAGGTCGGATATGGTTGTGTGGAAAATGTGGCTCGTATGTTGGATTTGAGGACAATGACCCACATGACCCAAACGAATTTGATAAATACTGCCGTGAGTGTGGCAGACCTGTTTTGTGGGAAGGTCGGTGAAGTGGGAATGAAAAAGATGTTCCGAATGGTTGCGGCCATTTATATGCCGATGGAAGAAAACGAAACACAGGAACAGGCAGAAGATAGGGCGATAGAACTAATTGAAGATGCAGGAATGGAAGTTTATTCATGGTGGAACGCTGAAGAAGTAGAAGTTCATGAAGTGACTTAAAGGCGGCAATAAATAAACGCTAAAAGGGGAGAAGTGGAGATGGGATGCGTAAGCACTATAACGGCATATGGATTCCCAAAGCAAAGCGAGTATGTAAATAGACGGTGCAAAGTCTGCTTTCACTATGACACCACAAAATGGATCATGGGAACGGTGATTCGTGATGACAGAGAAGAACCATATGAAACGCTGATTCAGCTTGACGATGGCAGGATAATGCGTGGAGTCGAATGCCAGTATTCGTTCAATGTGACTTAAAGTGACCAATAACGAAATGGGGTGGACAGAATGATTGACCGGGAGAAGGTTATCAAAGGATTGGAAACGATAAAACAATTCTTTGGATATGGTTTGCCAAGCACTGCTGAATTATTTGATTCGTATTACGGCATATTGAACGATGCCATTGCCATTTTGAAAGAGCAGGAAGCGGTTGAACCAAAGGTAGAAAAAGCAATTCTTGATTATCAAAGTTGGCACTATATTTGTGGAGATTGCGGTGGACAAATAGACATCAATGATAATTACTGTCGGCATTGCGGTAGAGTTGTAGCACACTTATAGAACAAGATATGATTCACACTTAAAGGCGGCTATGAATATATAAGCAAGAACGGAGGGAAGGTTATGGAACTCAAAAGCTTGAAAGGTGAGCATATGTTTTCCGGGGTTGATTATTCAAAAGGAAAAGAAGGGGAAACAAATATACTTTTCTGTCTTGATGGAGTGACATATATCGCAGAAGAAGATCCAGACGATGGATATAGAAGCTACATGAAGGACTTACGAATATCTGAAACGCCGTGCAAAAACACATTTGAACCTGAAAGAGTATTTTGCGATCACACTAATAAAAGTTCTTTCATGGGCTATGACTCCGACATTCTGATTATTAAAAACCCGTTTACGGCAAACGTCATTTTGAAAATAGGCACAGTAGATGTCAATGATTATTATCCGTCATGTGTGATGGAATATCATCCGGAAAATATGCAATGCAATTTACGCAGAAGGATGTGATTGGAATGGCAGAAAGGGAAACAGTAATAACTCATTTGCAGATCATCCACACATGGGCAGAATTTGCCCGTGAACGTGATTTGCAGTTTTTCACGGCGAAACATCTGGAAGATATAGCACAATGGTCGGACGATGCTCTGAATCTGCTGAAAGCACAGAGAAAAGTAATCCGTGATTTGTGTACGCTTGGGTATCCTCACAATTTTCAGCATGAAGCACCGTGGGTTGCACAGTATTGCCGTGATGTTTCCGGGGTAATCACAGAAGCATTTGAGGTGAATGATAATGACGATACATGAGTTGAAAATACTGCCAGAGTATTACGATGCTGTCCGTTTTGGTGATAAGCGATTTGAAATCCGCAAGAATGACCGTGACTATCACACAGGGGACATTCTCCGCTTGAAGGAATGGGACGGGAAACAATATACGGGCGAAGAACTTGATGCGGTTGTGCGGTATATCTATCACGGCATAGACGAATACGGGTTGGCAGAAGGATATTGTGTTCTGTCCATTGACACCATGATGCACGTTGTTCCAAGGCATGAAAAAGAAGGGCATTGGGAAGTGCTGACCATGTGCGCGAATGAAGGGATTTACTGCTCTGAATGCCACATGAAGATATTTGACCGTATAACAAAACCAAAGGATAAAATATCAAGGTATTGTCCGCATTGCGGTTCAAAGAATGAACAGTTTTTCAGAGATGGAGAAGTAGTGTTCAGGTGATTTAAAGGCGGCAATTAAAGCGAAAGAAGGGCAAAATGAAAGTAATATCAACGGAACTATTACTATCAGCGGCACACGAAGCGATGTTTGAGCAAAATGAGAATTTTGAAACGGACATTGAACACGTTATTGACTTTCTGCAAGTGATGACAGACCATTCCGGCTTTGATGTAGTGCGGTGCAAGGATTGCAAACACGGGCAGTATGAGGAATGGAATAACGGGGAATGTGTAGACAAGACAGTTTACTGCGATGGGTATGGAATTCACAAACCGGATTGGTTTTGTGCAGACGGAGAAAGGAAAGACGATGGCTGAAGCGAAAGCGTGGGTAATGATTCCTATAAGCAAAAACAAAGGCACAGAGGTTGAAATTGATATGCGACCTTTGGTTTTATGCAAGGATTGCAAGTTTATTGATGAATCAGTAAAGACGAGATTCTTCTGTGGACGGTTGATGCGTTGTGTTGATGCAGATTGGTTCTGTGCTGACGGGGAACGTTCAAACTAATTGGCGGCTATAGATCATTAAGGGCGGTGATGCGGTAAGTATGTACGAAAATCCGGGTCTGTACAACGCAGATTGCATGGAAGCAATGAAGGAATTCCCGGACAGTTTTTTTGACCTGGCGATAGTGGATCCTCCGTACGGGATTGGCTGCATGTCTATGAACTACACGAAAAGCGGGGCTATAAGAACGCACGGCTACGCGGCAGCAAACAGGCGGGACTATAGGAAGCATGCGGAATGGGACGTGAAACCGGGCAAGGAATACTTTGAAGAGCTGTTCAGGGTATCGAAAAACCAGATCGTGTGGGGTGGCAACTATTTTGCAGATATGCTGCCGCCGTCAAAATCGTTTGTCGTGTGGGACAAGAGGGTATATGACAACATGAAAAACGACTTCTCCGATTGTGAATACGCCTGGATGTCAAACGGAATGGGGGTTGCGCGGATATACAGGTTCATATGGAACGGGATGCTTCAGGGGAACATGAAAGACAAAGAAGACCGTTTTCATCCGACACAGAAACCCGTATCCCTGTATTCGTGGCTGCTGACCAATTACGCAGAGAAAGGGTTCAAGATACTTGACACGCACGCCGGATCTGCTTCAAGCCTTATTGCCTGTCATCGCGCCGGATATGACGCATGGGGGTTCGAGATTGACAGGGAATATTACGAGAAGGCAACAGAGCGGCTGCAAGCGGAAAAGGCGCAAGTAACGATATTCGAGCTGATGTAAAAAGAGAGGGGGGAAGCCCCCTCAAAAGGTCAATCGGTTTCATACATGGGGACGACTTCCCAGGGGTTGTCGGAATCCAGGAAGTCGGCGCACGCCTTTGCTTCTTCCTCGCGTGCGTACATTTTAGCGCAGCACGGGTACAGGGTAATCGCTTGCTTGTCGTCAACGTAACCGCCGAAATAGATATAACGGCGACCTGTCCAGACGGCAACGGCATAGGCAACGGGAGAATGGTTTTTCATAGTGGTACACCCTTTCTTAATGTGATAGGGTTTTCGCCCTTCACAAGACTATGGTCAGTTGGGAACCGATTTTACAGTAAATTCACAAAAATATTTAAAGATACGAATATGAATAAATAAACGTTTAGGCGGTGACGAAATGGAACAGGTCATAGAAATGTTAGCACATATAGAAATGTGCGTGACAGGGATGACGATATGCATAGTTATGATTATGGTTGCGACACTTTTGACGGCAATTAATTCATTTTTCAAGTGAATAAATAAGTTACGGAGGAAATGAGAATGATGGACTATTGTGCGAGAGAATCTACACTTTGCGAAGCAGAAGAAGTAAGAATCAGATCAATAAAAAATGATATTCAAGAAGCAAAAAAGGTTCTAATGGAAATGCAAGCTGTACTGTGTGATTTTGAAGCAATTGTAATTGGACAGCGTGACGAAGGGGATAAGCCAAAGGAAGCAAATTGCATTTGTGATGATGCACGGATTGTTGCCGGACTTGCTTACACCTGCTTGCAACGTGTTAACCGAATAAAGGAAAGCATTGTGTGACTTAAAGGACAGATGTTGACCGAATAAGTTACAGAAGGAGGAACAAAATGCAGATATGGGAAGCGGCTGAAGTCCTCAAGAAATTGAGAACGAGGATGGGCACAGACGATTTGGAAACAACAATCCGTATGACAACGGAAAATGAAGCAATAGATACAGCTCTGAAGTACATTTTCGACACGATTGACCTGTATGAAGCATGGGCGAAAGAGAATAAGATTCATGTTTGTGCCGCTTGCAAAAGGAACGCTGACAATCTGGCAAACGGGACAAGATGCCCGATACAGGAACATTACACGTTGCCGAAAGATGGATACTGCCATTTATGGGAGGAACGGACATGAAATATATAGCAATCTTTGATATTCCTGATGATTATGGCATCGGTTGTGCTATTGCAAAGGTATGCAAAAAAGACGGAAAAATTAGAACAGATTCAGAATTTGAAAACGCTTATGCACAGGTAGAACCATTGTCAAACGTAAACGCAGAAGTCCTTGAACGGTTCAATACGGTGGACAGAGTGCTTGCAGATTTAGGACTTCATAATGCCTATGATATGCCGAGTTTCTGGTATAACAACGGGAAAGATTATAAGGTCATAGACACGAAATGGCACAAAGGATATATGAAAGCATTAGCAGATGTAGAAAGGGAAATCAGATTACAGTTTGGATTTGCAGAACGTGACAATGTTTTAGGCGGTTATTATCCGGCTGGCGATGTGTAACTTAAAGGCGGCAATAGTGTACAACGGTGTACACCAGTGGAAGGAGAAAATATGAACGACAGTATAAGCATTATGTTCTCCAATGAACAATTTAGCGAGATTATGAAGTACATGCAATTTGCTGAAGCATCCACCATTCAAGACGCCGTGATGAATGCAATCAGCCTTGCGTTCAACGACAAAGCATCCGATATGGATACGCTGGTTTCTGCAAGGAAAAAGATTGAAGAAACTTCCAACAAACGGATGCAAAGCTATCCAGAAGGAACTGTTCATCGGATGTACTACTGCTTCGGGATTCGAGACGCCTGCTGGACGATTGACGACATGATTTCAAATACCGCAGATAAGGAAAATGTGTGATTAAAATGATGGATGCAAAACAGCTGTGCGACATTGTAAGGAATTCTGTTTCTGCCATAGAAGTTGGCAAAGCGCTTGGACTTAATGTGGATCGCCATTACAGATGCAGCTGTCCGTTCCACCATGGGCAGGACCGGAACATGAAACTGTATGAAGGCAATCGTGGGTATTACTGCTTCGTTTGTCACAAGGGCGGTGACTGCATATCCCTTGTGACAGGTGTCGTTCAAGGGTGTTCTTATATGGACGCTATGTGGTGGATCAATGATGAATTTAACCTTGGATTAAAAGAAGAAAACAGCAAACCAAATATTTGGAGACGACTTAACCGCCAGAAGATACGAAAAGGGGTTAGTAGTGACAGATGAGGAAGCTCGACATTAACGAGCGTATAGAACGTGCCAAAAATTACAGCGATGAATGTAAAAACAAAGAACATGAAAGAATACAGAAAGCATTATCTGAACGTCGTGAAGTAGAAGAAATAGACAAGTGGGTAGAAAGAATGAAGTTCGACTTATTTCTTACGGCGGACAAGATTCTGGAAGCGCTTGAAATGCAACGTGACTTATACGCGCCAAAGTCGGCTGACGAACCATGGAATGAACGGTTTTGCAACGCGATTCAGACTATAAATCCTGCACGAAGATTTTCTGAAAGATGTTTTGCAGACTGCATGAAGGAGAACGATTGTGAAATACAATATTGAGCTTCGTCGTTGCAAACCGACGTCCATGGATTACAAAGAGATCAGAGACAGGCACTATATACCCAACAACGGGGCCGTTGGTCAGCAGTTACATTACCTGATTCTTCTGGATGACGAAGTGGTTGGAATTATTTCAGCCGGATCTGCTGCATATGCTGTTGGTGACCGTGATAAGTTCTTTGGGATTACCAAAGAAAACAGAAGAATTGCACTGAACAGCATTGTGGACAATACGGTATTCAGGCTGGAAAAGAACATTCCAAATCTCGGAACACAAATACTTTCGCTGTGGCGTAGAACAGTACAGGTGGACTGGAAAAAAGAATACGGAGTAGAAGTCGCTGGATTTGAAACATTTATCATTGAAAATGACAATCGTAAAGGCGCCTTATACAAGGCGGACAATTGGACGTATGTTGGAGAGACTTCAGGAAGTACAAAGATGCACCAGCACGGAATAAATAACGTGTTTGAACGTAAAAAAGTGTGCAAGAAACTGGTGTTCTGCAAATGGGTGAACGGGGTAAAACTTGCTACAGAATATTATCCGACATGGAACAGACAAAACTTGGTAAAGGGGCAGATTTCAATATTCGATATGAAAGGATAAGTGCTATGAGAAAATTCGCATGCTACCTGATGACAAGGAACTACTACAAGAACATCTTTCCGTCGCTGAAAAGTCTGTTATGCAATTCAGACGTTGACAAGGTGTACCTGCTGATCGAGGACGACGATATTGGGTTTGAATTACCGGAACGCGTGGAGTGCCGGAACATTTCCGGACAGACATGGTTTCATGAAGGCGGGCCGAACTACGGTACCGGATGGTCGTGGGTCGTACTGATGCGCGCTGCGCTGACGAAACTGTTTCCGGATATGGATCGGATCCTGTCAATTGACGTAGACACGCTGGTGGTAGGGGACATATCCAAACTATGGGATACACCAATGGGCAGAAACTATGTCGCCGGTGCGCTGGATCTTCCGCTGGTCACAAATGACAACATCTACATCAACGGTGGGGTGATGCTCCTGAACCTTGACCAGCTTCGGAAGGACGGTATGGACGACAAGCTGATTGACGCACTGAACACAAGGAAGTTCGCCTATCCGGAACAGGACTGCATTAACCATCTGTGCGAAGGGCGGATCTACCTGCTGAACGGGATCTACAACTCCGGCGTGATGAATTACGACGGGACGACGCCAAGATCACGGGACAACGGGACGCCGAAGATCTTGCACTTTGCCGGTCGCGGACTGAAGAATTACTTTGCGGATCCACGGGTACAGGAGTACAAAGACATTCCATGGGAAGATTGCGAGTATGGACGGTTTCAGCGAAAAAAAGTAACAGGCGTCCCAGTAAAAAAATCTAAGGATTTTACCCTGTGCGGTGCATGCGGGACGGTGCTGATTGTACCGCAACAGAAGTACTGCCATGAGTGTGGAAAACCTGTGAAATGGTAAAGGAGGATAATTATGAGTTATGATATCCGCTTCGGCGTGAAGGTTGTTGGCGCGGAAGACAAGTATGCAGTGATCGGGGAGCCAGAAAGACACAGCCCGACCTACAATAACCGGGACATCTTCGTGAAGAGCATGGGATGGGACTACCATCAGGGCGAATGGTATCCACTTCTGGAAGTCATTCCGTACATTGAACGTGGCATCCATGAACTTCAGTTCAATAAGCTGGCATACAAAGACTTGGAGCCGGACAACGGATGGGGCGGCATTGCGTCCTCGCTGGAAGCGTTGCAGAGCATCATGCAATGGATTGTAGAACAGCGCGAGTGGGGATGGAACTGCGACATCCCATTGGAATGTATCTATATGCGGTGGTAAAGAAGTGACGATTTAAATCACAAGGGGGATGCATGAAAGTTTTCGTAATACGATCAAGTCAATGGAGCGAAGAAGGAGAAGTTAGGGAATACAACGACTTGGATGAGTGTATAACAACATTGCTTGAAACGGAAGACTTTGGGAAATTTGCACCGGAAATAATTGTAAGTAAGCCAGACACACTTACACCAGAAAAAGGCAGAATGTGTGATTACGAGATTGAACTTTACGACACATGGAGAGAATGACTTAAAGGCGGTAAGTGACGAAACAAATCAGAAGATGAGGCATGAGAAAAGCATATAAAAAAGCACGATGGAAGAGGATGGCATCACGGGTGGAAAAACGTGGCGGCATGGTTATATTTGGATTTGAAACGGTTAAGCATATATCAATACCTGATTTCCCATTTACCTATGAAGGAATGAAAAATGCCATTGATTACTTGAAACAGAAAGACACTTAATGGCAACTGTTCTGAAATTCCAAACAACTGGAGGACAACTATGATTTTTACTGATAAAGAATGGGAACGGTTCTACGGTCTGCGGCAGCGTGTGTTTGACCTGATCCGAAAGATTGACGACGGGTATCACAAATCCTACGAGGGTGCCGTGGACGTTCGTATCTGCTTCGACAATATCTTTGAAGCTGACAGCGTACGGGACGTGTCGTTTGTTGAGATCGAACTGCATTGCTACCTGCTGGTGAACGGGCGGCACATTACCTTTGACGGAAAAACCTTCCGGCAGGCATTGGATAAGTTTGAAGCATGGATCAGCCATATCGAAAGCATTGAAACAGACGAAACGTAACAGTTTTTTAAGTTTTCAAAAACCACAATATGTGGTAGAATAAATACACATAAAAATAAGGAGGCGTCATATGACGAGAGAAAAAGGTGATACCGGATGACGGACATTCTGACTCCGGAACAGTACGTGCAGAAACATCAGAAGGCATTCCGATGTGCTTTTGATTTTCTGAACAAACATTTCCCACCGGAGGATACGCCGGAGTGGTGGGAGCAGACAACCAAGGACGTGACGGAAGCCAGCGTCAGCCAGGGCGAGAACAAATTGATCGTCGGACTGCTGATCGGCGTGTTCGACTATCTTGACGACGAAAGGAGGATCAGGCGTGAAATTGGAAATCAGTGAAATCCCAAGCGGACGGGCCGGGATGAGGACCAAGCGGATCGGAGGGTTCCGGAACAATGAACTGTCGGAACTGAAGAGCATGGAACACGGCGAGTCGAAAGAGAAACTGCTGCAGATGCTCGACGATAGGAACAACGGGATCGCCACGGTGTGGCACAACGGATACGGCGTGTACGGGTTGTGGTACGACAACGAATTTGCTTACCTGAATATCGGCAGTTCCTGTGACTGATTTTTTATGCCAATCATTATTACGAAACGAGGTTAATATACCACAATGAATATTAAGATTCACAGTTCGGAACTGAACAGAATGATGAAAACGGTAAGCCAGTGCATTGATGAACGTGTGCTGAAATTTGGAAACATCGAAATTTCTACAGGCAACAATGTATTTACTATCCGTGGAACAGACGGTCAGTGTGCGGCCACCACATATACGCCTCTGCTTGGAACCGAAGAAGAAAAATTCTGCATTGATGGATCTATGTTTGCAAAGGCTTGCTCCATCTGCACAGGGGACATAACCATTCTCACTGAAGGAAAGTTCTGTGTAATTAAAGGAAACGGCAGGACACGGCTTCCTATTGTGAAAGCTGAAGTCCCTGAATATGTTTCATTGGACGGTGAAAATCCTACTGTTCTGGTGAAAGCCGAAGATTTTTCAAGTGCGTATACGTCCGTCCTTCATGCAATATCCAGCGACCAGAGCAGGATCCAGCTTACGGGCGTACTGACTGAAGTGGACGAATACGGATTGCGTATGACGTCACTGGACGGATTCAGAATGGCGGTCGAAACGGTTGCCTGCGATGGCGATCCGATGAAGGTGATTATCCCTGCCGGATTTATGAAACTGATCCAAAGCAGTATTGCCGCCGGTGAAACGGTCAAGATTGTTACGGACGAAAAGCGCATAGAAGCCAGCACGGACGGTATGAAGATTACATGCGGATTGCTTGTCGGTGAGTTCCCTGATGTTGCAAGAATTATTCCAAACGAATTCAAAACCGAATGCATAGTCAACGTTGAACAGATCAGGACTGCGCTGCGGAGCAGCAGCGTACTGAATAACAAAAGCAACCTTGTAAAAATCACTGTGAACGGAAACGTGATGAAGGTTTCAAGCAACAGCGAACAGGTTGATTACGAAGCGGATGTTGAATGCGATACGCACGGAAACGGACTGACTATCGCCTTTAACCAGAAGTACCTGACGGATGCTTTCGCGTCCATTGATTGCGAAAACGCGATTATGCAATTCAACACGCCAACATCACCGTGCGTAATCCACGGAAAAGACCAGAATGGCATCCGGCTTGCGCTTCCTGTACGTGTCGCGGGGTGAAGCTGAATGACATATCAGCTGTCCTTCTTTGATTCGCTGCTTGAAAACAATCATGCACAGAACATCATCACGCCATTTATTACAGACGGGAATGTAAATATCAGCCCTGAAGAATGGTCCGTGATAAGGCAAAACAATACGCAGGCTCGAATTATTGATGACTTTTCCGAAGAGATCCTGAGCGGAAATATTGTTCTTCCGCTCAGGCAGATCTCTTATCGTGACATGGTAGACAGCTTCTATGAACTGCTTGCCTATGAATGTAATGATTACCAGTATGGTCCTGTTTATTCCAGATATGAGTACAAATACAAGATGCTTGACAAGTACATCAGCGAATCAAACGTTGGGAACATAGCAAGCGATTATTTTCATCAGGAAAACAGGTTCAAATGTGGAAGCGTTAACTCACCGTCACCAGCACGAACGTGGTCGAACAGGATCTTCCTGCGTGGTGCATTGAAATCGTTGTTCACGATGAATCATCAGCAGATAAACATGTCAACACTGCGAACGTGTCTGTGCCTTCGGAAATATGTTGCATCGCAATTTAAACCAGCTGTCGCTAAATCTGTTTACGAGAAGTTCGGATCAAGATATGTTCTTGACTTTTCGTCCGGCTGGGGTGACAGGCTGTGTGGATTCTATGCAGCAAAAAATACAGCGCACTATGTAGGAATTGACCCGAACAGCTCCCTTACACATGGGTACGAAAACCAGATCGCAGAGTACGGGAAACATGTTGAAGGAAAGTCGGCTTCAATGATCTGCATGCCAGCAGAAGAGGTGCGGCTGGAAAAGGCGTCCGTAGACACTGTATTCACATCGCCACCTTACTTCAATGTCGAACGTTATTCGGACGACGATACGCAGTCCTACAAACGATATAAGGGCATAGACAAGTGGTTAAGTGGATTTCTATTCCCAGCCGTCGAGAACGCGTGGAATGCCCTTCAGAATGGCGGAAACATGGTGGTGAACATATCAGACGTTTATTCCGGACACAGGATTAACAAGATTTGCGATCCGATGAATGATCACATAGCGCATCTTGGCGGTGAATATGTCGGGTGCATTGGTATGAAAATGTCAAAGCGCCCGAACAGCAAAGCGGCCGGTCATGAAGGACAAACGTTTATTGAACCAATGTGGGTTTGGAGGAAACCATGAATAAATACGAACGTTCGGGTTTTTATTGCGCCGATTGTATGGAAGCGATGAAAGAATTTCCAGACGGGTTCTTTGATCTCGCTATTGTAGATCCTCCATACGGCGGTGCGAATTCTGATATAGGTGGGGGGGCGAGATTCGGACAGCGATTTGATAGGTATAAAAAAGTAGAAAGACGTGGTGGTCAGTGGGCGGAAAGGTATGGAAGAAAGATTGTTGATTGGGACATTGCACCGAATCAGGAATATTTTGACGAACTATTCCGTGTTTCAAAGAACCAGATTATATGGGGCGGAAACTATTTCAGCCTTCCACCAACACGGTG
>Ga0310690_10000699_pt1 | contig 67323 bp, 60 predicted proteins | sample AusTroGonzalo_MG_2_FD_207661 | JGI IMG/M metagenome (GOLD analysis project Ga0310690, IMG submission 207661) | Bovine rumen microbial communities from tropical cattle in Woodstock, Queensland, Australia - Gonzalo_04 (v2) (version 2) | ecosystem: Host-associated > Mammals > Digestive system >... | reverse complement strand
TATCAAAATACTTGCTTGTACTTTTGTCTTCCAATAATTCAATGAACTCTCCCCTCTTCCGAAAGGGACTGCAAAGATACACATCTTTTCTTTCCCTCCAAATCTTTTTAAAAAATATTTTTCAAAAGCTATACATAATAAAAAATTGTCTACATTTGCGGCCGTTATGGGAATGTTCAACCACATATTATTTCACGCTCGTGTCCGACGTTAAGCCGGTGGGGCGATTTCCGCTCGCCTTTCACATTGGCTTACCCTATTTCTTTTCGGGACAGCAGAATCCCACTACATATTCCTACAAACCTTATAATCATTCATTTGAACGATGAATATTTCTGTATTGGTGGCCGATGAGAGCCACACCAAATACGCACAGGCCATTTGCGACGAGATTGCGATTTCTGCAAAAGAGCGCGGCACCGGAATAGCCAAGCGTAGTCCTGAGTATATCTCCGAGAAAATGCGCGCCGGCAAAGCCGTGATAGCTGTGACCGACGACGACCAGTTTGCGGGCTTCTCCTATATAGAGAGTTGGGAAGGCAAGCAGTTCGTAGCCAATTCGGGCCTCATAGTGGCCCACCCCTTCCGCGGCATCGGCCTGGCCAAGAGCATCAAGCAGCGCATCTTCCGCCTTTCGCGCGAGCTTTACCCGAACGCCAAGATATTCAGCATAACCACGGGCGCCGCAGTGCTCAAGATGAACTACGAACTCGGGTTCCGCCCCGTGGCGTTCCAAGACCTGACCCACGACACCGAATTCTGGAAGGGCTGCCAGGGGTGCAAGAACTTCCACATTCTCGAAGAGAACGACTATGCCCGCTGCATCTGCACCGGCCTCCTCTACGACCCCAAAGAACACATAAGAATCAATATCGAATAATATAATATGAGCAAGAAAAAAGTAGTTGTCGCGTTCAGCGGCGGATTGGATACATCTTACACTGTGATGTATCTTGCTAAAGAAAAGGGTTACGAAGTGCACGCTGCGTGCGCTAACACCGGCGGCTTCAGCCCCGAACAGCTCAAGACCAACGAAGAGAACGCCTACAAGTTGGGCGCCACCAAATACGTCACCCTTGACGTAACCAAAGAATATTACGAGAAGAGTCTCAAATATATGATATGGGGCAACGTGCTGCGCAACGGCACCTACCCTATCTCGGTATCTTCCGAGCGCATCTTCCAGGGCATGGCCATCGCGCGCTACGCCAAGGAGATCGGCGCCGACGCCATCGCGCATGGTTCGACCGGCGCGGGCAACGACCAGGTCCGCTTTGATATGACTTTCCTGGTGATGTGCCCCGAGATGGAGATCATCACCCTGACCCGCGACGGCAACCTGAGCCGCAAGGAGGAGGTCGACTACCTTAACGCCAACGGCTTTGCGGCCGACTTTGCCAAGCTCAAATACTCTTATAACGTAGGTATCTGGGGCACCTCCATCTGCGGCGGCGAGATACTGGACAGCAAGCAGGGTCTGCCCGAGTCGGCTTACCTCAAACAGGTGAGCAAGAGCGGCAACGAGATTCTCGCCATCGAATTCAAGGAGGGCGAGATTTGTGGCGTGAACGGCCAGCACTACGACGATAAGATCGAGGCCATCCAGGCCATCGAGAAGATCGGCTGCGCATACGGCATCGGCCGCGACATGCACGTGGGCGACACCATCGTCGGCATCAAGGGGCGCGTCGGCTTCGAGGCCGCAGCTCCCATGCTCATTATCGGGGCGCACAAGTTCCTCGAGAAATTCACCCTCTCCAAATGGCAACAGTACTGGAAAGACCAGGTGGCCAACTGGTACGGCATGTTCTTGCACGAGAGCCAGTACCTGGAGCCGGTGATGCGCGACATCGAGGCGATGCTCGCCAGCAGCCAGCGCAACGTAAGCGGTACCGTGACCCTCAACCTGCACCCTTACGGCTTCGAGACCGTGGGCGTGGATTCGGAGAACGACCTGCTCAAATCCAAGCTCGGCGAATACGGCGAGAGCCAGAAAGGCTGGACCGCAGAAGATGCCAAGGGCTTCATCAAGGTCACTTCTACCCCCTTAAGAGTTTATTACGGCAACCATAAAGACGAATTGATATGATAAAAGTGGCGATAGCGGGCGGCACCGGCTACACCGCAGGCGAACTGCTCAGGATTTTGGTAAACCATCCCGAGGTGGAGATAGTGTCCGTGATGAGCACCACCAGCGTGGGGCGCAGCATCACCGATTTCCACCGCGACCTGCTGGGCGAGACAGACCTCAAATTCACCGATACCCTGGGCGAGCCCGACGTGGTGTTCCTCTGTCTGGGCCACGGCCTCTCGCGCGAGTTCCTCGACACCCATGACATCCCGCAGGGATGCAAGATCGTAGACCTCGGACAGGATTTCCGCAACACGCCCGACTACAACGGACGCCACTTTGTGTATGGTCTCACCGACGTCTTCAAGAGCGACATCGAAGGGTGCGACTATGTCGCCAACCCCGGTTGCTTTGCCACCTGCATCCAGCTGGGACTGGTGCCGATGGCAGCCATGAAGATGCTCTGCGACGAGATACACGTGACCGCCATCACCGGCGCCACCGGAGCGGGCCGCAAGCTCTCCGAGACCAGCCACTTCCCCTATCGCAACGACAACATATCGGTATACAAACCCTTCTCGCACCAGCACCTGGAGGAGATCGGCAACACACTGGCCGCACTCAGCGGAGAGCGCCAGACGGTCAACTTCGTGCCGGTGAGGGGCGATTTCCCGCGCGGCATCTTTGCCAGCATCTACACCCGCTGCAGCGCAACTGCAGAAGAGGTGGCGAATATCTATAAAGAGTATTACAAGGACTCCCCGTTCGTCTTTGTGAGCGATGCGCCAATCAGCATGAAAGAAGTTGTGAACACCAACAAGTGCCTGCTGCACGTAGAGAGCCACAACGGCTACATCCACATCACCTCCATCATTGACAATCTGCTCAAAGGGGCCAGCGGCCAGGCGGTAGAGAACATGAACCTGATGTTCTGCCTGGAGCGCACCACCGGCCTCAAACTCAAGGGGAACGCATTTTAACTACAGACAATGGAACTTTTCAAGACATATAAGCTTTGGCCCATAGAGCCCGTGAAGGGTCTCGGGTGCAAGGTATGGGACAAGAGCGGCACAGAATACCTCGATTTCTACGGCGGACACGCCGTGATATCCGTGGGACACTGCCATCCCGACTATCTTGCTGCCCTGACCGCACAGGCGGGCAAGCTGGGATTCTACTCCAACGCAGTTGAGAATTCGCTGCAGACAACCCTGGCCGCCAAGCTGGGCGCCACCTGCGGCTACGAAGATTACAACCTTTTCTTGTGCAACAGCGGTGCCGAGGCCAACGAGAACGCCATGAAGCTCGCTTCGTTCGCCACCGGCCGCAGCAAGGTACTCGCCTGCAGCAAGGCCTTCCACGGCCGCACCAGCGGAGCCGTGGCGGTGACCGACAACCCCAAGATCCAGTCACCTTTCAACAAGACCCCCAACGTTGAATTCATCCCGCTCAACGACGTCGCCGCACTGGAGGCAAAACTCTCTACCAAAGAGTTCGCCGCCGTCATAATCGAGGGTATCCAGGGCGTCGCCGGCATCTGGGAGCCGACAGCAGAGTTTCTCAAAGCCGCCCGCGCCGCGTGCGACGCCTACGGTTCGCTGCTCATCATGGATGAAGTACAGAGCGGATTCGGCCGTACCGGCCGCTTCTACGCCCACCAGTGGTTCGGCATCAAGGCCGACATCGTGTCCATGGCCAAGGGCATGGGCAACGGCTTCCCCATCGGCTCCATCATTATCAATCCCGCAATAGAGGCATCCTACGGCATGCTGGGCACCACTTTCGGTGGCAATCATCTGGCATGTGCCGCCGCCATCGCGGTGCTGGACATCATCAATAAAGAGCAACTGGTGGCCAACGCCGCCGCGCAGGGCGAATACCTGATGCAGTGCCTCGCCGGCAATCCGGCTATCAAACAGCTTCGCGGCCGCGGGCTTATGATAGGCATCGAGGTCAAAGAGGGTTTCGAAGGGCTGCGCGACAAGTTGCTCTTCGAGAAGCATGTCTTCACCGGCGGTGCAGGCGCCAACGTAATCAGGCTTCTGCCGCCGCTGTGCATCTCCAAGGCAGAGATCGACCAGTTTATTGCAAGATTCAACGATTTAACCCGGTAAGCGATATGAGAAATTTTACCAATGTAAATGATATCGGGCCCCTGGCCGAAGCGCTTGAAAAAGCCAAATTTGTAAAGGAGAATCCCTTCGCAGACCAGGCCCTGGGCAAGAACAAGACGCTGTTGATGGTGTTTTTCAACTCCAGCCTGCGTACCCGCCTGAGCACCCAGAAAGCGGGCCTCAACCTGGGCATGAACGTGATTGTGCTGGACATCAACCAGGGAGCATGGAAGCTCGAGACCGAGCGCGGAGTGATTATGGACGGCGACAAGAGCGAGCATATCCTGGAGGCGATTCCGGTGATGGGCAGCTACTGCGACATCATTGGCGTGCGCAGCTTCGCCCGCTTTGAGAACAAGCGCTACGACTACGACGAGGTCATCCTCAACCAGTTTATCCAGTATTCCGGCCGGCCGGTGTTCAGCATGGAGGCAGCTACCCGCCACCCGCTGCAGTCGTTTGCCGACCTGATTACCATAGAAGAATACAAGAAGTCCCGCAGGCCCAAGGTGGTCATGACCTGGGCGCCCCACCCCAAGGCGCTGCCGCAGGCCGTGCCCAACTCGTTCGCAGAGTGGATGAACGCCTACGATTGCGACTTTGTGATAACCCATCCCGAGGGTTACGAGCTTGAACCGCAGTTTGTGGGAGGTGCCAAGGTAGAATACGACCAGGACAAGGCCCTCGCAGGCGCAGACTTCGTATACGCCAAGAACTGGGCGGTGTGCGCCGACGCCAATTACGGCAAGGTGATCAACACCGACCGCAGCTGGACCGTCACCACCGAGAAGATGGCGCTCACCAACAACGCCTATTTCATGCACTGCCTGCCGGTGCGCCGCAACATGATTGTTAGCGACGATGTAATAGAGTCGCCGCAGTCACTGGTGATACCCGAAGCCGCCAACCGCGTGGTTTCGGCACAGACAGTCCTCAAAGAAATCCTCCTCTCGCTCTAAATGGAACAGCTCAAGGTCATCAAGATTGGCGGCAACGTGATAGACAATCCCGCCGCACTGGAGTCGTTCCTGGAGAGGTTCTCCACCATCGAGGGAGCCAAGATACTGGTGCACGGCGGCGGCGCGATTGCCAGCCGCATGCTCAAGACAATGGGCATCGAGCCGGTCATGATCGAGGGGCGCAGGGTCACCGACGCCGACACCCTCCAGGTTGTCACGGCGGTATATGCGGGTCTGATCAACAAGACCATCGTCGCCACGCTGCAGAAGTACGGCTGCAATGCCGCCGGCCTCTCGGGCGCCGACTGCAATGCGATAGTCTCCCGTAAACGCCCCGCCACACCCATCGATTACGGCTTTGTGGGCGACGTGGAGAAGGTCAATCCCCAAGCCTTCGGAATGTTTCTGACGGCCGGGATAACCCCCGTAGTGTGCGCCATAAACCACGACGGCAAGGGCACCCTGCTTAACACCAATGCCGACACCGTAGCCTCGAGCATTGCCACCGCCATGAGCGGCAGCTACGACACCGAACTGGTGATGTGCTTCGAGAAGAACGGCGTCCTCTATGACAAAGACGACGACAATTCCGTAATCGCACAGATAGACAAGCCCCTCTTCGAGCAACTCAAAGCCGAGGGGCGCATCAATGCCGGGATGCTGCCCAAACTCAAGAATGCCTTCGATGCTATCGCCGGCGGCGTGAGCCGGGTAACCATCAAGAATTCGGATAATCTGACAAAAAACATAGGGACGACCATACTCTGACAATGGAACATTACGCCAACCTTGCCATAGAGCTACTACAGACACTGATTCCCATCCGCTCCTACTCTTACGAAGAGGCCGAGCGGGCCGATTTCATTGTGAAATGGCTTGCGGGCCAGGGTGTCGAAGCACACCGCATAGGCAATAACATCTGGGCTAAACAGGTGTTTGACCCCAAGCAGCCCACGCTGATGCTGTGCGCCCACATAGACACCGTACAGGCGGCTGATACATATACTTTCAACCCCTTCAATCCTCCTAAGGACGAAGAGCGCATCCTGGGCCTGGGGAGCAACGACGACGGCGGCAGCGTGGTGAGCATGACAGCCACCTACCTCTATTTCAAAGAGCGCGGCACATGCCCCGTGAATCTGCTGCTACTGCTCAGTTGCGAAGAAGAGCGTTCCGGCGACGGCGGCACCCGTTCGCTACAAGACTTTATCAAGACCAACGCCGACATGGCCATAATTGGCGAGCCCACCCGCATGAGGGCGACCATAGCCGAGAGCGGACTGCTGGTGCTCGACTGCATGGCAAGCGGCAAGAGCGCACACGCCGCACGTGCCGCCGAGGGAGAAAATGCCCTCTACAAGGCTGTCGACGATATTGAAACGCTCAAGGCCTTCAAGTTTGACCGCGTCTCCCCCATCCTGGGCGAGGTCAAACTGGTGGTGACGCAGATCAACGCCGGCAAGGCGCACAACGTGATTCCCGACAGTTGCACTTTCGTGGTGGACATCCGCCCCAACGAATGCTACGAGAACCACGAAATCGTGAACATGTTGCAGAAAGAGGTCAGCAGCAAGCTCACTGCCCGCAACTTTGCCAACCGTTCGAGCGCCACTCCCGAAGCTTCGCCGCTGTACAAGACGGCGCAAAAACTTGGCATGGAGATGATTACCTCCCCTACATGCTCCGACTGGATAAGCATGCCGATAGATGCCATCAAGATAGGCCCGGGCGATTCCACCCGCTCCCACAAGGCCGACGAATATATCTTCAAGAGCGAAATCAAAGAGGGAATCGACATTTATATTAACTTTATCGAAAACATAGCACTCTGACCATGCAAACACTCTGGAACAAAGGTGTCGAGGCGGCACAGGCCGTAGAAGACTTCACTGTGGGCAACGACCGCGAGATGGATCTCCGGCTGGCCAAATATGACGTACTCGGGTCCAAGGCTCACATAGCCATGCTCGCCGAGGTGGGCCTGCTTGCCAAAGACGAGGAGCAGATCCTCCAGAAAGAACTCGACAACATCCTTGGCCAGATAGAGCGTGGCGAATTCGTGCTCGAAGATATTGCAGAGGATATCCATTCCCAGGTAGAGATCTGCCTGACGCGCAAGCTGGGCGACCTGGGCAAGAAAATCCACTCCGGCCGCAGCCGCAACGACCAGGTGCTGGTAGACCTCAAACTCTACATGCGCGCCGAGCTGGAGGCCATCCGCGAAGCGGTGCTGCAGCTTTTCGACCAGTTCCAGGCCCTTTCCGAGAAGCACAAGGGGGTTATCCTGCCAGGTTATACCCACGGCCAGATAGCCATGCCCTCTTCTTTCGGGATGTGGTTCGGAGCCTACGCCGAGAGCCTGTGCGACGACATGTACCTGCTGGGGGCAGCATATAAGATTGTCAACCAGAATCCCTTGGGAAGCGCCGCCGGCTATGGCAGTTCGTTCCCGCTGGACCGCGAGCACACCACCCGTACCCTCGGGTTCGAAGACCTCAACTACAACAGTGTCGCAGCCCAGATGAGCCGCGGCAAGAGCGAACGCGCAGTGGCCGCCGCCCTGGGCAGCCTCGCCTCTACCCTCAATAAATTTGCGGCAGACTGCTGCCTGTACATGAGCAGCAACTACCGCTTCATCTCCTTCCCCGACAGCCTCACCACGGGCAGCAGCATCATGCCGCACAAGAAGAATCCCGACGTGTGGGAAATCATGCGCGGCAAGACCAACCGGATAGAGAGTGCCGAGACCACCATCGCACAGCTCACCGCCAACCTGCCCCACGGCTATCACCGTGACTTCCAGCTGCTCAAGGACATCCTCTTCCCCGCCATCGACACCACCAAAGAGTGCCTGGCGATGTGCAGCTACATGCTCGACAACATCGGGGTCAAGGAGACCATCGTGAGCGACAGCACCATGTACGACGACATGTTCACCGTAGAAGAGGTCAACAAGAAGGTGCTCGAAGGGACTCCCTTCCGCGACGCATACCGCCAGATCGGCATCGCCGTGAAAGAAGGGCGGTTCTCATATACCGGTGCCAAGACGGTGGACGGCCTGCATCACACCCATCAGGGAAGCATCGGAAATCTGTGTACAGAGCAGATCAGTCGTAAAATGAGCAGAGCAGCTCGCTGGTAACGGGATCGTACCATTCTGACTGATTGATTGCGAAGCTGCCATCTTTGACAGCCTTGACGGCGCATTTGTATTTGCGGCGCCATCCGCGGCGTATGCTGCCCAATCCGCCGGCGGTAATGTAGGCATGCACCACGGGGTTCACCACCAGCCTTAACCTGGACATCGGCTCCTTCTCGAGAATCTCTGCCAGATGGCGCTCGAGGGCATCATCGATGAGTGTGGTGGGGCCAATCTTGCCGGTCCCCTTGCATGCGGGGCAGACCTCCTGGGTCTCGACCTCGGTGGCGGGACGCACCCTCTGGCGGGTTATCTGCATCAGGCCGAATTTGGTGAGCGGAAGCACCGTGTGACGGGCACGGTCCTCTTCCATGAGGGTGGTCATGTACTTGTACAGCTGGTTGCGGTGCTCCACATTGTCCATATCGATAAAGTCGACAATCACGATGCCGCCCATATCGCGCAAGCGCAACTGACGGGCGATCTCTTCTGCCGCTATCATATTAACCTCCAGCGCATTGTCTTCCTGCGCATCGGTCTTGATGCGGATGCCGCTGTTCACGTCTATCACATGCATCGCCTCGGTGTGGTCTATCACCAGATAGGCCCCGCGCCGCAGCGACACTACCCTGCCGAACGAACCCTTGATCTGACGGGTTATGTCAAAATGGTCAAAGATGTTCTGCTGTGCGGTGTAGTGGTGCACGATCTTCTCCTGGCCGGGCGAAATCATGGCCACATAGGCGCAGACCTCGTCGAAAGTGGGCTTGTCGTTGACGTAGATGTGGGAGAAATCGTCGTTGAGCAGGTCGCGGATGAGGGTGTTGACGCGACTGTTCTCGCGGAAGAGCAGCTGTACGTCCTTGCTGCGGGCAACCTTCTTCCAGGAACTCTCCCACTTGTTGATGAGCCCCTTGAGTTCGGCGTCGAGTATGGCAGCCCGCTTGCCCTCGGCCGCGGTGCGCACAATCACGCCGTAGTTCTTGGGCAAGATGCTGTATATCAGGCGGCTCAGGCGCGCCTTCTCTTCTTTTGAAGATATCTTCTGGGAGATGCTCACCTTATCCGAGAACGGCAGCAGCACGATGTTGCGCCCTGCGATGGATATCTCGGCGGTGAGGCGGGAGCCCTTGGTGGAGATGGGCTCCTTGACAATCTGCACCATGACCGGCTGGCCTACATGCAGATGGTCCTGGATATGACCCTCCTTCTCGAGAGGATCGGCTATTGCGACCTTTTCGAAAAAGGTCGTGTAGTTTTTGGAAATGTTGATCTGCTTTACAAAGAAGTCGAAAGCGCGAAAGTTGATGCCCAGGTCCAGATAGTGGATAAAAGCCTCCTTCTCGTCGCCAATGTCCACAAAGGCGGCGTTAAGCGAGGGCAGCAACTTTTTGACTTTGCCAAGGTATACGTCACCAACCGAATAGTGGGCCTTGGCTTCGCTCTCTTTGTCGTATTCGATAAGGCGCCCGCCCTGGGTCAAAGCGAGCTGGGCGGAGCCTTTCGATACGTTAATAATCAGATCTTTATCCATCGTAAAAAGGCTGACCTTTGGCCAGCCTTATATAACATTAAAAAGATTATTTCTTTTTATGTCTGTTCTTGCGCAAACGTTTTTTACGTTTGTGCGTAGACATTTTATGTCTCTTTCTCTTTTTACCGCTAGGCATAACTGTTATTATTTAAAAGTAATTATTTCAGCTTCTTAACCTGATCAACAAAAGTCTTGGCCGGTTTGAAAGAGGGAATCTTGTGAGCCGGTATGGTGATGGTTACATTCTTGGAGATGTTGCGGGCAGCCTTCTCTGCACGCTGCTTAACTACGAAACTGCCGAAACCGCGAAGATAGACGTTGTTACCCTTTGCGAGGGAGTCCTTAACGCTGTCCATAAATGCTTCTACTACGTCCAGAACCAGAACCTTCTCAAGTCCGGTTGATTTCGCGATTTCGCTAACGATGTCTGCTTTAGTCATGATATTACAATATTTTTTATAATGATAAGCTTAGGATTTTTGCCCATAGGGCTCAAATGGATTGCAAAAATATGCTTATTTTTTTATTTATCAAACAGATATCACATTTTTTTTATTTTTTGACTTTGGCACAATGATTGACCATATTAGTACACTATATCTATTACTGACAATTTGACATACGCATGAAAGACAATATATTTTTTGCAGGAGAAGATGTCGGAATGAACATTATTCCGGTAATGAACATAGACCCGGGGTATAAGCTCCAGGACGAGCAGCTTCCGGAGGTTCTGCCGATACTGCCGCTGCGCAACGCCGTGTTGTTTCCCGACACCGTGATACCCATCCCGGTCCGCAGGGAGAAGTCCATACAGCTGCTCAACGAGGCCTACAAGTCCAACAAACTTATAGGCGCCGTGACCCAGCGCGACCCCAAGACAGAAGACCCGCTGGGCGAAGACCTCTTCCCCATCGGCACCATGGGGCGCATCGTAAAGATCATCGACCTGCCCAACGTTCCCGTCACCGCCATCATCCAGGGGGTGCGCCGCTTCAACATCAAGTCGGTGGACATCACTTCGCCCTACCTGATGGCGACTGTCAACTATCTGCCCGAAGACCTGTCGCAGGTCTCCGACGCCGACATGAATTCTATCGTAGACGGCATCAAGAGCGCAGCGCTGCGCATCATCAAGCTCACCCACAGCGTCTCCCAGGAGGCGGGTTATGCCATCCGTGACATAGAAGACAACGCCTTCCTGGTGAATTTCGTGGCCACTACCATAGACGTCGAGAATCCGCTCGAGAAGGTGCCGCTGCTCGAAGAGGGCAACATCAAGAAGCGCGCAACCTCCCTGTTGGCCCTGCTGGACAAGCAGATAGAGATTCTCAAGATCCGCGAGGACATCCAGAAGAAGGTCAAGGTGGAGATGGACCAGCAGCAGCGCGAATACTACCTCAACAACCAGCTCAAGACCATCCAGGAGGAGTTGGGTATGAACTCTTCGGGCGAAGATGTCGACAAGCTGCGCAAGGATGCCGAGGGCAAGAACTGGCCCGACTATGTGGCCGAGGCTTTCGAGAAGGAGATACACAAGCTCGAGAAGACCAACCCCAGCTCGCCCGACTACAATGTTATATATGCATATCTGCAGTTCATGGTGGAGATGCCCTGGAGCGAGACCACAGAAGACAACCTGGACCTGGCACACGCCCAGCAGGTGCTCGACGACGACCACTACGGACTGGAGAAGGTCAAGGACAGAATCATAGAGTACCTGGCGGTGCTCAAACTCAAGGGCGACATGAAGTCGCCGATCCTCTGCCTCTACGGCCCTCCGGGCGTAGGCAAGACATCGCTGGGCAAATCCATAGCCAAGGCGCTGGGCCGCAAATACGGACGCATCTCGCTGGGCGGCCTGCACGACGAATCCGAGATCCGCGGACACCGCCGCACCTACATCGGCGCCATGGCGGGCCGTATTATCCAGACCATCAAGAAGACCGGCACGGTGAATCCCGTGATAGTGCTCGACGAGGTCGACAAGGTGTCGGCAGACTTTCACGGCGACCCCGCCAGCGCATTGCTGGAGGCGCTCGATCCCGAGCAGAACACTGCGTTCCACGACAATTACCTCGATTTGGACTACGACCTGAGCAAGGTGCTGTTCATCACCACCGCCAACAACATCGAGAGCATCCACCCCGCCCTGCGCGACCGTATGGAGATGATCAATGTCTCGGGTTACCTGGCAGAGGAGAAGGTCTCCATCGCCAAAGATTACCTGCTTCCCAAGCAGCTGGAGATGCACGGCCTCACCTCCAAGGACCTCAAGCTTACCAAGGCTGCCATAGAAGAGATCATTGACAATTATACCCGCGAATCGGGCGTGCGCGGCCTGGACAAGCAGATTGCCAAGCTCTGCCGCATCACCGCCAAGAAGATAGCGCTGGAGCAAGAGCGCGAGACCACCCTCAAACCGGAGCAGGTCCGCGAATACCTGGGGCTGCCCACCAACCACCACGATATGCAGAAGGGCAACGAGATGCCCGGCGTGGTGACCGGCCTGGCATGGACCGAGATGGGCGGCGAGATACTCTTCATAGAGTGCAGCATCAGCGACGGCCAGGGACACCTCTCCACCACCGGCAACCTGGGCGACGTGATGAAGGAGTCGGCCACCATTGCCTTCCAGTACCTCAAAGCCAACGCTGCCAAGATCGGAGTGGACTCCAAGGTGTTCCACGACAAGGATTTCCATATCCACGTTCCCGAAGGGGCGATACCCAAGGACGGCCCTTCTGCCGGCATCACCATGGTGACCTCCATCGCCTCGGCCCTCAAGAACCAGAGCATCAAGAAGGGCATCGCCATGACGGGCGAAACCACCCTGCGCGGCAAGGTGCTCCCCGTGGGCGGCATCAAAGAGAAAATACTGGCAGCCAAGCGTGCCGGCATCCACACCATCGTAATCTCCGAAGAGAACCGCCGCGACATCGAGGATATCAAGGAGATTTACATCAAGGGTCTCGAGTTCAAATATGTTGCTACTGTCGACGAAGTTCTTAACTTTGTATTCGAGTAGGGCATTTTTGAGACGAAATGAACGTTATCATAGAACCTTCTTGGAAGGAAGTTCTTAGCAGCGAGTTCGACAAGCCATACTTTGCCGGACTCGCTTCTGCTTTACACGCCGAGAAGGCGCGCGGGATAACCATATACCCTCCCGGCAGCAAGATCTTCAACGCCTTTGCACTCACCCCGTTCGACAAGGTCCGCGTGGTGATTCTCGGTCAGGACCCCTATCACAACCCCGGCCAGGCCGAGGGGCTCTCGTTCTCCGTGCCGCACGGAGTGGCGCTCCCGCCCTCCCTTAAAAACATCTACAAAGAGATTTCCGACGATATCGGCGTGGACATGTCGGGCAAGGACGGTTCGCTGCGGGGCTGGGCAGAGCAAGGGGTTTTCTTGCTGAACGCCATACTCACAGTGCGCGCGGGCGTGGCGGCGTCGCACAGCCGCCTCGGCTGGCAGACATTCACCGACGCCGTGATCCAGACCCTGAGCGAGCGGCGCGAAGGGATAGTGTTCCTGCTGTGGGGCAACTTTGCCCGGAGCAAAAAGGCGCTCATAGACACTTCGCGCCATTATGTGCTGGAGGCCGCCCACCCCTCGCCCCTTGCGGGAGGGGCCTTTTTCGGCTGCCGCCACTTCTCCAAGACCAACGAAATTCTTATTAACAACGGGCTTCAGCCGATAGACTGGAGCAGATAATGCCATGAAAACTGCTGTATTCCCCGGATCTTTCGATCCCTTCACACTGGGCCATTTAGAGGTCCTCAAATCGTCTCTCAAGATTTTTGACAAAGTCATCGTGGCCGTGGGCCACAACTCCTCCAAAGGGGGCGGGTTCTTCCCCACCGACATCAAGGTCCAGATTGCCAAGGATGCCGTGGCGGGCCTGGACAATGTAGAGGTTTGCTCTTTCAGCGGACTGACGGTCGATTTCTGTGTCGAGAAGGGTGCAAAGTTCATTGTCCGCGGCATGCGCACCACCACCGACTTCGAACTCGAGCGGGCCATCTCGCAGGCCAACAAGCGGATGCGTCCCTCCATCCTCACGGTGTTCATCCCCTCCAGCCACGAGTATTCGTTTATCTCATCGACAGTCGTGCGCGACATGCTGGTCAACGGCGGCAAAGCCACCGACTTCCTCCCCAAGAACGTTGACATCTCCAAATATCTCAAGATGATACAGCAGTGAGACGCCTGTGTCTCATAGTCGCACTCGCAGCTGCCTGCATCCTTTGCCGGGCGCAGGAGGTTAACGTGTACGACTCGCTGCGAAGCTACCTGGAGGTCATCGGCACCATGCCGGTGGATTCCATCAACGCCCGCCTGGACGCCCTGATTGCCTCTGCGTCCGACGACGAGACGCGCGCCGGTATTGCAGGCACGGCCTACAACTTCTTTATCGAATCGTCCGTAATGGGGGCCGAAGGGGTTGCGGTCTATATCGCCGACAACTATTTCCTAAACAAACGGCTCAAGTGGCCTTCCGAAGCCACCTTTGCGAACCTTTATACCTTTGCAGAATTCAACCGGCAGTCGCTGCTGGGGATGCCTGCCCCCGAACTGGTGCTCGAGAGTCTCGAAGGGGGCACGGTGAATGTCCGCGAGGCGACATCGGGCTATAAGATCCTCTATTTCTACGAGGACAAATGCCTCACCTGCACGCAACAGACGCCTCAGATAGCGGCGCTGCTGGAGAGTTACTCCGGAGAGCAGCCGCTCGCGCTTTTTGCGGTTTACACCCAGGGCGACCGCGACGCCTGGGCCAGATATGCCATAGGCAACTTCCATGGCATCAGCAACCCCAAGGTCACGGTTTACAACCTCTGGGACCCGGAAGGGACATCGGAATTCCACAAAAAGTATTCGGTGCTCACAACCCCGTCGATGCTGCTGCTGGACGCCGACAACCGCATCATCGGACGCAAACTGAACGCCGTGGCGCTGGCCCGGCTGCTGGGGGAGCAGGAGTCGTTCACGACCTCGCTCTACGGCCTGATGGACAATGTGCGCGACAACATCGGCCTCGACAAGGAGAGCATCGCGGATGTCTGCAACGTATTTGCCTCGCGCATCGGCGATGACCAGGCCATGTATCGCAGCACCTATCTGGGCATCTACAATTACCTGCGCGGCCAGGGCGAATACGAGGCGCTGGAAAGTGCCGCCTACGTCGCCGAAAAATATATAGTCGGCCGCCCCGAGATGTGGTCGCCCGAGATGGTGGCCCACACAAGCGATGCCCTGCACCGCTTCTATCTCAACCCGTTGGGAGCCACGGCCGCGGATGCCACCCTGCGCACCCGCTGCGGCGGCAAGACCAGGATGCTCGCCAAGCCCGGCAAGCGCTACACCGTGCTCTTCTTCAACCTTGTCTCTTGCAGCGAATGCACCGCGTGGAAACAACAGCTCAAGGAGATGAAAGAGTTGCTCAAGAGCAACGGCGCCCGAGTGGTATCGGTCTATGTGGGCCCAGACCCCAAGGAGTGGAAGCAGAGCCTCAAGGGGTGCAGCGGCTGCTGGTGGCGCGACCTTCGCACCGACTGGCCCGAGAGCGACCTCTATGAGAAATACGACGTCTCCGTCGCACCCAAACTATACCTGCTGGACGCCTTCGGAACGGTGATTGCCAAAGACATCACCCCCGAAACCCTCCGCCACATGCTCGGGGCCGACACTCTTTAACGTCAAAAATTATTTGTTAATCACTAGCCGCGGCACTGGCGGTAGATCTGCACGATGAGTGCGGCGGTGGCCTCTATGCCGAGAAGGCTGGAATTGAGGCAGATGTCGTAGCTTGCGCTGTCGCCCCACTTCTTGAAAGTATAGTAGTTGTAGTAGTTGCTGCGTTTGCGCTCAGCCTCGGCGATGAAGCGTTCGGCCTCCACGTCGGAGATGCCTCGGCGCTCGGCGACACGGCTGATACGGTCCTGGAGGTCGGCGGTGATAAACACCGACATCATGCGCGGGTGTTCACGCAGCACATAGTCTGCGGCGCGCCCCACAAAGACCCCGGAGCCCTTGGCGGCAATCTCCCTGATCATGCCGCTCTGCAGCGAGAAGAGTTCGTCTTCTGACATCACGCTGCGCTCCGAGAACATCTGGGAGTCGCTGTACACAGAGCCGCGGATGCCCAGCAGGCGGGCAAAGCGTCCCAGCGCGCCGGGTTTCTCGTCGGAGGCATCGAACACTTCGGGTGCGAGGCCGCTCTCCTTTGCGGTGAGCATCAGCAGGTTCTTGTCATACACATCGATGCCCAGCTCTGCGGCAACCAGTTTTGCCACCTGCAGTCCGCCGCTGCCTATCTGCCGTCCTATGGTTATCAGGATTGTATCGTCCATATCAATAGTTTATTCTGTTTTCGACAAATTGCCCTCACCGGCAGCTTCGACCTCCTTTCTGGACCAGTCGCGCATGAGCGAGCGGATCATAAAGAATGCCGCTATCGTAGAGACCAGGTCGGATGCGGGCATGCTCCACCACACCCCATCCGTGCCCCACAAAAGCGGGAATACCACAAGGAACGGTATCAAGAACAGCAACTGGCGCGAGAGCGACAGGAATATCGCCTTGCGCACGTAACCCACGCACTGGAAAAAGTTGGTCACGACGGCCTGGAAGCCCACCAGCGGGAACATCAACACGATGATGCGGAAGGCGCGGGCGGCGATTGTCTGCAATTCGGGGTCGTGGGTGAACAGCGACACCGCAAAGCGGGGTATGGCGAGGCCCGTAAGGAAGCCCATGGAAAGGGCCGCCACGGAGCACATTATCGTGAGCCGGAGTACCTCCTTGACACGCCCCCAGTTGCGGGCGCCGTAGTTGTAGCCGGCGATGGGTTGCATGCCCTGCGTGAGGCCCATCGTGATGGTGAAGAACAAGAAGCAGAGGCGGTTGGCGATGCCGTAGGCGCCTATCGCCAGGTCGCCGCCGTAACGCTTGAGCTGGTTGTTGATCAAGATCACCACAAAGCAAGAGGCGATATTCATCAAGAACGGCGACATGCCTATCGAGAGCGAGCGCCACGCGATTTTCATGTCAAACTTGAATATCTCGCGGGAGAAATGCAGCACGTTGTTCTTGTCGCAGAGTATCTTGACTATCCACACCAGTGCGATGACCTGCGCCAGGATGGTGGCGATGGCGGCACCACGGATGCCCATCTTGAACACGAAGATGAAAATCGGGTCCATGATGGTGTTGAGCACGACCGCCAGTATGGTAGCCATCATCGCCAGGCGCGGCCGGCCCGAAGAGCGCACGGTACCGTTGAGGCCATGATAGAGATGTGAGATGATGTTGCCCCACATGATTATTACCATATACTCGCGGGCATAGCTGATGGTGTTCTCGCTGGCGCCGAAGAAGTAGAGTATCGGATCCATGAATATCAGCGAGAGGGCCGTTACCACGACACCGATGGCCACATTCAGGATCACCACGTTGCCCAACACGCGATTGGCCATCTTGTAATCTTTCTGTCCGAGGAGAATCGATATCAGGGTCGCCGCACCCACGCCCACCAGCGTACCGAAGGCGATGGATATGTTCATCAGCGGGAATGTGACAGCGAGGCCGGATATGGCCATGGGACCGACTCCCTGCCCGATGAAAATGCTGTCGACCATGTTGTAAAGCGACGTTGCAAGCATTGCAATAATCGCCGGAGTCGCATATTGTTTAAGCAACTTCCCTATCTTCTCCGTTCCTAACTCTACCGGTACCATCTTGGAAATGAGATTCTATTTGAACTTTGCCAGGGCCGATACGCTTCCCGTGACCTTGTCGCCGACAGCCACCAGCGGCTCTACGTCGCCGGGGATGAGTATCGTCAACCGCGAGCCGAACTTGATAAAGCCCGCCTCACTGCCTTGCTCACACATATCGCCCTGGTGGGCATAGCACACGATGCGGCGCGCCACGATGCCCGCTATCTGGCGGAACATCACTTCCCTACCCGCCTCGTCGCGCACCACTATGCTGGTGTGCTCGTTCTCTTCTGACGACTTGGGCAAAAAGGCGAAGGTGTGAGAGCCCGGGTAGTACTCGCAATAGGCCACTTCGCCCCCAGTGGGGAACCATGTGATATGCACATTGAATAGCGACAGGAATATCGAAATACGGGTGCATTCGCAGCCGAAGTATTCGTCTACGTAAATCTTGTCTACCTCAACCACCTTGCCGTCGGCAGGAGCCACGATAAGCTCCGGATCGGAGGTGACGGTGCGCTTGGGAGTGCGGAAAAAGACGAACATCATCACAAACATGAATGCGCACACGAGGGTGAGAATGATTTTCAACACCGGGTGTTTGACCCATTTCCAGATGAAGATAGCCGCAGCTATCCAAATCACGCTGTTTCCTACGATAAAAGGTATTCCTTCGCTATGTATGCCCATAATTAAATGACTTCTGTAATAATAAAGAAAATTGTTACTGCCGGTATCGCAAACAGGGCGGCGTCGAAACGGTCCAGCAGACCTCCGTGGCCTATTACGATGCTACCGGCATCCTTAAGTGCGTAGTGGCGCTTGATGAGCGACTCGAACAGGTCGCCCAGGATGCCCAGGACCACTACGATTGCCGCAGCCACCTGCCATTTCCACATCGGAAAGTCAAAGATGCCGGTGAAATAGATAACCGCAGCGGTTACAAAGGTAAAGAGCAGAGCGCCCGCAACCCCGGCCCATGACTTCTTGGGGGATATCTGGGGGGCGAGTTTGCGGCTGTTCTCGCGCTGGCCAAAGGCCATGCCTAAGGCATAGGCCCCCACATCGCTCATCCATACCAGCACCATCACTGCCAGGAACAGGTACGGGGAATACTCACCCGAACGGTCGAACAGCAACAGAGACGATATGACAAACGACGGCAGCAGGTATACCATGGGGAAGCAGATATCCTGCGCCGGGAGCCGCTCGATGCGCTCCGACTTGTCAAGCAGCACGGCCGTGAGCACCGCCAGCAGCAGCGGGAACGCATACAGCAGGTAGTGCAGGCCTAAATGATAGTATTTGGCCAGGAAACTGAGCAAGAATGTGCCGGTTATCAGGCACATGGCCAGTACGCGGGACACGGTGTGTGTTCCGCGGCCCAGCGCCATCCTGTAAAATTCGTTGGTCATCAAGGTCAGCGCCACTGCAAACAGGGCCGCGAAACAGAGCGGGTGCAGCAATGCGCAGCCGAAAACCGCCACTACCAGAAGTACGGCACCAAGGGTCCTGTATAGCAGCGACGATTTGGCCATCGGAATCAGAACAACGTAGGTTGGGACGAATCTTCTTCTACCTGTACAGTGTCGGGAGCGACGTCGGACGGAGCCTCTTTCTTGGGAGCGCTGCGACGGCGGGAGCGGGCCGGCTTGGCGGCGGGAGCCGCTTCGTCTTCGAGCTCTATCGGAGCATCGTCCACCTCGGTCTTAGCCTCCGGCTGGGGCTCGGGATTGGATTCCGGATCCTTGGCGGGGGTATCCTCCTGGGGTTTGCCAGCCTCTGCGGGAGTATCCTGCACGGGCTCCTCAGCCTTAACGGCCGGTTCCCCGGCAGGCTCTACTGCAGGAGTCTTTGCAGGCTCATCGCCCAGCAAAGCATTGGGATTCACGCCGCCCGGGCGCGGCCCCAGGATGCGCTCTACATCCTCGGAGAATATGACTTCGCGCTCCAGCAACAGGGCCGCCAGCTGTTCGAAGCCGGCGCGGTGCTGTTTGAGCACGCGGTTGGCGGTGGCGTAAGCCTGGTCTATGAGACGCTTGACCTCCTTGTCTATCTCCTCTGCAGTCTTCTCGCTGTAGGGTTTGGTGAGGGACATCTCAGAGCGACCGGTAGAGTCGTAATACGACACGTTGCCGATCTTTTCGCTCATGCCGAAGTAAGTCACCATGGCGTATGCCTGACGGGTGAGTTTCTCCAGGTCGTTGAGGGCGCCGGTAGAAACCTCGCCATTTACCAGTTGCTCTGCCACGCGGCCGCCGATGGTGGCAGCCATCTCGTCGAGCAACTGCTCGCGGGTGGTGAGCTGACGCTCCTCAGGCAGGTACCAGGCAGCACCGAGGGCCTGTCCGCGAGGGATTATGGTCACCTTGAGCAGCGGATTTGCGTGCGGCAGTATCCAGCTGACGGTGGCGTGACCCGCCTCGTGATGGGCGATGGTCTTCTTCTCCGAAGCGGAGATTATCTTGCTCTTGCGCTCCAGGCCACCCACTATCCTGTCTATCGCATCCAGGAAATCCTGCTTGTCTACGAACGCCTTGTTGTGGCGGGCGGCAATCAGGGCAGCCTCGTTGCAGACATTGGCGATGTCGGCTCCGGAGAAGCCGGGGGTCTGCTTGGCCAGGAACTCCATGTCAAAGCCGGGAGCCAGTTTGATCTTGCGAAGGTGTACCTTGAATATCTCCAGACGCTCTTTGAGCTCGGGCAGATCCACGTGAATCTGGCGGTCAAAGCGGCCGGCACGCATCAGTGCACTGTCGAGCACATCGGCACGGTTGGTGGCAGCCAGCACAATCACGCCGGAGTTGCTGCCGAAGCCGTCCATCTCGGTGAGCAGCTGGTTGAGAGTATTCTCGCGCTCGTCGTTGCTCGAGAAACCGATGTTCTTGCTGCGCGAGCGGCCCACTGCGTCAATCTCGTCTATGAACACGATGCACGGGGCTTTTTCCTTGGCCTGGCGGAACAGGTCGCGCACGCGGGATGCACCCACACCCACGAACATCTCCACAAAATCGGAACCCGAGATGGAGAAGAACGGGACGTTGGCCTCACCCGCCACAGCCTTGGCCAGCAGGGTCTTGCCGGTGCCGGGAGGGCCCACCAGAAGGGCGCCTTTGGGTATCTTGCCGCCCAGGGTCGTGTATTTCTTGGGATTCTTCAGAAAGTCGACAATCTCCATGACCTCGACCTTGGCCTCTTCGAGACCGGCGACATCCTTGAAGGTGACCTTATCCTGGTCTTTCTTGTCGTTTTCAAACAGCTTTGCCTGCGACTTGCCGACATTGAAGATGCCGCCTCCGATGCCTCCGCCACCCATGTTGCGCATGGGGAGCACGAACAGCATTATGAAGAAGACCACCATCAGGATAATCCATATCCAGTCCATGATGTTGGCCCAGCCGCTGGTGCGCTCTTCTATGACCACATCAAAGCGGTCCAACTCGGGCAGCTGCTGCAGCACGGCGTCGAACTCAGCCTCCGCATTGAAGGTGTCGGACACCAGAAAGTAGAAGTACGGGCCGTTCTTGGGTTGCGAATTCTCGGGGAAATAATTCTTGAAGCGCTCGGCGCTGCTGTTCTTGATGTAAACCTCACCGCGGTTGGTGTTGCGGATATACACCAGTTTCTGCACACTGCCGGTGCCGAGTATCTCGTCGCGTACCTCAAACCACTCTTTCTTGACGGGATTGCTCCCGCCGCTGGTAGACCAGAGGGTAATCAGGCCGCCGAGTATCAGGGCATAAATCAGTATTACCGGCCAGCGGAACCTGCGGGGCTGGTTGCCGCCGTTGCCGGGTGCGTTTCCCCTGCCCTGTCCGAACAGGCCGCCGAATCTGTTATTGTTGTTATTCTTATTGTCTGCGTTGTTACTCATCGTCTTCGTAATTTGTTTTTTCTGCATCCGACCAGAGGTCCTCGAGACGGTAAAAATCGCGGTATTCACTCTTGAATACATGGACCACGATATCTCCGTAGTCGAGAATTACCCAGAAGGCATTCTCGCGCCCCTGGGAGCGGACGGGGTCCCTGTGGCACTGCATCCACATCTGCTCGACAATATTATCGCTGATAGCCACCACCTGGGTGGTGCTGTCTGCATTGCATATCACAAAACTGTCTGTTATTGCCGTTCCGATAGAAGTCAAGTCCATAGATACTACACCCTTGGCCCGCTTCTCCAACATTGCCGCCGCAATTATCCCAATTTCTTTTTTTTGCGTTTCGTTAATCATAAATAATACACTAATTTCGCCGGTGGCGTTTAACCCACAAATGTATGAAAATTAAATGGTATAACACAATCGAATCGACCAATTCGGCAATGGAAATTTCAAAAACGGAACTGTCCCACAAGGAGGTCTGGGCGGCCCGTTTCCAGACCGCCGGAAGGGGCCAGAGAGGCAACGTGTGGAGCAGCGCCGCGGGCGACAACCTGACCTTCTCTATCTACCTCGAACCCCGGCACATCCGTGCCTGCGACCAGTTTGTGCTGAGCCAGGCAGTTTCACTCGGGGTGTGCGGCTATCTCGGCAGCCGCGGGGTGCATGCCAAAATTAAGTGGCCCAACGACATATACGTTTCGGGCAACAAGATTTGCGGCATTCTGATAGAGCACAGCGTGGGCGGGACATTCCTGAAAGACACCATTGTGGGCATCGGACTCAACCTCAACCAGCGCCAGTTCCCCGGGAACCTCCCCAACCCCACTTCGCTGAGCCTCGAAACCGGCCGCACATACGATGTCGAAAGCGAGCTGGAGACGCTGCTGGAGCATATTTTCGAGGAGTACGACGCGGCGGGAGAGAGCACAGATAGCAGATACCTGCAAATGCTCTATCTCAAAGACGAACCGCACACATTCACCATAGCCGGTTCAGGAGAGCCTCTCGAAGGACGCATCACCGGCGTCGCACAAGACGGCCGGCTTGCCGTCATGACGGCAAGCGGTATCAGATACTTCGCTCACAAACAGATAGCGTATTAATTGGGGCAGAGCCCCAGTATTTTAGGCGTTTGCCATAAAAGATATTGTCTTGAGCGGGTCTTTAGAGCCGAACACCGAACTGCCCGCCACAAAGGCATCCACGCCCGCCTCGGAGAGCATCGCCACGTTGTCTACGCCCACTCCGCCATCTATCTCTATAAGGCACTTGCTGCCCGATGCATCTATCATCTGGCGCAACTTGCGCACCTTGTCCACCGAGCGGGGGATGAATTTCTGTCCGCCGAAGCCGGGATTGACCGACATTATCAGCGCGAGGTCGATATCGCCCAGGACATCCTCCAGCAAACATACATTGGTGTGCGGATTGATGGCCACACCCGCCTTCATACCGGCTGCGTGAATGGCAGCAATAGTGCGGTTCAGATGGGTGCATGCCTCCAGGTGCACGGTGAGATAAGTTACCCCAAGCTCAGCGAAACGGGCGATGTAATTGTCGGGATTGACCATCATCAGGTGGGCATCCAGCGGCTTTTTGGCTACCGCGGCTATGCTCTTGACCACCGGCATCCCAAAAGAGAGGTTGGGGACGAACACGCCGTCCATGATGTCCAGATGCATCCACGCGCACTCCGATGCATTGAGCATCTCTATGTCGCGCGCCAGATTGCCGAAATCGGCCGAGAGTACAGAAGGAGCGATTATATTTTTCATAAGAATCTTTATTTACTCGTTATTTATCCCAGAAGCTCGAGGACTTGTCGTACTTGAGCAGGCTGCTCAGGGTCGATGCGTTGGCCGCAATCCTGAAGCCCCAGCTCTGCCATTTGCCGGTAGGCACCCAAGACACGCTCATGTTGAAGCAGTGCAGGTCGTAGGTCGCACTCAGCTGCGAGGTTGTCATGGAGAAAGTGTTCAGGTCGAAGCCGGTGTTCATCGATATGTTGAGCGCTTTGGTGAGGCGTATCTGCCCGCTCACCGTAGCCGTCCGGGTCCATTTGTCTACCTTCTGCAGCTGGTTGTTGGTGTAGCTGTAAGAGCCGCTATAGGACATGTTGAGGCTGAAACTCAAGTTCCAGGGGACCTCGGGATTCATATAGTAGACCCAGCCGCCGGGGATATATTCTCCCGTGAGCGGATGGTAGTAGACCCTGTAGTAGTCTTCTGCACTGGCCTTGGGGCTCGAAGGGTCGCGCCGGCCGTCGTTGCCGTCGATATTGCCCTTGCCGTTTATCGAGTACGACAGCGAAGCCGATGCGTTGGTGATGCGGGCCAGTTTGTGGCGGGTCATCACCAGGAACTTGTTGCAACGCTGGCCGCGGTCGTTCACGTCGTACGGATCGAGGGTGAGGTTACCGTTGATGCCGACCTTGCCGAACACGGTGGTGCTACCGGAAATAGATATGGTAGACAGGCGCAGCGAGTCGGCCATGAAGTTGTAAGAGCCGCCTATGTTAAGCTGGTCTATCAACTTGATCTTCTTGGTGCCCACGCCGGTGGTATCCTTGGTATCCTTAACCTTGGCCTCCAGGTTGTTGCCGAACGAGAAGCTCAGCGAACCGCTCTTGCCCTTGCCGGGCGGGCTGTTCATCTGGCCGGCCCAGATGTTATAGTCTTTGGTGACCTCTTCGCCCTTGCTGTTCAGGTAAGAGAGGGTACGCCAGCCGTTGGCCGCCGTGCCCAGCTCGGGATGATACGAGAGGCTGAACGAAGGGGTTATCATGTGCCTGATGGCCTGCAGGTTACCCTTGGGGTTGAACTGGAACAGACCATAGATGCGGGTACTCATGGAGATTGACGCCGAATATGTCTGGGTGACGCCGATGGTAGAGAACTGGCCGGACATCACCGACTCCACCTTGTCGGTCTCGGGATTGTAGATCTGGGTGGTCTTGCGGAAGTACATGTTGGCGCCGTAGTTGAGACCGGGCGAGAAGTTGAAGTACTTGAACAAGGTGAACGAAGGCAGGCCGATGGTCACCTTGTGGGTCATGCCGTTGTTGAACTTGTCGGTGAAGCCCTCCTGCATGAACTCACTCGCCTTGAAGTTGATCTTGTTCTGGAACGAGGTGCTGTAGCTCAAAGATATCTGCTCGTAGAAACGCTCTTTGCCAACCCTGACTTTGCGCTTGAAGGGATAGAATCGGTTCACGTTGAAGGTCAGGTTCGGGAGGGTGAACACATACGATGAGTCCTTGGTGTTCTGGCTGTGGAGCATATTCACCGAGAGGCTACCGAACGAGAAGGTCTTCGAATACGAGATCGAAGATGAGGTCTGGCTCTGTACCGCCTCCGACACACTGGTAGAGTTGTACCTGTTGTTGGAGGGGCTGCTGAAGTTTACCGAAGCGCGGAACGAAGTACCCGGGCGGGCCTTGGAGTCCTGGGCGTGAGACCACTTGACGCCGAAGTTGGTGGACTCGCTGTAGCCGCTGGTCCCCTTCTCACCCGTCTTGTCCACGGAATAGGTAATGTTCATATCGCCCGAATAGGCGTAACGCTTCTTGTAGCGGGAGGTCAGTTCCAACGCCCACGAACCGTAGCTGTAGATATCGCCGGTGAGGGAGATGTCAATATGGTCGTTGATCACGACGTAATAGCCCAGATCGCGAAGATACAGGCCGCGGGCATTCTCTTCGCCATAGGTAGGCATCATGATGCCGCTGGCGCGGTCGGGCATGTCGGGCACAAAGCCGAACGGCAGCGCCAGGGGCAGGGGCACATCCTCCACCACGAGGTATGCCGGGCCGAAAACGGTGTGCTGCGACGGTTTGGTGATGATCTTGGCCGCCGTCATCTGCAGATAGTAGTGCGGATGTTCGGCGTTGCAGACGGTATATTTGCCGCCGGCGATGTTCACCGACTGGTCTTCGAGCATCTTGAGCTTCTCACCGCGCAACTCGCCCTCCTGCTGGTTGGTAACCATGTTCTTGATGCGGGCCTTGCGGGTGTCAAAGCTGTAATAGATCTCCTCCATCTTGTACTCCGTGTTGCCGTCTTTGAGCACCGGCTGCCCCTTCCACTCGTTCTCGTAGTTCTTGGTACCGCGGGCATAGACTATGTTGTTGTCGAGATCGTAGGCCATGTAGTCGGCCTTGATCTCCGTCTTGCCATATTTGACCGATACGTCACCATAATAATAAATCACCCGGCGCCCGTTTGTAAAATCTTCTATCACAGAGTCTTTCGCCGCAGAGAATGCGGGGCGTTCCAGGGAGCTTTTGGGCCTTATGGAGATTATCTTGGAGCTGTCGGTCACCGCGAATGCGGCAGAATCGGCGGGGTTGAGCAGCGAATCGGGAGCGTTGAGCCTGAGAGAGTCGGCCGTGGCCCCTTGCTGCAGCAACTTTGAAGCGAGGACCGAATCCCGGCCGAGGGAGTCGATACGATGGCGTCCGCCACTATGCCCGGCGCGCAGGGAATCGGCAATCTGGGCACCGCCAACAAAAGTCCGGCACAAGATTAGCAACAACACCAATATATATCTTAATCGACGCACGTCAAGCTTTAAGTCGAAAAATTATCTATCTTTGCAAAAGCGCAAAAATACAGATTTTAAGAACGTTTTACAACTTATATGCCGATTTCGTTCTCCAGAAGGGTGATTGCAGTGCTTTTTGCGGTGGTCATGACTCTCTCGGCCACTGCCCAGGACGGCATCCGGCTCAGGAAGGTCGTGATAGACCCCGGGCACGGCGGGCACGACTCCGGCTGCATCTCCCCCGACGGAAAAGTCAAAGAGAAGAATGTGGTGCTGGACGTATCGCTCAGGCTGGGAGAACGCATCAAGAAAGAATATCCCGACGTCAAGGTCTATTACACCAGGGACAAGGATATCTTCATACCTCTGGACAAACGGGGCGAATTTGCCAACAAGCTCCACGCCGACCTGTTCATATCCATCCATTGCAATTCTGTCGAGAGCAAAAAGCCCCACGGCAGCGAAACATGGGTCATGGGAATGGACCGCAATGCCGCCAACATGGCGGTGTGCAAGCGGGAGAACTCGGTGATTCTGCTCGAAGATGACTACACGACCAAATACCGGGGATTCGACCCCAACGACACCGAGAGCTACATCTTCTTTAACCTGATGCAGAACGCCTATTTCGAGCAGAGCCTGCTGTTCGCAGACTTATGCCAGAAAGAGATGAGCAAAGGGCCGATAACCCTAAACCGGGGCATCAAGCAGGGCAACCTGGTGGTGTTGTGGCAATCTACCATGCCCTCCGTGCTTGTGGAACTGGGCTTCCTGTCCCACTCCGGAGACAGGGCGATACTGACCGACAAGCAGCAACGCGAAGCGATTGCCGGCGATTTGTTTGCGGCGTTCAAAGCGTTCAAGAAGCAGTACGAGGCCAGCGGCGTAGTTGTCGCGCCCAAGCCGGAGCCCGAGGCAGAGCAAAAGCCGGAGCCGGCACAAGATACGGTAGAACCACAAGCGCCCCAGGCGGAGCAGGTTCCTGCCGTAGATGAGGCGACCTCTGTAGAACAGGTCACCGGCGATGCCGTTTTCGCGGTACAGATATTCGCAGTATCGGTAGATCTGAAGCCTGGAGACGCCCGGTTCAAAGGAGAGAAAGATATCCACAAGTCCTATAATGGAAAAGTGTATAAATATGCCATCGGTTCTTTCAAAACCCAGCCAGAAGCGGCTGCAGCGGCAGAGCGTTTGAAAGCCAAATTTCCGGGGTGCTTCGTGGTCAAATTAGACAATTTTGAAATCAAAAAAAAATAATTTTTCTTTTCAAAAGTATAAGGCTCGCAGAATCAAAATGATACATAAATAAGTTTTTCATAAGTTGCTGATTGAGCGCAAATTACAGGCGCCGAAAATTTTCAATTTGGATATCAAGCACTTAGAGAAAATTTGAATTTTGCAAGCGAAAAATCATTTTTTATTTATCTTTTTTTCAACCAGTTTTGTTGTAGCAAATAACCGAATGACAAAACAGGATTACATAGGGGTTTGGGAAGAGTGTCTTGCCATCATTAAAGACAACACCACCGAGGAGGGTTACAAGACCTGGTTCGCTCCCATCAGGGCGAAAAGCCTGGTCGGACGTACCCTCACACTGGAGGTTCCTTCGCACTATGTAAGGGAGTACATCGAGAGCCATTACAGCGATTTGCTGCTCAAGGTACTCACCCGTGTCATCGGCGCCGGCTTCCGTTTGATATATAGTGTCCGCGTGGTGGGCAACAGTTATGTCCGCACCCTCGAAAGCGGCCGCGAGACCCCCGAAAACCGTCCGGTCGCCCTCTCGGGAGAGGCTCAGCGCTACAACGGCAGCGCCTACGCCATCCCCGGCATCCAGAAGGTCAAGATCGACTCGCACCTGAATCCCAACTACGACTTCGAGAACTTTGTCGTGGGAGAATGCAACCGCCTGGGCTACTCGGCCGGCATGAGCATCTCCAACAACCCGGGCAAGAACGCTTTCAACCCCCTGTTTATCTACGGAGGTCCCGGCTTGGGCAAGACCCATCTGGCGCAGGCCATCGGCATCGCCACCAAAGATAAGTTCCCCGACAAGATCGTCCTTTACGTGAATGCCAACACCTTTGTTGCACAATATATGGACACCGTCGGGATCAACCACCAGATCACCGATTTCCTCCGCCTCTATCAGGCGATCGACGTCCTCATCGTAGACGATGTCCACGAGTTTGCCGACAAACGCGGTTCGCAGAACGCACTGTTCCAGATATTCAACTATCTGCACCAGTCGCAGAAGCAGCTTATCCTCACTTCCGACAAGCCCCCGGTAGAGCTTTCGGGGCTGGATGCCCGCCTGCTCTCCCGCTTCAAATGGGGTCTCTCGGTAGAGCTCACCATGCCCGACTATGCCACCAAACTGGCCATTCTCAAGTCCAAGTGCCTCCGTGGCGGCGTAGAGGTGCCGGAAGGTATCCTGGAATATATCGCAGAGAACGTCAAGGGTAACATCCGCGAACTCGAGGGGACAATAGTGACTCTCATTGCCCAGGCCACCTTCACCAAGAAGGAGATTACCATGGATCTCGCCCACGACCTCATCGAGAAAATCGTGCAGACTCCGCAGAACGAGATCACGGTGGCCAAGATATCCAAGGTGGTTTGCGATTATTTCAAGATCGCACCCGAGCAGATTGCCAGCAAGAGCCGCAAGCGCGAGGTGGCCCAGGCGCGCCAGATCGCAATGTATCTGAGCCGCACCCTCACCAACACTTCGCTCTCTTACATCGGCAGCCAGATAGGTGGTCGCGACCACGCCACGGTGCTACACTCGTTCAATACCGTGAACGACTTGATAGACACCGACCGTACTTTCAAGAAGTACATCAGCGACCTCAAGCGCATCCTTTGCCAATAGTAACCAATTAATATACAGCCTTATGAAAGAGGGAAAAGTATTGCCTTTTTTCCGGGACATCCTGCGTATCCCGCGTGAATCCGGACACGAAGAACATATAATAGAATACCTGCTCGAATTTGGCCGTTCGCGCGGTCTCGAAACCAAGCGCGACGCTACAGGCAACGTGCTCATCACCAAACCCGCCGCAAAGGGTTGCGAAGACTGGCCCACGGTAGTGCTCCAGAGCCACCAGGACATGGTGTGCGAAAAGAACGGCGGCGTAGAGCACGATTTTGCGAAAGATGCCATCAAGGCTTATGTCAAAGACGGCTGGATGAAAGCCGAAGGGACCACCCTCGGTGCCGATGACGGCATCGGCATCGCATCCGAGCTGGCGATACTCGACGACCCCGACCTCAATCTGGGCAAAATCGAGTGCCTGTTCACCGTCTCCGAAGAGACCGGACTGGACGGGGCTTTTGCCATGAGCAACGATTTCTTCACCGGCAAGATCCTCATAAATCTCGACTCCGAAGACTGGGGCCAGTTGTTTATAGGCTGCGCAGGCGGCATCGACACCACCGCCAATTTCTCATATACCTCCTGCCCTGTGCCCGAAGGTTACATCGCCACCAGATTCTCTATCTCGGGCGGCGTAGGCGGCCATAGCGGCGACGACATCAACAAGGGCCGCGCCAATGCGGTGCAGCTGCTCGCCCGCTTCCTCTACGTTGCCCTCGACTACGACATCGAACTGTGCGCGATAGACGGCGGCAATAAGCGCAACGCCATCGCCCGCGAAGCCTCCGCCACCATTGCCTTCGCACCCGATTGCGAAGACGACATCATCGGAATCTTCAACCGCATGGCCGAGGCCATCGCAATCGAGTTTGCACTGACCGATCCCAGCCTGACATTCAACGCCGAGCCCGTGACTTGGAAAGGCGAAATCATCGACACCAAAACCGCGCATTGCTTGATTGCCGCACTCAACTGCGCGCCTCACGGAGTCCTGGCCATGAGCGCAGATATTCCGGGCCTGGTAGAGACCTCCTCCAACCTGGCTTCGGTCAAAATGACCAAGGAGAACATCATACGCGTGGGCAGCAGCCAGCGCAGTGCCATCAACTCCGCCCGCAGATGGGCTGCTGACCGCTTTGAGGCCTGCTTTGCCCTGGCGGGTGCCGATGTGACCCACGAGGGGGAATACCCCGGCTGGAAGCCCGACACCAAATCGCCGATTCTCAAGACCACCGTCGACAGCTACCGCAGGCTGTTTGGCGAGGAGCCCATCGTGCGCGCCATCCACGCCGGACTGGAGTGCGGCCTGTTCCAGGGCAAGTATCCCGACCTGGACATGATCTCTTTCGGTCCCACGATTCTGGGCGTCCACTCACCCGACGAACGCCTCGAACTGGCCACCGTAGACAAATTTTGGGACCTGCTGATAGATGTTTTGCAACATTTAGCATAAAAAAATTCTTTTTTTAAAGAATTTGTCTATATTTGCAGTCCCTTTTCGGGGGAGAGATGCTCGAGTGGCTGAAGAGGCACGCCTGGAAAGCGTGTGTACCCCCAAAGGGTATCGCGAGTTCGAATCTCGCTCTCTCCGCAATCCCTGGATGTGGCGCAGTTGGTAGCGCACCTGGTTAGGGACCAGGAGGTCGCTGGTTCAAGTCCAGTCATCCAGACTAAAGGGTATGGAAGCCAAGTGCCGACATACCCTTTTTATAAAAGGTGAGTTGTCCGAGTGGTTGAAGGAGCCTGCCTCGAAAACAGGTGTGCGGGTGACCGTACCGGGGGTTCGAATCCCTCACTCACCGCTGTAACGGCTGAATATCAGCCAATTACAAGTTTTGTACACAAAATTTTACACACGATGTAGATTTTGTGTACTTTTTTTATCCCCTGAAACCAAGGGCTACCATAGGGAACTGACCGTCTATTCTCCGGCGCTTGGTCGTTCATTTTTTTTCGCGTGGTCGTAGCCCGATAACATTTTATCTTCTGCCTGGTTTTTCGTAAATTTGTATGTAAATACTTGACCTGCTGTAAACTATGCCGCGTTTTACGCCGTCCATACTGATTTCTGACTGTTGGGGCTCGATGGGAGACCTCACGTTTTTCCATTGGGGCGGCAACTGCTACTACAAGAACAAATCTCGCGGGTCGTTCGCCGGCACGGCAGCTCAGCAGAGTTCATTGGATGTCCACCGTCGCGCCCTCGCTGCCTGGCGGACCGTCCCTCACGAAACGCAGAAGGTCTGGAACACGCTGGCAGAACCGGTCATCAGTCACAAGCCGCCCTTTGATGGGACCGCGCATATTTCTGGCCAGAATCTCTTCGTAAGCGCCTATCACGGCTTCTCTACGCTTGGCAATGAGCATCACCCTACCCCAAGGGCTTTCGAGCCATTTCCGCCGCATTCTGCGGCTTTCCTTGATGCGTCCTTGATTGATGCGACCTCGCTCCAGCTGCGATTCAAAACTTTCTTCCCTGATGGAATCCAAGCAAGCAGGTATCAGATCCTGATGAAAGTTCAGCTCGCCAAACCTGGGTACGGGAAGAAGCCGGGACTGATGCGAAACTTTCTTGCCACGGCTCCATGCTCAAATGGCGAAGGGACGGCCAGCTTTCTGATAGACGACTTCATCGCTCGATGGGGCCTGGATCTGGACGAGTATCAAGTTCACTGCAGATACGTTCTTCTTGACAGAGAAACCGGCTACCGCAACATCCACTCTCCACTGTCATTTCTTATCAAATTGAGGTAAATTCCCGACGTATGCGCTGGTTCGTTCCGCCAGCGCAATTTTTTTTGACCTTCTTTTTACCTCCCCCTATACGCTATTATACTTAAAGTAATTGTTTAGTAAAATATGTGTAATTAACTGTTTTGCAGTTAAATAAATAATACTTATATTTGTGCAGCACAAGGGGTTGTGTGGTAACTTTGAACCTAAACGTTAACCTGATGATTGCACTTCCTTCCATCGCTTTCGGGGGCTTCTCCGGTTCAGCCAAGGGTGTTACGGCCCGTCAAGTTGACGGCCGTAGCATCCTTTCGGTTCGGTGCTGGCCTACCGGTATCGCCACGAGCGCCCAGGTAGTACGCAGGGCCTCGATGGCCAGAATCACCAAGTCTTACAAGACCCTAACGGATGCCCAGATGATCGCCTGGGAGAATCTCGCGGAACATGCAAGGGGTCAATCCGTATTCGGGCAGGCGGCGGAACTGTCAGGTATCAATCTCTACGTGCGCCTCAACGCCAACAGAGTTATGGCCGGAGAAAGCATCATCAAAGATGCTCCTGAGCAGCTTGTTTGCCTTCCTAATGTGGCGTATGACAAACTGTGGGTAACTACGAAGAACATCATTATCAAGGGCATCACCCACGAGACCGGATACAAACTCGTCATCAAGATGTCGGCCGGGCAGAGCGCCGGCGTCTCCAGCGGCTGGAGCAAGACCGTTATTCTTTCTCCGGGTATGGAGGATGACTGGGGCGACGCGGATATGACGTACCTGTATTTCAAGACCATCGGTGTGAAGCCGGTTGTCGGCGAGAAGGTCTTCCTTGAGATGTACTGGTTCGATCCTGTGACGGGATTTACAGGACAGTCCACGTTCGATAGCAAAGTCTGTGAAACGGAAGAAGAAGCAGAACAGGAGGGCTACGTTAAGCGCAACAAGATTACGATGGCCGACCTTAAGCCGGACAGCCACGTCTCCGAGTGCGATGTCGACTTCTCCACCAACGCGCCGGTCATTTCTTTCGACACCGTTTGCCTTGGTCATAGCAATGTCGCTTCGTCCGAAGCATATCTCGAAGATGAACTTCCTGAGGATTGTATCGGTACCAGTATGGCTCTTGCCCGCGGTATGGGCGACGGCAATGCGGCCCTGGCAGCACAGTCTTATATCATCTGGCTACGCAACTCCAGCTGGGAGGGCACCTCTATCACCTTTGCCCACCGTGGCGGCTACTATGTGAAACCTACCGAGGTCTTTGGCCCGGGAATTCTCTACTAATACGGCTATGTTCAACAGTACAGGAAATAACTTCGGAGCAGGAAGCATCCAGTTCAAGGACTACCAGGCAGAGAACTACGTGGTCCTGAATGCCAAGTTCTCCTACGATCCCACGAATGCCGCCTATCAGGCAGCGGACGTGCTGGAGATTTACGTGCCAGACCTCAGCATCAATCGTAGCGCCGTTGCGGGTGTTATCCTGACGTTCCAAGACCGCTACGTTTACTCTTCATACACGTGGAATAACGACGGTGGCACCGCCATCAAGTCCTGGATCAAGGACAAGAATACTATCTGCCTGGAAAAGTTCACCAACTTCGACGACAAGGGCGAGATTACCATATTCATTCAGGCGCTATACCCGATGCTCAACCAACCCGGAAGCACCATCAAGGGCACACGAACCAGAATCAATATGACCCAGGAGACGAGGTATCTCTACTGGAGCTCAGACACATTCTGCGTCATATTCGAACACTGGGTATTTCTCCATATGCAGTTCTCGAGCTGCTCCTACTCTTACCGGAATCAGCCGTGGGAGGCACAGATGGGTGATTTCCCGACGGACGTGAATGCAGACGTGCCTTTCCTGGGCGGCTCCAACCAATACAACCCTTCGGTGAACGGATACTCGTTGGCCCACGTCGAGAACGGAGTGTTCACCTGCCAGGAGAGAATGAGCGGTTTCGACAGTACAGGATACGATCCATTCATCTTCGCCTTCCTTGTGAGAGACGGAGAATAGAAATAAGAAAGAAACAATATAAACACTTATTACTTAACCTATTAAAAACTTTCATCAGCCATGAAGTACATTCCTTCCATCGCCTTTGAGGAGATGAGCGGCAGCGCCAAGGGCGTTACGGCCGCTAAGGTGAAGAACCGTAAGTACATCAGGAACAGAGGTTACGGCGGCAGCGTCCGTACTTCTGACCAGGCCACGGTCAAGGGCATCTTCAAGCGCCTGACCACCATGTGGCGCAGCCTCACCAACGAGCAGATTCTCGCTTGGAACAAGCTGGCCCTGAGCCAGGAGGCCAAGTCTGTCCTGGGTACCAAGGGTAAGATTTCCGGATCGAACCTCTTCACCAGACTGAACTACTGGATCGTCGCTTGCGGCGGTTCCGCTCTCACCACTCCGCCCACCCTTGTGGGTGTCGAGACTCCGGGTGACTGCACCATCGTCTGCACCGGCAGCGCTTTCACCTTCAAGCTGGACGCCGTTCCTGCCGACGTGACCAACCTCAAGCTGGTCATCGAGGCTACCGAAGGTCAGTCCAACGGTGTCAGCCGTGCCTACAGCAAGGCCGCGCAGATCAAGATGGTCTCCAGCCCTTCCACCTCCGCCGTGGACATCAAGTCTGATTACGAAGCCAAGAACGGTGTCCTGGGTGCCGGCGCTCCCAAGGTGTTCTTCCGTTACTACTTCGTAAACAGCGCCACCGGTGAGAAGTCCGGCGTAATGCTGGCAGAAGCCATCTGGACCGCTGGTGAGTAGTCCTTCTACGGGTATACTACCCGGCTTAACCTAAACCGAACCCTCCATAGTCGTGAGACCCTGGAGGGTTTTTCATATCCCACTGCCAGTGAGGTGGCACGCAAAGGAAGTCTTGGGTTGAGCCGTAGCAAATAGGGAAATTATAGGTATCATTCACAACCGGAAAACCCGCAGCGGCGGCAGCCGCTGCTTCCTTGATATATATTTATGCACCTTTGCTGCCGTTCGGGCGTGGTAGGGCGCTCGAATATGCACTGACATTCGGGCGTGAGATGCCTGGTTGGCCTTGGTTGCTGTCCGGTCTCGCAGACGGGTTGGTCGGAGCGGGAGATGCCGTTGATGTGATTGACGAACTTTGGGCGGGAGCCGGCTGCGAGTCCGGCAGTGACCAAGGGCGCGGAACGAGCGAAGCGAGTGGAGCGTGGCCCTGGAGGCGGTCTGGCAGCGTGGGGATGCGGCGGGCTTTGGCGGTGCAAGGGCTGGGAGACCTTAGGCTCCCAGACCCCGACAAAGACCGACGCTGTGGGTGGGCAGACGGCCTACGGGGCCTGAGCCGGAACGGCTCAAGGGGGTGAGCGCGAGAAGACGTTGATGCGGGGTACAACGGTCCTCGCGAACAGGCACTGACCGTCGAATAGAAGCACTACCTCGACACCGTTGATGCGTGCGTACCAGCGCAGTCTGTGGCGGGTGGAGCGAAGCGGAATCCCGACACTGTCTGCGCTAACAGCGCGGAAGCGCTGTATCCCGGCTGCCCGGAACACTTCCGGCGGGGTTTCCCCCGGCGGAGGTGTGGAGGAATAGCGGCCGGGTATAACCAAGCCGTAGGCTTACCAAGGAGCGGAGCGGAGTAAGCGAGCTGGCGGGCTTGTCCCGACTGCTGGCTTACGGAGAGAGAGCGACCCAGCACCGGCAGGTGCGTAAGGCGGCAGGATGCTCGCGTCGCACAGTGGCTGAAAGCGAGAGATACTCTTCGAATCTTGATGACGGTGCTCGTGACGGCACTTCCCGGCCTTGCATACCACCTTCTTTTGATACGGGGAAAGTAGCGGAGGCAGTGGTCTCCGCGGGCTTGTCCCCGGAGACGACTGCAGGAGCGGGACTCGCATATTGATGCTGCTGAATCGAAGCACCCGGGAAGTGCGCAGCCCCCCGACGGGCCTGGAGGCCGGAGGTCCTTGAGGGGGGCTGCTCTCCTGCCGCCGCCTCGCCCGGGAATTCGAAGGCAGAAGGCTCGCAACTCACTGACGGAAGCCAAGTTAACATAATCTAGATTGTGTAATCTGACGCCCTGCAGGACGTTCGAGCGGGCTTCTGTCCCTCGCAACCCTACTCCGTTTGATGCGTGCAACTGCCTCATTTGGCGGCTGTTACACAATCTCGATAAGATTATGTTAATCTTGGCGAATTCGAGGCACTGGCGGTCGCGCTGGCACTACGGCTCCCGGGCGATTATTCTCCCCTTGAGGGGTTGGGGGTGATAGACCAGCAAGAGTCTGTGGGCGGCTTGTCCGACCACAGTCTCTTGACCGCTTTTCCTTATAAGTGCGGAGGGCGCGAGTCTGCGCAAGCAGTCTCGCTGCGCGGGGGCCAATGGAGCGGAGGGCGTCAGCAAGTCTGTGGCAGACTTGTTCTGACACAGTCTTGCAGCGAAGGGTGGCAATAGAGGTCGCTGGTCTGACGTTGCGCAGCAATCGGCAGACGAGCGAGTACCTTTTCCTTTTATATCGGCATTTCTCCCGAACTTTGGTCTGAATTGCTTAAACCATCCAACCATGATTATTTCCGTCAAACAAGGCAACATTACCGTTGCCGCCGAACTGGAGGAGGACGATTTCGAGAAGAGCGTCTCCTGTGAAGAATTGATGCTGGCCGCCTTTGACATCATCAGCCGGATATTCTCCGACAAGGCTGTCATCAAGGCCTATTATCGGCTCGATCCGGACACAATGGATTTCCGCGCTGATGACGATCCAGTAACGAAAATGTATCCGAAGTATCTGAAGGATTAGTCGTCCCGTTTCACTGGTGAAAGGAACCGGTGAAACGACTGGGACGGCGTGGGACGAAAAACAGGAATCCCGCTCCTGGTTTGGAACGGGATGGTAGAATCATATCAAATCAGACTGTGTAGTGGAATGAACCGGGCGCGACCAGTTTTATACAGGAGCACATTCCGCTTATCTTCACTTAGTTCAATTTTGACATATTCGAAGGGTCGAATAATATCGGCCCTAATAGTGCCTCCGCGGATAAGGCCATACTTGTCATCATCGTTTACTACGATGAAAAGGTCTTTCCCCAAATAGATTACGTCTTTGTATACGCCAATCTGCTTTGAATGGAAGACAATGGCGATGTGACCATCTTTTGTTCGAACAAGAAGGTGCTGATCTGTCTGCTGTATTACAGATTTCAAGAATTCTTCATTATGTGCCTCTGAATACCCTCCTCCCATCTTGACTGAATACTTGTGCTTCTTCGTTGCAGAAAGGCCCTTGAAGATACAGGGAACAAGTTCGGAAACAGTCTCTCCATTTATCGCCAAAACGCCATCCTTTCCATCCTTCCTAACGATTAGGCGCTCTTTCCCATAGGGCGTGACTAATTCGTATTCGGGTTCAACAATCACCTTTCCATTCACGGTGAAGCCCTGCTTACCTTCTTCATTCTCAATGACACCTAACGGCAAAGCGGGTTTTGACGGTGTGGTCGGAATATCCGGAACCGCTTCAGGTAAAGGCTCTGAAACAACATCTTCAGGTTCGGCCTGCACTTCCTTTGGTGCGATAGTCGTTGGCTCCTGCTCGACAGCAGCGTTCTTCTCCTCTTCATTCCCGTCCGTCTCATCTTGCACTACCTGTGGCTTGCCTTTCTTCTTGGCTCTCTCGTTTATATTCTTGCCATTGACCACATACAGTTTCTGAAGATTGAACTGGTCAATGAATCCGTCGTGAGATTGCTCGCACGGTATAGCCTCGGAGTTCTCGGATAGATCCTGGCTGACCTTGAATGCTATCTTGCGAATGCCAAGTATGAAAGCAACACCATTATCGGCAAGGGTGACGCCAATACGTTCAAAGTACAGCGGATAAATAATCTGACCGTCAGAGTTGCAGATGAAGCCGTGATTTAATGTAGATAAGCCCAGATACAGTGCTCCGAAAAGTCTTTGCTTAATTGGTAATTTAGGTTGCTGCGTTGCCTGATGGTCGCCTTTGTACAGGACCAACCTATAATGGTCTCCTTCGGAAAGCAGGTAGTACTGTTTATCTATGTCTGCCGCAAGGTCTGCAATTTCCTCGTACTCAAACGGAATGACCGGCTCATCTCCCTTGATGAGGCCAATCTTGTCATTCTTCATTGCGAGGTAAAGACCATTAGGTTGGAATTCCAGAGCATCATACTGGAAGGAGACAATCGGCAGATAGGATTCACTGGACAGAACTCCAAACTTCCCGTCTTTCACACAAATAGCCCGTCCTTGGTCATCCGGGACACCGATTTCGTCGTAGATGGGCGGAAGAAGCATCGTTATCACATCCTCTACTTTCTTCTTCCCTGCCTTGCATTGATCTATGTCTTTATCAAGTTGTTTGGGTGACTCGTTGAACTGGCACAGGCCGTATTTCCCTTCGTGGGAGAATTTGTAGATACGATGGATTTTTTCGTCCACCCAATCTATCTCATCCTGCTTGTTCTCGTTTTCAAGGTCATCCCGACAAGACTCAATCTCCTCCTCAACCGTATCAAGCCATTCTTGTTGGTCTTCATACTCGGCATACCAACAACCTGCTTTGGTAAACTTGCGGACATTGAACATTCCGCTATACGGGTCAAGCATAACCGTGGAGCCAAAGGGGAACCATTCTTTGGTATCACGAATTGAGTTCAGTATTTCGAAATCGTTCGCCTGCTCAACGACCGGCGCGGTACCGCTGAAGATGAGCATCATGTCTTCATCACCTTCGCTAATCTTCCTTTGCATTCTGGTGCCAAGTCCGGTGGAAACACTTGACTGAGTAACCCTCTGGCCTTGTCCCTCAAAATGACGCCTCCATTGGCGGTTTGCAGATGGGAGGCCGAATTTGTTGTATGAACCGACATTATCGAGGATGGTTGCAGGTATGCCTTTGGGATGTGGACGAAGGCCACGGCCCACCTGCTGCAAATACATTGCGAGTGAACATGTCGGCCTGGCGAGCTGGATGAATTCTATGTCAGGGCAATCGAAACCTTCCGAGAAGATGTTTACATTGCAGATGATGTCTATCTTTCCAGATCGGAATTGCGATACTGTGTTTTTACGCTCTTCCGCCGGAGTCTTGCTGTCGATGGCTTTTATCTTGACACCTATCTTCTCGAAGGCCTCACAGATGTGCTTATTGTGCTCCTGGTTAATGGTATAGATGATGCCCTTCTTGCCTTGAGCGTATTTCTGGTATGCCTCTACGATATTCGCGCGGACTTTGTTATTGTCGATTACGCGCATCATGTCCGCTTCTGCGTAGTCTCCCTCGATGTTGAAGTGGTTGATGCTATCCAGATCTCGTTGAACTCTTGATTCTGGTTTGATAGAGTAATAGGAATATGCGCTGAGGTAGTGCTGTTCAATGAATTTGTTGATGGGCTGCGATACAACCAGTACACCGAAAAGTTTGCGGAGAGCATCACCGGTAAGGCGGCAAGGAGTAGCGGTAACCCCCAGAATCTTAGCTTCCGGGAACTGCTTACAAATCTTCATGTACGTGGAGGAGACAGCATGGTGCGCTTCGTCTATGATGATGTATGCAAAGTCCTTTGCTGTCCATTTATCCAAGCGGCGAACAATGGTCTGGACGGAGGCCACTTGAACCGTGCGATTCCAAGTCTCCTCTACTCCGGATTTGATGATGCCGTGGCTGATGCCGTATTTGAAGCTGAGGGTCTCATCAATCTGGTCTATCAGCTCTTTCCTGTGAGCCAGGACGAGGACGCGACGAATAACTTTGTCTTCCTGCCAAAGCCTCCGAATGTCTTTGATGATAGAACTGAATAGCCGAGTCTTCCCGGTGCCTGTGGGCATCTGGAATAGAACCGTTCGACAGGTATCCCAGGCACGATAGATTTCCTTCTTGCCTGTAACTTGATACGGACGTAGTGTCTCGTCTATTTCCGGGAGCTCAGAGAGACGCATCTGGAGAGGTAATCAGCCTTTGAAGTCCTTGAGACAGTTGTGGAAGGCGGTGTACATTTCGTCCGCGTACTTGGCGAGGAAGGCGAAGATCGGGGTACGGTCTTCAACCTCAAAAGGGTGGACTTCTTCTTCGACTTTTATGCGGCAGGTAACTTTGTCATCGAGCCGTTCCCAGATGATGGGGGCAGAAACTTGCTGCTGGAGTTCGTCCTTTCTTGCGTAGGCATAGTCAAATACCTTCTTGTTCAGTTCGCGGTTGCCGGAGTTGATGTAGACCTCGTGCCGGACGAAATCATAGCCAATGACCGCATTGACGTTGACACCATTGGATACGCGGAGGGATTTGCCAATCCAATTGTCGCCCACCGGAGAGTTGCCGGCATATAGACCATCGTGGTCTTTGCAGTACTGGATGAATTCTGCCCAGAACTGTTTGCGGCGCTGGTGGCGGGGCTGTCCGTCGTCAGGTCTGGTTTCCGGCATCTTCTCCTCTGCCGTGACATATTCCTGGATCTCGGCATCATCAAGAGTCTCGGAGATGTCGCGGAGGATGTTCAGGGCTTCGGCCGGAGTGATGTTGAAGAACTCCCGGCTGGGGCGGATGCGGAGGTCTGTGAGGCGGTCGATGGTCTTGTGGACCAGGCGCTCCACCTCGGAATACTTGACGGTCTTAAGGGTCGCATATATCTCGAATGGCAGCGGCACGGCTGTATTGTCCAGCTCTTTGGAACGGACATTTACGGGGCGAGAACTCTTGCCAATCTTCACCCAGTCTTCCTTGAAGGACGGGTTGGTGAGAATGTAAACGTATCCTGGTTCTTTCATAATCATATTACTTTTGACCTCCGAGGAAGGATTCTTTCATTTGATAAAGCGTAACTCCGTTGAAAGAGAAGTATTTGGGGCCTTGACATACACCAGAAACGCTCCTCTTATTCCGGGGCATATACTTGGCGGTAAACTGTGCCAAAGAAAGGGTTTCGCCGTTGACCTCAACCATATTCTCGTCAGCAACAATAAGTTCCGTTTGAGTAGGAGTATAAATAATTCTATCCCCAACTCTAACTCCGCATTCATACAAATCAAACTCCCCAAATTTTGTATCCACCAATAGGTCAGGGTCAAATAGTGAATCATTCATTGGCTTAATCATCGACTCCACAAACTGAATCTCCGATGTTGTCAGGTTATAGAGATCGTAGAGCTCTGAGTCGCACCAGGATTTCGTAAAATCAAGAATAGGAACAAAACGATATACTCCCGAAGGTGCATCTTGTGTTATTTTTGCAGCCGAGACTAAGATGCGGAAGAATTTCGTTTTCAGATATGTGGTAAAGTTCTGCGCCTCCTCGACGGATGAAAACTTTGCATACAAGAATGTTTGAGAACATATCGCATTCGGAAGTGCGACCTCTGGTTGGCCCAAAATCATGGCATCATTTCCCGAGCCACCCGCTTTAGGAATGAATACTTTAGGAGAAGGTATATCCTGCACGTTCTTGTGAATATCTCTTGACCTGACATATCCGTATTTTCGAGTTCCACGTTCAAGATAGAACAAAGGCAAGGAATACTCCTTTGTTTGGACATCTGAAACAGAGAACTGAGTCTTTTTACTCTCTTTTGGATTAGTAGGGACACCAAAAGGAGTATCGGAGGAAATAAGGGTATCTACGAACTTTGTTCCCGAAGGAGACAAATCTTGAACTTTCTTTACTATCGCGGCCAACTGCGGATCTCTAATAAGAATATCAAACGAATTTAATGCCATCAGCCTGGTTTCTATCTTACCGTCTTTGATTAGAGAATACTCACAATCACCTTGGTAAGAAGCGTTCTCCAGGAAGTAGCAAATCCCGCCTTTTATCTCAACATTGGAGAAAATGTCGCTACTATTAGAATATGCCACTAACTTCTCAACGTGATTACCGTTAAGCATCCTTTCTCTGAAATCCTTCAGTAGATTATCTCTACCACCGGAGAACCACTTAGAAGGGATAATCATTGAAACATAAGATGGCTTCATCTTAGATGCTATATCGCAAAAGTACTGAAATATAGAAGCATCATTTGTCCCTCCGGAGCCACCCATTTGCTGATACGGCGGATTTCCTACTATAGCGTTGAAATTCATAACGTTTTCGAGATCTTTGTTGTTCCAATAGTTGATGCCATTCTTTACCTTGGTGATGAAAAGGTCGGGCTGGTTGGTGATTTTGTTGATGAGGTCTTCGAAGTACCGGGCGTTGACCTTGGCGGTGCGGAAGCCGCGAAGGGTTCGCTTGGTGATACTTTTAGCCATTTCCGTTTTGCAGATGACAAAGATATGGTTCCGGAGCACATCGTCCCAAATCTGATTCTGTGTCTGAACAGGAACGTCCGTGGCCAACATATGCTTGTCCCGATATGCCTGGAGTTTTTCGGCGAAGACGCTGTAGGTCATAAACAGCGGATAGAGACCGGTCTTGGAGTTGATTTCCAAAATGCGGGTATTCGGGTCTTTGAAGACCTTGGCCGTGACCTCCCCGTGGTCAACAAACCGCGGCTTAACACCTTCGGTCTGCATATCTGAGTCGAAGAAAATCTGGCCACCGATGCAGTCTCCGATATGCATATTCACGACCCTCCACGGGGTCAGTACAGTTTCCTTGTCCGGATTGCGGAAGTAGGAGAAGATTCGTGCTATTTCCCTGGTACGTTCCAGAGGGGGCATCTGATCAGCGGCGCGAACGAGGTCGCGGTAATTGCGGCTAACTGCGCGGAACATATCCGGGTCATAGTACGGGACGAATTCTGCAAATAGTTCTTTGGTGACGCCACGGGGCATAAATTCCTCCCAGGACTGGTTATCTATGAGCGATGCGAAGTTCTCCAAGGTGACTTCCTGCTCATCCGTTGTCAACTCGGCTCCGTACATCAGCAGCGGAAGACGGATAGAAATACCTCGGAGGATAGAGATGGCATTATCTGCATTCTTCTTCTTTTCCTTGGCTTCTTCAAGAGCAGCGAGTTCCTCCGGGGTACGTTCTTTCTTCGGTTTTTTCTGAATGCGCTCCAACTCCTCATATTGCTCGTTTGTGAGTCCAGATTTTGCCATATCCACGTCGGTTGAAGTATGATTGGCCTTCGTGGCTCCGATGATGGCGTGTAGGTTCTTGAACTTAGCCAGGGCGTCGGCATCCAGTTTCCGGAGCATTTCCTGATTGTAGAGACGTGGATCGTCGCAGCCGTTGCGGGTAACACGGGAGATATAGGCACGCTTGAGCTGCTCCAGCATATTCTCCACGTTGTAAGTGGCCATCCTGGTGCCATTGTAACCGATGACCGGGCAGAAGTTGAGGAATTCGCCCAGCTTGACGCGGTCACTCTCGGATGTAGTTTTCTTGGTCTGGACCTTAGCGGTATCGGCCAGGACTTTCAGGGTGCGGTCCGGAGCGAAATCGAATACATAGCAGTTCTCTTTGCGGCGGCCGTCCAGAGTGGTGTACGGACTTTGGACGCGGAAGATTGTCTGCATATAGGCTTTTGCATCGGTATTATGGGAGCCGGCGAGCATCATCACAGCAGTCCAGGGCTTGACGGTAACGCCAGTGGTCAGTTTTCCGCAGGACAGAGTGATGGTCCGTGTTTCCTCCGGATTGTCTCCCATCGCCTTCTCCACCATATTCAGAGCGTCATCGTTCTCTTCCTCCAAATCGCCATCACCGGCGACGTTCACTATCTCGAACTGACTGAAGATGGGATGAGCCTTGAGCATCGCAGAGAGCGCTCGCGCTTCTTTGACGCCTGGTACCATCCAGAGGGTGTGGCGGAAGGCGTTGCGGAACTCGACGGTAGAATAGGGGTAGTTGCTGGTCTCATCATATTTCACGATGAGATCCAGGAAAGCCTGTACGTGCTCCTCGTGAATAAAGCGTCCTTCCATTCCGTCGGGCATTGCCCGGTGGTCACGTTCGGGGTCGCCGGTCCATGTGCGGAAGAATTCTTTGAAGTTGAAGGCGGAGTCCTCGATGTCTTCGAAGCCGGCAAGGGCTTTCCCGAGGTCAAAGGTAAAGATATTCAGACGAGGAAGACCAGCGTAAGGATTCGGGTCGCCGAAATGGTTCAGGTCCCATTCGGCCTTAGCCCGCTGTTCCATCACATAATCCCAAGTGTAGATTTCATCTTCCTTGTAGTCGTCAAGCAGGTTGAACGGAGTGCCGGATAGATTCAGGACTTTGGTTTTCTCTTTTGTGAGGAGCTTGATGACGTTCTGGCCCAGTTCGGTCTGCGTGCCTTCGTGGGCTTCATCAATAATCAGGAGGTCGTAATCGGCCTTGAGAATAGCCTGGTTCTTGTCGAACTTTCCGCCAGCCATTTCGGCTCCGCGAAGGTCCTGCATAGATGCGAAATAGACATAGTGGGCATCCGGATTCTTCTTGGCAAATCTCTCCAGCAACTCAAACGGTTCGCCTTTCTCACGGGAGCCGTAGTCGTAGCCATCCATCATAGTGAAGATCTTGTGGAAATCTTCGAACCAGCCTTTATCGACAACGGGGCGATGGGTTATGATGATGGTACGGTGGAATTGCATCTCCTTGACCACCTGCAGGGCTGTGAGGGTCTTACCGAAACGCATCTTGGCGTTCCAGAGCATAGCCTTGCCGCCGGTTGAGAATTTCTTGACGGTCTTGTCTATGGCCAGTCTCTGCTCAGGGCGGAATTCGATGGACTCATCAATGGATTGCATCTCATCGGCCCGGATGGAGAAACGGCCTTCCTTCGCAGCCTTGATGGCTGCAAGCGCTGTCTCCACACTACACTCAAACCACTCTCGTCCTTGATGCTTCTGGCTGAAGTCATGACGCTTAACGCCGGAGCGGAGCAGAATCTCGTGAACCTGCTTGTCGTTGAATGTGGTGATGTTGCCGCCGTGGATGGCAAGGGTCAACTCAGTGTGCCGGAGGTTATACGAAATACCAGCTGTCTTCGTGTACTGGTCGATTCGTTTACGGGCAGCAGCATTGAGTTCCTTGCAGTTGGGCTGCAGGGTGGAGTCGGTCGCCTCATCCAACGTGGCCTCGCCAATCTTGACACATCCCTGGTGCGCTGAATCCGGGATGGTGAAAATATAGATTAGTTTGGCCTTGAGTGTGGAGTAGTACTGCATAGGCCTACTTCTTTATAAGGTCAATAAATTTGACTGGTTTGCCAGTTTCCCAGTCCATTATCTTGCAGTAAATGCCGTTATGCCGACGGATGTCGTCGGTTTCACAGCCTTTACAATGGGTCACGATTTGCTCTCCGTCACCGAAAAGGGACGGGATGACTTCCACATCATCGTGGCAGGAGTTCGGGATTACGCCCTTGATGCCGTCCATCTGCCAGAAGTTCCAGGATATGATTTCCGCAATCTCCCTCAGCAGTTCCTTGCTGGGCTGGGCGTTGAACTTATCGGCATAGTAGTCCACAAAGGTGAAGAGGGCGTTCTCACGGGCAAGGAGAAGGTTGTCTCCTTGCCATTCGTATCCATAGGTTGCCTGATATGCTTGCTTCGCGGCGGAATACCATTCCTCCGGTGTGGAGGTGTTCTCGTCAACTACGCGAAGTTTTCGGCCCAGGAGGCCTATTCGATCCTTGACAGGGATAACGTCGCCGGTGATGGTATCGTAGCGGCTGACAAGATATGGTGCTTCACCACAGGTGATCTCCAGACGGGTGTCGTTCACGTAGTCCTGCCAAGTCTTACCATCCTTGGTCGGAAACGGGATTGGAGCAGGATTGGTGGCCCAGCCAGTATCTGTTTCCTCATTGAATAGACCGGATACTCCGAACCATTCGTTATCGACCAGGTTGTTCTGCTTGTTGCAAATCCAGGCGGGTGTGAAGACCTCGCCTTTGTCACGAGCACGAGCCTGCTGCTCTTCCTTTGTCTTCTTGACGCGGGGTTGGATAAGATTACCGTGGTCGCCGGTGATGGACGGGATGGAGATTTGCTCGTTTTCGCCATATCCAGGGCCGAGGGATTCGTAATTGTCGGTTGCCCAGATGATGTGTGCGAATTTCTTACCGTTTTTAGGACGGCTATGGTCTATCAATATCGTTTCCAGCAGGACGGGGTCTTGCTGGAGAATATCATTCTCTCGTATGTCGACTTCGTTGCTCATCGAAGCAGAAGGGTTATGTGGCGGGTTAAGCGATAATTGACAAATTTAATGAAAATAGTCGGAATTCTTGGTATCAAAGTGTAACAGAGTGAGTATGAGTAAACAAAATCGCCCCGACTCAAGGTTGAATCGAGGCGAAAATGCAGTAGAATTACAGCCTACTTTTCAGTTGACTGTTTACGGAGCCACGCCCGGTAATTATGCTTGAACGTCCGCAGCGCATACATTTGGTCAATGACAGACAGCCGGGTCTTAACGTAGGCAAGGAACTCCTTGTCGGTCTTGTACGGATGCTGGTTGTGCTCCATGTCGTATTTGATGTCGCAGGCAAGGTCCATATACGGACGCTTGGAGGTGACCGAAATACGGTCAAATCGGTTGGCTACTAAAGTAACGAATGCATAAAGTTTATTCATTATCATCTGGTATTATACGTGAAACTGATACGGGTACGAGGTCAAAGTCTTCTATCAGCGCCTCGACCTCAGGCATAACTTCCGGGGAGAAGTACTTGGCAACCTCGTTGGCAACGGGATTACGGTACTGGGTCGCCGGGTGTTCCATCCCAGGTTCTTGTGGGACGAGAGAAACTGATGAAACGCTCGAGGCTGGCTTATCGTCAGGCATACCGGCTTGGTGCCAGCGGATAAGGAGATCGGCGATGTCAATCTGGTTCTCCCTGTCCTCATCTGTGGCATCATCTCCGTACGGGTCTTCCACCTTGATGTCGGCACCGGTGAACTTGGCGAAGTATTCCGTCCAGTACTCCACGGCGTCGATGTCGGGAAGGGCCGTGACATCATAGCCCTTGAGCACATTCAGCTTTTCTCCGAGTTGCGTCTTGCCACCCGTGGCCAGCCAGTTGTATTCCGGCATGAAACCGCAACAAATGATGGCCGTCTTTTCAGCCTCGACGAGGATTACCGGTTTCTCGGGATACTCCACCAGCAAGTGCTCGCCGAACATGCATTGCGTCATCGTCCAGTCTTCCGGGATGAATCCGCGCTTCTTGAATAGAGGGTGTACCCAGTTGACCGGGATGCCTCCACCATTCTTGATACGTTTGCCAAGGGCCGGGTTATACTGCACGATTTTCCCGCCACGGTAGCGGCCTTTTATATCCTTCTGGTAGAATATCACTTCGCGATTTTTCGTGACGCCCAGGTTGTACATTAACTGCAGGCCTTCTACGATGAGCGGGTCGAACAGCGTGTCAAGGAACTTCATGAAGTTGCTCTCCGGCTCCGGCAAGATGGTCTTCTCTACGATTTCTTTTGGGAGTTCGCATATAGGAGCCGCCGGCTTCGGGGGCTGCTGGACTGGCTTCGGTCGCTGTGACTGGTTCTTCAGCCATGTCGGAGGCTCTCTCCAGGCATCGCCCTGGGGACGAGCCCCAGGGTTTTGCTTGAAGAATTCACTTGGCGGAAGGTGATACCCGCAGTTGGATTCGCGGTTACACCGGCCACAAGTGGGATCGAGAATCTCGCCAGACTCCGTGTCCACGTAGGGAACGAGCTGTCGCTTGCCGCAGTTCGGACAAATCAGCCAGTCTGCCGTGCGCGTGTAGTGCGCGAGTTGAAAACGGTAGTCCATCGCTAATCCTCCTCATCTTTGAAAGGCAGACGGCTGGTCGTTTCACCTCGTTCCAGGTCGTCCCTCTCGTCTGTGGGACGGGACGGTTCCTCGGGGTTGCCGGAGGCAGCATTGACTGTCGCTGACATTCCCATGCCGAGCGCCTTCTTGATTTTACGGTGGATGGTGGACTTGGATGCGCCGGTCTCCTCCGCAATCTGCTTGAGGGACATCCCTTTGGCCTGAAGGTCAAGGTATTCCTGCATATCCTCCATCTCGGTGAGCTGGTTCTTCTGGCGAAGGTGCTCACGCTCATCGTCACGGCCCTGATAGATAAACTGGGTGTAGCAGTCCTGTTTCTCAATCCGGTAGACCGCAACGCTCTCGGCAGGATAGGGATATTCGTCGTCACGGAACTTGACCGTCTTGACGTATCGCATCTGGGAGTCCTTGGCGGACACACCAACTGCGAGTGCGTTGTCGATGAGCGCCATCAGCTTGGAAGAACCGGAAAGGTCATCCCGGGTGATGGGCTTGCTGGCATCCCGTTTCGGCGAGTGGGCCACTATTATCAAGGTCAAACCATACGTCTTCTTGAGCTTGATAAGACGGCGCATGAACTTGATGGTGACCTCGGCCTTCTCGGCATCGGTGCAGATAAATGTCAGGTTGTCAATGCAAATGACCTTTATCCCATCCTTCGCTGCTTGTTCAACACTGTCAAAGATCGCATCTTCCAGAGAGACATCATCCAGAAGGTCTGGGTCTATCTCTGCCCGGAGGAAGTTTTCCGGAAAGATATGCACCGTGCCGGTGTCCAGGTTGGTGTAGCGCATCTGGAATTGCTTCGTAGACAGCTCACAATCAACAACTAAGACCTTTTGCTCACGTGCAATTTCCTCGGCTATCTGAACCAGAAGCAGTGATTTTCCCGTGTTGGCAGCGGAGAAGATGATATTTATCTCGAACTGCACTATCATCCGGAAGAAGAAGTAGATGGGGTTGGCGAGCGCCTTACCTATCTCTATCCATTTGTTCCCGGACGTGTACGGGAGCCTGCCGAATTTCTTGGGTTTATCTCGGGCTTTCTTGACGGTGCCCTTGATACGCTCCACGGGGTTGGTGGCTTTAACCTGATTCTTGTCTTCACTTTCCATAGCCAGCCCTCCTCATCTGATGTTGCGTCTTCAACCATAGGGGTGAAGGCTTCCCCTTGGAGGCTTGCCAGGGCCTCTCGAATCTTGCCGGCCTTACTTCCTTCCTGAATGGATTGCTACGGTGACTTGTTCTCATCACTTGGCCCTCCGTTCGTTGAAAAGTTTCAGCGCCAGGTCGGCGTCGACCACGATCTTGCGACCGTTCTGGGAGACGGCCTCCTGGATGACGTGGTCCTTGTAATACTGAGCCGTTTTGTGGCTACAGCCGAACAAGTCAGCCACACCCTTGAGTCCGTACACCAGGCGACCGGTACTCCGTTCAACAGTGCCCTGGGAAGAAAGCCCTTGCTTTCCGAACCGCTTCTCGAATAGCTCCCAAAGCTGCCCAACCGTTAGCATCGAAATGGGCGTCGAGTCATTTACTTCATACATACTAAAGTGAATTTTAAATCACTTCAGTGGCCACTGTCGTGAAGGTTTGTACCGCGAAGATAATACTAATAAAAGGGCAAACGCCAACTCTAAGTGACTGAGTTAGCGTTTGTTACACTGTTTGAGACTTGTGTCAGACTTGTGCTCTATTCGTGTCGGATTTGTGTCGAAATTTGTGTCGTATGACTAATATGTCGGTTACTGTTGAAAGAGATTCTCAAAGGTCTTTCTAATTCCGCCGTAATCATCATCATTGTAATCCCGAAGTGCTCCCTTGAGCTGGGATATGGTGAGTTGCGTTCCATCACGAAGTGGATAAATAGGTAATTTTACCCATCGTACATTATTGGACCAATCTTTTCTGAAAACCTTACAATACAAGACTTTTAAGAATATTGCATATTGTTTTTTGTCATCGTTCCACCAGTGGGCGTCCTTAATATAAGCCTTAGCCTTGTCGAGATGCTCTTGCATTCTGTCCGAGAATATAAAAGCTGGAGACTGCTCTCCTGTTGTTTCCAATGCATTTCCTGAAGAACGCGACAATAAATCATCCGAGCTACCCGCCGCATCTATCGCCGAGGGGGATTCGTTGTTTCCACAAGCCGCCGTGTGATCTGTATCGTCGGTATCCTCTCCGCGGAAAACCCGCTTTGCATAATCGTACATATCTTCACCGTCCTTAATCCCATATTTCGTCCGATGGCCTAAACGCTTTATGCGGGAGACAAGAGACTGAGGCGTCTTACGCGTCACAAGATACAGCATGACATCGTTCACCTGACGGCCCATATTGATACCGACTTCGTCTTCGTAGAATATATAGTCATTCGCTATTCCAGCATCCAACAATGCAGCCTCCAATGCCGCCTCGACAAAAGTAAGACTTGTCTTGATCTCGTGTATTGCAGCAAATATGCGGTCTTTCGGCTGATTATCCTTTTCTGGCGCACGGTCAAGTATCTCTTTTATAAGGTCTATTGTACAATCATAATCCTCGCTATGATGCTGTGCTTGAATGGCTTCTACCGAATCAGAGAGGATTTTGTGGAAATCCCGGAAAGAACAATTCACCAGGCCAGAAGCGCACGTAAAGATTACAAATCGCAAAAGGTCAGTATATTCGCTACCAACGGGGTGAAGTATAATGGATAGTTCGTAGAACGGAGAAAGAAAATCGTCTATGAAATTTGATAATTCAAGATCATCCCCTTTTAAGCATTTTATATGATCAGTTAATTCCTGGGTGAGAGAAATCGAATAATCGTATAAATAACGGTCTCTTGGAACAATATTCTTGTCGATAAAGTCTTTCTTCTTTTCCTCGTCAAATTCGGCATCCTGCCATTTTGAAGGAATATGAAGAGACAAGCAGACGGCTTCCAAAAAACTGGCAATTGAGGGGTCACAGAGAAACTCATGACAGTCATCTATATAGCTGTCAGGTTTATGTTCATCTTCCTTCGGGGGATTAAAATCGTACTTGCCAGAAATACCTATGCCATCCATCTGATACTTTCTCATATAAATATCATAGGGGCAGCCTCCCACATCACAATTCTCGCACAATTTTTTCTGATATAATTCGAGATTAGCCTCCCCCATATCCTCAGTCAGAAGAAATTGATTATAGGTACACGGAATGGTTGAACCTTCTGGAGAAGCATTGGCTAAGAATACAACTTCCTCAAAAATAGCCGTAGAGTCTATTTCTGCAGCCAGATGCTTCACGCATATGGGCTCGGGGATCTGCATGAACTCTTCTTCGACAATCGCGCAATATGAAGACGACAACTCATAGATCATATTCATATTGGACCTATTAGCTTGAACAAATAGAGCGTTGAGAGCGTTTACGACCGCTCGAACCCAGATTTCTTTCTCTTCGCGGGTAGAATCCTTGTCTCTGGCTTTTTCTCGACATATCTGGCGAAAACGTTTACCCATTTCGGTGATTACGCCCATATTCAGGGAACTACTGTCTTCAAAGTATTGGGAGATGCTATCTACAGCCTCCTCTCCTGACCAAGGTATGCCGATTATTTTCCCTCCAGTGTCACGGCTATTTGTAATTGCTTTCTGCGCTTTCTGTTCGAGCTGCGCTATTCTTTTTTGAGAAAGAAGACCGGAGTCAATGATTACTTGATGAATCTGAGCGAGCGATAATCCTTTGAACTTCTGCTCGATATTATACAATTCATCCGTTGGATGCAGGAGGTGAAGCCTGTACAACTGAGCAGTGTAGTTGATTGTTTCAAAGTAATATGTCTTTACCAGAGACCAGGTCACGCCGTCCATCCCAATGCCATCGTCGCTATCATTGTAGATTTCAGAGGCGTCTTTCCAGAAATAAGCCAACATATCAAGTGCAGCCTCGATTTGGAAAGCAACTTCATCACTAGAACCAGACTTTATGCTATCAAGAAATGCGTCTCTATTCTTCTTCAAATAACCCTCCTTCTCCTCTGGGCTTATGCCTGTGAGACTTTTCACAATGGGGGCAGCATCGTTAAGCACCCCGAAAGGGTGAGCGGGGTTGAGGTGACGTTTTAGTGTTCCTAATATGTATGGCTCATTCATATAAACCTATCGCTTTAATCCGATTACAAATTTAACGATTTCTCCGGGGAATAGCTTGCAGGAAACATCATTACATGTCCAGACCTTTTTCGAAGATGGCCATCTGTTCAGCCTTAACCTTCTCGGCGATGTCGATATATGGTTTCATCGCCTTGTAATCAGAATGGCCGGTCCATTTCATCACCACCTGCGGCGGGATTCCGTTGGAAAGAGCGAAGCAAATGAAAGTGCGGCGGCCAGCATGGGTGCCGATAAGGTCATACTTCGGCTGCGTCTCCTGCACTCTCTGGCCAGCACGTACTACTACCCGAGTGATGGGCGTATTTATCTCGCAAAGTTCACAAACCTCCTTCAGATACTCGTTCATGCGCTGGTTGGAGATAACCGGGAGTGCCTGGTTGTTGGGGAATTTCTGACCCTTGTATTTCTCGAGAATGGCCTTCGCGTATTTGTTGAGGTTGATGGGGAGCCGGTCGTTGGTTTTCTGCGTGGTGATATAAATGTAGTCGCCCTGGATGTCAGTACGCTTGAGCGCTGCCATGTCCGAGTAACGGAGGGACGTAAAGGCGCAGAAGCAGAACATATCACGAGTCTTTTCCAGAGCAGCGGCGTCGTGGACAGCTTTCTCGTACTCCTCGCCATCGCTGTTGTGAAGTTTTACTTTTGTACCGTTTGCTGGAATCTGGTAGTTGTAGAGGCGGAGCAATTCTTCCTTAGTGAGGAAGATTACAGGCTTTTCGATGATCTTGAACTTGGGCTGGGTCTTGCCGATTTCAGATTCACGGGCGACACCTTTCCGTATGGCCCAGTTGAGGAACCAGCGGAGGTTAAGGTAGTGCTTCTGGACGGTGTTCTCTCCCATCTTTGCTTTGACGCGCAGGTAACGGACGAAAGCGTTGATGCCATCGTCATTAAAGTGGTCAAACTGGATGTTCTTGCCCTGGGCTGCAAGGTGCTTGCGGAATGCATTCCAGCACTCCATCGTGCCGGGTGTCCATTGGTTGGAGATGCTTTCCTCTTTGGTGAACTGGTCGAAGTATTTCAGCACATTCTCCGATGCCTGAACTACGACTTCCTCGCTGAGGGCGTTGTCCAATTCCAGACGAAGTTCCTTTTCGCTGGGGCGGTGGGTCAGTTCTTTTTCATACTGATCAAAATGCTTGCGCAAGTTGGAGAGTTTTCCGTTTATGAAGTTGGCGTCAAGGCCACGGCTGTTCTCATATTTCACGGTCTTCCCCTTGCCGTTATCTATACGGATCTTGACAGCTTGGGACTCACTTTCCCAGGCATCAGCAAGAACGTTGATGCCCACCGTGGAGAGAAGGCGGGTCTTGTAGATGATGATGGAGATGCGGACGGGCTGCTCTCCGGCCTTGTTCTTATGGGGGGCCAAATAGTAATTTACTGCCATTGCTTCGCTTCGTTTTTGGTTCGACTTTCGGGGTTGCGGGAAAGCGGCTCCCAACATTTTTGTACACAAATTTATACACAAATATCGAGAAATCCAAATACTATCTGCGAAACTGTAAAATACTTTATTCTTTGGTAATCAGCGCGTTATGTTACTATATGAAACTACCTGAAATCCGTTGGGCAATCCCTCACTCACCGCGAAGCATTAGCGATGGAAGCCGGCGAAAGCCGGCTTTTTGCGTACAAGCGCCACTCGGAAAGCTAGCTTTCCAGATGGCGCTTGGATGCAAAAAGCATCGGGCGGCGTTGCCGCCCAGCTTCCATCGCCCACCACTTCGCAAGGGCCCCCGCGGCGAGCGGTTAAGGGAATGCGCAGGATGCGCCAGCATCCGAGCACAATCCCGAACTCCGCGAGGGAATGCGCAGCCCAGAGGGCGAGCACAATCCCGACAAAAAAATACTTCTCTTCGCATTTCCTCAGTATCTTTGCCGCACAATGGCATCAGATCAGTTAAAAGGACATTTATCAATAGCGGCGGCATACACCATCTTCGGATTGAATGTGGTGCTGTGCAAGGACATTGCCAATTCCGGGGCCGTAGCCCCCATTGTCCTGTTTACATTCAGAGCCATCGGCGCAGCAACATTATTCTGGATCCTGTCAATATTCCAGCCCAAAGAGCCCATAGAGAAAGGCGACATGTGGCGCATTGCACTGGCATCCTTCCTGGGATTCTTCTTGCCACAAATCACATTCCTGATAGGTATCACCATGGCTACCGCCATCGACACCGCAATCCTGGGCACACTGGGACCCGTTTTCACCATGATTACGGCCTTTTTCTTTGTGGGCGAGCCCATCACCGGCAAAAAAGCCGGCGGCGTGGCCGTAGCACTTGCCGGAGTACTATTCCTGATATTCCATTCCGTCCATGCCGGAGGCGCATCAGCCACCACCCCGTTAGGACTGGTAATGCTGCTGCTGAACAGCATCACCTTCTCGATGTATCTCGGCATCTTCCGGCCACTCGTGTCAAAATACAGCGTAGTCACCTCCATGAAGTGGGTATTCCTGTTCTCACTGATATACGCCCTCCCCTTCTCGGCCCAAAGGATGCTGACCATGGACTATGCCGACATACCCACCACCGTGCGTTGGGAGATAGGCTATCTGATAGTATTCGCCACATTCTTTGCATATTACCTGATCCCCTACGGACAGAAATACCTCCGCCCCACCCTGGTGAGCATGTACAACTACCTGTCCCCCATAATAGCTACCGTAGTAAGCATAGCCACGGGCATAGATCACCTTTCCTGGCAGAAAGTACTGGCCGCAGCCGCAATAATATGCGGTGTGATACTTGTAAGCAAAAGCCGGGCTGCCAAACAAAACACAGACTAATGAGAAAGTTTCAAATCATCCTGACCTTGTTCATCGCCATCGGAGCCGCTGGCGGAGCGATTATGATGTGGGTGGACCCCACCGGCAATGGTTGGGGCGGCGCGCCGATGCTGGACCTGCTGCGCGCAAAGATGCCCTGGCCCGATGTTCTCATCAGAGACTTTATCCCCTCCGGATTTGCCCTGCTGGCCGTGAACGGTATCACGCAGTTCGCAGCGGCAATCCTGCTCATCAAAAGGCATCGCCTGGCGCAATGGGCAGTGCTCGCCTGCGGCATCATCCTAATGCTGTGGATAGTGCTGGAATGGTGGGTCTGGGGACTGAATCCTATCAGCAACATCTACTTCGTTTTCGGCCTCGTCGAAACCGTAACGGCCATCATCTGTTTGAAAAAGAAATAGGATCCAGGATTATCCGCCCGTCTATCAACAATTATTGGACGAGGTCCTCTCAGAGGTCCGACACCTCGGCCAGACAGACATCACTTCCCTGCCCGACTCCCTTCCGGAGACGGATGTCAGATTGAGAGACCTGCAGTAGCAGAATTGTTGTACCGTCGGAAAAGATAGGCGTGCATCACCGCAGCGCCTTGCACCAGCGTATTATGAAGCGGATGCCGGCCGACAGCAGCCCGGGGCCGAGACCGCAGTAGAACCAAGCGATGAATGAGTCCGGAACTTGCGGTATCTTCTTGAGCACGATGCCCAAAGTTATCATGAAAGCTATGATGAGATAGCCTTTCACACTGAAAGTCTTGAAGATGGAGGTCCTTGGCTCCGGCATCGCCATGATGCGGGCCGCATACTTGCGCACTACCCCGGTAAACATAAACCAGAAACCGGCAAACACGACTGCGGAGAGCAGGAAATACCACCATGGGATGCTCTCCAGCCGGCCGTAATAATCGATCCCTACCAGCAGAATCTTGATGCCGATGGCCGTCCACAGAAGGCCATTGACCAGCAGCAAATACTTGGTGGGAATCTTGAGCATATGCAAATATAATCAATCTCCGCGCATTTCCTTACGCCGGGATTCGTAATAGTCGTGACGGGCGGGGTTCTCGGGAAACCAGCCGCGCAGCACCCGCTTCTCTTGCATGAACATCTCCCCGATGCCCCAGAGGCAAGAGAAGGCAAAGCCGCCGATAATGGTAGACAAGGTGTCGTTCTTGACAAATAAAGACAGGGCGGCGAATGCCAGCCCTGCCACGAGCCACATCCACCAGCTCTGCTTACCCAGGTAATATTCCATCTTGATGACGGCGGGATGGCAGATACCGATGCACAAGAAGACCGCCGCACCTACAATAATTCCGTTGAAATTCATAAACATTATTTGTTGTTGAGCCGCCCTTTGAAAGAGGTCGGATACTCCCCGAAGTTCAGGGAGAAGGTCAGTTCATCGCCAGCTATCTCTCCCGAGAGGTCCGTCACAGTGTACTTGGGGTATTCCCCACCCATTGCCAGCGGAATACTCCTTTCGCACGATAAAACCGTCTTGCTCCCTTCGCTGCTGGTAGACACACCCGGCACGGTAACATCGATTGTCACGGGCATCTTGGGCACAAAACGGATCTTGTGGATCTTTATGGAAGCGGTTTCGCCGTCGGCGCCGGGGATGAATGTCACCTTGATGTTTTCGTTGTCAAAGGGTTCGTCATTGTAAATGACGGTCACCGTGCCGACGTAATCCGACTCCTCTTTATCGGTCGGCGTGTCGGGCATCAACCTGGCGCAACCGACACATGAGATAACCATCATCGCAGCAAATAAGTGTTTGATTTTCATTGCATTAAAATTTAATTGTCATTCCTGTGAATATTGCGCGCGGCCGGATCCGGGCAAAGAACTCGTTCCCTACCGACTTGAAATAGAAACTGCGGCCCGGCGTGTCCGTGAGGTTCTCTCCCCTGACGTACAGTTCCCATTTAGGGAAGACCAGGGCCACGCGTGAGTCCAGACGGAGAAGGAAAGGTTCCTGCAGTGTATTGTCTTCGTTCCACCAGACCGGGCCGGCCCCCCGCGCAGAAAGGTCCGCATCTATCGTAAGGCCATCGAGACGGAAGGAGTATCCGGCTCCGGCAAATAGAGTATACCCGGGAACATACGGGATATGGTGACCTGAATAGTCGTGATTCCCGTCTTGGTAATGCACGAACCGGGCGTCGCACCACGAACAAGAAAGACACCCCCTGAAGTCCCCGGGCCGCCAATCGATCTCGGCCTCGACGCCTGCGCTACGGCTGTGTCCGGCGTTGGTCATCATGCGTCCGGTGGACATCCCGGGAGGGAACACGGTCAACTGCTGATTCCTCACGTCGATACAGTATGCCGAAAGCTCCGCATGCAGATTATCTTTCCGCAGCCTCGCTCCCGCCTCGAAATTCCACGCCGACTCGGGGTCGTATTCGGTATCATCGGCCGATACCGAGACAATCGGACGGTCCAGATATACCCCCATGTCTTCCATAAGCGAGTTCATGGTCAGATTCTGGAGGATATCGGAGAATATCTGGGTATTGAACCCGCCTGCGCGATACCCTTTCGCTATGGTCGAATAGAGGGAAAGGGCACCCGTCGCCTTGTACAAGGCAGAGAGTTTAGGGAGGATTTCGGATCCCGCATGTCCCTCACGGCCGGTGTAAGGTATCGAGAACGGTTTGTCAGCGGACATCGTGGGTACAAAACGGTAGTGCAGGCTTGCCAGGCAGTCATAATCCATTCGCCCGCCCTCGTAGTCAAACCTGAGCCCGGCGGTGAATTGCCAGTCGCCGACGGTAAAGACCGATTCGTGGAACAGGGCTATATTCCAGGTGTATATTTGGAAGTCGGAATCGACGGGTATCCGAGCGTCGGGGATTTCGAGATATCCGATGTCGGTCGGGATGTGGCTGTTGGCATTGTAGAGTATAAGCCGTTCGATGCCGTCCCGTTTGAATGTCACGGGGGCAGTCATATGATTCTGCTTGTAAAGGGCAAAGAGGCCGGTCTGGGGTTGCCAGGCTGATTGCGTATCGTTGCGCCTGAGCCGCAATTCCAGCGTTCCGGCGCCGCTTAACTGACGCTGCCCGAGCGTGAATACAGATGCGGAGGTGTAATCCTGATCCATATGCATGTCGTCAGATAGTATCTGGACCGATGCCGCCGCGTCTGCCGCAAGGGCGTCGTTGCTCCATCGGGCGTTCAAACCCTCTATCACCGAGAGCCGGCGGTAACTCCCCTCGTCGTTATATGACACCGGATGCAGCTCCCCGTCTATCCACTGTCCGTATGCAAAGCCGCCCTCCTTGGAGTAATTCACCCAAAGGGTATTACCCAGAATAAGGTCACCGGCAGGGTCTCCTTCCCACTTCCAATGGGCTGATATGCCGTCATATGGGTCGCAGGGTTCATCTTTGAATTCGTTGGGGAAGAAGCCGTCCGAATGGCGGAATGTGGCAGAAATCACGTGGCGCCCAAACGAAGAGACGACTCCGGCCCGTAGCGAATTCGCGCTCCCGTATTCCAGACGCAGCGTATGGCCGGAGCCGTCGGAGGGAGAGAGCGACTGGAGCGCGAGCACGCCCCCCATGGAGTTGCGCCCGTAAAGGGTCCCCTGTGGCCCGCGGAGCAAAGTGGCGCAACGGATTCCCTCCCAGTCAAAGTCATAAGCATTCTTGTCCCAAACGGGGATACCGTCCAGGTAGAGGCCCATCACGGGATTCTCCATCCTGGAGCCCAGTCCGCGCAAATAGACGGTAGAAGTGAGCGAGGCGCCGTATTCGGGGATATGCAGTCCCGGAACCTTGCCCGAGAGCATGTTATGGCGGTACGTGCCGGTTTTCTGCAAGGTTTCGCCGTGTATCAGGGAGAACGGCGACGCCACCCTCTCCAGCGACACCGACTCTTTGAGCGCCGTTACAGTAGCCGGCGGCAGCAAGGTATCACACACCGGAGATACCATATAGAGTATGGACAATAAAAAAGCGGTCAACATTACGGCGGCAAAGGTCCGCAATAACAACCGGAGATTTTAGTATGGACTTTGCAGGATTTAGGATTATCCTTGCATCTTTTTGCGAAATGCAGATGGCGTCATACCGGTCTCCCTCTTGAAAAGGCGCGAGAAATAGGACTGATCTTCTACCCCCACGGAGGCGGCGATGTCAATGATGGAAAGGTTTGTGGACGACAGCATTCGCTTGGCGCGCTGTATGCGGACAATGTCAATCCATGCCCCGACGCTGCGACCCGTGGACTGCTTGACCAGCCGGCTCAGATAGTTCTCGCTGATGAGCGCCTCCTCGGCATATTCGGCAATGGTTCCGGGCATGCGGCCAGGAGTGAACACCGACTCCAGGAAAACGCTTACCGGAGCGGGGATAAATGCGGGAAGGTTGGGCCTGATGCGCGACAGGAGCAGGTCCAGCCCCTTTTCTACAAACACAGTATCCCCCTTTTCAAAGGAGTCGGCAAGCATATTGAACAACTCTGCCATGAACGCCCCTTCGTCGAACCAGAAACCCTGGTGAAGCGGCGCCGAGAGATAGTGCAACGGCTTGGTGTCGGTCACGAAAGAGAGGGCAAAGCCGCCGGTGTAGCCCACGGCGTTGCGGTAGTAGCGGATGGCGAACGGCTGCTGCTGGGGAATCAGCAGGATATGGCCCGGCTGACACAAGAAGGGCGTCCCGTCCACATCGACCAGGACCTCACCCGAAGTGACAAAAATGAAGCCCACGAGCGGCAGTTGCGCCGCAGGTGCCTCCGCCGGTTTGGAATAGCCGACGGTATCCATTCTCCTGATGAAAAACGGGCACGAAGAAAAGTCCGCTTCGGGACTCCAATGAGGATTGGGGCTCATAATTTCTGCAAAGATATTTCTTTATTGGTTTCGGATGAAATAATGTAACTTTGTAGATATGAATAACGTATTACTGGCACTGTTGATCCCTTTCCTGGGCACCGCGCTCGGGGCGGCATTCGTCTTCTTTATGAAGAAGGACATGCCCGATCTTTTGCAGAAAACACTTTTGGGCTTCGCATCGGGCGTGATGGTAGCGGCCTCGGTATGGTCGCTGCTGATTCCCGGGATGGAGCTTGGCGGCATCTGGCCCGCCGTCATCGGCTTGCTGGGCGGCTTTGCCTTCTTACTGCTGATTGACCAAATCACTCCCCACCTGCATCCCGTAGGCGGACCCGAGGGGCCCAAGAGCAAACTTTCCAAAACCACCATGCTGGCTCTGGCCGTGACCATCCACAACTTTCCCGAAGGCATGGCGGTGGGCGTCGCCATCGCAGGCGCGCTGAGCGGTGACGCCGGCATGTCGGCCGCCGGAGCCCTGGCTCTGTCTCTGGGTATCGCCATCCAGAATGTGCCGGAGGGAGCCATCATCTCCATGCCCCTTCGCGCAGCGGGGAACAGCAGGCTCAAGTCTTTCTGGGTGGGAGCCCTGAGCGGAATAGTCGAGCCCATCGGCGGCGCCCTGGTCATACTGCTGGCGGCGGCAGTCACCCCCATCATGCCCTACCTGCTGGCCTTTGCGGCCGGCGCCATGCTCTATGTCGTGGTTGAGGAACTGGTTCCCGAGGCTTCGCAGGGCGAGCACTCCAACATCGCCACGGTAGGTTTTGCCGTCGGCTTCGCCTTGATGATGATACTGGATGTAGTTATGGGCTAACCCCGATTCGAAAGAAATAAACAAAGAGAAGTTATTTTTGCGGGTGATTTGCATTTTATAGGTACTATGAAAAAATCTTTACTGCTCATCACTTCAATTGCCCTCTTATTTGCATCGTGCGACCCGGTGCTTCCCGAAGAGGAGCCCACAGAGGCTGAAAAACAAATGGTCACAACCGAGATGACATGGCAACTCGATTCGGTGCTGGTTGTCCGTAACTATCTGCAGGTAGGCGAATCGAAAAAGATGTTGCATCCCGAAGACGGTATCGACATCTGGTCGTATACCATGTACCCCTGCAGCTATTCATTCCCCGAGGACCTTTATTTCATCAACGAGTATAGCGGCGAGGTAATATCCCTCTACAAGGAATTCAACAAAGGTTATTGCAAGTATATCTGCACTTACAATAATAATGTGATTTCCGGAGGCTACCTCTGCTACTACAGAAACTTTTTCACATTCAGCGGAGTCGGCCGTGGCGGCTGGGTAGAATTCATGCTTCGCGAAGCCAGCACCAACTGGGATACCGAAGTGTGGACCTGCACTTACAACAGCGAAGAGGATTATAACACCGGCGAAGTGATAGAACGCCGCGTCGAGTTCTATTCCCGCACAAAATAATTACCCCCGCTTGGGAGCATCGTGCGCCTTCCCGGCCCATACCACACCGGCCAGGATTGCGGCGCAGCCTATGCCTGCCAGCAGGGACATCCTCTCCCCGAGCAGGATCATTGCCGACAACAGCGTGAATATCGGGTTGAGATAGACGTAATTGGTGGCGGTGACATTGCCCAGTTTGTCCAGCACCAGATTCCATAGGATGAAGCACACCAGGGACGCTATCAAGCCCAGGAACAGCAGATTAGTCCACACCTCGGTCCGGGAGAGCAACGCCATTGAGAAGGATTCCTTGACAGAACCAAGGAAAGGGAGGATTGTCAAGAGTCCGTAGAAAAACACCTTGCGGGTCGCGGCTACGGTTCCGTAGGAACGGGTCATCTGGCTCATAAAAACGCTGTAGACGGCCCAGCAGATGGCGGCGCCGATGGCCAGCACATCGCCCTTGGCCGACAATTGCAGGCGGGCCCCGTCAAAGACCACCAGGGCCATACCCGCCAGGGCCAGCAAGGTACCGCCAACCAGGGGCAGCCCCAGCCTGATACCTTCGAGTCCGTCCGCAAGACTACCCTTGTACAGACGCCTGAAAAGCAGGGTAAAGATTGCAGTAAAAAGGGGCGCCGAACATACCAGGAAAGAGACATTCGTAGCCTGGGTATAGGCAAGCGCCGTATTCTCCGTCAAGAAATAGAACGAACCGCCCGACACGCCCAGCAGCAAGAACAGCAACTCCTGCTTGAGGCCATACCACAGTTTGACCTTATCTCCGGTCAGGGCAATGAAGAGCCAGATTCCGGCATACGCCAGCAAAAAGCGGTAGAAAAAAATTGCCACGGGCTGCAGTCCGGCTGCGATGAGCACTTTGGTGCTGACAAATGTCACGCCCCACACCGCCACGATGGGCAGCGCGAGAAGATGATACCGCAACTTGCTGTCAGACACTGTTTATACCTCCAATTAAACTAATAGATATCATCTTCTATTTCAACGCCTTCCGGATCGGGCTGGTAATCCAGTATGTCGCCAGGGGTGCATTCCAGCACCTTGCATATCTTGTTGAGTGTGGTAAAGCGGATGGCGCGACCTTTCCCCGTCTTGAGCAGGGAAAGGTTGGTCATCGAGATACCTATCTTTTCGGATAGCTCCGAGAGCTTCATGTGACGCTCCCAGAGCATTTTGTCGAGATTAACGGTAATCATATCGCGAGGTTGCTGTCTTTTGCGGCCAGGTAGGCCATTTTATAAAGCCCTGCAAAGAGAAGTATTATGAGCGGGACAAAGATGGTGTTGCTGTCGAGGGTAGACCGCAAATCGCCCTCGACTACTGCGGAATAATTGGAATGGACAAAAGTGGTCAGGGCCGAAACCAGCGCCGTCCAGCGGATCAGGGCGATGTTAGACTTGGGAAAGATTTCACCGTTGTCCAGCGCGCGGTTGGTCCGTATCAAGAATATCCAGCAGAATAGGTAAAGCAGGGTCACTCCTGCGAACCTGCCGGCTATGATGCATATTTGCCAGGTGAGTCCCTCCGGCTTCCAGACCACTCGGTCTTCTGCGGGATTGAGCCAGAGCTGGCTTATCATCTGCCAATAGATGGAGGCGACGGTTACCGTCGCCAAGAACAAGATTGCAATGGAGAGCCACTTGATGCTCTTTTGGGTTGTATTCTTCATAACGATAAAGTGTTGTTTCGAACCTTCAAAAGACAAAGATAATGCCAATTTTACGATTATCATAAAATTAATTTATGAAATTCATAAATATTTCTACGAATAAATCGTCTGAATCTTGCCAATGATTCCCAGAAAGTTTACCTTAGCAACTCGATAGAATCGACAATCTTTATAAGTATGGCAAGCAATGCAGACTTGGTCCAGTACATCATGGACCAGTGCTCCGGCGCAGGAGACATCGCCGTCAAGAAGATGATGGGCGACTATTGTATCTATTGCGACGGTATCCTCTTTGGCCTGATATGCGACAATAACCTTTTCGTCAAGGTCACCGAGCCCGGCCGGGCCGTGGTGCACGAAGTTGTGTTGCGACCTCCCTACCCCGGTGCCAGGGACTATTTCTACATAGAAGATGTAGACGACATGGACTATCTTGCCAATTTGGTCAGGGTTTCCCTGCCGGCGCTTGCCAACCCTCGCGCCAAGAAAGCCTCCCCGCTCAAACGGAACCGGCAGGTTCCCGTCACCCTGGACGACGTCATTGTCGCCGACTTGACCTGCTCCCAGGACCTGAGAGCCTTCTTCGAGCAGTATCTGGGCAGCAATTTCGCCTTCACTGTGGAATTCCAGAAATGGCTCCACGAGCACGATGGATACACCTACCGTGACGCTGTGGATGCATATAAATCAATGACCCGATAATATTTCCCACATGACAATCCTGGAAGCCATAAAAGCACGGCATTCGGTACGAAAATACATCGACAAGCCCATAGAAGCGGAGAAAGCCTCAACCCTGCAGGCAGCAATCGAAAAGATCAATGCCAGCAGCGGCTTGAACATACAACTGGTGCTGGGAGAGTCCAGGGCCTTTAACACAGGAGTGTGGAAGTACGGGCAGTTTTCCGGGGTGAATAATTACTTTGCGATGGCTGGCCCCAAGGGGCGGGAAGCCGAAGAGAAAATAGGCTACTATGGCGAAGAACTGGTACTGCTGGCCCAGACGCTGGGGCTCAACACTTGCTGGGTAGGACTGACCTACAAAAGGATACCAGGAGCTTACACACTCAGGGAAGACGACACTCTCCACTGCTTGATAGCCCTCGGCTACGGCGCGAACCAGGGAGTACAGCATCCCATAAAACCCATGGAGGACTTTTACAAGGCCGACGGAGATATCCCGGAGTGGTTCAGGGCCGGAATGGAGGCGGCACTACTGGCCCCCACCGCCGTAAACCAGCAGAAATTCCGCTTTATACTGCGCGAAGACGGCAAGGTCGAGAGCCATAGCCTTTTCTCCATGGCGGGATATACCAATATCGACATGGGTATAGTCAAATACCACTTTGAGGTGGGCGCCGGCGACTGCGGCTTCGAGTGGGTGTAAGGCCGCACCCGGCTGATATTACAGATTGAAGACCTTCCGGAAGAAATCTACGGATTTGTCCACCACCAGCCCGCGGCGGAACGTAATCAGATGATTCTCGCCCTTGACAACCTCCAACTCAGCTTTATCACCGTAAACCTCTTTATAACAATCGCTGCACCACATGGGCACGATATGGTCCTTGTCGCCATGCATTATTAACACCGGTCCCTGGTAGGCGGCCGCCGTTTCGTATATCGACAGCGTCTGGGTGCTTAACAGGTATTCCCGTCCCAGCCGCTTGATGCCCCAGCAACTTATATACTCCGGCGGATCTGCCGGGTCGAACGTAGAATCGAAGAAAACCCCGTTCTGGCAGGCATATTTGATGACCGAACCGGGAGCCAAAAGCACCAGCCCTGCCGGGATATCAACCCCGTCGGCAGCCAGCCGCCCAGCCGTCATAGAGGCGATGACACCGCCCTGCGAATGCCCCAGGAAACCTATTTGGGATACATATGACAGGGATTTGACATACTCCAGCACCGCCATGGCATCGCCAATCTCCTTCTCTACCGTCATATCCTGGAGCCGTCCCTCGCTCTTGCCGTGCCCGTCAAAATCGAAGCATATGGAGGCGATGCCCGCCTTTGCCAGCCCCTTGGCAATAGCCGGCACAGGATTCTGGCCTTTGCTGGAGAAAATCCCGTGCATGATAATCACCATCGGGCAATGGTCTGTTTCGATGTTGAAACCCTCCGGGAGGGTGATTTTGGTGGCAAGGCCGCCCTGCGGACCGCGCACCTGATAGTCGCGCGCCTGCAGCGACAAAGTGGCCGCGATGCCGATAAGAAGTATTGTAACAATCCGTTTCATATGGCCACATCGACTTCAATTATTGCGCCATCCCGTCCAGACAGCCAAAAGAGAAAGAAAATGATTACATTTGCGCTGACAGCATCCCATGAATCCCATATCATCCAGACTCCTGAACCAGCAGCTTATCTGCCCGCTGTTTTCCGCCCCGCACGACGTCGTGGAGTGGATGGGCGCCATGCAGGCGCAAGACTACAAGATGATGCGCTGGGCGGTGGCCATGCGGACCCGCAAACCCTCTGCAAAAGCCTTTGAGAAGGATTTCAACGAGGGAAGGATAATCCGTACCCACCTGTTCCGCACCACATGGCAGCTGGTGGCGGGCGAGGATTTGGGCTGGATGCTGGACCTTTGCCGGGAATCGGCCTTGCGGGGACTCCGCAGCTGGATGAAAACCAACGGCGTCAGCATTCCGGAGGCGGAGCAAGACACCATACAGCAGCTGTTCTCGGATGTCCTTTCCAAACAGCGGAGCGTCCTAAAAAGCGACTTTGCCGCAGCACTGGAAGATAAGGGAATCGTGATGAACGACCAGCGCCTCTCCTATCACATCCGCCTGGCAGAATATTCCGGACTGCTCTGCAGCGGGGACCTCACTCCTCTCAGACGCACTTGCGCACTGGTCTCCGACAAAATTCCCGGGACCATACACCTCCCGAGGGAAGAGGCCCTGGCCCTGCTGGCCCGCAAGTATTTCCGCAGCCACGGCCCGGCGACCCTGGAGGACTTCTCCTGGTGGAGCGGCCTCGGCACCACCGAGTGCAAAAAGGGAATGGCCGCCATCGGCACCGAACTGGTGCGGGAGCGATGGAAAGGGTTGGACATGATTTCACACCAGAATGGCCGCATACGCGGGTTCCGCAGCGGCTGCGTGCATCTTCTCCCGCCCTACGACGAATACCTCATCGGCTACAAGAGCCGCCACATTTCGCTCCATCCCGACCACTCCCACCGGGCACACAACAACAGCGGCATCTTCTGGCCGGTCGTGCTCCAAGACGGAGAGGTCACGGGCAACTGGAACACCTCCAACGGCGATATTGCCGTAGACTTATTTGACCCTTCGGCCGGCATCGGCAAGGAGTCACTGCAAAAAGAGATTGACAGATACAGAACCGCTTAATACCCCATCTTGCGGACAATGGCGTCCCACCAGCGGGCCGGAAGAATGGCGTGAAGGCCAATCATCGTGCGTGCGCCCATGCCGGCACGGTAGCGGACGTGCGGATTTCGTGCATTGACGGCCCTGACGATGGCCCGGGTGACGCACGGCGGCTTGGACAACATGTTGGAGGTGTATCCCAACCGGAACAACCTGGCCATCTTGAGCCCTGGCGCTTCGTAGGCGGTGCCGCGGGAGCTATTCTCCAGATTGTCGGCGGCAATCAGGCCCCAGTCGGTCTTGATGCCGCTGGGTTCGATGATGCTCACCTTGATGCCGAACGGCTTGGTCTCCATGCGCAGTGCATCGCTGAATGCCTCCAATGCGAACTTGGACACATTGTACCATCCGCCAAAGAGAATCACCGCCTTGCCGGCGACCGACGACGTGTTTATTATCCTGCCCGAGTGCTGCTCGCGCATATAGGGCAATACCATCTGCGTGAGGCGCGCCAGGCCAAACAGATTCACCTCCAGCTGCCTGTGGGCCTCTTCTATCGGTACGTTCTCGATGGCACCCAGATAGCCGAAGCCGGCATTGTTGACCAGTACGTCTATGCGTCCTTCGGCATCTATGATGCTCTTGACGCCGCTGGCCATCGACTCCTCGTCGGTAACATCCATCCTTAACGGGACAACCCCCATCTCCCTGAGCGGCTCCAGCCGCTCTACGCGCCGCGCCGCACCATAAACCTTGTGTCCCTGACCTGCCAGTTTGAGGGCCGTATCATAACCGATACCACTGCTTGCCCCAGTAATAAGGATAACATTCCCCGTCATATAAGCTCTCTTTTGGGGCGCAAAGTTAAAACAAATTGAAAAATTGAGTATATTTGCCTAATAGACTACCATTTAATAAACCATGAAAAGATTCTTCTTAATTGTCTCGGTGTTCGCACTGATGTTTGCGGGCGGGTGCAAGCCGGCCGTCAATCCGCTCGAAGACTCCAGCGATTTCGTTTACATTACCGACGTAGTGCCGGATGTCATACTGGAGATACGTTATTACAGCACATACAACTTTGTGGGAGAGCGCATAGACGGTTACCTGGCCCCTACCGCCATGCTGACGCGCACGGCGGCGGACAGCCTCAAGGCAGTGAGCGACGACGTGATAAAACTCGGCTACCGCCTCAAGATCTACGATGCCTACCGCCCGCAGTGCGCCGTGGACCACTTTGTGCGCTGGGCGGCCGACATCCCTGACACTACCATGCGCCAGTACTTCTATCCCAACGTAGACAAAAGCCTGCTGTTCGAGCAGGAATACATCATGGAGAAGTCGGGCCACACCCGCGGTTCTACAGTGGACCTGACGCTGTTTGACATGACCACCGAGAAGGAGGTGGACATGGGCGGCACCTTCGACTGGTTTGGCGAGGAAAGCCATCCTGACTACCGCGGCATCACAGAAGAGCAGTACGCCAACCGCATGATACTGCGCGACGCCATGGTCCGCCACGGCTTCAAGACTCTGGACAGCGAGTGGTGGCACTTCACCCTCAAAGACGAGCCCTACCCCGACACCTATTTCACCTTCCCCATCAAATAGGAGGTACACATGACAAAAAACCCCGCACGGGCGGGGCTAAATGAGCAAAAAGCCGGACAAATTGACATGAACCCCGAAAGTTAGACAAAAAACTTTCGGGGTTTTGTTATGTCAAAAAAGTACAAGAAACACTGTTATGAAGATCGCCTCAAGTATATGAAGTTGCTTGAGGCAGGTTATTC